>Ga0105237_10007481_pt1 | contig 11945 bp, 10 predicted proteins | sample KBSC24metaG_FD_81520 | JGI IMG/M metagenome (GOLD analysis project Ga0105237, IMG submission 81520) | Corn rhizosphere microbial communities from Kellogg Biological Station, Michigan, USA - KBS C2-4 metaG | ecosystem: Host-associated > Plants > Roots > Rhizosphere > Soil | place: Michigan, USA... | reverse complement strand
GTTTTGCCCGGCGCGGTCGGCGTCGAAGCAAATCACAACCTCTTTTGCCAGCCGCTTGAGCATCCGCGCCTGCTGGTCGGTAAAGGCGGTGCCCTGCGGTGCGACGACGTTGCGGATGCCCTTCTGCCAGCAGCGCATGAGATCGATCTGGCCCTCGCAAAGGATGGCGCTCTCGGCCTCGATGATGGGGCGTTTCGTTTTGTTGAGGCCGAAGAGGATGCGGCTTTTGACGAAGATGGGCGTTTCGGAGGAATTGACGTACTTCTGCGCCTTGGCTTCGGGATCGAGCAGGCGGCCGCTGAAGGCGACGACCTGGCCCGAGTCGTCGTGGATCGGGATCATGAGGCGGCCGCGGAAGAAATCGAACTGACGCCCCGATTCAGACGTGGCGATGAGCCGCCCGGTCTCGAGTGCTTCCTGGCTGTAGCCTGCCTTTTTCGCCCAGGTGAGCGTGGTGTCCCAGCCTTCCGGCGCATAGCCCAGGCCGAATTCGGTGGCGAGGTCGGAGCCGAAGTCGCGGCTCTTCAAGTAGGCGCGGGCCGGTTCGGCGGAGGGATCGCTCTTGAGCAGCTTATGCCACCACGATGCCACCGCCGCATAGAGGGCCAGCAGTTCCTCGCGGCGGCTGCGCGCCTGCGGATCGGACGGCCCGCTTTCCGGGATGACAACCCCCGCACGCTGGGCGAGCCGCCGGACGGCCTCGGGGAAGCTCATGTTGTCGTGGAGCATGAGGAACTTGAAGACGTCGCCGCCGTGGCCGCTGCTGAAGCACTTGAAGATCTGCCGGGTCGGGTCGACGAAGAAGGAGGGCGTCTTCTCCTTGTTGAAGGGGCTGAGGGCCTTGTATTTCGAGCCCGATTTTTTGAGCGGCACGTAACCGCCGATCACGTCGACGATGTCGCAGGCATGGCGAACCTGGTCGACGATTTCAGGTGAGATGATTCCGGCCATGGTGGGAAATGGATGCTTCAAATCTATTCGGGATTGCCGAGGGTATCCAGCACTGATAAGAGAGTTACGTGAACAGGCGCTTTTTTCTGACCGTCTTGGTATTGATGGCCGGGATTCTTCATATCCCCGCCGATAACCATATCGTGCAGAAATTCACCGGTGTCGAGGGCTCTGGTTCCACCGGGGCCTTTACCGTGCCCGATAAATGGGAAGTGCTCTGGACCTCTTCGCAACCAGCGAACATCTCCCTTTTGGCCCTCGATGGCACCGTCCTGGCCGGAGCCGCAGGCATGGGCCAGGGGAGTTTTTATATCGCCAAGGGAGGAAGTTTCTACGTACAGGTCAATGCCAATACGCCCGGCGCCAAGGTCAACTGGAGTGCAACGATTATGGAAGTCGGCTCGGGTTCAGCTCCAACTGCTGACCCGAATAGCACTACGACAGCCATGGGCATGTTCACCTACTCCCCTCCTGCTTCAGTTCTGGCTCCGGGCACAGCTTCTCTCGTGGCCTCCACCCTCGATGCGCCCCCGCTGAATCCTCAGACAATGGTGGACAGGCGCCCGCTTCCTTCCACTCCACCACCCCTATTCGGCACGACCAATGCACCCGGCTCGACCGCAGCCACACCGCCCGCTCCTCCAGCAGCGGTTGGCAAGCTCACGCCGGATCAGGCCAATGCCATTGTCATCGTCAAGGGGGACAACGCCCAAGGATCGGGCTTCCTGGTCAAAACGGCGGATGGCTTCTTTGTGGTGACCAATAACCATGTTATTTCGAATAATCCCAACGTCAAAATCCTGACCAGCGGAGGCGCGGAAATCCAAACTACTTCGTTCAAGGGCGCCAGCGATCGCGACCTGGTCATGTTCGGCGTCAAGGATGCCGGATATCATTATCTCGAGATCGCGACCGATGTGAGCAATACAGCACAGACCGGTGACGAGGTGATCACCCCGGGTAATAGCCAGGGCGGCGAAGTGACAATCAATACCGACGGCAAGATCGTTGGGCTTGGCCCGCAGCGCATCGAGTTCGACAATCCGATCTATCACGGCAACAGCGGCGGACCCGTCTTCCACACGAAGAGCTCCAAGGTGGTCGGCGTGGTCACCGAGGCGATCAAGGTTGATACCTCCAACGAACTCGACAAGACCTCCTTCGCCAACCACAGCTCGGCCATTGGAAATTCACTCCGCTATTTCGGATTGCGTCTCGACACGGTTTCCAAGTGGGAAGTCTTCGACATGCAGCGCTTTCTGAACGAGACCTCCCTGCTGGAGCAATTCCACGAGGAGAGTCGCTGCCTCGATTCCTATATGAATGCGAAGGAAGGCACCCCGGATGCCAAGCTTTACCAGAGCGACGAAAAGATCCGCTCAGCCGAACAGAATTTCCAGCAGGATGTGGCGGGGGCGGATTCGTCGCAGCGTCTCAGCGCGCTCCGGCAGCTCTTCTTTGATCTCAACGGTATTGCCGATAACAACATGAATGCTCTGCAGGACGCGGGCAGCTTCTATTCCTACAATCAGGTCCGGGCCAACGAGGAAGTTGAATATCGCAAGGCGCTCAAAAAGGAACTCGAAGCCTACGACAACGACATCTCCCGGCTGGGCCATCTCGCCCGCAAGAATAATTGAGCCCCTCGGACATCCCTACTTTATGAAAAGGTCTTTTCTCCTCTTGTTGCTCTTGCTCGTCATTGGGGCCATCGGCTGGTCGGAATATACGAAAAGGAATCCTGCTCAGCGTTTTTACGGCGTCGGCGCCAGCGACACACGGCCCTTCACGGTGAAGGACAAATGGGAAGTCAGCTGGAGTTGCGCCGGCCCCGCCAAGATCAGTCTTAAGTCGACGCAGGGACGGGCTCCGCTTCTTCTTTCGGATACGACCTCGCCCAGCATGGGCTCGACCTACGAGGAAAAGGGCGGGGAATATTCCCTGCAAATCTCCAGCACTTGGCCCTGGGAAGTGGCTGTGACGCAGGTTACGACTTCCGGCAAATAAGAGAAGCCGGTCGGATAACGGGTCCTGACTAATTCGTGGTGGGCGGCGCAGGCAACGGCAGATACCCGAGCTCTTTCAGGCTCGATGAGTAGAGTTCAATCTTCTCGGGAGAATAGATCCGGCCGATGGAAAGCAGCCAAGTCCGGGCTTCTTCCGGCTTGTGATGAAGGAGGTCCCATGCAGCATTGGCAAAATAATAGGAAGCCTTGGAGCCCACCTGATTGAAGGCATCCAATTCCTTGCGCGCGACATCTTCATGTCCTCCCAGCAGGTCGCATAGGAAGACCTTGTAGATGGCCAAGTCACCCCAGTCCTCGTCGGTCTTGATCGCATCGAAGCCGGGGCGCGCCTCATCGTACTTTTTCTGCAGGAAGCTGACTTCGGCCCGGTTGAACTTGATGATAATGGCCTTGGGATCCTGAGGCGCCAGTTGCAGAAAGGAGTCATAATCGGCCCTAGCCTCCTCGTAGCTTTTTTTGCGGGAATAGATGTTACCTCGGACCAGGAAGGCGTTTGCGTTCTTCGGATCAGCTTGGATGACCGGATTAATCTTGGCCAATGCTTCATCCAACTTGCCTTGGATCAGGAGCTGATTGGCCTCGCGTGTCGCGGCATCGAAACTGGAAGGGGAAGGATTGGGAACGACGGCAGGAGCCGGCTGGGCATAACCAATCGAGATGCACCCGGTAAAAAGCAGGCTAAAAGCGAGGCTCAAAAGATTGGAACGCGAGGTCATAGGCCCCTAGCTCTAACACCTATTTGCCCGGAGACAAGCCTCTTGCGCGCGGGCAGTCGACCGCCCTCCGCAAGGAAGTGCCAGAGGGGGGAATCGAACCCCCGACCAAGGGCTTATGAGTCCCCTGCTCTACCGCTGAGCTACCCTGGCTGACGCGGCACCCGGCAAAAAAACCGGGCGAAGGTTTATTCTATACCAACAGCCTTCCCGGCAGACACGCAAAAAAAAACGGGAAAACCCGATTGCCAATCCCGTCCCAGTTTACCATTGCTCCCTGGCGGTGGTATGGCTGATGCTCGGCGGCACCATGCCCACCCGGCTTACGCAATGGATGGCGGCGTGGATGCAGCGGCGGCATCCCGACCTTCGCACCTTTTCCTCCGGCACCGTCGTGGAGACGGCCGATGTGGAGTCGTTCCGCTTCAGCGGCGATATCTTCGACCGCGAAATCTACCGCTCGGCGCTGGAGCGGGCGGGCGAGGTGCGGACCGTAATCGACCTGGGCTGCCACGCTGGTTTCTTCTGCTGTTACCTGCGTCATTTTTTCGGGCGGGACGATTTTCGCGGCTTCGCCATCGACGCCAACGTGGAGATGCTGGAAAGGGCGGAGCGCAATTTCGAGCGCAACGGCATCCGTGGCATCGCGCTTTACCTGGGCCTGGTCGGCACGACGGAGGACACGCTGCTCCAGGATTTCTACGTGGCCCCGGCCCACCTGCAGAGCTCGCAGTTCGGCCCGACCCGGCGCGATCCGAACCGGGCGCTGGGCTGGACGAAGGTGGAGGTGACGGTGCTGCTGCCGGGCGAGATTTGGCGAAACGAGCACGGCGATGATCTGATCGACCTGCTGAAGATCGACATCGCGGGCTCGGAAGGGATGCTCCTCCAATCCGATCCCGCCCTCTTCTGGCAAACCCGGTGCATCATCTTGCGGTGGCATAAGCGCTTCGTGGAGGAAGGGGAGCTTTTCCCCATTCTCCGCGATTACGGCTTCACCCGGGAGGAGCTCCTCGAGCCGGGGGAGGAAACGGAACTGTGGTTTTTTTCGAGATCTTAAATGTAGCGGCGGTCTATGACCGTCGCAAAATAAGCTCATCACATGAACGCATTCCGCTCATGCGCCGGACTGACGAGCAAAATCAGCGACGGTCATAGACCGCCGCTACATTATAAATAAAAAATCCCTTGCGCGGGACGGCGCTCTGCCGGGATGATCTTCCCCCTCTTATGGCAGATCCCGCGGCAATCGCTAAAATGGACAAGATCGTCGCGCTGTGCAAACGGCGCGGGTTCATCTTTCAATCATCGGAAATCTACGGCGGCCTCAACGGCGCGTGGGATTACGGCCCCCTCGGCGTCGAGCTGAAGCGGAACCTGAAGGATTACTGGTGGCGCTGCATGACGCAGGTCCGCGACGACATCGTCGGCTTCGACGGCTCGATCCTGATGAACGCCGCGGTCTGGAAGGCGAGCGGCCACGTCGATACGTTCTCCGATCCGCTGGTGGAGTGCCTCATCACCAAGAAGCGCTACCGCGCCGACCAGATCGAGCCGCAGAGCGGCATCGCCTATTACTATAAGGGCATCACCACGACGCGGACACCCGCCGCGATCGACCTTCCCTTCGCCGTCCTCGTGCCCAAGGGCAAGCCCGAGGCGTCGGCGCAGAAAACGGCGCGGCAGTTTTATACCGCACGCGGCTATGCCGAGGCCGAGATCGTTTCGCTCGAGCTGGAGAAATCGGAGCCGGTCGAGAACTCGACCAAGTTCAATCCCGAGAACGGCTCGCTCCTAAGCGAACCGCGCACTTTCAATCTGATGTTCAAGACCTACGTCGGGCCGGTCGAGGATGCGTCTTCCGTCACTTATCTGCGGCCCGAGACGGCGCAGGCGATGTTCGTCCAGTTCAAGAACGTCCTCGAGGTCTCGCGCAAGAAGCTCCCCTTCGGCATCGCCCAGATCGGCAAGGCGTTCCGCAACGAGATCAACCCGCGCAACTTCACCTTCCGCTCGCGCGAATTCGAGCAAATGGAGGTCGAGTTCTTCGTCAAGCCCGACACCGGCTTCGAGTGGCTCGAGAAGTGGAAAGAGGACCGGCTCGCCTGGTACGAGGCGATCGGCATTCCGCGCAGCAAGATCCACGTCCTGACCGTGCCCGACGCCGACCGCGCCTTTTATTCGAAGGGCACCTACGATCTCGAGTACGAATTTCCGTTCGGCATCCAGGAGCTCGAGGGCATTGCCTACCGCACCGATTACGATCTCACCCAGCACCAGAAAGCCAGCGGCAAGCCGCTCGAATATTTCGACGAAGAGACGAAGTCGAAGTACATCCCCCACGTCGTCGAGCCCAGCGCGGGCGTCGACCGGACCGTCCTGGCCGTCCTCTGCGAAGCCTTCGCGGAGGAGACGGTGAAGGACGAGGAGAGCGGCAAGGAGGAGACCCGCGTCGTCCTCCGTTTCGCGCCGCGGCTCGCGCCGGTCAAGGCCGGTATTTTCCCGCTGCTCAAGAACAAGCCCGAGCTCGTCGCGCAGGCAAAGGAAATCGTCAAGGCGCTCCAGCCGCTGATGAAGGTGGCCTACGACGAGGCCGGTTCCATCGGCAAGCGCTACCGCCGGATCGATGAGGAGGGCACGCCCTTCGGCATCACGGTCGATTTCGAGACGCTCGAGGGTGCGAAGGAAGCCTCCACCTCGGCCATGGGCACTCCCATCGCCGCGGGACAGAAGGGCACCGTCACCCTGCGCCATCGCGACAGCATGAAGCAGGAGCGGATCGCCATCGCCGATCTCTTCGCTTACCTGTTGGCGAAAATCGCCTGATTCCCGCGTCGTCGCTTTACTGCGACGGCGGGGGCGGCGAGACCTGCGTCAGAACGAGGTTGCGACCGCGGCCTTCGACCGTGATCAGGGTCCAGCAGCTCCGAGGTCCCATGGCGAGGGCGAACCGGCTGATCAACTCAACCAGCGGCGCATCTGTCACGTTCAGGGTGACCGGGGCAGCGTGCATCGGCCCATCGGGATCCATGGGTCCCCAAGTCCGCAAAATATTGATGCCCTGAGGCTTTAAAACTTCCATGAACTTGTCGATGGCCTCCAGGGCCGGAACGTTCTTCAAGACAAGAGTGGCGCGTTGTGTCCGGATCGGATCGTCCTTCGGGCAAAGAACAACCAGATCGTCGAACCGGGTCAGATCATAGCGCGAATCAAGCGCAATGACATCCGCCACCGCCTGCTCCCGCATCTTCGCGTCATCAAGGCGTTGCGGCAGGGTGATGTTGTAGGTGGGCTGGCGATAGCCGATAATACCGTCGTCGGGGAGCGATTTCCGGTCGACCAGGTTTTGCAGCATGCTCAGGTTGCTGCTCTCGCTCGGGGTGCGGTCGGCCTCGGGCAAAGCCTTCAGGTCCTCGATCCGCTGCTTGATCGTGATGCCGTCGGAGACCTTTACGGGAATCTGCACGAAGGCAACCCGCGCCCCGCGACTGACCAGTGCGCTGGCGATTTCCTGCAGGGTTGCCCGCTTGAATCCGGGAGACTGAGACGCGGCGGTTTTCGAGCCCGAACTGCAGGAGGATAGCCCCCCCGTGAGCGCAATCGCGCCGACCAGAAAAACCACCGCGAGCGTCGTTCTCATCAGCCCGTTTACCTTTCCGCGTTACGCGACGACCTGGGCACCCGTCTTGGCTGCCGCCTTTTTCAGGTAAGGCAGCGTTTTCTCGACCGTGGCCTGGACGCTGATGCCGTACTTGGTGCGGAGAGCCTCGGGCTTGCCGTGCTCGATGAAGGCGTCGGGCCAGCCGATGCGGACCACCGGGGTCTGGATGCCGCGGGCTTCGAGTTCCTCGAGCACCGCGCTGCCGAAGCCGCCGGGCAGGACATGGTCTTCCATGGTGACGACCACATCGGCGCTGCGGGCGAAGAACTGGATCGTGTCGCCGTCGAGCGGCTTGACCGAACGCGGGTTGATGACCGCGACCGAGTAACCCTTCGCCTCGAGCTCCTTCGAGACCTCGAGCGCCATGGGCAACAGCGCACCCAGGCCGAGAATGGCGACCTGCGTGCCGTGCTTCACCACCTCGGCCTTGCCGATCGGGATAAGCGCGGGCTTCGCCTTGAGGGCGACGCCGGGACCGATGCCGCGCGGGTAGCGGATGGCAATCGGCCCATCATGATGAAGCGCGGTGAAGAGCATGTCGGCCAGTTCGTCCTCGCTCGATGCGTCGAGGTGGACGAGGTTGGGAATGCAGCGCAGGTAGCTGATGTCGAAGAGGCCGTGGTGCGTGGGACCGTCATCGCCCGAAAGGCCGCCGCGGTCCATACAGAACACGACGTTGAGGTTTTGCAGGCAGACGTCGTGAACGATCTGGTCGAACGCGCGCTGCAGGAAGGTCGAGTAGATCGCGCAGAACGGCTTGAAGCCCTTCGTGGCCAATCCGGCGGCGAAGAGGACGGCGTGCTCCTCCGCAATGCCGACGTCGAAATACTTGTCGGGGTGCTTCGGCTGGAAGATATCGAGCGCGGTGCCGTTCGGCATGGCGCCGGTGATGGCGACGACCTTCGAGTTCATGTCGGCCAGCTTGACCAGCGTCTCGGCGAAGACCTGCGAGTAGGTCTTCGGACCGCTCGCGACCGTCTCGACGCCCTTCTCGGGGTCGTAGGTGTTTGGACCCACGCCGTGATACTTCTTCTGCTTCGACATGCCGATCTCAAAGCCCTTGCTCTTCTGCGTGATGACGTGCAGGAGCACGGGATGGTCGTGGTGCTTGGCGAAGTCGAGCGTGCGAATGAGGGTCGGTAAATCGTGGCCGTCGATGGGGCCATAATAAGAGAGTCCCATCTCCTCGAAAATCAGGTTTGGGCGATGGCCGGTGGAAAGAAGACCTTTAACCGCTCCCTCCGCCTTGAGGGCGAGCGCCTTGCCAGTCTCGCCGGTGAAGCGTTCCACCAGCTTTTCCATGCTGCGGTGGAGGTTCTCGTAACGGGGATCGGTGACGATGCCGTTGAGATATTTCGCGATGGCGCCGACATTCTTGTCGATCGACCATTCGTTGTCATTGAGGATGACGATGAGGCGCTTGGTGTGGGAGGAGATGTTGTTAAGCGCTTCGTAGGTGATGCCGCAGGTGAAGGCCGCATCGCCACAGAGCGCCACTACGTGCTCGCTGCCGCCGCGCAGATCGCGCGCGGTCGCCATGCCAAGAGCAGCGGAAAGAGCCGTGCCCGCGTGGCCCGCGCCGTAACAGTCGTGCTCACTCTCGGTGCGGAGCATGAAGCCGTTGAGGCCGTCGGCCTGGCGGATGGTGTGAAAGCGGTCGCGGCGCCCGGTGAGGAGCTTGTGGACGTAGGCCTGGTGGCTGACGTCGAAGACGAAATTATCGGTGGGCGTCTCGAATACCGTGTGGAGCGCGATGGTCAGTTCGACCACGCCGAGGTTGGGGCCCAGATGGCCGCCGGTCTTGGCCAGGACCGAGATCAGCTCATCGCGGATTTCCTGAGCGAGGGTGGGGAGCTGATCCAGCGAAAGCTTTTTGACGTCGGCTGGAGAGTTAATGGAGTCGAGAAGGCGTGCCATAGGTAAGTGGTGAGAGTTAGCGCGGTAGAGGGCCTGGAGGCAAGGATAATTCCATGAGAATATGCTGTCCCTCGGCGCATAATGGATTCACGGATAACTTATATTTTAATCATCATTAAAATCAAAGCGCGGGGAATTAAAAAAGTTAAAAAAAAAGTTGCCGAGCCTCTTTCTTGCTCCTATTGAAAATGGCCAACAAAGGAGAAACCCATGATTAAAACTTACCTTACCACTACATTGTTCGCCATCCTCACCACCTCGGCCATGGCCGGCAGCGACATGAAAGAAATTGCGCCTCCGCAGGTCTCGACCTCGGATGCGGGAACCTATATCGCCGTTTTCGGCGGCGCCAACTTCGCCCAGGATTACGGCAACAAGCGCACCGAAGTCTCCTCGCCCTTTCTTCCGGGCCTGGCCATCGACGTCCGCGGCACTGACAGCAGCGATCATATCGGCGGCGTGGGCGGCATCAAGTTCGGCTACAACTTTGAGTCGATCGAGCTCGGCGGCGACTTCCGCTTCCAGCCCGCGGTTGAAGGCGAAGTCTTCTACCTCGGCACGAAGCAGAACGTGAGCTACAACCAGACGGTTGTCGGCGTGCCTGTGAGCGCGTCCATCACGAACGACCAGAACAACGTGGCCTTCATGGTCAACGGCATTGGCCGCTTCAAGACCGGCACCCTCGTTACCCCCTATGTCGGCGCGGGTATCGGCGCGGAATACTTCGACGTCACCAACGCCTCGGCCAGCATCAGCTCGCCCATCAGCGGCAGCGTCGGCCTCCCCAGCACGAACGACATCACGCTCGCTCTGCAGGGCCTCATCGGCGTCGAGTTCCAGCTCGCCGACCACTGGTCGCTCTTCACCGAGTACAAGTATCTCGCCGCGATCAACCCGTCGTTCGCCTTCGGCAACACGGCTTCGCTCGGTGGCATCGGCATCGACGGTAAGTTCGATCCCGACTACATCGGCCAGCACCTCGGCATCGCCGGTATCAAGTACAGCTTCTAATCGATCCCGCATCGATTAAACGAAAAGCCCCGGGCATTGCGCCCGGGGCTTTTTTGTTTGAGTATCCATAGGCAATGGCTACCGGCTTGCCGAGTTTGCTTGAACCTGTAACGTCGTCTTAGCGTCCAAGACGTAACCATCCGCTGTTACAATTCTCCCCATGAAACATCTTTTCCTGACCTGCGGAAGCCTCCTCGCCACTGCCCTCCCCGCTCTGGCCCAGACCGCTTCCGGCGACACGATCACCGAAGTGAACAAGGATACGACGGTCCTGAGCATGGTCGCCGCCGCCGGCTGGGTGATGATCCCGCTCGGACTCGCCTCGGTCATCGCGTTCACTTTGATCATTTTTTGCTTCTTCACCCTGACGGAAAAAAGCATCACCACACCCGAGTTGCTGGAACGGATGGAGCCCTTCTTCGAGAACGAGGATCTCGACGGCCTCGCCGCTTATGTCGCGGAGCGTCCGCAGGCGACGGCCCGCCTCGTCGACCGGACCCTTAAATTCATCGAGCGCCATCCCGACGCCACGCCCGAATCGATCCAGGCCGTGGCTGAGACCGAGGGTAATCGGATCGCGGCCTCGCTCAACCAGCGCGCGCTCTTCATCATGGATGTCGGCGTGCTGGCGCCGATGCTCGGCCTCTTTGGCACCGTGGTCGGCATCTTAAGCTCATTCGGCCACATCGCCCAACAGGCAAGCCCGATGCGGACGATGCTGCTGGCGGGAGGCGTCTCGCAGGCACTCATTGCCACGGCGTCGGGACTCATCGTGGGCATCACCGCGATGGCGTTCTACGCCTATTTCCGGGGCCGGGTCGGACATCTCATCTCTGTGCTCGAATCGGAAGGTACGCTTCTCACGCAGGAGCTGATCCTCCTGAGCAAGCGCCACCGGGTCACCCGCTAGTTTTTTCCCCGCGCCATGAACCTGCGCCGCCGCATCAACCAGGAACCGCTCCAGTTCCAGCTCGCCCCCATGATCGACGTGATCATGTTCCTGCTCTGCTTCTTCCTGCTGACGTGGAACCTGGCCCGCTACGAGCAGGATCTCGAGGTGAAAGTTCCCACCGCAAAGAACGGCAAGGAACCGGCACGGCTGCCCGGTGAAATCATCATCAACCTGCGACAGGACGGCTCGGTCGAGCTGGAACGGGCCACGCTTTCCCTCGCGCAACTGCAGCAGAAGTTGAGCGACATTGCGCAGGTCTTCCCCGACCAGGCCGTGATCCTACGCGGAGCCGAGAAGGTGGAATACAAGCACGTGGTGGAAGTCCTCGACGCCTGCCGCGCCGCCAAGCTCACCAACATCGCCTTCGCCACGAACCGGCCGGAAAAGGGCGCGGGACAGGAATAGGGCCATGCCGGAAAAGGCCAGAAACGAGTTCTCTTCTCCGCCCGTAGCGGCGGTCTATGACCGCCGACTGGATTGCGAACCGGCTTTTTTTTCGATCGGCGGTCATAGACCGCCGCTACAGGCTGGCCTCTTCCTACCGGTTCTTTACCTGATTTTTTCGACCAATTTTTTATCGGCACAGGAAACCAACACGCCCCCGCCTGCTCCTCCAATTCCCGCGACCAACGCCGCCCCTGCGGTGAATGACCTGGTCGTCACCTCCCCCGCGGCGGCGCGGTTCGACAGCGTCATGCTCCTTTTCAACGGCG
>Ga0105237_10007477_pt1 | contig 11951 bp, 9 predicted proteins | sample KBSC24metaG_FD_81520 | JGI IMG/M metagenome (GOLD analysis project Ga0105237, IMG submission 81520) | Corn rhizosphere microbial communities from Kellogg Biological Station, Michigan, USA - KBS C2-4 metaG | ecosystem: Host-associated > Plants > Roots > Rhizosphere > Soil | place: Michigan, USA... | reverse complement strand
TCAAGACCAGTGAAACGCCCTCGCAACAGGCCTGGGAAGCAATCCGCGGAGGCTATGATCTGCAGGTTCACGTCGCCCCCGATGTGATCGCCCGCCGCATTGACGACCTCGATCTGGCGAAAGAGTTTCTGGGGTGCGGGCTGCGCGGCTTCGTTCTGAAATCCCACTATTTCCCGACGGCGGAACGGGCTCAGGTCGTTACCAAAGCAGTGCCGGGGATTCGTGCCTTCGGCGCCATCGCGCTGAATCACAGCATCGGCGGCATGAACCCGGTCGCGGTGGAACTGGCGGGCCGCTCCGGCTGCAAGATCGTCTGGATGCCGACGGTAGATGCACAGAACGAGACTGCGGGCCGGCCGGACGGCACGAAGAAGCATCTGCCTTTCTGGGCCAAGATTCAGCTGGAACTGGCGGCCACGGGCGTGTCGCCGCCTCCTATAACGGTGCTGGATGAGCAGGGCAGTCTGACCGCCGTGGCTCGCACCTGTCTCGAGATCATCGCCCGGCATGACATGATTCTGGCGACGGGGCATTTGGGAAGGAAAGAGATCCTGGCGCTCGTGAAGACTTCAAAAGAGATTGGTCTGAAGCGGGTGATGGTGACGCACGCGGAGTTTCCCTCGCAGAATCTCTCGGCCGCCGAGCAAGTCGAACTGGCGGATCTGGGAGCCGTAATCGAGCACTGCTTCACAACCATGCACACCGGCAAAGCATCGTGGGAAGGTGTGTTCGAAAGCATCCGTCAGGTGGGTCCCGAACGGTGTTTGCTTTCGACTGATTTGGGGCAGACCATTAATCCGCCCGTGTCGGAAGGCTTTGCCATGTTCGCGCAGACTTTGCTCGATGCCGGTTTCAGCAGTGAGCAGATTCGGCGCATGTCGGTCACGAACGCGGAACAACTGCTCGGTTAACTCAGAATGGCTGATCAAAAAACAGTACTCGTTGTCAGCGCCCACGCGGCGGATTTCGTCTGGCGAGCCGGTGGCGCAATTGCGTTGTATGCCTCGCGAGGCTATCGCGTCCGGATTCTTTGTCTTTCGTACGGGGAACGCGGGGAGAGCCAGGGGGCATGGAAGCAGCCCGGCATGACGATAGAGCGCGTCAAGGAGATTCGCCGGGAAGAATCGACCCGTGCCGCGAAACTTCTGGGTGCCGAAATCCGGTTTTTTGATTCCGGCGATTATCCGATTGTCGCGACTCAGGAGACGGTCGATGCCATGGTGGTTGAGTTTCGCGAATTGCAGCCGGAGTTCGTGCTGACCCATTCTCTGCTGGACCCTTACAATCCGGATCACCCGACCGCCTGCAACATTACGCTCCAGACCCGCGTTTATGCGCAGGCGCTTGGCTATCCTGCACCTGGCAAACCGCTCAACGCGCCTCCGGTGTTTCTGTTCGAACCGCATCAGCCGGAGCAATGCGAGTGGAAGCCGCAGGTGTTGCTCGATGTGACTCCCGTATGGGACACCAAGCACAAGGCAATGGAGTCGATGGAAGCTCAGACTCATCTCTGGGAATACTATACGGATCTGGGCAAGCGGCGCGGAACACAGGCGGTTCGCAACGGCGGCCCGAAGGGCATCAAATACGCCGAGGCGTTCCAGCGTTATTATCCGCAGGTCACCACCGAACTGAGCTGAAGAATTATGAAGCACCGGATTGGTCGCAACATTGCACGAGCCGAGGCGTCCGTGATCCGCACGCTGGGACATCTGGGTGTCGCCACGGTTCATGAGGCGCAAGGACGTACCGGTTTGCTCAGGCCTTACATGCGGCCGATTTACCCGACGGCGCGCGCGGCCGGGAGTGCCGTCACGGTGTCGTGCCAGCCGGGCGACAATCTGATGATTCATGCGGCGATCGAGGTGCTGCGGCCTGGCGACATTCTGGTAGTGACGACGACTTCGGAATCGACGGACGGTATGTTCGGCGATCTGCTCGGCGTGTCCTGCCAGGCGCATGGTGCAGTGGGTCTGGTGATCGACGCCGGTGTTCGGGATACAGCGGAACTGACCGCCATGGAATTCCCCGTGTGGTCGAAGGCGATCTCAGGGCAGGGGACCGTGAAAGCGACGCCTGGTTCCGTCAACGTTCCGGTGATCTGCGCTGGCGCTATGATTCATCCAGGCGACGTGGTGGTTGCGGATGCCGATGGTGTGGTGGTGGTGCCGCGCAGCATTGCAGGGCAGGTGGCTGCGGCAGGCGAGGCTCGGCTGGCAAAGGAAGAGGCTACCCGCGAGAGACTTCGCAGGGGTGAACTCGGCCTCGATTTTTATGGGCTGCGCGCGAAGCTGAAAGAACTGGGAGTCGAGTATGCCGACAGCGAACAGGGTGAATAGAAATGGGTAAGATCGTCGCCGCAATGGCCACAGTTCACGCGCCGCAGCTCTTTACGCGCCCGCCGACGGAAGTCCTGGCGCAACTGGATGCGGATGTCGCCGCGATGGCGGAACTTGGCAAAAGTCTCGACGAGACGAAGCCCGACGCCATCCTGATCTTTGGCAGCGATCATCTGGAGACGTTCTTTCTTTCCGCTGTGCCCACCTTCGCGATCATTGCGGGGGAGACTTCGAAGGCGTCGTTCGCGGGCCGTGATTACGAGATTCCGACACACCTGCCGCTGGCGGAAGCGTTGCTGGACGGGCTGGTCCGCGCGGATTTCGATATGTCTTACTCGCAGGACGCGCTGCTGGGGCACTCGTTTGCGGCTGTGTATGAGTTTGTGATGGGTGGCCGGCGGATTCCGGTGGTGCCGATCTTCATCAATACGTATCTGCCTCCGTTGCCCAGCGCGCGCCGATGCCAGGCTCTGGGGAAGGCAATCGGGAAGATCATCGCGGAGCGCTCCGAAAACGTCGCCATCATTGCCAGCGGTGGCATGTCGCATTATCCCGGCACCTGGAAGTATCCGCAGCCCGCGTTCGACTTCGATTACTGGGCTATCCGTCAGATGGAGTGCGGAAACCACGAAGCGTTGCTCAGCCTGACCAATGAGCAACTGGACGAAGTGGGCAACACGGAAATGCTGCCGTGGATGGCGATGTTCGGCGCGATCGGAAATCAGCCCGGTGAGCTTCTCACGTATCAGCCCACCTGGCATCACGGGCATGCGGTGATGCGGTTTATTCCGAATAAGCGCGAGGAAGCCGGGCTGCCTTTGGTCTCATCCACGCCGGAAGAGTATAAGTTTCAGGATGCCGGGGGCTATCAGTTCTATAAGCATCCGGACCCGGCATCTTACAAGCTGAATAAGCTCTTATACGATTTGCGGCATAAGCAACCGCTCCGGCGGCAACTGTATGCCGATACGCCTGGTGTGGCCGCGCAGTATGGACTCAGCCCCGCGGCAGCCGCGGCTATCGAAACTCTGAAAGACGAGAATATCGATATGCTGCGCTCTCTGCAGTCGCACCCGCTGGTCGAGGTGGGAGCGCATCCTCTGGGAACTCTGATGTCTATTGTGGTGGTGCAGGCCGAGGCGAGACGCCTCCGCGCGGAAGCTGCCCAAAAAAGCTGATACGCTGCAGGGCATTCGTCACCGGCGTTCGGGGAACAGGCGGAACGCTCCGCCACACCAGGTGGAACAGCATCCTGTCCGCTCCAGCCAGCAGCCCCGCCGCGCACAGAAGAATACCAAACCCGCGGTAGAGCCGCAGGTACTGAATCCGGAGCAACAGTGGTAATGACTCCAGTTCTTTCCAGCCCCAGATGGCAGCCGCTCGTTCGGGCCAGAGTGCAATTCCCAGGCCGAGCATCAGGGTAATGCCGCTGATCACCAGCTCCATACTTCTCGTCAGCCTCAGCCCTGTTCCGCGAAGCTCGCACTCGGAGCCGGCAATCTGTCGTTGGGCCTTGCGCACCACACGTAAAGGGTCGGCAGTAAATAAATACTGATCATCAGTGCGGTCACCAGTCCGCCAACAATCACGATGGCGAACGGGCGCTGCGAATCGGAGCCAATCCCATGCGACGTGGCCGCAGGCAGCAGCCCCAGCGTTGCCACCAGCATCGTCATCATGATCGGGCGCAGCCGCAGCACCGCACCGTCAAGGGCCGCCTGCTCCACCGTATGTCCCAGCGCCCGCATCTGATTGATGTACTCGACCATGATCACTCCGGTTTGCACCGAAACGCCGAACAGCGCCAGAAAGCCCACTCCCGAGGAAACGCTGAAGTTCGTGCCGGTGAATAAAAGAGCCAGAATGCCGCCAATCGGGGCCACCGCCATATTCACCGCAATCAGCGTCGCCCACTTCATTGAGCCAAACATCGCGTACAGAATCATGAAAATCACCAGCAGCGTAACCGGCACGATAATCGACAGTCTCCGCTGCGCTCGCTGCTGGCTTTCGTATTCGCCCGCCCAGTCGATGTGGTAGCCGGCAGGAAGGTTCACCTGCTTGCCCACCTTGTCGATTGCCTCCCGCACCGCGCCTCCCAGGTCCCGATTGCGCACGCTGTACTTGATCGCGATATATCGCTGATTGGCCTCGCGCGAGATCTGCGAGGCCCCGTCCGCCACCTCGATATTGCAAAGCTGAGCAAGCGAAACGCGTTCCCCAGTGGGCGACAGAAGGCGGACCCGCTCGATCGCCTCGCGCGTGTTGCGGTAATCCGGCAGGTAGCGCATCACCAGGTCATAGCGTTCTTCGCCCTGCAGCACTTGTGTCAGCGCATTCCCGCCCACCGCGGTCTGCACCGCATCCTGCACGTCCGACACATTGAACTGATATCGGGCCGCCGCTCGCCGGTCGATGCTCAGATTCAGGTTCGGCTGTCCCAATACACGGAACAGGCCAAGATCTTCGATTCCCGGAATCGTCCGCATCACGCTGACAATTTCCTCGCCCTTCTTTTCGAGAGTTCTCAGATCGTCCCCGTAAACCTTAATCGCCAGCTCCCCTTTCACTCCGCTCACCGCCTCCTCCATGTTGTCGGAGATCGGCTGCGAGAAATTCCAAAGCACCCCGGGAATCTTGCTCAGTTCCCGATTCATCGCGGCGACCAGATCTTCCTTGTTTTCATGGAATACTGGACGCCATTCCTCTTTGGGCTTCAGATCCACGAAGTACTCCGTGTTGAAGAACCCGGTCGTATCCGTTCCATCGTCAGGACGGCCGGTCTGGCTCGTCGCCGTTGTTACTTCTGGAAAGGCTGCCAGGATGATGCGAGCTCGATTCGCCAGCCGAATGCCTTCGCTCGGACCTGTGCTCGGCGCAAGCGTCCCGCGCACCCAGATTGCCCCTTCGTCCAGATGAGGCAGAAACTCTGATCCGATCAGTCGAGCCAGAGCGCCTGCGCCCACCATGCTCAGCAGCGCAGCGCCAACTGTAATCCACCGCCAGCGAATCGCCAACCCCAGCGTCGTCCTGTAAACGCGCACCAGCAGTGACATCACCGGGTTGTGCCACTCCTTTGCACCATTGCGGAAAAAGAAGCTTGCCAGCACCGGGGCAATCAGCATGGAGAACAGCAGCGCTCCTAAAAGCGCGAACGCCACTGTCCACGCCATCGGCTTGAACAGTCTTCCTTCCACGCGCTGCAGCGTGAAAATTGGCAGATAGGCAGTGATGATGATCCCGATCGCGTAGAACACCGGGCGCTGCACCTCGTGCGCCGCTTCGAAGATTCGCTCTCTCGGAGTCTTGCCCGGATCGTGCCCGCTGTTCATGTGGCGTACGATGTTCTCGATCATCACCACCGCGCCATCCACTACCATTCCAAAATCCAGCGCACCGAGCGATAGCAGGTTCGCCGGAATGTTTTTCAGATCGAGGCAGATGGACGCGAACAGCAGAGAAAACGGAATCGTCAGAGCAACAATGAATGCGCCGCGCAAATTGCCCAGAAACAGAAAAAGAATCAACGCCACGAGCAGCATCCCTTCACCCAGGTTGTGCTCTACCGTGTGGGTCGTGTAGTGAACCAGGTTGCTGCGATCCAGAAAGGGCACAACCTGTACTCCCCTGGGCAGAATGCGCTCATTTAACTCCTTCACTTTTTCGTGAATCGCCTCGAGCGTAGCGTCCGAATTCGCGCCCTTCCGCAGCAGTACGATGCCCGCCACTACATCGGCATCGTCCACGATGCGACCATTCGCCAGATGGGTCGCTCTCGCAAACTGGCCCAGCCGGATCTTCTCTCCTTCCCGTACAACCGCGATATCCCGCATTCGCAGCGGCGTCCCCGTCTTCGTCAGCAGCACCGTCTCGGCAATATCGGCGCTCCGGTTCACCTGCCCTACTGTCCTTACATTTACCTGCTGTAGTCCCTGCTCGATGAAGCTCCCGCCACCATTCGCGTTGTTATTCGCCAGTTGCTGTTCCACCTGCGGAAGACTCAGCCCGTACGCAATCAGCTTGTCGGGGTCCACATTCACCTGATACTCACGCGTGGGTCCCCCGAAGCTCGCCACATCCACCACATCGGGCACTGACTTGAACTGCTTCTCAATCACCCAGTCCTCAATGGACTTCAGATCCATCACCCCATACCGTGGACTGTTGGAACGCAGCGTGAAGAAGTAAATCTGACCGACGGGGCTCCAGTCGGTACCCATCTTCGGTTGGGCCGCAGGCGGCAGGGTTACTTGTGAAAGGCGTTCCAGCACCTTCTCGCGATTCCACTCGTTCGCAGACTCGTCATCGAAGATCAGAGTAATGCTGGAAAGCCCGAAAAGCGATACCGAGCGCAGGTGCTCCAGATGAGGGATACCGTTCATCCCAATCTCCAGCGGAATCGTCACCTGCTGCTCGATCTGTTCGGCCGAGATACCCGGCCATTGGGTAATCACCTGGACGTAGTTGTTGGCGACATCCGGGTACGCTTCTACCGGCAGCTTGCGAAAAGAGATGACTCCCCAAAGGAACAGCAGCAGCGCGATCGCGAGAACCAGAACTCGGTTATTCAGGGCGAAATCGACAGCGCGGCTCGTCATTCTGCGGAAGCTCCGACTTCCACACTAAGCGCTCCCGGCATGGTGTCGGGGGCATCTTTCAGGTAGTTCAGCTCTATCTTTCGGCCGTGAGAATGACTGGTTTTTTATAAGCTCCCAGGCAATTTCTTATCTGCTGCTTATCACCGTTTGAATGGACAGAGACCAGCCAGGAGAACCAGGGCGCTTGAGGATACTAAGCGTGTCCGATGATGGCGCGGGGCTCGTAGGCTGCGGCCAGAGCTTTCAATTCCGCATCGTCGAGCCGAATGCTGAGAGCCGCTATGGCGTCCTGCAGATGGTGCTCTTTGCTGGCGCCAATGATCGGACTCGTGATGCCCGGCTGCTGCAGCACCCAGGCGAGCGCGACTTGTGCATTGCTGACGCCGCGATTCTTCGCAATCTGTGAGACCTGATCGACGATTTCGAAGTCCTTCGGACGATAGTACTGGCGGCGCGACAGTTCGTCGGTTTTCGCGCGTACGGTTTCACCCAGATCTTCCTTACGCCGGTTGCCCACCACAAAACCGCGGGCCAGCGGGCTGAAAGGGATCACGCCGATTCCTTCCGCGCGGCGGAGCGGCAACATCTCGCGCTCTTCTTCGCGATACACGAGGTTGTAGTAATTCTGCATGCTCACGAAGCGCGAAAGTTTCAGCTGCTCAGAGACCGCGAGCATCTTCATGAACTGCCACGCGAACATGGCGGACGCCCCGATGTAGCGAACTTTGCCGGCCTTAACCAGATCATGCAGGGCCAACAGGGTCTCTTCGATGGGCGTCTCATAGTCGAAGCGGTGAATCTGGTAGAGATCGACGAAATCCGTCCCGAGGCGTTTGAGGCTGCGGTCGATGGAGTGGAAGATGTGTTTTCGTGAGAGCCCGCGATCGTTGGGATCATCACTCATGGGCTGAAAGACTTTGGTTGCGATCACGGCGCGGTCCCGCGGAACGCTGAGGTCCTTCAGCGCGCGCCCCAGAATCTCTTCGCTCAGACCAAGCGAATACATGTCGGCGGTATCGAAGAAATTGATGCCCGCCTCCACCGCCTGGCGAAAGAACGGACGAGCTTCCGGCTCCTCGAGCACCCATTCGCGCCACTGCTTCGAACCATACGTCATGGTGCCGAGGCAGATGCGGGAAACCTTCAGACCTGTTGAACCTAAACGCTGATAATCCATGCTTGCCAATCAGTCTAGCGCCGGAACGGTTCGCTGGTGGGAAGCCACTCGATGGGGACTTCCGAGATGAAGGTTTTCAGCCAGTCCGCGCACAGGCGCATGCCGGGATCTTCCGAGTTCTGGTGGCCGATGATGATCATGGCTTTCTTCTGGCCCATCGCCACGGCATCCTGCAGATACTCGGGGCCTTCCCACTCCCGCGGCTCCCCGGCGATGAAAACGTCCGCCTCCGGCATCAGTTTCAGGACGACCTGCAGGGACGTGGAACCCACATTGATGGCGCCCTTAGAGATCTTTGTGTCGGGGTCGCCGATCACTCGCATGGCGCGGAACTTCAGGCGGGACTCCAGATCTTTCACCATGGCTCCCAGCGTGGTCGGTTTGATGTTATAAAGCCGCTGCGAGTCGTCCGCCGGGTTGTTCCAGCCGAGCACCTGCGCGAGACCCACCAGCATGGCGTCGGGTTTTCTGGCGTGCCAGTGATCGTGGAAGCGCCAGATGACCATGTTGTTCTTTTGAATGAACTCCGCTTTGTGCTGGTAGACGGCGTCGCTGGCCAGTTCCTGGGTGCTGTCGCTGTCGCTCCAGAATGTCGGCTCGTGAGTAATGACAAGATTTTTACCCGCCTTCGCTGCCCGCTGCAGGATAGAAAGCGTGGACATCACAGTGGTGGCGATGCCAGTGACGGGCGTTTCCGGATCTCCGGCTTTAAACACGTCACGGGTAGGCGTCTTCCACTCAACGGGAGGAGTCGCCGCCGCGAGTTGCTTCTGGATACGCTCGATCACCTGTTGCGCGGTGAGCTTTGCGGACTGCCCAAAGACCGCCTGGTCCGCCGCCATCGCCGCCGTGGCGGCTAGTGTGAAGTGCCGTCGTGTGAGATCCATTTCGTATTTCCTCGAATGATTCTATCGGCAGAGATGCGGCAACTGCAGTAAAGTCATCTGCGCGCGTAAGATGGGATCACAACCATGCCCTGTCTTCTCGTGCTCATCATCCTGGCATTCCCGCGTGTGGTCCTCGCCTGCATGTGGTTTTTCACCCACATGCTCGACCGTGCTTATAACGGTTTACTGATTCCCCTGCTCGGCTTTTTCTTTCTGCCAATTACGACAGTTGTCTACGCATGGCTGGTCAACGATCATCGGCCGATCGAAGGCGTGAATCTGATCATTCTGATTATTGCCGTGCTGCTGGATGCCGGTTCGCACGGAGGCGGACAGCGCTATTACCGGAACCGCTGATTACGGGCCGATTACGGAATGATCGGTTCCGGGATGGCCGCGCCGTCCGCCCTCGGATCGGAAGCTGCGTAATTGGTGCCGGTCTTCGAGTTGTGCAGAATCGCCTGACCGCGTCCCATGGATTCGGTGTATTCGCGACGGATAGTGATGATGTGGCCGCGCTCCGACAGTTGCTGCAGGGTAGCGGCGGGCACGCGGAATTCGACCGAGACGTCACAGCCCGGCGCTCCGGCTTTCGCGAAACGAGGAGCTTCGAGAGCGCCCTGCAGCGTCATGCCGTAATCGACATAGTTCGAGACGAACTGTGCATGCGCGAGCGGCTGTACGGCGCCGCCCATAATACCGAAGCCAATGTGCTCGTCACCTTTTTCCATGAACGCCGGAATGATGGTGTGGAAGGGGCGTTTGCCGCCGGCAAGGACGTTTGGATGTCCTTTCTCCAGGGTGAAAGCGGCGCCGCGATTCTGCAGGATGAAGCCCATGCCCTCCACAGTCGCCTGAGAACCGAAGAAGCCATAGATGCTCTGAATCCAGCTGACGACGTTCCCTTCTTTATCGACCGTGGTCAGGTAGGTGGTGTTGCTGCCGATTGGATCGCCCGCGGCCACGTTGCAGTTGGCTCTGTCCGCGTTCATCAGGGCCGCGCGTTTCTGCGTGTACTCTTTCGAAAGAAGCTGTCTCACCGGCGAATCGTAAGTTCTGGGGTCCGCGCTGTAGCGGTGAACGTCGGAATAAGCCAGCTTCATTGCCTCGATACGCTTGTGCATTTCGTCCGCCCCTAAGGCTCCGAACGGGGAGGGCGGTTTGGTCTGCATCAGGTTCAGCATCTCGAGCGCAGCCATGCCTTGGCCATTGGGCGGAAGTTCGTAGACCTTCCAGCCGCGATACTCCGTCGAGATCGGCTCCACCCATTCCGGCGCGTAGGAGGCGAGATCTTCTGCAGTCATCGTGCCGCCCAGGTGCTGCGAGGTCTTCAGAATGGCCTGCGCGATCTCACCTTTGTAGAAGACGTCAGGCCCTTTTTCCGCGATCAGACGGAAGGCGCGAGCCATGTCCGGATTGCGGAACAACTCACCCGTCTGCGGCGCATGTCCGCCGGGCAGCAGCACCCGGGCGGATTCCTTGTTGGTTCTGAGCGTAGCCATCACCGACGGCGCTGCCCAGATCTCATTCATGCCTTCCGCCACGGGAAAGCCCTGCTCGGCATAGGCGATTGCGGGCTGAAAAAGCTCTTTCCACGGCAGTTTGCCGAAGCGCTGGTGCATGGCGTACCAGCCGCGCACGGCCCCCGGCACCGTCACTGTATGAATGCCGTTGGCGGGCATCCGGGTGATGCCTTTCGAAGCGAGGAACTCGGGCGTGAGCGCTTTGGGGGCGGGGCCGGAGGCGTTCAGGCCGGTGAGCTGCTTCGTCTTTGCATCCCAGCGGATCACAAAGAGATCGCCACCCAATCCCGTCATCATCGGTTCCGTGAGACCAAGAACAGCATTGGCTGCAATCGCAGCGTCTACCGAGTTACCGCCTTTGGCCAGAATCTGCGCACCCACCTGAGAAGCGAGCACCTGACTGGTGGCGGCGATACCCTGTTGGGTAATCACCATGGACCGCCCGTAGTTCCGCCCCGGCTGAGCGCTCAAGCTCAAAGCCGCAAGCCCCATACAGACGACTGCACCAACCCTGTTTTGTAGCTTCATTCTCTGCAGATTCCCCTTTCGCTGTGCCGGATGAACGCGACGAGATGCGCCGTATGTTCATCCGGTAATTCTGTTTCGATCCGCTGGAGTGCGTCGTCCAGAAGCAGATTCGACCGGTAAAGCAGGTGATAAGCCTTTTTCAGCTGCGAAACCTGCGCGAGGGTGAAGCCCGCGCGCTTGAGACCAACGATGTTTAGACCTTTTGCCTCGACGTTAAAGCCGGAGTAGAGGAAGAAGGGAGGGACATCCAGGTTCACCCTGGTGTTGCCGCCGATCATCGCCAGACGGCCAATCTTCGAAAACTGGTGCACCACCACGCCGCCTGAAATGAATGCCTGATCCTCTACTTCGACGTAGCCGGCGATCAGAGCACAGCTTGCAATTACCGTGTTGTTGCCGATGGTGCAGTTATGCGCCACGTGGCCGGAGGTCATGATGTAGTTGCCGTCTCCCAGCGTCGTCACGGACTCTGGTTTGGTGCCGCGCGAGATGGTGTAGTGCTCCCGGATTTTATTGTCGTTGCCGATGCGCAGATAGCTTCGGTCTCCCCGGAAATTCTTGTCGAGTGGGTCGGTTCCGAGCGCTGTCCCGGCGGAAATCTCGTTCCTGTCCCCCAGGCTGGTCCAGCGTTTGATGAAGACGTAGGGCTCAATGACGCAGTCATCGCCGATCGTTACATCCTGCTCGATGACACAGAATTCCCCAATTCGGGTACGGGCTCCGATGTGGGCGTCAGGGTGAATGCGAGCCGTTGGCGCAATTACGGCTGAAGGGTCAAAGGACACCTGTCTATAATACCGATGGCAGGATTTTCGAAGTTTCAGCGTTCTATCCTGCAGAGGTCCAGAATGAGTGCAGGTTTTGCAAGCGAACCCCAGGCCGTAGACGTCATCGAGGTG
>Ga0105237_10007474_pt1 | contig 11954 bp, 9 predicted proteins | sample KBSC24metaG_FD_81520 | JGI IMG/M metagenome (GOLD analysis project Ga0105237, IMG submission 81520) | Corn rhizosphere microbial communities from Kellogg Biological Station, Michigan, USA - KBS C2-4 metaG | ecosystem: Host-associated > Plants > Roots > Rhizosphere > Soil | place: Michigan, USA... | reverse complement strand
TCGGCGTGGTGAGATGGATGATATAGGCGATGCCGCCCAACATGATGACGCGGAAGATGAGCGCGAGCGACAGCCCGATGCGCCGGGCCGTCAGCCGCTGCTCAGGCGGCATGCGGGAGACCAGAAGCGAGATGAACACGACGTTGTCGATGCCGAGCACGATCTCCATCGCACTCAGCGTGATGAAGCTCGCCCAAACATGCGGGTCGGTCAGGAAGTCAATGAACATGGGCGCCGAAATGTGGGTGGGAATGGCGGGCGGAATGCGTGAAACTGAAGCTGATAGCTTAGCCACAAACAGGGGTCCATGCCGAATGGGCCGATTGGGCGCCAACCCTCATCGCATCAGCCAGCGATAGAGCCCGACGCCAGTGAAATAGGCGGCGCTGAGGAGAAGGAGAATCTGGATCCAAAGCGGCGACGGAAATGGATTAGCGACAGCAATTGCGGCGGTTCCCGTCCAAACAAGCGTGACGAGGCAACTCAGCGGGCGAAGCCGCTCCACGCGGAAGGGATGGACCGCAAGGAGCGGCACGAAGGTGAAGGCCACGAAGAAGGCGACAATGAGGAGCGAGACGAGCGGCGCGGGCTCAAGCACGAAGAGATAGAGCAGGACGATGTTCCAAATGGCCGGGAACCCGACGAAATACCCCTCCTCGGTCTTGCTGTTGAGATCCGCGACATGAAACAGGCTGGACAGCAGGATGGCGATGGCGGCGGGCAGACGTGTGCCTTCCGGCAAAAGCGTCGCCTCGGTCAGCGCGAAGGCCGGAACCACCACGTAGGCCAGATAATCGACGATCAGGTCGAGGCGTTCGCCGCTGAAGCGCGGCAACACCTCTTTTACCCCGACCCAGCGGGCGAGAGGTCCATCGATTGCGTCGACAACGAGTGCGATCCCGAGCCAGACGAACATCATCTGCCAATCGTGGGTTTCCACGGCCCGCAGCGCGAGAAGTGCAAGCACCGCACCTGTCGCGGTGAGGAGATGCACTGAGGCGGCGCCAAGGCGCGCGTTCATGTGACTAGTTTTATTAGAAGCGGCGCTTGACCTTGCCGAGAACCGTCACGTCGCGGTTCTCGTCTTCGAAGCTCGGCCCCGCTTGCTGCAGGTCTAATTGCGGTTGGCCATCGCCGTAAAGGAGCTCAAGCCCGAAATTCAGCTTCGGCATGACCGTATAGCCGAACATTTTCAGCCCTCCGCTCTCGGACTTGGAATCGAGCGCAGAAGTGCCGGGAGTGCCGAGCTGGAGCGCTGGCGGATTGGTCTGCGGCGTGCCTTGGGCTTCGGGTGGCGGCGGCGTTTCCTGCTGGAACGCGAATGCGGGGCCGCAACCGAGCAAGAGCCCGGCCGCCAAGCCGGCAATGGCAAAGGACCTCCGCATGGTACTTCTCCGCACGACTAGGATGGCTTCCCGGCTAAGCCAATGCAAGCCTAACGGAATCGTGGTTAACACTCTGCTAGGCTTAAAGATTCCTGCAAGCCCGATGAATCCTGTGGCTGCGGTGCAACATCGACTCGGGACGCGCCCCAGCTCGAAAAAGCCGCCCCCGAAGGGGCGGCTCGCTCAGCTCCTGGGAACGGGGAGCCTCTGCTTAGAAATAAATGCGTGCGCCCGCATAGAAGAGCTGGAAGTCATCGAGCGGCGCGGCGACGTGGTTCAAGCTCGCGTCGACCAGGTCCACATCGGCGGTGAAGTGCTGATAGACCGCGTAGAGGTGCATATTGGCCGAGTCGAGCGCCTGTTCGACGCCAACCGCCCAGCGATCAACGTCAGCGCCGGTAATCTCGGCACCGACGGTGACGTTGTCGAAGGTGCCGGCCGGGAGGAAACGGGTGGGCCCAATGCGGCCAAGGCCGGTTCCGGCGCCGAGACCGTTATGAATGTTGCTGATGCTGCCGAAGACCGAGGTTTCGCCGAGCTTGTCGAGATTGAACCACGGCACGCCACGCTGAATGCCGAACTCGATGTCCCCGGCGCTCATTTGCGGATCGCTGGTTCCGGTGAAGATGCCGGCATGCTTCGTGTTGGAGTCGTCGTTGTCGGAGAAGCTGAAGGCGCCCATCACGAAGAGACCGGTCGGCTTATGCTTGATCGAGGCCGAACCCGCCCAATCCTGAATGTCGCGCCGGAAGCCGGCCAAGCCGCCACCGCCAGTCAGCAACCGCTCGTCGGTCGTCTTCTCGTAACCGATGCCAGCGCCGACGTCCCAGTTCTCGCCCCACTCTTTCTTGTAGCGGAGGGCGCCGCCCCACATGTCGTCTTCGAACTAGCCCCATGAGGCGGTGAAGCCGTACCATTCGGGCGACCAATACGCGACGCCGTTCTTGTGCGTCGAGCATACGATGCGTTGCTCGAGTCATAGCACCGGGAGATGTCCGACCATCGCAAGTTGGAAAGACCAGCTTCGGTGTTGGAGCCCTTCGGGCGTAAGAAGAACGCCTGATTTCATCCGGTTGTCCGAATGCATCGTGTCCTCGAGCTCGGTGACGTTCGTGTCCTTGGTGATGTTGTAGATCGGGGTTGCGGTCAGGCCCCAGCGCACCTGACCCCATCTCTTGTTGTCGAGATACATGTAGCTGTGGCGGACGTTCAGGAGACCGAAGCTCGGATCGTCACCGGGATTGAACTGGTTCACCAGGTTCGATTGCGCGGTGATGGTCTCAATCTCCATGCGATAACCAGCCGACCAGTCGCCGCCGATCTTGGCTGAACCTTTGAAGCCGAAGCGCGACGACTCGTAGTTGTTGTCGACGACGTAGGTATTCTTCTCCGTCCCGTCATCCCACCAGAGCACGGACTTGTTGACCTGGCCGTAGAGGGTCACCGAGACCTTTTTGTCGCCCTTGCGCGCCCTCGTGGCTTCGAACTCGGCGACGCGCTCCTCGACCCCCGTTTTATGTGGCTAAACCCTACCAAACGGATCGTGTTGGGCAATGTGCCTGCTTTTCTTTATTTGCCTGGTCCTTACAAGGACTTTTCACCGTGACACATGTGCAACATGCTCAGTTTCCTGCCGGTGATGTACCCCTGGACAAAGCCGGTGGTTCCCCCATGGCGCGCTCCGTAGGACGAAGATACGGTGAGCAATCAATTCTCTTTCTTCTCTCGGGATTTCAAAGCCGTAATGAACGCGGCAAGCCAAAGCCCTTCAGCCGACAGAATCTATGATGTTGCGGTTGTGGGGACAGGTCCTTCCGGCCTTGTCGCCGCGCTCGCTCTCGGAACAGTCAGCGCGAGCGTGGTCACGCTTGGGCCACTGCCGAACAATGCCGTTTCAAATGCCGTGGACACGAGAAGCGCGGCGCTGCTCGCGAGCTCGGTCGATCTGCTCAAGACCCTCAAGGTCTGGGACAGGCTCAGAAGCGAGGTTGCGCCGCTCAAGGCAATCCGGATCGTCGATGCTTCACGCAGCCTGCTCCGCGCGCCCGATATCGAGTTCAAGGCAAGCGAGCTTGGGCTGGAGGCCTTCGGCTACAACATCCCCAACACCGCGCTCATCTCGGCGCTCTACGCGCGCGCTTGCGAGGTTTTACCTTCGGTCGTGGCGGCGAATGTCGAAGCGATCGCTATCGACCGTAGTAGAGCAGTCCTCAACTTAAGCGATGGCGCGCGGATTGCGGCGCGTCTCGTCGTCGGTGCTGACGGCCGGCGCTCAGTCTGCCGCAAGAGCGCCGGCATCAACATCACCGAGCGCCGCTACGATCAGGCCGCCATCGCCTCGAGCTTCCGCCATGCCGTGCCGCACCGAGGTGTCTCGACCGAGCTATACAAGGAGAATGGGTCGGTAACTACCGTGCCCCTGCCCGACGCTTACGCCTCGAGCTTGATCTTGGTCGGGGCTCGCTCCGAGATCGGGACCCTGATGCAACTCGATCCTGGGCGCTTCGAGGAGGAGCTCGGCGCGCGGCTTGGAGGTCTACTCGGCTCAATCTCCTCGCTTGGACCGCGCGTCGAATTCCCCGTGGCGGGGCTCAGCGCCGATACGCTTGCCGCAAACCGCACGGCACTGGTCGGTGAAGCGGCGCACATCCTGCCGCCGATCGGCGCACAAGGCCTCAATCTCGGCTTCCGCGACACCGCGGCGCTTGCGGACTGCGTTGCTGCCACGCTCAGACGAAACGGCGATCCGGGCGCGGATGACGTGCTCGCCTCCTATCGGCGTACGCGCCAGCTCGACATCATGTCGCGCACGCTGGGCGTCGATCTGTTGAGCCGTTCGTTGCTCAGCCCATTTCTTCCGGTTCAGGCGGCGCGGGGACTCATCTCGCATGGGCTTAAGGCGCTGTCCCCTTTGCGGCGCATGGTGATGCGCCTCGGATTGACGCCTCCGAGCGAGCTTCCGACGCTGATGCGGCCCGGCGCTGGCTGATTTTCGCCGCCAGACTTGACGCCTTTGCCGCCATTTTGCCACGAGGTTCCTCTCACTGCTCTTCAGGTCTAACAACGGGAGGACGCGGTCCTCTTGGCTAAGCCTATCAAAGTCTCGCGGCTTCTCGACCTGCGTTACCAGGCCGAGTATGTCGGCTTGCGCTTCCTGATCGGGCTCGTGCGCCTGTTGCCGCTCGACGCGGCGTGCGCCATCTCCGCCAAGATGTGGCGGTGGATTGCGCCATATAACCGAAGGCACAAGCGCGCGCTCGCCAATCTCGAACGCGCCTTCCCGGAGAAGACACCGGAAGAGCGCGAGCGCATCGCACGCGCCATGTGGGAGAATCTCGGCCGCGTCATGGTCGAGACTATGTGTATCGACCGCATCCTGAACGAGCCTGACAGGCTCCATGTCACCAACGGCCATTGGATCACCCGCTACCGGGAGAAGATGGGCCCGGTGCTGATCGTGACTATGCATATGGGCAACTGGGAGCTTGGCATGTGGCCGGTGACGCTCGCCGGTGTCCGTCCTGCCGGAGTCTACCGGCAAGTCAAGAATCCTTATGTCGACCGGTATCTCCGCTCCCAGCGCGAAAGGCTCTATCCTGGCGGGCTGTTCGGACGCGGCCGCGCCGCAGGCCAGGACGAGACGCAAAAAACCGCGCGCCTCATCATGGATTACGTGCGCCAAGGCGGGCGCCTCGGCTTCATCTCCGACCTCTACGACGCCAACGGCATCGAGGTGCCGTTCTTCGGCCACCCTGCCAAGAGCATGCCGATCGCCGCCATGATCGCGCGAAGGGTAGGCGCACGCATCTGGATCGGGCGTTGCATGCGCATCGGCAAGCGCGCCTGCTTCGACGTCAATGTCAACGAGCTGTCGATCCCGCGCACCAGCAACCAGGCAGAGGACATCCGCTCCATCACCGCGGCGATCCAGCGTTATTTCGAGACCTGGATCCGCGAGACGCCTGAGCAGTTCATGTGGTCAAATCGCCGGTGGTCTTGAGGACAACCCGGTCTTGAGGACAACCCGTAAGGGACGTTGACAGCCAGACTGACCTTCGGTCTTATCGTTAACAAGGACTCGCAGGGGCTAGGTGTCGATATGCATTCCCGCAACGCCAAGTTTCAGATCGGCCAGGTGGTGCGCCACCGCGTCTATCCGTTTCGCGGCGTAATCTTCGACGTCGATCCGACCTTTAGCAATACCGAGGAGTGGTACCGTTCCATTCCCCAGGACGTGAGGCCGAGCAAGGATCAGCCCTTCTATCATCTGCTCGCCGAGAATGCGGAGACGGAGTACATCGCCTATGTCTCGGAGCAGAACCTCGTGCCAGACGCCTCCGACGAGCCGTTGCGGCATCCGCAGGTGTCTGAGCTGTTCGAAGACTTGAAGAACGGCGTCTTCCAGTTCCGCTACCTGCAAGAGCACTGAGCAGCATCTGCTGACCCGGGAAAGCGAAAGGCCGCCCCGGATGCCGGAGCGGCCATTTTGATCTACTAAAGATCTCTGTCTTCTTATGGCGTCGCCGGAGCTGGTGCCGCAGGCTTCTTCTGTGCTGCGGCGGCAGGAGCGCCGGCGCCTGCCGGTGGCGTCTGCTGCGCCTCTTTCTTCTGCTGCGCCTCTTGGGCTTTCGCGGCAAGCTCGGCCTGACGTTTGCGGAACATCTCCATTAGCTGGCGCCGCGACTCTTCGTATTTCGCGCTATCGACCGGCGGGCCGTCATAAGCCTTGGCGAAGCCGGTCAGCGGAACGGGAAAGCCCATGGTCTTCTGCTGAATGTTCATCGCAGCGACGACCATCTGCTTGCCCTTCCGCATGTTGTCGAACATTTCCTTGGTCAGTTCGAGCTGGACCTGGCAGCTTGTCGGAAAGCAGATCGTGTACTGCAGCTGGATCGGTTGGCCGTCGTCGATCTTGATCTGCACACCGGCCGGGATCACCAGCGCGTAAGCGGTCGGCACTCTGACGAGAAGCTGCTGCTTATCTTCGCCCTCCACCTTGCGCACGGCGGCGGCGATTAGAACCATGCCCGTGTTGGGCTCGAGGCCCTCATGATTGGTGAGGCAGATCTCCTTGTTCTGGGTCTGCTCGCTCTTCATGCACAGCTTGACCCACGCATCCTCCGGCGACCCGCCGGCAGCGGCGTCACCAGCAGTCCCAGCGACAGGAGCAGTGCCGGCGACAGGAGTAGTGCCGGCAGGAGCTTGTGCGGAGGGCGCGGCCGGTTGCGATTTTGGCGCTGCGGATGATTTGGGCTGCACCTGCTGGGCGAGCGCCACAGGCAGCGCCAACCCCAAGACAAGCGCACCCGCGCCGGCACACGACATCAGTCGAGCCATGTAGCGGCTCAGCTTGTTCGATCGAACCCTGGACCAGACCATTACGACCTTTCCTCTCTTGGCGGGCAGGTTTGGGTCTGTGACCGGACGACCCCCGTGTCCCGCGTCCCGTGTCTATAGGGTCAATACCCGAATTGAGGCGTAGCCGTGGCTGCTAGCCTTGAAACGCAGGACTTTGCAGGTCCTTCGCCAGCGCCCCGTAACCCTTCCATACCGCGTGACAGCCCTAGCGCAAGATTGCGTTGCGGGCGATGTTACCCTTAACTCCTGCTGCAATGCGGAATGCATCTATAGCCACGCGCGCTGCCCGTTGAAAGCCCCTATTTCATGGCCGGCCCTGGCCTTCCTCCTGTTGCTTCCTGGCAGTGCATGGGGAGAGCCCGCTTCAGGCATCGCAATGCACGGCAAGCCGCTCGAGGCCACTAGCTTCACGCATTTTCCCTATGCCAATCCAGATGCACCCAAGGGGGGCCGCGCCGTCTTCGCCATGCAGGGCTCTTACGACAGTCTCAATCCGTTGATCGTCAAGGGCGCGCCGGCCGACGGCGTCCGCGACTATGTCTATGAGAGCTTGCTCGCGCGGGCCAATGACGAGCCCTTCACGATCTATGCGCTGATCGCCGAGCGCGTCGAGACGCCGCCCGATCGGAGCTACGTCGAGTTCACGCTGAACCCGAATGCGAAGTTCTCCGATGGGACGCCGATCACCGTCGACGACGTCATCTTCTCACATGCCTTGCTGCGCGATCACGGGCGGCCAAACCATCGCTCCTATTATCGTAAAGTCGCCAAGGTGGAGCAGACCGGTGAGCGCAAGGTGCGCTTCACCTTCGATCAAAGCGGCGACCGCGAGATGCCGCTGATCATGGGCTTGATGCCGGTCCTCCCGAAGCACCTCATCAATCCGGATCAATTCGAGAAGACAACGCTGACCCCGCTCATCGGCAGCGGTCCCTACCTGATCGACAAGGTCGATCCCGGCAAGTCGATCAGCTTCAAGCGCGACCCGAACTATTGGGGCCGCGATCTTCCGGTCAATCGCGGACTCTACAATTTCGACGAGATCCGCTTCGACTATTACCGAGACGCCGGCTCGATGTTCGAAGCATTCAAGTCGGGCCTTGTCCAATTTCGCAACGAGGAGGACCCGATCCGCTGGACCGAAGGCTACGACTTTCCTGCCGTCCGCGACGGGCGCGTCGTCAAGGAGGAGCTGCCGGTCGAAACGCCAGCCGGCATGTTGGCGCTCGTGTTCAACACACGGCGGCCGTTGTTCGCCGATGCGCGCGTCCGCCAGGCGCTTATCAAGCTGTTCGATTTCGAATGGGTGAACCGCACGCTGTACCACGGCCAATATGCGCGCACTGAAAGCTATTTCGCACGATCTGACCTGTCCTCGCACGGGCGCGCTGCCGATGCGACGGAGAGCGCGCTGCTTGCGCCTTACGCCAACGAGGTGAAGCCCTCCATCATGGACGGGACCTTCTCCTTCCCCGTCAGCGACGGCTCGGGCGAGAACCGCGATGGACGGCGCGAGGCGTTGCAGCTCCTGCAAGACGCCGGCTATCAGCTCAAGGATGGCAAGCTCGTCAATGTCGCCACGGGAGAGCCGTTCCAATTCGAAATTCTGGCGGCAACCCGGGTGCAGGAGAGATTGCTCCTGACCTTTGCCAGCGCGCTCAAGCAGGTCGGCATCAACGCGCGCATCCGCCAGATCGACTCGGCGCAATATCAGCGGCGCAAGCAGACTTACGATTTCGACATGATCCAGTATTTCTGGCCGGCATCGCTGTCGCCGGGGAACGAGCAGTCGTTCCGCTGGGGAAGCGAGGCAGCGGTGACCGAAGGCTCGTTTAATTATCCTGGCGTGAAGAGCGCCGCGGTCGATGCCATGATCGATGCGATGCTGAAGGCCGAGGGCCAACAAAGCTTCGTCTCGGCGGTGCGCGCCCTCGATCGCGTGCTGCTGTCGGGCGACTACGTCATCCCGCTGTTCCACCTGCCGCGCCAGTGGGTCGCGCATTGGCGTGAGTTGAAGCGGCCCGCAACCACGCCGCTTTACGGCTATCAGATCGACACTTGGTGGATCGATCCCTCCTCGGGCACGGCGGCGACCAACAACGGCGCGAGCACGCCCTGAGCGAGGGTTAGGCCGCTTGCTTGACCGCGGCAGCGATCTTGACCAACCGCTTCAGCAATTCGCGGGTGCCTTGAAGGCGGGCCTCTGGCGTCGCCCAATTGGCGTAGTAGATGAGCCGATGGTCCGGCTGCAGCTTCACGCGTGCCCCCTCCTCGCGGATGAAAGCGATGAGCCCCTCGGGATTGGCGAAGGTCTTGTTGCGGAAGGCGATCACCGCGCCCTTGGGCCCGGCGTCGATCTGCTCGATGCCAGCCTGACGGCACAGTCCTTTGATCTCGACGACATCGAGCAGGTGCCGCACTTCTTCGGGTAGCGGTCCGAACCTGTCGATCAGCTCGGCGGCAAATGCCTCGATCGCATCGTGGGTCTCGACGCCGGACAGCCGACGGTAGAGACCGAGCCGCACTTGCAGGTCAGGCACATAATCCTCCGGAATTAGAACCGAAGTGCCGAGATTGATGCGCGGCGACCATTGATCCTCGACTTCGCCTTCCTGTCCGCCCCTCAGCGCGGCAACGGCTTCTTCGAGCATGGACTGATAAAGCTCGAAGCCGACCTCTCTGATATGGCCAGACTGTTCCTCGCCGAGCAGATTGCCGGCGCCTCTGATGTCAAGGTCATGGCTCGCCAGCACGAAGCCTGCACCAAGGGTGTCGAGCGACTGAAGCACCTTGAGCCGCCTCTCGGCGCCAGGCGTGAGCCGCGCATCGGCGGGAATAGTGAAATAGGCGTAGGCCCTGATCTTCGACCGCCCCACTCTGCCCCGCAATTGATAGAGCTGGGCAAGCCCGAACATGTCGGCGCGATGCACAATCAGGGTGTTGGCGGAAGGGATGTCGAGGCCCGATTCCACGATCGAGGTCGAGAGCAGCACGTCGAATTGGCGGTCGTAGAAGGCGTTCATCACAGAATCGAGCTCGCGGCTTCCGATCTGGCCGTGAGCACGCGCAACCTTTAGCTCAGGCGCGTGCTCTTCGAGGAACGCCGCCGCGTCGTCGAGATCAGAGATGCGCGGCACCACATAAAATGTCTGGCCGCCACGGAAGCGCTCGCGCAGTAGCGCCTCGCGCAGAATGACGGGATCGAACGGCGTCACATAGGTGCGCACGGCGAGGCGATCGACCGGAGGGGTCGAGATCAGCGACATCTCGCGCACGCCCGACAGCGCCAATTGCAAAGTGCGCGGAATCGGCGTCGCGGTCAGCGTCAGCACATGCACGTCTTCGCGAAGCTGCTTCAGCCGCTCCTTGTGCTGCACACCAAAATGCTGCTCCTCGTCCACGATAAGGAGCCCGAGATTGGCGAACTCGGCCGATTTAGCCAGCAGCGCGTGGGTGCCGATGACGATGTCGATGTCGCCAGACTTCAAGCCCTTCTTGACCTCGGCGCGGTCCTTGGCGGTCACTAGTCGTGAAGCTTGCGCGATCTTCACCGGGAAGCCGCGGAAGCGCTCGGTGAAGGTATAAAAGTGCTGGCGAGCGAGCAGTGTGGTCGGAACCACCACTGCAACCTGCTTCCCGGCGAGGACGGCGATGAGGCTCGCGCGCAGCGCCACCTCGGTCTTGCCGAAGCCGACATCGCCGCATATCAGGCGGTCCATTGGCCGTCCGCTCGCGAGATCATCGAGCACAGCTTCGATGCTTGTCTCTTGATCCTCGGTCTCCTCGTAGGGGAATCTCGCCGAGAACTCATCATAGAGGCCGTCAGGCGGCGTAAGCACCGGCGCTTGGCGCAGCTCGCGCAGCGCCGCAACCTTGATCAGCTTCTCCGCCATATCGCGGATGCGCTTCTTCAGGCGTGCTTTGCGCGTCTGCCAAGCGACGCCGCCGAGCCGGTCGAGCTGAACGCCTGCCTCATCCGACCCGTAGCGGCTGAGTAGCTCGATATTCTCGACGGGCAGATAGAGCTTGTCGCCACCGGAGTAGTGCAGCTCGAGGCAATCATGTGGCTTCTCGGCCGCCTCGATGGCAGTAAGTCCGACAAAACGGCCGATGCCGTGGTCGGCGTGCACCACGAGATCGCCGACGGATAGGCTCGACACCTCTGTGAGCACGTCCGCCCCGCGCTTGCCCCGTGTCTTGCGCACCAGCCGGTCGCCAAGGATGTCCTGCTCGTCGATCACAGCAAGACCAGGCGCCTCGAAGCCGGTCTCCAGCGGGAGCACGGCGAACGCCGTCGTCGCGTGCGGAAGCGCAATCGCGTCAGCGAAGCTCTCCACACCCATAGTCTCGCCTATGCCATGTTCCCACAGCAGCGTGGCGAGCCGTTCGCGGGCGCCATTGCTCCAGCACGCCACGATCACGCGCTTGTCCTCGCCCTTGAGACGTTTGGCGTGAGCTACCACCGCGTCGAACACATAGCCGCCTTCGGTTTGGCGCTCGGCCGCAAAGGAGTGGCCTTGCCGGCCGCCGAATGAGACGATCTTGCCGCCAGGCGTCTCGGGGTGCTCGAAGGGATCGAGCGCAATCGTCTGCCGCGACGCGAGGGCTTGCTGCCACTCGGCCCCGCTCAGAAACATGCTTTCCGGAGGCACAGGATGATAAGGCGGCGCGCCGAATGCCTTGCGCTCGAGCGCCTGCGCTCGCGCCTCATAGTGATCGGCGACCTGCTCGAGCCTCTTGGTGCGGGCGTCATCGACTAGCGGGTCGAGGCTGACCAGGGCGCCGGGCAGATAGTCGAATAGCGTGTCGAGGCGGTCATGGAACAGCGGCAGCCAATGCTCCATGCCCTGATGCTGGCGCCCGGCGGAGATCGACTCGTAGAGCGGGTCGTCGCCTGTAACCGGCCCGAACAGCTCCACATAGCGCTGTCGGAAGGCGCGGCGGACGTCCGGCGTGAGCACGAGCTCGCTCATTGGCAGAAGCTCGACACTGTCGAGCCGCGCAGCAGTTCGCTGCGTCTCCGGATCGAAGGCCCTGATCGATTCGAGCGTGTCGCCGAAGAAGTCAAGGCGAACCGGCTGGGCTCCCGGCGGATAGAGATCGAGGATGCCGCCGCGCACTGCATATTGGCCTGGATCGGTCACGGTGCCAGCGCGCCCGTAACCGGAAACTTCGAGGCGCTCGACGAGCTTTTGCATGCTCACGGCATTG
>Ga0105237_10007473_pt1 | contig 11955 bp, 13 predicted proteins | sample KBSC24metaG_FD_81520 | JGI IMG/M metagenome (GOLD analysis project Ga0105237, IMG submission 81520) | Corn rhizosphere microbial communities from Kellogg Biological Station, Michigan, USA - KBS C2-4 metaG | ecosystem: Host-associated > Plants > Roots > Rhizosphere > Soil | place: Michigan, USA... | reverse complement strand
TTTCCCAGCGCGTAGCGCGCTTCGTCGGCGCCGGCATCGATTTCGCGGATCGCCTGCTTGACGAGCGCGACCTTGTTGCTGTTCTCCGCATTGTCGATGGTCTGGCTGGCGATGGCCGCAAGAAGCCGGCCCATACGCGCAAGAATGCCCTCGTGAAGCATGGTCTTCTCCTCCGGTTGAGTGGATTTGGACTTGACGGCGATATGGATTTCGTAGGCCGCGCCGTCGCCGATCAATTGTGCCGGGAAAGGGCTGTCCCAGCCGGCGAGATAGCCGGGGACTTCGAACGGCACCAGGATGCGCCCCTGGACCGTGCTGATCGTCAGCGATGTCGGTCCCTTGATGGCGAACAGTTTGTCGTCGAGCGGGAGACGGCGGTTGGTGACGCCTGCGACATAGCTGGCGCGGTCGCGCAGGCCGAGCGTGACCAGGCGGGCCGGCAATCCGGTCTCGGTCCGGATCTTCTCGTAGGCCTGGGCATGCAGGGAGACGAGGTTGGCGCCGACCGGGGCGACGTCGGCGAGGATCTGCATCATCCGATCGTAGGCGGTGAAGGTCGCTTCAATCGCCTGAACGCCGGCCTCGTCGGGGAGGAGGGCGTAGCGCAGCGCAGCAGTCGGAACGTCGACGGGCAATCTGGCCATGGCAATTGTATAAAGCACTTCTTCGGTGCTTTGCAAGCCCGACTTGGTATCATGTTCGTGAGCAGTTCAGAATGCACTTGCAACTAAGTTGCATTAAAGGAAGTTTTCCGTCACTCTGGCGGGATGGACGCCAGATCTCCCTCTTCCTTCTCCGATTCTTCAATAGATCCCGTCGTTTGCGACGCGGCGCCGGCGCGCGGCTGGCGCAGCGAACGGGGTGAGCCGTCGATGGCGAACATGTTCGCCTCGATCCGGACCACCAAGCACGGCTCGTTCTGGCGCAAGCTGCTGGCGTTTCTCGGTCCCGGCTATCTCGTTGCCGTCGGCTACATGGATCCCGGCAATTGGGCGACGTCGCTCGCCGGCGGGTCCAAGTTCGGCTATTCGCTGCTGACCGTAGCCCTGCTCTCGAACCTGATGGCGATCGTGCTGCAGTCGCTATGCACGCGGCTCGGCGTCGGCGCCGGCCGCGATCTGGCGCAGGCCTGTCGCGATTCCTTTCCGCGCTGGGTCAGCTTGCCGCTATGGCTGTCGGCGGAAATCGCGATCACCGCGACCGACCTCGCCGAAGTGATCGGCACCGCGATCGGTCTCAATCTGCTGTTTCACATCCCGATCGAGATCGGCGTCGTCATCACCGCGCTCGATACCCTCCTGATCCTGGCGCTGCAGGCGTTCGGCTTTCGCTGGATCGAGGCGTTCGTCGTGGCCATGCTGGGCGTGATCGCGGCCTGCTTTGCCGCCCAGATCGCGATGGCCGACCCCGATTGGGGGGCGGTGCTGTGGGGTTTCCTGCCGAGCCGGGAGGTGGTGGCAAATCCCCAGATGCTCTATCTGGCGCTTGGTATTCTCGGTGCGACGGTGATGCCGCATAATCTCTATCTGCATTCCGGACTGGTGCAGACCCGCGGCTACGGTGATACGCCCGGCGAGAAGCGCGAGGCGATTACGCTGGCGACCATCGACTCCACGATTGCCCTGTGTCTGGCGCTCACCATCAACGCCTCCATCCTGATCCTGGCGGCGGCGACCTTTCATCGCGTCGGGCGCACGGATATTGCCGAGCTCGATCAAGCCCACAGTTTTCTCGCACCATTGCTCGGCTCGACCCTGGCGCCGTCCCTCTTTGCCGTCGCGCTGCTATGCTGCGGGCTGAATTCGACCATCACCGCGACGCTGTCGGGGCAGATCGTGATGGAGGGCTTCCTGAACTGGCGCATTGCGCCGTGGCTGCGTCGCCTGGTCACGCGCAGCATCGCGATCGTGCCGGCGGTTGCCGTCACCCTCATCGCTGGCGAGAAGGGGACGGGGCAGCTTCTGATCCTGAGCCAGGTCGTGCTCAGCCTGCAACTGCCGTTCGCCGTGGTGCCGCTCGTGATGTTCACGGCCAGCCGCGCCAAGATGGGCGAGTATGTCGCGCCGCGCTGGCTCACGGCGTTGGCCGCCCTGGTCGCAGCGACCATCATCGCGCTGAATGCGAAGCTGGTGTTTGATCTGGTGGTCGGCTGAACGGATCGCTCGACGCTGTCGGCAGCGATCCTCAGGTCCCGGTGCGCTTGTCGTTGCCGAACCGCCTGACGATACGTCGTTCCACCACGACCGAGCGCTGGGCGCCCTGTTCGCCGGCGATCACCCGCGTGGTCGAACGCAACGTGGTGCGGTTGAGCTTCTTGACTTCGGCGCGCACGGTCTCGAGTGGCATTCCCATCAGCGCCGCAGCGATCTCTGCCTGTGCTTCCTGGTCATCGGTGATACCGACCGCAGCGAAGATCGCCTCGTCCAGCGTCGGCGGGTCATGCCGTACGCGACGCGGTCCATACTTGGTGTTCCAGTCTGCGCTCATGGGAGCCCCGGGTGTCCCGTTTCAGAAGTTCGCGTCGTCGTGGTGTGCCCTCCCAAGCGAACTTCGGGTTCGAAAGGGCACCGGAAACTCTTAAATCTCGTCTTGCTCCGGTTCGGTGCCGAAGACGAGAATTCTCGGAATCGCCGCACGGAGATAGCAAGCAATAGCTAGGGCGTTCTATGTTGCATTGCAATATGAAACTCACGCGACAATCCAGCCATGCGTTAACTATTCACCGCCGGTTTTCATACGTTGACCGTTCACCGCCAATTTCAAGGTCGTGTTGCGTCACAAATCTGAAACATGGCTCCCGTCAGGCTCTTTCTCCCTGCGCGTCATCGGTTGACATGTGCGCAGGTCGTTGCGGCCAACGCTTCAGCGCGGCGTGTCCGGCCTCCGTCAAGACATAGACGCCGCGCTCGGCGCGGTCGAACCAGCCATAGACATTGTGCTGGAGAATCTTGGGTGCGTCGGGAATCTCGGGCCTGAGATCGCGCACGCGCCGCGGCCCGTTGGTCATGGCAAACGCGCAGGCCAGCGCCTGCTGGCGGTAGGCGGTCATGATCGGCGCACGCGTGCTGCCACCGAGCACGGGGTCGCCCTTGCGGCGCCGATGCTCAGACACCAGCCGCGAGCGCTTTTTCGGATTGCGGCGAGGGGCGGTCGTCGGCGGTGTCACGAGCACCTCGACGTCGCCGTTGCCGGTGACGCCGAGCATGCCGAAGCCGAGGCGGCGGCAGAGATTGCGATAGCGGGCGTCGCTCTCGCGACCCTTGCCGCGCGCCGAAAGTTTGGCGGCGAGCCACACCTCGTCGCAGGCGCCGGCACGATCGACCGCCTGCATCAGCAGTTCGAGATTGAACGACAGCTTCAACTCGCAGATCACCACGACCGGCGGATCCTCACCCCTGAGGCCGACGAGATCGCAGCCGCCGATTTCGCCCTTCACGGCGAAGCCGAGCTTTTCCAGGAAGCGTTTGACGGGCAAATAGAGGGCGGTTTCCACGCGGACACCAATTGGCTGCGACTCAGTTGCCCGAATCTAGCATTTCGCCGGAGCGTTGCGCACGGCTGGTGCCGTCTTGGCTACACCCGTCCGACAACGGGGATCAGCGCGCCGGTGACGGCGCTTGCGGCATCGCTGGTGAGAAACAGGATCACCTCAGCCAGTTCCTGCGGGGTCACCCATTTGGCAAAATCCGCGTTCGGCATGCTGGCGCGGTTGGCCGCGGTGTCGATCGTGGACGGCAGCACGGCGTTGACGGTGATCCTGCCTTTCCACTCTGCGGCCAGCGCCTCGGTAAGGCGGTGCACGCCGGCCTTCGAGGCGGCATAGGCGCCCATGCCGGCGCCGGCCTGCAGGGCGCCCATCGCCCCGACATTGACGATGCGGCCGGCGGAGGACACGGCGAGATGCGCAATCGCAGCGCGCGCGGCGTTCAGCGCGGTCGTCACATTCAGCGCATACATCCTCTGCCACGTCCTGGGATCGCCCTCGGCAACCGTTTCATAGGCAAAGCCGCCGGCAATGTTGATGAGAGCGTCCAGTCGGCCGAAATGAGCCGCCACCCCGTCGATGGCGGCTTTGGCCTGCGCGGCGTCCGTGAGGTCGACGCCGCCGAATTCGATGCGGCTGGCGGTTGCAGGATACTGCGAGGGCGCATGGTCGATGCCGGCCACCCGCGCCCCACGCGTCGCCGCGACATCGGCCACGACCTTGCCCAGCGCACCGCTTGCTCCGGTCACCACAATAACTCGTTCGCTCATCGCACTCTCCCTATCGCGGTCGCAGCATACCATCGTTCTATCGCGACGGCGGGCATCGGCGAAACCGTTTTCGCTTGCGATTCGCGGGGCCTGGACGCGGTGGCGTGAGGCGATCGTTAAAATTGATCCGCGTCCGTAAAGCGGATCTCAGAACCCGCCGCCTAGTCTGTGACCATGTGATCATGAATTCTGGCCGGAGCATCGCACCATGATGAGACATCTGCCTGACCACGGGCTGCCGCTGATTCAGCTCAAGGAGCAGCGGCGGGACCTCGTCGTCGCCTTGCAGAATCGCAATGGTCCGATCAGCGGCTGGGAAATGATGCAGATTGCCGCGGTTCAGCAGGCCATCTCCGCGTTCGAGGAGGTCATCGCGGATCTCGACGCACTCGAACTGGCGGAAACCACGGAAGCCGCCTGATACCGGCGCTCAGCCCTGCAGATAGCGCTCCCTCAGGTTGGCGCGCTCACGCTCGCCGAGACCGAGCCCGTCCGTCAGATAGACCTCGAGGCCCCCATAATCGGCGTGGATCGCCGCGAATGCCGAGGCGAGGTAGGAGGCTTCGACCGATCCGATCGCGTCCCTGACATCTCCGGGAAGATCGGTTCCAAACGCGGGATCGAGCCGGTAGAAGCGGTTTGTCAGCAGATAATCCTCCGCGATGACGTCGTCCGGCACGCCGAGCGCATGCAGCACCAGCGCGCAGGCAAACCCGGTGCGGTCCTTGCCGGCCGTGCAATGGATCACGAGTGGGGCCCGGTCCTGCAGCAGATGCGCAAACAGGGCGCGAAAGCTGTGGGTGTTGAGGCGAACATAGCTGCGGTAGGACTCACGCATGATCTCGCGTGCGTCCGCCGATGAAAGTGAGCCGGCCGCGAGTTGGGCCCTCAGGGCCGCCACGACGGTGGGCTCGATCGGCAGCGGATGCACGGTGATCTCCTGAAGGCCGCATGCCGCCGCCATGCCCTCCTCGATCCCGCGCAGGTCGAATGCGCTTCGGAGCCCGACGGCGCGAACGATGTCGGTGTCGGCCGCGGTGAGATGGCCGAGATGATTGGACCTGAAAATCTGTCGCCAGCGCACCAGGCGGCCGTCGCGCGTGCGATAGCCGCCGAGGTCGCGGAAGTTGCTCGCGCCCTCGAGATTGAGATGGCGGGCTGGGGAATCTGACATCGGTCGAGCCTCGGCTGTCTCACGCTGGCGTCTGCGGTTACCCTGTCTATAGTCGCAGCATCGGGGGACGCAATGACCTGGGCAAGAGCGATCGTCTTCGCCGCCACCATGACCGCGGTTGAACTATTCCTGGCGCGGGTGTCCGCGCAGACGACGTTCCAGAGCTATCGCTGCGGCGACGGAACGCAATTCATCGTCGCCTTCTATCCCAGCGACAGCCGCGCTCACATGCAGATCGATGGTCGGGAGGTGACGCTGGCCAGGCGACTTGCGATATCGGGCACGCGCTATTCGGGCGGTGGCGTCAGCCTGCAGCTCACCAGGGTCGGCGCGGCCAGGATCAAGCATGTCAAGCGGCCGTTGACCGCGTGCGAGCCGATCTGATGCTCCAAGTGCCGGGGATGAAAAAGGGCCGAAACGATTTCGTTCCGACCCTTCGTCAACCCCGCCGCAGGCGTGCTGGTCTTGAGCGTTCGCCTGACATCAGCGCTCCCATGTCGGCTTGGATGCCGGCTTGGATTCTTCGATCGCCGCCGCGTGGTACCAGCTGCCGCTGCAGGCCTCCGTGTTGCTGAGCGCCGTATCCGCTGCGGGTTTGGTTTCGCCGTGGTGGCGGTCACCGAGAGCCGCGCGGCCCCCGGCCGGGAATTGGTAGATACGGGCCGACTCCTGATTCAAACCTGTCGCCATCTTGTCTCTCCTCGTCGGAATGCCCTGGATGGTGCGCCCGACTCGTTCGCGTGTGGTTACCAAGCCCGATATCGTCCCTGCCTTTAGATTAGCAATGTGATGAAAAGAAAATCACTCAATGTATAATTTATAGGCAATTTGGCCGCTGCATCGTCGCGAGCACCCAGGGCCTGACTAATGCCTAGGCCCATCTGAAGGTTGCTGGAACCAGGCCGGCAACTTGCGTAATATTTCACGCCGTTGCCGTGGCTTTGATCGGTCAGCCGAGGGCGACGCCGATTGCTGCGAAATAAGGCGAGTTTCCGTCGTTAATCCTTCGCATTGCGACATAGAATCGCGCCGCAGCCGCGCGCCTATGCCGCACCTCGAAACTCCGGTTCTCCCTGATCGGCGGCGCCGTTCGTGCAGCTCAGGCCTGCTGCCAAATGGGCTCGATTGGCACGTTACGTGCTTAGAAGCGCGTGGCCGATCGTGGCCGGGTACGCGGGGGGCAACCGAGCCAAATATGCGGTTTCCCCACCTTTCGAGATTCAAGAGAGAGGCTCAATGACCAAGTACAAGCTCGAGTATATTTGGCTCGACGGATACTCGCCGACACCGAATTTGCGCGGCAAAACTCAGATCAAGGAATTCGCCTCGTTTCCGACCCTTGAACAGCTGCCGCTGTGGGGTTTCGATGGCAGCTCGACGATGCAGGCCGAAGGCCACAGCTCCGACTGCGTGCTGAAGCCGGTCGCGGTCTATCCCGACGGCGGTCGTACCAACGGCGTGCTGGTGATGTGCGAAGTCATGATGCCCGATGGCAAGACGCCGCACGCCACGAACAAGCGCGCAACCATCCTCGACGACGAGGGCGCGTGGTTCGGCTTCGAGCAGGAATACTTCTTCTACAAGGACGGCCGCCCGCTCGGTTTCCCCGAACACGGCTATCCGGCCCCGCAGGGACCATACTACACCGGCGTCGGCTACAAGAATGTCGGCGACGTCGCCCGCAAGATGGTCGAAGAGCATCTCGATCTGTGCCTTGCTGCCGGCATCAACCATGAAGGCATCAACGCCGAGGTGGCGAAGGGCCAGTGGGAATTCCAGATCTTCGGCAAGGGCTCCAAGCGTGCCGCCGACGAGATGTGGATGGCCCGCTACCTGATGCTGCGTCTCACCGAGAAGTACGGCGTGGATATCGAATTCCACTGCAAGCCGCTCGGCGATACCGACTGGAACGGCTCCGGCATGCACGCCAACTTCTCGACCAGCTATATGCGCGAAGTCGGCGGCAAGGAGTACTTCGAGCAGCTCATGGAAGCCTTCAAGGTCGCTCGTGCGGACCACATCGCGGTCTATGGCCCCGACAACCACATGCGTCTGACCGGCAAGCACGAGACGGCCTCGATCGACACCTTCAGCTACGGCATCGCCGATCGCGGTGCGTCGATCCGCGTGCCGCACAGCTTCGTCAACAACGGATACAAGGGCTATCTGGAAGACCGCCGCCCGAACTCGCAAGGCGACCCCTACCAGATCGCTTCGCAGATCCTGAAGACCATCTCGATGGTTCCGACCGGCGCCAAGGCCGCCGCCTGATCCTTCGACCATGAACGCGGGCAGCAAGCCCGACACCGCGATCCGCCAGGGTATGATCACCTTGGCGGATCGCTGCTTTTTGGCGCAAGCGGTCAGCGCTCAATTGCGATGTCATGACCGGCGGCGTTACCAGGGTGGGTAATGGCCGACGTCGACGCCGGCAAAGCGGGATGTCTTCAAAGGATTTGTGACAGTCGAAGACAATTTTCGCAGGATCGGAGCCATGATTCAGACGCCGTGATCGCCGCGTGCTTTCAATTGGTTATGCCAGCGTGCTAACCAATTGCCGAAGCACTGGAAGCGGGAGATCTTGGCTTGTTCGGGGGCTTCTATACCGTCAGGTTCCAACTCGGCGAGACGGCTGGCCGCAGCGTCATGTATGCGCATGATGGCAAGATGCTCGGCGGCAATTCCGCGTTCGCCCATATCGGCACTTACGAAGCGATCGACGACGAGATCGCCGTCGAGATCAGGACCGTCCGGCATAATCCGGACCCGAACTATCCGGCGATGGCGGGCACTGACGAGGCGACACTGCTCGCCCGTGGCCGGCCTGACGGCAAGCTCTACCGGTTCGAAGGCCGGCTGAAGGACCTGCCGGGCCCGGTCTTCCGTTCCGTCATGACCCCGGTCGAGGAGCAGCCGCTGCCGATCGCGGGCAGCATCGGGCAGGGGGGCATCGTCAATGGCCTCTATTCCATTCGCGTGCACATGCTCGACGGCGTCGAGGGCGGCCTCACCGGCGTGATGCTGCTCAACAACGGCCGCATCCTCGGCGGGGACGCGTTTTTCTACTATCTCGGCAGCTACAGTTCGGAAAATGGCCGCTGGAAAGGCCAGATCCTCAATCAGGAACACACCCCGGCGCAAGGCGAGAACCCGATCTTCGCCGGTCATGAAGTCGGTATCGGTTTTTCCGGCACCTGTGACGATCAGGGCGCGCTCCTGGAGGCGACTGCGCTCGCCGGCAAGCGCAGCCTGCGCATGACCGCGGCGCTCAAGCTGATGCGCCGCGCCTGACGATAGAAAGGGAACGCCGGTGGAGACGGACATTCGCCTGCTGTCGACGCTCGCCTTGAAGGCGGCGGTCGAGCAACTTGCCGGGCGCTATCAGGCCATGACCGGCACGCGGATCGATGCCGATTTCGCGCCGACGCTCGGCCTGCTCGCCCGGTTGCGCGGGGGCGAGACCGCCGATCTCGTCATCCTCACCCGCGAAGGGCTCGACGAACTCGCGGCCGAGGGACGTGTCGTGGCCGACGGCATGGTCGACCTCGCGCGCTCCTTTGTCGGCATCGCAGTGAAGGCAGGTGCCGAACATCCCGACATCGCCAGTGAAGCGGCCTTGCGCGCGGCGCTGCTCGGCGCTCGCCATGTCGCCTATTCGCGTATTGGAGCGTCCGGCCTCCTGTTGGCGCAATTGATCGCGCGGATGGGCATTGCAGCAGAGGTCAACGCCGGCGCGGTCGTGGTGCCCTCGGGCCTCACCGCCGAGCGGCTGGTGACGGGGGAGGCCGATCTCGCGGTCCAGCAGATCAGTGAATTGAAGCAGGTCGCGGGCATCGAGATCGTCGGGACAATCCCGCTCGACCTGCAGACCCCGGCGGTGTTTTCCGCAGGCTGCATGGCGGGATCACAGCGCCTGGCTGAAGCAGATCGGCTGCTGCGATATCTGGCGTCGACGGATATGGCGCCGCTGCTGCGGGAGGCGGGGCTGGAGCCCTGTTGCGAGGGAGCCGGGCGCGCCTGACGATCCGGAATCCGTCAGCGTCGCGCGGCAACCGATCGGGCATTCAGATCAGGCGGGCCGAACGGTGCGGCCGCCGCCAAGGCCTATTGTGAGCGGGCCGCCGATCTCGGCGACGAGGATGCCAGGCCGGCGCTGAGGGAACCGGTGAAGCACCGACTTGGTTACCGAAGAAGGGCAAACCAGCGAGGTTCGTTCCATGATCCGCAAACTGAGCTCCGGAGAATACCGCCTGTATTCCCGCAAGGTCGATCCGAAGACTGGTAAGCGGCGCAATCTCGGCACCTTCAAGTCGCGAGCCGCCGCCGAAAAGCATGAGCGCGAGGTGCAGTATTTCAAGAGGCATTAGCCGGCAAATCAACGGGCTTCCACCATCACTTCGAATGGATTAGAGACGGCCGCAACATCTCCTGTCCCTTAGGCCCCTATGATCCGTCTCGATAACGTCAGCAAGCAAGTCGGCCACCAGATCCTGTTCATCGAAGCCTCCGCGGCCCTCCAGAAGGGCGAAAAGATCGGCCTCGTCGGTCCGAACGGGGCGGGCAAGACCACCCTGTTCCGGATGATTTCCGGGCAGGAGCAGCCCGACGAGGGCCAGGTCTCCACGGATCGCGGTGTCTCCATCGGATATTTCAGCCAGGATGTCGGCGAGATGTCGGGCCGCAGCGCCGTGGCCGAGGTCATGGATGGCGCCGGTCCCGTCAGCGTCGTGGCCGCCGAGCTGAAAGAGCTGGAAGCGGCGATGGCCGATCCCGATCGTGCCGACGAGATGGACGAGATCATCGCCCGCTACGGCGAGGTGCAGGGACGTTTCGAGGAACTCGACGGCTACGCGCTGGACGGCCGCGCCCGCGAGGCGCTGGCGGGCCTTGGCTTCAGCGAGGAGATGATGGACGGCGACGTCGGCAATCTGTCCGGCGGCTGGAAGATGCGGGTGGCGCTGGCGCGCATCCTCCTGATGCGCCCGGACGTGATGCTGCTGGACGAACCGAGCAACCATCTCGATCTCGAAAGCCTGATCTGGCTGGAGCAATTTTTGCGCGGGTACGAGGGCGCGCTGCTGATGACCTCGCACGACCGCGAGTTCATCAACCGCGTCGTCAACAAGATCGTGGAGATCGATGCCGGCCAGCTCACGAGCTATTCGGGCGACTACGCCTTCTATGAGCAGCAGCGCGCGCTGACCGAGAAGCAGCAGCAGGCGCAGTTCGAGCGCCAGCAGGCGATGCTCGCCAAGGAAATCAAGTTCATCGAGCGCTTCAAGGCGCGCGCCTCGCATGCCGCCCAGGTGCAGAGCCGGGTCAAGAAGCTCGACAAGATCGAACGCGTCGAGCCGCCGCGGCGGCGCGAGACCATCGCGTTCGACTTCCTGCCGGCGCCGCGGTCGGGCGAGGATGTCGTCAGCCTGAAGCAGGTGCACAAGGGCTATGGCACCAGGACCATCTATCAGGGGCTGGACTTCATGATCCGGCGCCGGGAGCGCTGGTGCGTCATGGGCGTCAACGGCGCCGGCAAGTCGACCTTGTTGAAGCTGGTGGCCGGCGCCACCGATCCTGACGACGGCACGGTCGCGGTCGGCGGCAGCGTCAAGATGGGTTACTTCGCCCAGCACGCGATGGACATCCTGGACGGCGAACGCACCGTGTTCCAGTCGCTGGAAGATGCATTCCCGCAGGCCGGCCAGGGCTCGCTGCGCGCGCTCGCCGGCTGCTTCGGCTTCTCCGGCGACGACGTCGAGAAGCGCTGCCGGGTGCTCTCAGGCGGCGAGAAGGCGCGGCTGGTGATGGCCATGATGCTGTACGATCCGCCGAACTTCCTGGTGCTGGACGAGCCGACCAACCATCTGGACATGGCCACCAAGCAGATGCTGATCGCGGCGCTGTCGGAATATGAGGGCACCATGCTGTTCGTCTCGCACGACCGGCATTTTCTCGCGGCGCTCTCCAATCGCCTGCTCGAACTGACGCCGGAGGGCCCGCATCTCTACGGTGGCGGCTACACCGAATACGTCGCGCGCACCGGCCAGGAGGCGCCCGGCCTAAGGAGCTGAGAGGGCAGGAGCGGACACTATCCCCCAATCGACCCATCCGCTCGCGGAGTGCTGGTGGCGCCGACGACGAGGCGTGATCAGCTCGTAGAAGTGGCTTCCACTCGTGGGTCGATTCCAATCGTTTCCCGCCACGAGCGTTGGCCTCTCGCTCCCTCTCCCGCTTGCGGGCAGGGCTATCGCATATGGCGCGGGTGGGGTTGGCATCTGCCGTTCCCTCGTCGTCATGGCCGGGCTTGACCCGGCCATCCACGTCTTTGCGGCCTCGGAAAAGAAAGACGTGGATGCCCGGGTCAAGCCCGGGCATGACGAACGGTTGTTGCGGAACGGCCGCACCCATCATGCCCATTTCACCAAATGCGATCGCCCTGCGCTTGCGGGGGAGGGCCGGGGTGGGGGCGCCACGCGGGGATTGCTGAATTGTCCGCCGTCTCATCAGCAGAGGCCTAAGCGGAAGCCTCT
>Ga0105237_10007471_pt1 | contig 11956 bp, 8 predicted proteins | sample KBSC24metaG_FD_81520 | JGI IMG/M metagenome (GOLD analysis project Ga0105237, IMG submission 81520) | Corn rhizosphere microbial communities from Kellogg Biological Station, Michigan, USA - KBS C2-4 metaG | ecosystem: Host-associated > Plants > Roots > Rhizosphere > Soil | place: Michigan, USA... | reverse complement strand
TGAAACTGGGGTTCAAGGTCCATCCAACCACCATCAAAAACGTCCTGCGCCGCCACAGTCTATTGCCCGCGCCCCAACGTGGACACAGTTCTTGGCGGACATTTCTGAAGCACTATCGGCAGCAGATGCTAGCGTGCGATTTCTTCACCATCGAAACCCTTCGCCTGGAAACCCTTTATGTACTCTTCTTCATCGAACTCGGCTCCCGTCGCGTCCACCTCGCTGGTTGTACGCACTCGCCCAATAGCGCTTGGGTGACCCAGCAAGCAAGGCAATTCGTTTGGCATCTAAGCGACGAACCTCAGCGAATGCACTTTCTCATTCACGATCGTGACAGCAAGTTCACCGCCAGCTTCGACCAAACCTTTAACTCTGAAGGCATAGAAATTGTGCGCACGCCTTTTCGCGCGCCGAAAGCCAATGCGGTTGCAGAACGCTGGGTCCGCACGGTACGTCAAGAGTGTCTGGACCAGTTCCTCATCTTCAATCAACGCCATCTCGTCCGTGTCCTGAAAGAATATGCTGACTACTACAATACGGCTCGTCCCCATCAAGGACTGGACCAACAAACGCCGATTACGCTTTCACGATCTCAACACGGCATTATTCGATGCCGTGATGTGCTTGGTGGGATCCTGCACGACTACTACCGCGACGCTGCGTGATTTCTCCCTCAGATGAGGTTTTTCCACCCTACACGAGTGGAAGGACGTTTGCAAGGTGCAAGCTTTATCTGGGTGTCAACTTCGACAGGCGACGCACCTACCTGCTGTTGATAGGATGCGCATGGGTAAGTCAAGGATCAGCGTTGTTTAGCGAAAGATGCGGTAGCCACATACGCCGCGCAACTGTCCTCCAGCACCTTCGCCGTTTTGAAAGCTACCGTAGACGCAAACTTGAGCTTTTTAGCAGGAACCGCTCTCTTGACAGGCTGTTTATTTGTAATTACACTCAAATATGAGAATATGAGAATACTTAAGTATTCAAATAGATAGCGAAACTCCTAAACAATGGTAAAGCGATGAATCAAGCTGTTCATCTGTTCAAAGCCGAGTTTTTCAAGACGCTGGCACATCCGGCGCGACTGGCGATTCTGGATCATCTCCGTACAGGCGAAAAGAGCGTCAACGAATTACAGGGGCTTCTGGATGCCGATCAGTCCACGATTTCCCAGCAGCTTGCTCGGCTGCGAAACGGCAATCTGGTTGATACTCGCAAAGAGGGGACTACAGTCTACTATTCGGTGCGGGACCCGATGATTTTCCAGTTAATGGATGTTGCGCGGGAGATTTTCAACCGTCAACTCATCAGCCATCAGGCACTTCTTCAGCAACTGAGCGCAGAGGGTGACAGGCTTTAGTTCCTAGTCGCGCTGAGTTAATGGAGGAAGGGTAGCGTTTCCCAATTGATCCGAAGAATGAAGTCAAAGTGCCGTTCTAGGCGTATTGAAGAACAGGTTTAGACGCGAATCGTTTATACGACGAGGGTTCCCCTTTTGAAACCCCAATCCATCCGCGATCTTCAATGCCCCTTCAAACGTCCACAGAATCAAGATGCAATCAGGCCCTTCTGTTTATTTCGTAGGCGCAATGCCAAGCCACTGGCCTACTAAGGATCGTTCATGCCATCGTTATTTCAGAAAATCCTTCGAACCGGGATTGTGACCGAACCACTCGGCCCAGATGACGCGGAACTTGTCCAATTGGTACACCAGATCGACGCATCGGCTAGGCGACTGCTTGGACGCTCACTGGCGATACGCGAAGTAGACGCCGGGTCATGCAACGGATGTGAAATCGAGATCACCGGTTTAACTGCTCCGATATACGACAGCGAACGCTTTGGGATCCACTTTGTGGCCTCTCCACGCCACGCGGATATGTTGCTCGTCACAGGTCCGGTCACCCACAATATGGCAGTGCCGCTGCGAAAAACCTACGATGCAACCCCGAATCCAAAACTGGTCGTCGCAGTCGGTGATTGCGCCCAGACGTGCGGCGTATTCAAAGGCAGTTACGCAGTCGTTGGCAGCGTAGACAAGATCATCCCGGTCAATGTTTTCGTGAAGGGATGCCCGCCCGAACCGGCAGACATCTTGCGCGGAATTCTCACGGCCCTCGACCGGGCACCAGGGAAATAGCCTGCTCTCCTCATAGAAGGAATCACCACGAACCTTATGACCGACGCTCTCTTCGCATTGATGATCTTAGCCTATGGCGCTGGCGTTTTGGCGGCGCTGATGGGCGGTGCAGGCAAATTGGGGCGCGGAGCGGTCGCCCTGGCTGCGGCTGTCGGCGCCGGGGCGGGTACTGCGCTTGGAGTGTCCGTGATAGTCTCAGGCACGCCTTTTTCCCTTTTCCTCCCCGATCTCCTCCCGATTGCGGGAGGGTTTGTCCTCCAGCTCGATTCGTTAGGGGCGTTTTTCCTGATTCTGATCGGCCTCGGCGCAATCCCAGCGGCGATTTATGGCGCTGGCTACACAGCAGTCTACGAAGATGGACATGGATCGTTGCGTTTCCTGGGCGTCATGTTTAACCTGTTCCTGCTGTGCATGGGGCTGGTGACGATGGCCGGGAACGTGCTCACCTTCCTGCTGATGTGGGAGGGGATGTCCCTCACTTCGTACTTTCTGGTAATGACCGAAAACCATGAAGAAAGCACACTCCGAGCAGGCGGTTGGTATGCGGCCATGACCCATTTCGGTCTGGCTTTACTTCTGGCGGCCTTTGTTCTGCTGATGAATGGCGGCTCAGGTTCATTCGCCGATTTGCGAACGAACGCGGCTGTCTTACCGGCTGTCGCTCGTGACGCCATTTTCCTGCTGGCTTTCTTTGGTTTCGGGTCGAAGGCTGGCATTGTCCCATTACACATCTGGCTGCCGAAGGCACACCCGGCTGCGCCCAGCCATGTCTCGGCATTGATGTCTGGCGTCATGATCAAGCTGGGGGTGTACGGTCTGCTGCGTGTCGTGCTCGACTTGCTGGGTGGTGGTCCGCCCTGGTGGGGTGCCCTGGTTTTGGGCTTTGGAGTGGTCTCCGCATTGCTGGGGGTGTTGTACGCCCTGATGGAACATGACCTGAAACGGCTGCTGGCCTACAGTTCCGTTGAAAACATCGGAATCATTCTCATCAGCATCGGCACCGGATTGATCTTTCACAGCTATGGACTTATGAGCCTGGCTGCGCTGGCTTTGATCGGCGGTCTTTACCATACAGTTACCCATGCCAGTTTTAAAGGACTGCTCTTTCTTGGCGCGGGCTCGGTTCTGTACGCAACCCATACCCGCAACATGGAGAAAATCGGTGGGCTGATCAAGCTCATGCCGTGGACGGCTTTCTTCTTTTTAATTGGATCGGCGGCCATCTCGGCTCTGCCTCCGCTTAACGGTTTTGTCTCAGAATGGTTGGTATTTCAATCGCTGTTGGCTGGTTTCAGTATTCCCAAGCCTGACTTGGCAATCCTGATGCCGATCGCAGTGGGGATGCTGGCGCTGACCAGCGGTTTGGCGGCAGCCTGTTTTGTCAAGGCATTTGGGATTTCGTTTCTAGCTATTCCCCGCTCGACCGAGGCGAAGAATGCACAGGAAGTTCCGCTTTCGATGCGTATCGGGATGGCGATCCTTGCAGTGGTCTGTGTCGGGCTGGGGATTGCGCCGGTCGTCGTTGTGCCGTTCCTGGGTAAAATCATCGACGGGTTGGGGCAGCTCCCGCAAACTATGCCCGGGCTTACCTTCAATTTAACGCTCCAAACTCCCGACGCTTTTGGTCAGATTTCGCCGACGCTTGCGGCAGTAGGCTTGCTCGTGATCCTCGGACTGATTCCGATTGCGTTCAGAATCTTCCGTGTGAATCGTAGCCTTCGCCTGGGCGAGACGTGGGGATGCGGGCGCACCGGGCAGACGCCTCGTATGGAATATACTGCGACCGCCTTTGCCGAGCCGCTCCGGCGCGTATTCGCCGAGCTGTATCGCCCGACAAAGGAATTATCGATTGACTTTCATCCCGACTCAAAATACTTTGTCGAATCGATTGAGTATAAGAGTGAAATCAGCCCGTTGTTCGACCGCTGGTTCTACGATCCATTCCTGAGAGCAGTGCGTTTTATCTCCAGGCAGACACAGCGACTGCAAAGCGGTTCACTGCATCTCTATCTGCTGTACCTTGCCGCGCTTCTGATCATTTTGTTGCTGGTTGCCCGGTGGCTGTAAGTTCGCGTAAGGCGATTGGACTCTGCTTTAGGGAGACTCTTCGGTGATGGGATATATCCTGGTCATTGTTCAAACTTTGCTTGCGCTGCTTCTCGCGCCAGGGCTGGTTGGATTCGTGCGTTGGTTCAAGGCGCGTCTTCAAAACCGGCGCGGTTCTCCCCTCTGGTTGCCGTATTTTGAACTCAGAAAATTATTCGGAAAAGAACCTATTGTTTCGACCAATGCCTCGTGGCTTTTCCGCTTTGCCCCTTATCTCGTGTTTGCCAGCACCGTGGCCGTCACGCTGCTCATCCCACTGATTGCGGTTCCTTTACCTTTTGATGCGGTCGGCGACCTGATTCTGGTGGTTTATCTGCTGCTCGTCGGCACGTTCTTCCTGTCGCTGGCGGGACTTGATCCAGGGACGGCCTTTGGAGGCATGGGTGCCAGTCGTGAAATGACCATCGCTGCCATTGCCGAACCGACGGTTGCGGTTGCCATTTTCAGCCTGGCAATCGGCGCAGGCTCGACCAACTTGAGCAGCATCGTAACTGCAACCCTCTCCAATCCGAGCGCGACCCTCAGCCCCGGCCACGTGCTGGCCTTTGCTGCGCTCTTCATCGTCACACTGGCCGAGACTGGACGTTTGCCGGTCGATAACCCTGCGACCCATCTGGAACTGACTATGATCCATGAAGCGATGATCCTCGAGTATTCGGGGCGCTACCTAGCGCTGGTGGAGTGGGCTTCCTGGCTCAAGCTCCTGATTTTCTTTTCCCTGTTAGCGAATTTATTCGTACCCTGGGGACTGGCAACCACTCTCACTCCGCTGGCAATGCTCGTTGCCCTTGTGACCCTGATGCTGAAGCTGGCGTTTTTTGCCGTCGTGGTCGCCGTCCTCGAAACCCGGATCGCCAAGCTGCGTTTGTTCCGGGTGCCGGAACTGCTGGGGGTCTCTTTTGTGCTGGCGTTACTGGCGGTTACGTCCTCGTTCCTGCTGAAATAGACCGGGCAGGGCGAGCATTCATCCGAACGGAGCAGTTAAATGAGCGACCCGGTTTTTTCACAACTTTCCACGCTCGGTTCAAGCGTGGTGCTGATTTTCGGAATCTTACTTTTGTGGCGGCGTAGCGTCAGCGCCTATGTCAACTCATTTCGCTGGCAATCGATGATTTTGGCAGGCATTTTAGTCATGATTGGCTACTTTGGTCACGATACCGAGCTGTACCTCGTTGCTCTGGTATTGTTTATCCTTAAAGGGCTGGTTCTGCCGCATTATCTTGAACGCATGAGGATCAGGCTGGGAGTCACACGGGAAGTTGACCCGTATGTAAATAACGCCACCTCGCTAATCGTAGCGGGGCTGTTGGTGATGTTTGCTTACGTACTGACGCGCCCCCTCCTCCTGATCACCTCACTGCCCACGCGCGGCGGGATTCCGCTGGCAGTCGGGCTGATCTTTGTCGGCTTATTCGTGATCTTGAGTCGCAAGAAGGCGCTCACCCAGATAATCGGCTTTCTCGTCCTTGAGAACGGTATCGTCTTGTTGGCGGCGATTGGAACCTATGGGATTCCGTTGATTGTGGAGATGGGGGTTTTTCTCGACGTGGTGATGGGGTTTCTGGTCATGCAGGTCCTGGTTTACCACATTCAAGGCACGTTCGAATCCATCGATGTTGATCAATTGAACCAGTTGAAACACTGAGAAGCCGCCCATGACCTTCTTTTTTCTTCTGCTTCCTCCCGTGCTGGCTGCTTTATTGGCCTTCTTCGTGCGTCCATACCGAACTTTTGTTGGGTGGGTGAACGCGGCGCTCGGACTGGTTTCGCTGGCAGCGGCACTCAGTTTCGCCGCCAACGACATCGCGCTGGGAATGCCGCTTGCCAGTACGCTGCAAAACGCACCGACCTGGGGTGTCGTCATCGACTCTTTGGGGCTGGTGGAATTCCTACGAGCCGATAGTTTGTCTGCCCTGTTGCTGGTCTGCGTGTCTGGGGTGGGTTTACTGACTTTGCTCCTCAGCCCCGGCCTTTGGCGCGAAAGTGACTACACTCTCCCGCAATTGCGCCGTTACCAAATCTTCATGAATCTATTCATTGCCGCGATGCTGCTGGCGGTTTCGGCCAACAACGTTGGCCTGATGTGGATCGCCATCGAAGCCACGACTATTTTTTCGGCCTTTATTATCCCGCTGAAAGTGAGCAAAGCCTCGGTCGAAGCCTCGTGGAAATACATTCTGATCTGCTCGGTCGGAATTGCTTTGGCATTTGCAGGGACGATATTCGCCTATTTTGATTTCGTCACCCTCTCAGGACGGGCGGAAAATGCACTCAACTGGACAGTGCTGCTGCAGACCGCACCCAATTTACATCCCGAAGTCATACAGTTGGCATTTGTTTTCCTGCTGGTTGGGTACGGAACTAAAGCCGGGCTTGCGCCCATGCACACCTGGTTGCCCGATGCCTATTCGGAAGCGCCCGCCCCGTTCGCAACTATGTCAGGACTGTTGATAGCAGTCGCTTTGTACGCCATTCTGCGCTGGAAAGTGGTTGTCGACACCGCTCTGGGAACCGGTTACACCAACAATTTACTCTTTGGACTTGGCCTGCTCTCCCTGGTGATTGCCGCATTCAGCATGGTGCTTTCCAAAAACTATAAAAGGTTGCTGGCCTATTCGAGCATCGAGCACACGGGCCTGACTTGCCTGGGATTAGCGCTGGGTCCCCTGGGAACATTTGCGGCGCTGCTGCACCTGATCAATCACAGCCTCGCCAAATCGATGCTGTTCCCGCTCAGCGAGCGCATCCTTCATCGCTACGACACGACCGAAATTTCCAAAGTCTCCGGCCTTCTCAAAGTCATGCCATGGACGGCAGGTTTCTTCGCTGTCGGCATCCTTGCCCTGATCGGGTTGCCGCCCTTCGGCATTTTTATCTCCGAATTTGCACTGATCCGTGCGGGCTTCGATGGCGGTCATCCTTGGCTGATGGGGATCGTTTTGGCGCTACTCGCGGTCGCGTTTGTGGCACTTTTGAACGTACTCAATCGAATGCTGTACGGCAAACCTCCTTACGGCGTGGCCGTAGGCGAAGTTAACCGCTGGCAGATTGGTCTGCTTAGCCTGAGTGTAGTTGGGTTAGTTATCCTAGGACTTACGCTGCCTGCGCCGCTGTTAATGCTGCTGAACCAAAGCGTCGGAATTGTTTCCAAATAGGTTTCCAAACAGGGTGACGTGATGATTGATTTTTCCGGCCTTGAATCGACACTAGCGACTCAGTTACAAGATCGAGTATCTGATGCCCGCGTCCGGCGGAGCAATGAACTACATATTCAGGTCGCGCGTGGGGATGCGCTGCGCCTCGCTGAAATCCTCCGCAGCTTCAAGGCCGAACTTGTCTTGATGGTTGGGAATGATCGGCGTGCTGACAGAGGCGTTTTTGAGGTGCATTATCTGTTTGCCAATGATGCCGAGAACTGGTTTGTTCACGCCACGACAGACCTGCCTGGGGATGATCCGCGCCTGGACTCGATGGCAACTTTTTATTTTCCAGCGGCACGGCTCGAACGCGAACTCCACTATACATTTGGCATCGAAGCGATGGGCTATCCCACCGCTACTCGGTTAGTACGCGGTTCATCCTCGCCTGAATCCTTTTATCCTCTGCGCAAAGACGCGGTGACCCCTGAGGACTTTCAGGGAAAGACAACGTCTTATGACTTTTTCCCAGGCGAAGGGGAGGAAAGACTCTACCCTTTCCTCCCCATTGAAGAGGAAGAAAGACCTTACCCATTTTTGCCGGTCGAGGGAGAAGGCGTTTATGAAATTCCAGTCGGACCGGTTCATGCTGGGATCATCGAGCCTGGGCACTTCCGATTCAGTGTGGTGGGCGAAACCATCATCGATTTACAAATGCGCCTATTTTTTACCCACAAAGGGGTTGAGAAACTCTTTGAAGGCCGTACACCGAGTGAGGGGGTGGAACTGTCCGAGCGCATCTCCGGGGATACCACCATCGGTCACTCGCTGGCCTACTGCCAGGCGCTGGAGTCGCTGGCGGGCTGCGAGATACCGAATCGAGCGAAGTACCTCCGCGTGGTTCTGCTCGAAATGGAACGGCTCTATAATCATATTGCGGATTTCGGAGCCATTTGCAACGATACCGGTTTTGCCGTGGCGCATTCGCACTGTTTCCGTATCCGCGAACGCCTTCTGCGCATAAACAAACGCTTAACCGGGAATCGTTTGCTGCGCGGGGGTATTCTCCCGGGCGGCGTCGGACACGATTTGCCACCGGAGCTGAATTTGGCTGTCGAGCTTGATTTGATCCTTACGGACTTCATTGAGGTAGTCGAAATCAGCCTGGGCAACACAATGCTCATGGATCGCCTGGAAGGGACTGGGCGATTAACTTTAAAGACCGCCACTGATCACGGGGTGGTCGGTTATGTGGCGCGCGCTTCGGGAATAGATGTCGATGTTCGCCGCGACCATCCTTTTGCGGCTTATACCCTGCTGAATTTTAAAGTACCGGTGTTTGAAACCGGTGACGTGGCTGCGCGAACGATGGCACGGGTCGAAGAGGCACGCCAGTCAGTGTGCCTGATCGTTCGGGCGCTGGCAGAGATGCCTGATGGGCCGATTGTCCAACCGCTTGGTCAGTTGCCTGCTTGGGAACCGGCGTTCGGAATGGTCGAGGGCTGGCGCGGAGCGATCCTCCATTGGGTTATGGCAGATGACGAGGGAAAACTCTATCGTGTGAAGGTCAAAGACCCGTCGTTTGTCAACTGGCCTGCGTTGCCGTTTGCCTTGCTCAAAAATATCGTTCCAGATTTTCCGCTGTGCAATAAATCTTTTAACCAATCCTATTCGGGGAACGATTTGTAATTCAGACCGTATCTATGAACGTAATCTGAGCTTGCCCCACTCGACGGGGTGAAGCTCAGCTGGCGCTCGGTCTCGGTTTCGCAGGCCTCCAGCTGGGAGCTATGGTCACGGCCTTTCAGCGGTCGAAGCGCTAGACCACGACAATTTCGAAGTTGTCGCCCTCCCAGCGATCCGCCTGCGGCCAGTAGAAGGTAAAAGCAATCTTCGTGCCTGCTTTGAGCGAATTGGTGGGCAGGTCGGCGAGGTGATTCTCCAGGCCAGTGGGCTGGGTCTTTACATCCTGCGCTGTCTGCCAGTCGTCCGTACTCCAACGGACGCTGGCAGGCGCGTTCAGTTCCAGCCGGAGTTTTTTGCCATTGGCTATCCAGCGAATCTGATGATTGAAGCGCCAGAGGAAATAGGGCGAATGAACCTGGTCTTCGAGGTAGCGCTGGATGGGGTGCGGCGGCATATCAAAAACGCGCCCTTCGCGTAACGAACGCAGCAGCTTGATGTGCTCGGCGTGCGCCCAGACCAGGGGCATCGCTGAACCGCTGGGACGGCCTAGATGCAGGTTCAGTTCAGGAATATCGTCGGTATCCCAGACCTGCTCAGGTAGCATTCCACCATCGCCCGCGAAGGCTTCCATCGCGCGCAGCAGACGCGCCGCTTCGTCGTGCCGTCCGGCAGCGAGTTCGTAGTGGGCGCGCTCGCCCGTCAGCAAAGGCCAGAGACGACCAATACCTATCCCATCATAAGGACTGCCATCTTCATGTTCGCCATAACCATCGCCCGTATAGCGATGCCAGGCGGGGCCAAAGGGGGTTTCGACTTTGAGAACGTGGTCGATCACCTTAATGGTATCGAGGATACGCGAGTCGTCGGCGGCACGCAGGCCAAAGCGTACCAGCGCCAGCGCGTCCGGGCTAACCACGTCCGCAGCCGATTTCTGGCTCTGATCGGTGGGTTGATTTTGAATCGTGATTGAACTGGCTTCCACAGGCATGGCATCGGCGCTGCCCGGCGGGGAGATGTAGACATAGTAACCCTCCACGCCACATTCGTGGGCGAGTGGGGTATCTGACACATATGTCCAGCGCTCAATGCCGTCGTTCCACAGATCCGCCGTTTCGCGTAAATAACCCGCGAGATCCGTCTCACCGACGAGTTCGCCCAGCTCCGCCGCTCCCAGCAGCGCCGTGATTTCGGCAGCGAGGGTAAACGGCGAATAGCCGGGATTATTCTCCCAGCGATCCTGCCCCGTCACTGGCCCATGACAGACGATGAAGCTGAGCGCCCTGCGCACCATCGGCCACAACTCCTTGACGGTGTTTTCGGTGATCAGACCTTCGCGCCAGGCTTGCTCGGTCAGCAGGATCGGAAAACTCATCTCATCGAGTTGAATGCCGGTTAGATATGGAAGACCGTCCAGCCACATATTTTGCGTCCAGTGACCGTCCGCTTCCTGGGTCGCTTGAAGATAGCGCAGTACGCTGCGCGCCTCGTGACCCGCATCCGCCGCCATCAGCCCGCCGACCCCTTCAACCAGATCGCGCGTCCAGACAATGTGATAGCCGCCGACGTTCTCATCGCCTTTCGAAGCGCCCCAGGGCGTTGAGAGGCTGGCAATCAGCCCCCCTTGAAAATCTTTGGCTTCATGCACTTTAAGGACGGCGGTGCTGACGCGATACAGGCTTTTCTGGCCTTCATCAGGGCTTTCCAGATGCAGCAGCGAGTCCTGCCACTCCTTCCAGCGTGCAACGTAGTGCTTCAGCGAAGTATCGAAGCCCGCAAGGATACTCGACCAGGCTGCAAATCCAGCAGAAAACTCTCTGGGTCCGAAGCCAATCGCAACGACGAAGCTGCCTTGTGTCGCTGCCAAGTCGATCTCGCCGGTCACGGCGATATTGCCGTCCTCGGCACTGGTATAGTCCCAATCCATCTGGAAATGCTGCGAAAGGTCTTGCCAACCATCGGACTTCCCCACGTAACCGACCGAACGCTTCAGCCAGGGCTGCGAACAGGCCATCGCCAACGCTTCCGACTCGCGTCGGGCAAAGAGCATCGGGTTTCCTTTGAAGTCCCCTGTCCAGGCCGTGTTGTCGGCACCCTGATTGCCCAGATGCGGCGCTAAAAGGGCGTAAAGATGGTAGTCTTCGAGTGAACCTTGCAGCGGAACAAAGCGCACTCGCTGGAGCACAACATTCCGCAGCGGATCAGTGATCACATCCTTTTCGATGCGAAAGCGCCCCTGCTTGCAGGTATTGACGAGATGATAGGCAGGAACCCCATCCGCAAGCGTGCTTACGGTCGAGTCGGTATCGCGCTTCTCCTCCGAAAAGAAGCTCTTGCCGTCTGTCACGATGAAGCCCATATCGCGCGTGCTGGCTCTGTCCAAACGAGGCTGGTAGATTTCATCCAGAATGCCATAGCCCAGTGTGAACCAGACTCGGCTAATCGGATCGAATGCGGTGCCGACGCCGCTCTTGGCGCTCGAAATCCAGCGTGGGGAAATCCCCGGCGCACCCGGAGCCGGGCGAGATTGATCGATATAATCCATACGTCCATCCAATCACTACGAGATAAAATACTTGTGCTGCGAATTAAGGCTGCGGCGCGGCGGTTTGTTCGGGCTGTCGATCCGTCGAATTCCGGGTGTTCATGAAGCGGTTGGCTCAATGGTTGCGCTGATTTCGGGGGCTGCCGTCACTTCGACGGTCGCTGCCGCGCTGGGCGCGGGGTTGAGACTGATCACATAGGCGATGACATCAGCGATCTGCTGGGGCGAGATCTGTCCTTCATCGCCTAGAGGCGACATCACTAGTTGAGGGTTCGTGCCTGAAGGTAGCGAGCCGTGTTCGATGAAGAGGTCGAGATTGTAGGCGTAGACGCGAGGATCGGCGCT
>Ga0105237_10007469_pt1 | contig 11956 bp, 8 predicted proteins | sample KBSC24metaG_FD_81520 | JGI IMG/M metagenome (GOLD analysis project Ga0105237, IMG submission 81520) | Corn rhizosphere microbial communities from Kellogg Biological Station, Michigan, USA - KBS C2-4 metaG | ecosystem: Host-associated > Plants > Roots > Rhizosphere > Soil | place: Michigan, USA... | reverse complement strand
TGTTGAAACTGTAAATATTGAAGCAAACGGTAACCGCCAGCCTATACCATACGTGGTGCCACCGGGCATTACCCGCCAGGTTGACTATAACAATATACAAGCTAATACCAAGCTTAATGAACAATCGCTGTCGTTAAAAGTAATCAGCCTTAGGGATGGCTATTCGCGCGCTGCGTTCCGCTTGTTTAGCAACGATGTACGGAAGTATAAGACGCTGCAAATGTTTATACATGCTGAAGGTGCACAAATAAAGGACAACGATTTGAGCGCGTTTGTACGTTTGGGTGTTGATTATGTTGACAACTATTACGAATACGAAATTCCGCTGAAAGTTACCCAGCCGGGTACGGCGTCGCCAACGGCTATTTGGCCGGATGCCAACCAGCTTAACCTGCAGCTTTCGTTACTAACCAATGCAAAGCTGGCGCGTAACAATGCAAAATACCAGGGTAAACCATGGCCGTTAACGCTGCCGTTTACAGTTAGCGATGGGATAAACAAAATTACCATTGTTGGCCAGCCCGACCTGAGCCGACTTACAGCCGTAATGCTGGGTGTTAGGAACCCGTTAAAATCGGGGTCAAATACCAGCAACGACGACGGCCTGGATAAAGACGGAACCGTTTGGTTTGATGAACTACGCCTTACCGATTTTGACCAAAAGGGAGGCTGGGCAGCAACCGGAAGGCTTAACGCCAAACTTGCCGATTTTGCCGATGTTACCGTATCCGGCAGTAAAACTACCGCCGGTTTCGGCGCCCTCGACTCGAGGCTTGCAGACCGGAGTTTGTATGATAACCAGGTTTATGATGTGGCTGCTAACGTTGAGCTCGGTAAATTTTTCCCTGATAAAAGCGGGGTGCATATACCTGCATACATCAATGTATCGTCGCAGGTTAGCACACCGCAATATGACCCGTCATCACCAGATTTGACATTGAAACAAACGCTTGCTGCCACTACTGACACAAAGAAACGGGATTCGATAAAAACTGCTGCTGAAGATTATACATTACGAAAAAGCATAAGCTTTACCAATGTACACATCGCAAAAACTGACCCGAAGGCGAAAAACCACGTGTACGATATATCGAATTTTAATGCGACGTATTCATTCTCCGAATATCAGCACCACGATTTTACTACACAGAACGACCTGGAAAAAACCTACAAGGCGGAGTTAGACTATAACTATACCAACCAGCCAAAATATTATAGCCCCTTTGCTAAGATTATTAAAAGTAATATGCTGGCGCTTTTCCGGGATATTAACTACAGCCTGGTGCCGTCGCGGTTAAACTTCAGCATTACCTTCGATCGTTTTTATTCGGAAAATACCCTGCGGAATAACGACCCGAACAACTTTATACCTATACCAACAACCTTTAATAAAACCTTTACGGTTACCAGGGTGTACGGCATAGGCTGGAACCTATCGAAATCGCTTTCGATGGATATCGACGCTACCAACCTTGCTACAATCGATGAGCCGGCCGGCCGCATAAACGGCTTAAAGGTTGATACACTTTGGGAAAATTTGAAACGCCTGGGCCGCAATACAAATTATAACCACACCATAAACTTTAACTATACCGTGCCGCTTGCCAAAATACCGGGACTGGACTGGACGAGCATGATTGCCCATTACACCACCACTTTCCGCTGGCAAACGCAACCACTTTTTGCAATAGCCAGCCCGCAGTTTGACGTTGGTAACAGTATCCAGAATTCACGCACCATACAGCTTAACCCTACCTTAAACTTCGACCAGTTTTATAATAAGTTTAAGTTTATAAAAAAAGCAATGGGCCCCGATAACAAAGATGGATTGACTAAGTTTTTTGTAGGCCTGTTAACCAGCGTTAAAAATTTGGGCGGTACCTATACCCGCACCGATGGTACGTTTATACCGGGCTACTTGCCGCAATCGAATTTCGCCGGTGAGGATTTGAATTTAGGCGCTCCCGGCCTGGGCTTTTTGCTGGGCAGCCAAACCGACCTGCGGCAGAAAGCGGTTGCCAATGGCTGGATAAGTACTGATACGCTGCAAAATCAATTGTATGTAAAAACACTTAACGAGGATTTACATTTAAAAGGAACGTTTGAGCCGGTGCCTTACCTGCGGATAGAACTGCAGGCATTTAAAACCCAGAACCATACTTACCAAACCAATTTTAAATCGCTCGACGGCTCGAACAATATCCAAAACCTTAGCCCGGTAACCACTGGTGACTATACTATATCGTTCCTTACCATTGGAACGGCATTTGCAAAAGCAAAGGGAGTCGACAATACTTCGCCGACATTTCAGAAGTTTTTGAGCGACAGATCGGTTATTTCGCAGCGTTTAGGCCAGCAAAACCCAAATTCAGTTGCTGCGCCAACAGGGGGATTTGCTGATGGTTATAGCGCTAACTCGCAAAATGTATTGGTTCCGGCTTTCCTGGCCGCCTACTCGGGCAAGGACGCCGGTAAAGTAAGCCTGGGGCAATTTCCTAAGATACCGATACCAAACTGGCAGGTAACTTATAACGGCCTTAGCCATGTGCCTTTCTTTATGGAGCTTTTTGATTCCTTCGACGTAACGCATGGTTACCGGTCAACCTATACTGTATCTGGCTTCAGTACTTTGCTTCAGTACCAGGCGGCAAATGGAGCGGTTAGTTCGCGCGATGCCAACAACGACTTTTTGCCTTTCTACCAGTTTTCGCAGGTTACCATTTTCGAGCAGTTTGTGCCGTTGTTAGGCATGAACGCCCGCTTTAAAAATAACATGACGGCTAATATTGAATACCGCAAAAGCCGCTCGTTAAGCCTAAGCCTGCTCAACAGCCAGCTGGCACAGCAAAACGAAAGCATTTTTGTGTTTGGTTGGGGCTATCATGCAAAGAACTTCAGGTTCCCGTTTGGGCTGATGAGCGGCAAGACGGATAATGACGTAAACTTTAAGATTGATTTCTCGCTGCAGGATAATAAAACCCTTATTTATCGGGCCGATGTACAAGCAGCGGAAGTATCATCAGGCGCACAAAATATCACCGTACGCCCGTCTATCGACTACGTAATAAACCAACGCTTTAACCTGAATATCTTTTACGATTCAAATATTACGCGTCCATATACCTCTCAAACATTTAATACAGCCTTTACCAATTTCGGGGTGAATTTGAAGTTGTTGCTGCAATAGTTATTAATCTAATGCCATCAGGCCGGACATTTTATTACCTGCCCAAATCAGGTTTCAATCGGATGAGGATATTGCGAGACTGAAGAACATAGTGAAGGAAAAAGGGGTGAAGATGAGTTGTCATTAAAAATATCGTAATTTTTTAACTTCGCTACTTGATAATGAGGACTTCTCTATTCGATCATTTTCTTTTCTTGGCTAAACAAGAAGGAAAACTCTTCAATATTCTTTATAAAAATCAGCGCATCGGGATCAGTCGTAGAATTTGCTATCATTTTAGCTGTACCGAGAATTATTTTTAACCTGTAGACGATATTGTCTAGTTCAATTTTGTCTGCTTCTGCATTTATTTTCCTCGTCTCGGCTGCACTCCTGGCCTTATCTGACAAAATCTTCTCGATTTCGGTCAATAATTTTTTATTTTCTAACGTTGGCTTTTCTAGTTTAGCATTGGCGTACTCAATCAAATTTGAGGAGGCTCTTTGAATTTCGTCTTTAACAGTGCCACCAGAGTTTGAATTTATTTTACTATTCAACAATTCAAACAATGTCTCTGTAAGTCTCGCCTTCATTTTTGACCAAATTGTAGGATCATTTCCTTCGACATCAATTTTGATGAACGTTTTTTTTGCTTGGCAATCCCCGTCGTCTTCAAACATTACGCAATATCTAAATTGACAAGGTGCTCAAATTGGTTCATTCCGGAAACTTTTAAGTAATCTCCTCCAATGTTCGAATATAAATCCGATAGTAATTCGATGATACTTTTTATTTCGTCGCGGGAATATTCGTCGGTATCGAAAATTAGGCTGATTGGATTTACCGGTGTTTCATCTGCAAGCTGATTGTCTAAGGTATATGTTGGATATGGTTCCAACTCCAATCTGTCTTGTACGTACTTAACTTCCGATTTAATCAGTTCATAAGTAATATTGAATTTTTTTAGCACGAGGCTGGTTTCACTTTCGTCATCTCTTAGGATTGATAGAAGAACATGTAGCGTTGTTATTACGTCACTTCGAAAAATTTTGGCCTCTAAATAAGCGATTTTCAAAATCTTCTCGGATGTCTTCGTAAGAGGAATTGATTTTTCACTTGTCGCGCTCGATTTTTTCTCGTTCAATGAAACAATAAGCGATTTCTCTAATTTTGCAACATTTATTTTCAAGTTCTCCAATACCAACTGAGTTAGCGTCAATGGTTTCTGTGCTCTTAATAATCCTAAAACCAGATGCTGTGGTTCAATGGCAGGAGTCCCAAGTATTAACGCTTCGTGTCGGGCAAATTGAATGATGTTTTTAACAGATTCAGAAAATTTAGCTTCCATTTTTAAACATACATAAAATTTGAATAATTTCAATTATCAAATGCGGTGCTTGTCGCTTTTATAACTTAGTTTCAAAAAAAAAAGCTGCCTTTTACAGCAGCTTGAAGAATATATTATAAGTTATTAAGTGCTATTTTGAGCTTAAAGCTGAAAGACCAAAGCTGACAGGCTCTTTGCTTTCGGCTCTAAGCTTTTCGCTTTCTGCCTTTTTAGTCTTCATGACTAACCCTGCCCGAACCAACGGTGCGGCTATCAGTAATGCTTGCAGTACCAGAGTAAACTACATTGCCTGAGCCAACGATGCTCGCCGAAACAGTTTTATCAGCGCCAAAACGGGCATTGCCCGAACCTGCTATTGAAACATGCGCAGTTTCTGTTTTAAAGTTTTTGCCTTCCATATCGCCGGAGCCACTGATTGATACATTTGTTTTTTCAGCACTTCCTTTAACATCTATCGAGCCTGAACCGCTGATGGCCGCATGGAAATCGCCGCCTTTAACTGCAGCTGTAACATTGCCCGAACCGCTTAACGAAATATTAACGCTGTTACCGGTAAGGCTGCCGTCAAGCTTAATTGAACCTGAACCTGCATTGGCCAGGGCTGATAGCGATTTGGCGGTAACATAAACTTCTATAGGGCCATAGTTATGGTCGCCCCAATTTTCGTGATGTTTAAATTTTATTTGCAGGGTGCCGTCTTTAACAACGGTTTCAATTTCTTTGATCACATCAGCCTCAGCTTTTATTTTCAGGCTTTCGGTGCCATCAATTTTTACGTGTACCTCAAACGGCCCACCCGAGCCAATTTTATTGTAGCCCGAAACCTGGCGGCTTTCGGTTGATTGTGCTGAAGCCTTTAATGTGGTAGCAACCATTAAAACGGCAGCTAAAATAGTATAAGATAGTTTTTTCATGATTTTTAGTTTATTGCTTTGTATATAAGATGCGGCGGGTGGGGGAAACGTTGCACGAAGATTAAAATTAGTAATTAAAGGTTAGAGATAAGAGATTAGGAGCTGCAAGCACTTTACAACGCGTTCAACTGATCTCTAACCTCCAGTCTCCAATCTCTTTTTCCGCCGTTCGGCACGCCGTTGCTTGCGCTGCTCTTTTTTTATCTGGCGATTTTGTTTGTCGATGGCACGCTGATCCTTCATTTGAGCAATAGATTGAAGGGTTTTTTCATCCAGCCCAACTGATGGTTTTATTCCGTCTAACAGCACCTGCCAAACTGATTTAAAAAATGCGTTTTCCGGCTTGCGGGTAAAATTAACATAAGCAATTCGCGGCTGTTCGCCCCGGCTATCAGGATTGTCGTGTTTTAGAATAAATATATTGGCATATAAGGATTCGACAAGCTTCTTTTTAAGCTTATCGTTTATTGTGTCCGCTTTTAGCAGGCTTACTTTTACATCATTATATAATAATTCAACCTTTCCTTTGGCGCCGTTGCGGTTGGCCTTAACATCAAAACTAAATTGTTTAATTGTGCCGGTGTTCACTTTAACCATAGCCAGCGGAATAGTGGCCTTGTTAATTTCCTGGGCATTCATTGGCCCCAAGCTACCCTTGTAATCAAAACTGTTATCTTTATCAGTAATATTAAAGTTAAAAGCAATGTTGAGCTTACCGCGGTTCATAAAATAGCTGCTTAGCTGTATGCCCGTGGTGTTGTTTTTTTGCAGCGCTGCTTTGTTATTGGTAAGATTCAGTGCCCGCCCGTTAGTGTTGTTAAATGTTATTGTGCCCGTCTTGTTCGATTTTACGTTGAATTCATTATAGGTAACGTTTATCTGCTTAAATAACACGGTATCTATTTTAATATCCAATGGAAAATTATTCATAGCCACATTAGGAAAGCTCTTGATTTTATCCTCTGTTTTTTTTGAATGATTAGGGTTAGCAAACACCTGCAAGGCACCGTTACGGAAAAGCAGGTTAGTGGCTGTTAATGTGCGGTATTTGTGGTAGCTCAAAAAATCAAAATTATTAAGCTGCACCGAATCCAGGCTAAGCGTGAACCTGTCTCTGTGACTTCGGGTAAAAAACACATCTGTTGTAGCTGGTTTTAACGTTATCCCTGTTAAGTTAAGTTGCGATTTTGAGGTAGATAATTTAACTGACTTTATGTTGTAGGAGTATAAGCCATTTGGTGTTTTGGCTTTGTAATTATTTAGTTCAGCTGTTATATCCTTACAATAGAGCAGCCGCGACTTATCAGTTTGTGTGGCCGAGTCAATCAGTAGGTCGTGTGCACTCAGGTTCATCTCCTTAAGTTCGGAAATCGCCAGTTTATTGCCCGAATAGTCTTTATAGCTAAACTTAACATCGCCCATCAAAATATCGCCTATGTGAATAAAATGGAGGCTTTTTGATATTTTTTGCCAGGCAGTGCGGTTATCCTTTACCACGGTGTCGCGGGTATGATTTAGCTGGTAGCTAATATTCAGTTCAGGGTTGTAAACCAATACCTGCCCTATGTTTAACCGCTGCCGAAAGTAAAGACTAAGCGGGTGAATGTGCGAAAACACCAGCTTTTTTATATGGAGTTCAACCAGGTTGTTAGGAGCAAGGTGCAGTCTTTTTTTAGCGTTGTAAACCGCAGTGTCGGGTTTTAGCGTGATGTTAAAAATAACTATGGTGCCCCTGAGTACATGCAGTTCGGCCGAAGAGAAATCCACTTTATACAAGCTATCGCTACTGGCGGTAACAATATCTTTAACCTTACTCTCCAATATCGGCGACCAATAACTGTTAATAAATAAGGCGGCAATCAAAATAAATACAGTAAAGCCCAGCACGATAGCCAGCGTCACCTTTTGCCACTTTTTCTGTAAATATTTAAACGCCATTAATTCCCATAGTTTTGCTTTACTTTCTACTGGGAATCTTTTTTGGCTATCTGCCTTTTGCTTCCCGCCGTACTATACGGTCGTTTTTAATTTCGCTAAATTTATTAATTAAGTTGCTAACTTTTGTAACCGCAGCCGTAACAATCCGGCGTTGCAATAGCCCCGGGGTGTAATATTGGCGTCAAAATCAGGCTGGTTGATACAGCCTTTATGTTGACATTTAACAAAAATCGCTACGATAAAGTTTTAGAAGAAAGCGGCTGTGGGCGCTTAATTCGAATATGTGTGTTTATCTTCAAATCAGCACATCGTCAAATTTTCAAATTAGCAACCCAATCAACTCAAATCCAATCAACTAAAATAACTGCCAATCTGTCACACTGTATTTAAATTTTGTGTATTTTTGCAGACTAATTTTTACAATGATGATAGATTTGGTAATTCCGGATAAAGTACATGATGAAAGCAGGCAGGGTGAAGCTTTATTGTTGGAACCCAAAACTGAAAGCAATGGCCGGAGGCTGTATATTGAGAGCTATGGTTGCGCCATGAACTTTTCGGATAGTGAAATTGTCGCATCAATTTTAGCTGAAAAAGGTTTTGAAACAACTGCTGATTATAATGTGGCCGATGTGATCTTTATAAATACCTGTTCCATCCGCGAAAATGCCGAACAACGCGTGCGTAACCGACTGCGCGATTTCACCATAGCCAAGGTTAAAAACCCCGGCCTGGTGGTTGGTGTGCTTGGCTGCATGGCTGAGCGTTTGAAATCGAAATTTCTAGAAGAAGAGAAACTGGTTGATGTGGTAGTAGGCCCGGATGCTTACCGCGACCTGCCAAACCTGATTGAACAGGTTGATAGCGGGCAGAAAGCGGTAAATGTGCTGCTGTCGCGTGAAGAAACTTATGCAGATATCAGCCCGGTACGCTTAAACAGCAATGGCATCAACGCTTTTGTATCGATAATGCGGGGTTGCGATAATATGTGCTCGTTTTGCGTTGTGCCATTTACCCGTGGCCGCGAACGCAGCCGCGACCCGCAATCGATAGTTGCAGAATGTGCTGGTTTGTTTAACAACGGCTACCGCGAGGTTACTTTGCTTGGGCAAAATGTGGACTCGTACAAGTGGAAACCCGAAAACAAACAGGAGCAGAAAGTCGAAACCGAGAAACCGGTGTTAGGCATGGATTTACTGGACAAGGTGCTGGCATCGGGTGAGGATTTGAGCGTGATGTATAACCATACAGTTGAGGAAGGTGATGTTACTTTTGCCAATTTATTGGAAATGGTGGCGCTGATAAGCCCCGAACTGCGCGTACGTTTTTCAACCTCGCATCCTAAAGATATCACCGATGATGTATTGCACACCATCGCGAAATACGATAATATTTGCAATTACATCCATCTCCCCATACAATCGGGCAACAGTCGTGTGCTGAAACTGATGAACCGTACTTATAACAGGGAATGGTACATGGACAGGGTAGCAGCGATAAACCGCATCATACCGAATTGTGCCATATCAACCGATATAATTACTGGTTTTTGCAGCGAAACGGAAGAAGAGCACCAGGATACTTTAAGCATAATGGACCACGTTCAATTCTATTTTGCGTATATGTTTATGTACTCGGAGCGTCCGGGTACATTAGCTGCAAAACGATATGCTGATGATATACCAGATGCCGTAAAAAAACGCCGTTTACAGGAAGTGGTAGCTAAGCAACAGGAACATTCGCATGAGCGTTTGAAAAAATTAGTCGGTACCACGCAAAGGGTATTGATAGAAGGGTTTTCAAAAAAATCGAACAAAGATTATTCGGGCAGAAGCGACCAGAATACGGTGGTAGTTTTCCCGGTAGGAGAGGGATATAAGCCGGGTGAATATGTTAATGTAGTGGTTGAAAGATGTACTACGGCTACGCTGATTGGTAATGTTATATAGAGAGGCAAGAATCAAGAGGTCAAGAGTCAAGAAAGAAAAAAGAGAGTTAAGAAAATATGTTTAAGCATAATTTTAAGAACTTGAAAATTTGGCAACGAGCCATGGATCTTACCGACCTTACCTATGACTATTGCAAAGGGTTACCAATAGAAGAGCGTTATAACCTTATTGACCAACTTAACAGATGTTCGTGTTCGGTGCCTTCCAACATCGCCGAAGGTTCAGGCAAAAGAACAAATGCTCATTTTGCTGAGTTTTTGACAACATCTTTAACATCGTCATTTGAGGTCGAAACTCAATTATTAATATGTGAAAGAAGGAGCTATGGCTCTGAAAAGAAATTAAAAGAATGTCTAGAGTTAGTCGTCGAAGTTCAAAAAATGATATTCTCTTTCCGGGAACGTATTTTGAATGGTGGCGAGTGACAAAAAGTAGAATTATGAATATTAGAATCAGACTCAGAAACCATTTTTCTTGTTTCTTCTTGATTCTTGACTTCTTGATTCTTGAATCTTAACAAAAATGGAGATACAAGAAATTAAACAACGCTTCGGGATAATCGGTAACTCACCGTTATTGAACCGGGCAATAAATATAGCTAACCAGGTTGCGCCAACCGATATTTCGGTTTTGATAACAGGCGAGAGCGGGAGTGGCAAGGAAGTGTTTTCGCATATCATTCACCAGATGAGTCCGCGTAAGCACGGGCCATTTATTGCAGTTAACTGCGGGGCCATACCCGAAGGCACTATCGACTCGGAATTATTCGGGCACGAAAAAGGCGCCTATACCGGTGCCGTTGGCGAGCGTAAAGGCTACTTTGAAACCGTAAACGGCGGCACCATATTTTTGGATGAAATTGCGGAGATGCCGCTGGGCACCCAGGCCCGTTTGTTGCGGGTGCTGGAATCGGGTCAGTATATTAAAGTAGGATCATCAAAGGTTGAGAAAACCAATGTGCGGGTAATTGCCGCCACCAACGTTGATGTATATGATGCAGTAAAAAACGGCAAGTTCCGCGAGGATTTATACTACCGCTTAAATACGGTGCCATTACGCATACCACCGCTGCGTGACAGGAAAGAAGATGTTTACCTGCTGTTCCGCAAGTTCACGTCAGACTTTACCGATAAATACCGCACGCCGCCTATCCAGTTGGATGAGGAAGCACAGCAAGTATTGATCAATTACTCGTGGCCGGGTAACGTGCGCCAGCTTAAGAACATGGCCGAACAACTGGCCGTGCTTGAACGCGACCGTATCATTACCGCGCAAACCTTATTGGGCTACATCCCGCTCGAGGTAAACGGCCGAAACCTGCCTATGCGGGTCGACAACCAGCAGAAGGAAGATTTTTCGGAGCGCGATATTTTATACAAGGTGCTTTTTGATATGAAACGCGATATGGTTGAACTGAAGAAACTGGTCGCCGATATTATTGAACATGGCGGGGTTTCAATTAATCATGCGGCACATTCTCAAACTATAAATCAGTTATATAGAGATATTGATTTGCCAAATGGGCCCGAGTCGCAATTTACTTTGCAGCAGCCCGTTATTAGCAATAATAACAACGCAAACCCTTATAATATAACCCAGGATGCCGAAGAGGTGGAGGAGTCATTATCACTTATCGACAAAGAATCGGACCTGATAAGGAAGGCTTTGAAAAAACATAAGGGCAAGCGCAAACTGGCAGCCAGCGAGCTGGGGATATCAGAGAGAACTTTGTACAGAAAAATAAAAGAGCTAAATTTATAATTGATAATGAGAACTAAGGGGATTGCGTTAACGCTTATTGGTTTTATTTGGCTGTTACAGGCTTGTACTTATAAACTTAGTCTTAATGGGGTTTCAATACCTGCCAACATGAAAACCATAAGGGTTGAATTTTTTGAAAATACAGCCCCCCTTGTTGTAAATACGTTAAGCCAGCAATTTACCGAGGGGTTAAAAGAACGAATCCGAAACACAACCCGCCTCAGCGTTGTTAATGGCGAAGCGGACGCGGCAATGTCAGGCACAATTACCGACTATAATATAGCCCCGGTATCGGTACAGGCAACCAATAATACAACAGCACCCCTGGCCGATCAAACACGTTTAACTATAACGGTAAACGTAAAATATGTGTGTGATGCCGATAAAAAGCTTAGTTTTGAACAACAATTTACAAAATATAAAGATTTTAAAGGCGAATTGGGCTCGCAGGAGCAGGCGCTGATACTGGATATTAATAAACAGCTAACCGAAGATATTTTTAACAAGGCTTTTGCAAATTGGGAGTAATTCGTATTTTCAACAAACGTGGATCAAAATTATAATAACAGCCAGAACGAATTTTTGTGGACATTATTGGCCCATCCGGCCGAAGATGCCCAGCAGTATAATTATAATTTGCAGCGGCTGGTTAATGATTTTCCGCAGAGCGGTATTTTACAGGCCCTGCTTGCCCATACCAGCGACCAAAAGAATTTAAAACAGGCATCAGTTTATTTTAATGCAAAGGCACTTTATAAACTAATAAATGCCCCTGCATCATTAATAGGTGTGGCGGACGAGAAAATTATTATTCAAAACGGCTCGCGGCCTTTAAATTACAACGGTTACCAGCAACACGATATTAATACAGGCAACGCCG
>Ga0105237_10007468_pt1 | contig 11957 bp, 10 predicted proteins | sample KBSC24metaG_FD_81520 | JGI IMG/M metagenome (GOLD analysis project Ga0105237, IMG submission 81520) | Corn rhizosphere microbial communities from Kellogg Biological Station, Michigan, USA - KBS C2-4 metaG | ecosystem: Host-associated > Plants > Roots > Rhizosphere > Soil | place: Michigan, USA... | reverse complement strand
TGGACGAAGTTCATGCGCGACATGGGTCTACTGAAGAACGATGAACCCGTCGAACGCCTCTTCACGCAGGGCATGGTGATCAAAGATGGGCGAAAGATGTCCAAGAATCTCGGCAACGTAGTTTCGCCCGACGAGATGGTGGCTCGCTTCGGCGCAGACGCCGCGCGCATGTACAGCTTGTTCGCTTCGCCACCAGACCGCGATTTGGACTGGCAGGACACGGGAATCGAGGGCATTCAACGCTTCTTGGGACGCGTGTACAGGTTTGTGGTCCGCAATGCCGAAGCCGCCAAAGACGCGCGAGGAACGGCTGATGCCTCTTCACCCGAAGCGCGCCAGATCCAGCGCAAGTTGCACCAGACCATCAAGCGGCTAACCGACGACTTCCAGGGCCGCTGGCATTTCAATACCTGCATCGCGGCTGTTATGGAGCTGGTGAACGAGCTCTACGCGGTGGAGGACAAGCAATTGCCTGCTTCCCTGCTTGCATCCGTGCAACGAGATTTGGTGTTGTTGCTGGCCCCTTTTGCCCCGTACCTCGCGCACGAGTTGTGGGAGATGCTGGGCGAGAAGAGTAACCTGCTCAAGGCTCCGTGGCCGAAATACGATGCGGAACTCGCGAAGGAAGAGGAGATCCAGATTCCCGTCCAGGTGAACGGAAAGTTGCGCAGCGTGATTGTCGTCGCACCGGGCACAGCTGAACCCGAAGTAATCGAAAGGGCGCTGGCCGATCCCAAGGTACAAAGCTTTGTTGCCGGCAAGCAGATCGTGAAAAAGATCTACACAGGGAAATTAGTCAACATCGTGGTGAGATGAATCCGATTTCAGCCACCACCGTCGGATTTCGCTTGCTGTTTCGCCGGCCATTGATTCCTGTGGCGGAAATCGCGTGGCGCTGGACATTTGCGGCCGCAGCCTGGGTTCTGGGGATCGCATTCCTGGCCGAATACTTCGGTTCTCTTCCGGTGACGAGGGCGGACCGGTTTCTGCTTAACACTGGACAGCCATTCCTGATCGCGCAGGCAATTCGTCGAATCTTTCAGGGTAGTTCGCTCCGATTTGTCGAGGGCGCTATCCTGCTCAGCGTGGGTTTGGCGCTTGCCTGGATCGTTCTCGCCTCCGTCGGCAGGCTTGCGGTGTTGCGCGCGATGTTTGAGGAATTCGAATTGGAAGCAAAAGCGTCGAGACCTCTTCGCGCACTTCTCTTCTTGAACTTCCTTCGTGCGGCTGCGCTTCTGGCGGCGAAAGTGGCGGCGATCGGGTCCATCTTGATCGCCAGCAGTTATTGGGCGTCCACGCACATTCGCGTGGTCGATGTCATGCGCCTCGTGTTCGTCGTCTGGTTTCTTATCTGGCTGGCCTGGGCGGTGCTGAACTGGGTGCTTTCGGCGGCCGCAGTTTTTGTGATCGCAGAAGGAAAGAATTCCCTGGCGTCCATCGGCGCGATGTTGCGCCTGCTGCAATTACGAGCCGGTGGCGTGCTCGGGGTTAGCGCGGTCTTTGGGCTGATTCATGGCGGCGCACTGGTCTTGGCAGGCGGAGCCGTCCTGGTTCTCTTGCCCATTGCGATTGCGCAACCAATTGCTCTGCCGCTGGTGTTTGGCGTGGTTTTGGCGTATTGCTTTGTCGCGGATTTCCTGTACACCGGCCGCCTCGCGGCCTATGCGTATCTGGCGACAGGGCGAGAGGAACTGCCGTCATGGATGGCGGTGCCCACAGTGCCAGTTCCCGAGACGCCGGGCGTCGGCGCTTCGGTTGACAAGGATGAATTGATCCTGGGCGATCTGCCCGCACCGGCCTGAGAACAGAAGGCGTCTCGAAGGCTACCGCATAACGGCGCTACTTCCGATGTACCTACCCCGTCTGCGTCATTCCGAAAGCCCGCGCTTTCACCAGCGGGCCGAGGAATCTCGCGTGGAGTGGCAAAGAGCTGTAATGATCCGCGCCGGATCCCTCCGTCGGCTGAAGAGCGCCGACGTTCGGGATGACGCCAGAGAAACCTCTGCTTTACAGCGGCGGGATCATTCTGAGAAACTCATTCGTGGAAACTCCCTCAATCGTAGTTCTCGACTTCGGGGCGCAGTATTCGCAGCTCATCGCCCGCCGCGTGCGCGAACAGAACGTCTTCTCGGTTGTCCTTCCCTGTAACAGCAAGATCGACGAAATTAAGAAACACAATCCGATCGGAATCATTTTGTCTGGCGGGCCCTCGTCCGTTTATGACAAGGATGCTCCCGTCGCCGATCAGCGCGTCTTCGAACTCGGGTTGCCGGTGCTCGGCATCTGCTATGGCCTGCAGTTCATGGCGCACAATCTCGGCGGCAAAGTTAAGGGAGCCAAGCACCGCGAGTATGGACACGCGCAAGTAGAGGTCCTTTCCGACTCAGAGCTTTTTACAGGACTGCCGCGATCTCTTGAAGTCTGGATGTCTCACGGCGACGAGGCCCAGGAACTCCCACCCGGGTTCAAGTTAATAGCGAAGTCGCCCAGCGCGGTGGCAGGAATTGAGAACGCGAGCAAGGGGTTCTTCGCCGTGCAGTTCCACCCGGAAGTCCGACATACGAAGCTGGGGACGGAGATCCTGCGCAATTTCGTTCTGAACATCTGCCACGCGAAGTCGACATGGACGCCGCAGCATTTTGTGGATGCTACTGTTGCCGCTGTTCGTCAGCAAGTCGGCTCCGGACGCGCCATTTGCGCATTGTCAGGCGGCGTCGACTCAGCGGTGGCCGCGGTACTGGTGGATCGAGCGTTGCGCGATAATTCCGGCAAGTCGCGACTGACGTGCGTGTTCGTCAACAATGGCGTTCTTCGCAAGAACGAATTTGAGAAAGTTCAGCAGAATCTCCGGGAAAAGCTCGGGTTGCACCTGATCGCCGTCGATGCAACCGAGCGCTTTCTGATCAAGCTCGCCGGCGTCACGGACCCGGAAAAGAAGCGCAAGATCATCGGCAATGAATTTATCGCCGTCTTCGACGAAGAGGCCCATCGCATCGAGAAAGAAGAGGGCAGCGTCGAGTGGCTGGTGCAAGGCACGCTTTATCCCGACGTGATTGAATCGGTGTCAGTGCGGGGGCCGTCGCAGGTCATCAAGTCGCACCACAACGTCGGCGGGCTTCCGGAGAAGATGAAGCTGAAGCTGATCGAGCCGCTGAAAGAGTTATTCAAGGATGAAGTTCGGGTGATCGGCCGCGATCTCGGCATGCCGGAAGAGCTTCTGCAGCGACAGCCGTTCCCCGGACCAGGGCTCGCAGTGCGGATACTGGGCGAGGTCACCCCAGAGCGGCTGGCAATTTTGCGCGAATGCGACGACATCGTCGTGAACGAGATCAAGACCGCCGGACTCTACAAAAAAATCTGGCAATCGTTCGCGGTTCTGCTCCCGGTGATGTCCGTCGGTGTTATGGGAGACCAGCGAACATACGCCTACACCTGCGCGATCCGTGCCGTGCATTCGGAAGACGGCATGACGGCAGACTGGGTGCCGCTGCCGCATGAAGTCCTGAAAACGATCTCCAATCGCATCGTGAATGAAGTACACGGAGTGAACCGCGTGGTGTACGACATCACGTCCAAGCCACCGGGAACGATTGAGTGGGAGTAGGGCTTCAGGCTTCAGGTGTCAGGCTCTTGGAGCGACTAACTCCTCCCGGTCGCTGTGATATCTTCAAGTTTCCTTTACAACTGAGTCGCAACGCGCTCCTTTTGCGCGATCGGCACAGCTACACACGGGAGGCACATGAGCGCAAACTTTTCCAAGAAAACCATCGCCGTGCTGGGCGCGGGCAAGATGGGAGGCATTCTCATCAAGGCCCTGGTCGAAAAGCACCAGATTTCTCCCGAGCGGGTGCGGGCCACGGTGGCGCACGAAGGTCGTGCGAAAGAACTGTCGCAGAAGCTTGGCGTGAAGGTTACGACCGACAACGTAGCCGCTGTTGATGGCGCAGACGTGGTCCTGATCTGCGTAAAGCCCCAGGTTGTTCAGGAACTCGCGGAGCAGATTTCCGACAAGGTTACCGCCCAACAGATCGTGATTTCGGTAGCGGCTTCGGTGCATACCTCGCAGATTGAGTCCGCACTCGGCGCGGGAGTGCCCGTGGTTCGCGCCATGCCCAACACACCTTGTGTCCTCGGCCAGGGGATGACCGGAATCTGCAAAGGGCAGTATGCCGATAAAGGTCACGTGGACGCGGCTTGTGCGCTGTTTAACGTGGTCGGCCGAACCGTAGTTGTTGATGAGAAGCACATGGACGCGGTGACAGCGCTCTCAGCGAGCGGGCCCGCGTACATTTACATAATTCTCGAGTCGTTGGCGGAAGCGGGCGTTAAAGTGGGCTTGCCACGGGACATCGCAACCCTGCTCGCCGCGCAGACTGCTTTGGGCGCGTCGACGGTTGTGCTCGAAACCGGCGATCATCCAGCGTTGTTGAAGGATGCGGTGACAACTCCGGCCGGCTGCACCATTGACGCGATCATGGAACTTGAAGAGGGCAAACTGCGGGTGACGCTGATCAAGGCAGTCGTAAAGGCAGCGCAAAGAGCGAAGGAACTAGCGCTCGGATAGGATGACACAACGTCTCGTCCGCTGAAGCTCCGGTCTTCCTGACTTAAGCTTCCCGGCACTGCCGTGCCGGGCTTTCCTGTTCCGCCGCTACGCGGCTGCTCATGCGATAGATGTTGCGATTCCGCTCAACACGTCAACGCTTTTTAGAACTGCACGGCGCGCTCGTGCTCCTCGGCTGCAGCGCGCGAAGAAAACGTACCCAAGTTCCTGCGCTTTCCAGTTTTCGCGTTTTTCTTGCGCGAATACAGCCGGTATTCTCCTGACTTCAATTTGCGAATCATGCGGAGGGAGATGCCGCTATCTCACTCTTGGGTTGGGACCAGTGTCGAAGCATCCTGTGAGTGGGCCAATACACCACCAGCGGCACTACGATAAGATATGCGACCAGGTACAGCCAGCCTGGAATCAGGTGCTGTTCATGACCGATCCCGCGAGCGAAGTTGATGTTGTCTTCGGGATGCCAGAAGAATGTTATCGGGACGAGGACTGCCATCAGTAAAATCTGCCATTTCCAGCCTCGCGAATCGTAGCCCAATCTATACATCGCCCATAGCAACAAAACCGGGACCACAAAATGATATAGGCCCAACGCTCGCACCAGAAGAGAAATGTGCGGATCAAACATGTACTCGGTGCCACCGGTTGCGTGATGACCCGAGACAAGTGCAACCAGCAAGTCAATGTCGTAGAGCGTCTGAAATACCAGCAACCCGACCGCCTGCCATGAAAGGATGAAGCGACTTTCTAGCCATAGGCCGACGGTAATCAGCAGATTCCCGATGTCGCAGAAGAAGAGAAAATTCTGTGGTCCGTATTGGCGCCAATACACAGGGACCCACACCAGAACGAGGACTGTCCAGATCAACTTTAGCGCCAGCGGGATGCGCGATTGCCGCTCCGGCCTGTGACGCTTTGGGCCAATGACATCAGTAACTTGCGAGGGCATCCTGAGGTACCTACCATGCGATCATGAGCTTCAGATCCCTACTCTTCTGCCCAGACGAAACGGCTGCGCGATTAGTGACGCAAGTCCTTACTGAGCTTGATTTTACCGTGGAAACCGCGCAGCAGTCTTTTGCCGCGGTGCAGCGCCTCACCGAGGAGCATTTTCACGCGCTGGTGGTTGACTGCCAGAACGAGCAGGACGCTTCGTTGTTATTCAAGGCGGCGCGTAATTCGGCTCAGAATAGTGGTTCTCTATCGGTGGCGGTCGTCGAGGGCCAGGCTGGAGTGGCGAAGGCGTTTCGGATCGGCGCGAATCTGGTGCTCACCAAGCCCATCAATGTTGAGCAGTCGAAGAGCACCCTGCGAGTTGCACGAGGTCTGCTGAAGAAAGCACAGCCGAAACCAGCAGGCACTGCTCCTACGGTCTCAACTGAAAACCGAGTTTCTCCGCCGCCATCTCAACCCGTTCCAAGCAGAAGTAGTTTTGAATCGCCGCAACCTGCTCCCACGCGTTCGCTTTTTATAACGCCACCCGGGCCAGTTGCACCGCTCGTCACGAATTCAGCCGCACCCAGTCCGGCAGCATCAGTTCCCTTTTCAGGATTGGTGCTCGACAGCGAACCAGAGCCACAGACCGAGGCCGCGGATGCGGCAGTTCTCGAGTCGCTGCCCCAGATCACCGGAAAGCGCTCTATCGAGGGTCCCGCGTCAGTGCTTTTGGGACAAGCCGAGCCAATTGCAGCCCGTCCTTCCGGGCAAGCCGCAGCGCCTGCGCTCGCGCCCGAGCCGAAGCCAGCAGAATTGAGAACGGCTGGTGCATCTCCGATGGTTACGAATGAGCCCATCGTTTCGACCAGCACTACCGTTCCGGAGCCCGCTCCAACCTACGAACCAGAGTCCGTTGCTCCACCTTCGTTTTCAGCGTTGGAGCATTCAGGGCGCAGCAGCGGCGGTGGCTGGCTCCTGAAGATTGTGATTGTGCTCGCCGTTGTTGCTGGTGGCGGATACTTCGCGTTGCAGCAACCGCGAGTGCGGCAGTTCGCCCAGAATATTGCGCACCGAGTGAAGCCCGCGCAAGCAACTTCGTCGGACGGTGCCCAGAATTCTGAGAACCCGACTGCTAACCAGCCTTCGATTCAAGTTCCGGCGCAACCAACTCCGACTACTCACGAAAGTCAAAATTCACAAGCAGCACCAACGTCGCCGAGTGATCAAGCAGCGCCTTCCATGAATTTCAATGAAGACATACCGCAGGAGAACACCATGCCGGCGACGCCAGCGAAGAGCGTGCCGACGGATAGTATTGAAGTCGAGGAACTGCCTCTCTCGCGGGATTCGAAGCTAAATGCAACTCCGAAAGCACAACCCCTCCTGGTGAAGAGTGGCACCTCAGCAATGAAGGGCTCACAACAACCAGCTGCGCCTCCCGTCAATTTGGTGGCCGAAACTGACAGCGCCCTGCCCAGTGTGACGCCGACAAACTTTGAGCTTCCGAAACCCGCGCCGGGAACGATCCGAATTTCACAGGGTGTTTCTCAAGGCCTGCTGATCAAGAAAGTGCAACCGGTCTATCCAGCCATTGCACGGCAAGTGCACCGACACGGTTCAGTGCAGTTGCTTGCAACCATCGACAAATCTGGGGACATTGCGAAAGTTCAAGTACTCACGGGAGACCCGATGCTCTCCCGGCCCGCGGTTGATGCCGTGAAGCAGTGGAAATACCGCCCGTACCTGCTTAACGGATCGCCAGTGGAAATCGAAACGCAGATTACGGTTGTGTTCAACGGGGACTAAGACCGCTAAAGCCAGCCAACCTGACCCGCTAACATTACTGTCTGCCGGTGGACGTTTTACTTTGTATCAATCTTCAGAACGACGCTGAGTACCTTGCGGTCGTCAAACTGACTGATCCGCTTGGTGTCGCTCGTCTTGCCGTTGAATTGGGCGTAAACCTCGTAATCCACAGTGCTGGAGAGGGCTGGAAAGCGATAGCTACCGTCAGGCCCCACGATGTAAGTCTTGACCGCCCGCGACCGGGTGTCCGTCACGTAAACCACAGCATTGGGCAATGCGTTTTCCTGCCTGTCCACGACCCTGCCGGTGAGCAGGCGCCCCGGAGTTTGTGGTTCTTTCTCTTTTGCGGTAGCAGCAACCGACACGAGGAGCGCTCCCAACAAAGTTGAGATCAGGATCGTTCTGGCAAGTTTCATAGATCCCCCTGAACGTGCAGCAACTCTCTCTATTTTAGATGTAACCCGGTATCGACGCGCTCGTTGCTCTCGACGTGGACGGTTACCTGCGGGCTGGGCTCTAAGTGCTTACCATTGGGCAACTTAAGGCTTTTGGTGTCGGCCCAGATTACGTAATCGGCCTTGCCTACCGGAACCCGTACCGAGAACTCACCCAAGCGGGTCGAGTACCGCTGCCATTTTGCCCTCTTCTGGTCGGCGCGGCGAATATTCACCTGGATGCCGGACAATGGCTGGTCATCCGGCCCCCACACGGTGCCGAAGATGAGCGCGTAATCGTCTGGTTTCTTTTTTTCACGACCTTGCAGCGGAATCGTTGCTGCAAGTAGTAGGCAGGCAGCGATCAGCGAGAGTCTGATGACTGAACGCATGATCGTTCTAGGAGTAGTCGCCGTCCTCAGTCTCTTCGTCGTCCTCGTCGTCTTCGTACTCTTCTTCTTCGTCGACGGGCTTCAACTCGACGGGATTTACGGTAGCGACTTCGAAGTCCATTCCACACTCCGGACAGGAGAGGACTTCGCCTTCATCAACCTCGTCTTCTTCCACATCCAGGCTGGTTTCGCATTCAGGACAGTAAAGCATGATCCTCCCTCCGGAACCCCAATCTTATAATGGCAACCCTTATATTTATTTTCTTCTGGGACGTTGGTCAAGTCGGGCTTGGCCGGTGCTAGGGCCTCAGATGATGCAAGAGTTTGAGAAGATGCATGGAAAGGAAGGGAGTGGGTTATGACGGACGAAGCGCTCCGTGTGGGGCGAGCGGTTGTGCCTCTGCTGTTGGGGTGTTTATTGTGCGGGACCGGTTCAGGCCAGGCGGATTCACCATTTGCGGATCCGCGGATCAAAGCCGCACTCAGTGAAATTTCTGCCGCGCACATTCGATCTGACATCGAGAAACTTGTCAGCTTTCAGAATCGCAGCACCTTGTCCGCACAGGACCCTGCTGCAATCGCGCAGGGGCACGGAATCGGCGCGGCGCGCGAGTGGATTGAGAGCGAATTCGAGCGTTACTCGCGTGAATGCGGTGGATGCCTGGAGGTGAAGACGGACACATTTACGCAGCCCGCGAGTGAGCGGGTGTCGTCGCCGACGGTCATCAGCAATGTTTATGCGGTGCTGAAAGGAACCGATCCCGAGGACGCGAAACGAATCGTACTGGTGACGGGCCACTATGACTCGCGCAACAGCAGCAACGAAAACGTCACCGATGCTGCGCCTGGAGCGAACGATGACGCGAGCGGAACGGCCGTCAGCCTCGAATGCGCGCGCGTCCTAAGCAAAGTGAAGTTTCCGGGGACGATTATCTTTCTGGCCGTCGCCGGAGAAGAGCAAGGGCTTTATGGCAGCAAGCATTTCGCAGAATTCGCCAAGTCTCAGGGCTGGGATCTTGAAGCGGTTCTGAACAATGACATTGTTGGCGGGGACAAGAGTCCCGGACAGGATCCGCACGCTGTGCGCGTGTTTTCAGAGAGCATTCCCGACAATGTCAGCGAGAGAGAATTGAGAATGATTCGCGCGCTGGGTGGAGAAAACGATTCAGCCTCCCGGGAATTGGCCCGCTACATCGCGCAAACTGCACACACTTACCGACTCGAAGTCGCGCCTCTTTTGGAGTTCCGTCGCGACCGCTATCTGCGAGGAGGTGATCATATTTCTTTCAACCAGGCGGGATTTGCGGCGGTTCGGTTCACGGAATTCCGCGAGAACTATGATCGGCAGCATCAGAACGTGCGCGTGGAGAACGGAACGCAGTACGGTGATCTGCCACAGTATGTCGATTTCGATTACGTAGCAGGGGTGGCCCGAGTAAATGCCGCAACATTGGCATCGCTCGCCGCGGCGCCGGCACCTCCGCAGAACGTGCGCCTGGTGACCAAAGAACTTGTGAACGATTCGAGGCTTGAGTGGGAGGCACCAGCAGATGGGCGAGCAACTTCGTACGAAGTGCTATGGCGCGCGACTGCAGCGCCCGACTGGGAACATTCGCAGATGATTCAGAATGCAACGAAAGCCACTGTTCCCGTTTCCAAAGACAACGTGATCTTCGCGGTGCAAGCGGTGGATGAAGCGGGACATAGAAGTTTGCCGGTGGTACCACAGCCGGAACGGTAGACCCACAAACTGTTAGGATTAATCTTGACCGCGATCGTCAGCGGTTCACCTGCTGACCCTTCGTTCTGCCAATGCCGAGATTCAACAATTCGGTGATGGGATTTCCGCCACTGCGAGGAGCAGTCCGCCAGCTCATCATTTTCAGCGCGGTCGTTTATGTTGTGACGTTGCTGCTGTTGGCATTTGCTCCCGGCGCAGGCAACACTCTGGTCAATCTGGGGGCACTTCGTCCAGATCTAATACGCGCTGGTGCTCTGTGGCAGTTCGTTACCTATCCCTTTATTTACGTGGACCCGATAGACTTCGTTCTCTCGCTATTGGGAATATATTTTCTGGGATGGGCGGTTGAGGATCGTGTCGGAGCCGCCAAGTTTTATCTGCTGTTCTTCGCCAGCAGCATTTTGTCGGGACTGGCGGGATTCGGATTGTCGCTGTTGGGTCCCGCACTGCATGCCCCGTCATTCGCCCAAGGAGCCGCAGCTGGATGTGGCGCAGCGGTCAATGCCATCCTAATGGTGTTTTATCTTTTCAACCGCGGCACATCTCTCATGTTGTTTCCTTTTCCCATCCAGATTCCCGCAAAGTGGTTTGTGTTGGGAATCGGCGGACTGGAAACCGCGTACCTGCTACTTCATCATTTCGACCTTTTCGACTTCGTATTGCTGCTGGGGTTAGGCGCGGGATACGTATGCTACGCACTCTTTCTTACGCGACGCACAACAATCGGCATATCAGAAAAATACTTCAGCTTCCGTAATTCCTACTACCGCTGGAAGCGGCGGCGTGCGGCCAGGAAGTTCGAAGTTTACATGCGCGATCACAATCAGACGGTGCAATTCGACGAGCACGGAAACTACATTCCTCCGGACGAGCCTGGAAAGAAGCCAAATGGCGGGTCGAAGTCGGGGTGGGTGAATTAGGTTTCAGGTTTCAGATTTCAGCGAAACACTACGCGAACAAGAATTCCTTTGTTCTTAGCTCCTTGATTGCATCGCGCAGCTTGGCGGCCTTCTCAAACTCGAAGCGCTTGGCATTCTCGCGCATCTCGCTTTCCATTTTGGCGATGTAGGTGTCGAGTTCTTCCTGAGTCTTGAATTCAGGCATTCCATTGGTCTCTTCGGTTGCGAGGTCGGCATAGTCGGCTTCGATAATCCGTGCGAGTGACATGTCCAGTGGGCGCACGATTGACTCCGGCGTGATGCCGTTGTCTCGGTTATAAGCTTCCTGAATCGCGCGGCGTCGGTCGGTCTCATCCATCGCCTTCTGCATGGAATCGGTCATACGATCGGCGTAGAGTACTGCGCGGCCGTTCAGGTTGCGGGCGCAGCGGCCAATGGTCTGAATCAGTGAACCACTGGAACGCAGGAATCCCTCTTTATCGGCATCGAGCACGGCGACGAGGGAGACTTCCGGCAAGTCGAGCCCTTCACGAAGGAGATTTATCCCAATGAGCACGTCGAATTCGCCCTTGCGCAGGTCGCGAAGGATCTTTACGCGTTCTAGCGTCTCGATCTCCGAGTGCATGTATCGGCATTTCACGCCGACTTCGCTGTAGTATTCGGCAAGGTCCTCGGCCATGCGTTTGGTCAGAGTGGTGACCAGCACGCGCTCGCATCGCTCCACGCGCTGTCGGATTTCATGCAACAGGTCATCGATCTGCCCTTTCACCGGCCGAATTTCGACTGGCGGATCGACCAGCCCCGTCGGCCGAATGATCTGCTCAACCACCACGCCAGCAGACTTCGTGAGCTCATATGGACCGGGTGTCGCGGAGACATAGATGATCTGATTCGTCCGATGCTCGAATTCTTCGAAGGTAAGCGGGCGATTGTCCAGAGCCGACGGCAAGCGGAATCCATACTCAACCAGGGTTGTTTTACGCGAGCGGTCACCGTGATACATGCCGTGCAACTGCGGCACAGTCTGGTGTGACTCGTCGATGAACATCACGTAATCGCGCGGAAAATAGTCGAGCAGCGTCGGCGGCGGCTCGCCCGGCAGGCGCCCCGAGAAGTGCCGCGAATAATTCTCGATCCCGTGACAGTAGCCGATCTCTTTCATCATCTCGAGATCGAACTGGGTACGCT
>Ga0105237_10007467_pt1 | contig 11957 bp, 9 predicted proteins | sample KBSC24metaG_FD_81520 | JGI IMG/M metagenome (GOLD analysis project Ga0105237, IMG submission 81520) | Corn rhizosphere microbial communities from Kellogg Biological Station, Michigan, USA - KBS C2-4 metaG | ecosystem: Host-associated > Plants > Roots > Rhizosphere > Soil | place: Michigan, USA... | reverse complement strand
TAGCTGTAATGTAAAAACTTATCATACATTTGCAGCCCATCAAAACAGTGCGGGATGGAGCAGTTGGTAGCTCGTCGGGCTCATAACCCGAAGGTCGTAGGTTCGAGTCCTGCTCCCGCTACCAGAGCCGCTTTACTTTTCGTAAAGTGGCTTTTTTATTAAAGACTATTTCTTTATTTCATAGTGTAACTCCACTATCCCATTTTTGTAGGCAGTCGCATCTTTCAGGTGCAATAGTTGCTCTTGCCCAATGTGATCAAAAAACAGTTTCCCTTCACCTAAAATAATGGGCATAATGGATACCCTTATTTCGTCTGCCAGCTTTAAACGGATCAGATCTTTGGCCAGTATAGCACCGCCCGCCATCCAAACATTCCTATAGTTTGGTTTTAACCGTTCATTCACAAAATTATTCAGGTCTCCCGAGTAAAATTCAACACTCTGCCCATCAACAGGTAAGTTTCTGTGCGTTAATACGATAACCGGTACATCGCCATAAACCCAGCCGTAAGATTTTGAAAGTTTTAATGCGTGCTCGTATGTATGGGAACCCATCACATAACAATCTATAGATTTCAGGAATTCGGTCATATCCTGTTCTGTCAGCGTAACTCCCTTCTCATAGGAATCAACAGTCTCAAACCATGAAACGCTATTGTCTTTTTTCGCGATAAATCCGTCAAGGCTCGAAACCATGTGGATGGTTAATTTGAATGCGCTATTCTCCATTGTAGCATTGTTGAGGTGTTGCCGGTGCTGTTAAAGCAATATAATAAAAAACGAAGCACTCCAGAAATTAAACCTGCGTTTTGCTCATCTGGGCGGTTAATTGTCAAACATTATTACTGAATTAGGGGCAGGATGCTCCTGGTGTACTAATGTCGGTGCGGAGTTTGGTACAGGCGGCCATGATTTTTTTCCAAAGGTATTTAAATCGGGATAAGAACCTAAAAGCGTAAAATGTTCAAACTCAAACGGGATACCTTCCGCCCCTAATGGGGAGTTTTCCAGGGCTATATGAAGATGTAAATGAGGCCCGGTTGTTTGTCCTGTAAAACCTAAAGAAGCGATCACCTCTCCCTTTTTAACCTTTTGACCAGGCTTAACTTTTATACTTCCGGGTTTCAGATGCTCGTAAAACACAAATTGATTGTTCCCTATCTTGATGGATACATAATTACCCGTTGCGTTCTCGGGCGATGGGGATTGGTATTTAGAAATAGTTGCGCTCTCCGGGAAATCATTTTTAACCGAGGCGATAACACCATCGCTTACCGCCAGAACATCGCTGCCGTATCCGTACCAATTGCGGATGGTATCTTCGTTATTGTTAGCATACTTGCCTTTGCTATCCAATTTTATAAAATCAATAGCAAACCGGCCAGGAAGCCGGGCGGTTCCATTTACGGTATAGAATACGCGGCGATGCCCGGTTAACCATGATGGTTCATAAATAGCAGCCCACGGCCCGCTGCGTACCGGTGGACCTATGATCAGTGGGGCTTTCGGTGCTATCTCTATCCCGGCTCCTTTTACCGAAACGGGTGTTGATTTTTTCCCGGTAATGAGGTCAAAGCCAAGCTGATGAACTAAATGCATCCCGGTATTTCTGACCGGTAAATTAAACTCCAGGTAAATTACACCAAGGGAGCCCGGCGGTAATATCAGGTTATCGTCTTTGGGGGATAACCCAATCCTTTTAACACGCCTCTTTAAATTAATTTCATCACCATAAAAAATGGTAGAAGAGTCGGTGGTGCTTAGTACACTAAGCTTTTTTAACCTCAATGAATCCTTTGCGAAATTGGTTATATGGAGTTCATAATAAATGCCGGGCTTGCCGTTAATAACAGTTGGTGCCGAAACAAAAGGTACACGCATATCAACCGAGGTTTGGTATTGTTGGGCATCGCCTTTTCCAAAAGTGAACGTAAGCCAAATAGCAATACAGAGGATATATTTATTTTTCGCAGGCATTAAAGGGGAATTACTTTTATCGCTGATACTAAAATTAGCATATTTAAAACGATGCCCTCAAACATTTTCAACCAGTATGCCTGAATATTCAACCACAGTTGTACAGGAATTATAAATTGATACTAAATAAATATTGACCTGGGTGCAACGTATTTGATAAAAAGGTGGTCTTATGTAAGAAATAAACCAATATCAAATCACATGAAAACATATTTTTTACTATTTGCCCTTGCCTGTAGTGCAACTGCTGTTATGGCACAGGATGATAGCAGAACACCATACCTTACCAAATCATTAAGTAGTGATGCCATTAACCGGGTTGTAGTAAATACCTCGGCCGGTGGTATTTTAGTTAGCGGCAGAAGCGGCGAAGCCGCGCGGGTGGAAGTTTACATTAAGGGTAATAACGGTCGCGAACTTTCAAAAGAAGAGATCAAAAAACGCCTTGACGAGGATTATGACCTGAGTGTTTCGGTTACCGGGCATGAGGTTCGTGCTATTGCAAAAAGCAAGCATAATTTTTCTGATTGGAAAAGACAGATGAGCATATCATTTAAAATATATGTTCCTGAACAAACATCTACAGATCTTAAAACCAGTGGTGGTGGTATAAGCCTGGATAATTTAAAAGGAAACGAAAGTTTTACTACCAGTGGCGGCGGTTTACAGATAGACAGGCTTAGCGGAATAGTTCGTGGGGAAACCAGCGGTGGTGGCATACATGTTTCCAATTCCGGTAACGATATCAACCTTGAAACCAGTGGCGGCGGAATTGTTGCCAAAAACTGCACAGGTAAAATTAAATTGGAAACATCCGGCGGCGGTTTACAGCTGGATAACCTGAATGGGAATATCAGCGCGAATACCAGCGGCGGCGGTGTGCAGGGTAACAATATAACCGGCGAACTGATCACCAGTACATCTGGCGGCGGTATCGATTTAAGACAAATGGATTGTAGTTTAAATGCTTCAACCAGCGCAGGCAGCCTGCATGCGCAAATGAAAAGGGTTGGTAAATATTTAAAACTGGACGTGAGCTCCGGGAATATCGATCTGGAACTGCCATTAAAACAAGGGCTTAGCCTGGACATCCGGGGCGACCGGATTAATTCTGGAAAAATAAACGGGTTTAACGGCGATTGGGAAAAAGACCATGTACGCGGAACAGTGAATGGCGGTGGTGCATCAGTTAGTGCTGATGCTTCAAGCGGAAATGTGAATGTGCGGTTTAACTGATAAGTATCTGACAATAAAACAAAGAAGGCTCGCTGATCATCAGCGAGCCTTCTTTGTTTTGTATGATTATTTCATCTCCGGTATGACCTTGCCTCCCATTTCGTGGGTATGATCATTAAGCGGGTTATCAACAATCTTATCGGTTTTGTGAGTATTCTAAGCTGGGCCTCTCCTCCTTTCAAAAAGCCGCTTGAATTTTAAATTGCACAGTATTAGCTTTTTATATATTATAATATTTAGGGGGTTAAACCAACTAATATTATCGTTGTCATATTTGCGATTTGTAACAAATATTAACCTTTAAACACAATTTTATGTACAAAAAACTACTACTGGTAATATTATCAGTTATTACTCTTCAAGCGGCTAAAGCACAAACAGAAAAAGGCAATCAACAATTAGGGGCAACTTTAGGTTTCTCAACCTCAACCTCCAATAGCCAAAGCTATTTGAGTTATAATAATACCTATACCGGAAATGTAAAAGGCAAAACAACATCCTATTCTATATTTCCAAGTTACAGCTATTTTATTGCTGATAAGTTAGATCTTGCTGTTGGTTTAGGGTACGGTTATAATCATATGACCAATAATCCTAACGATAATAATTCCAACAGCGACAGTAGAAACTACTTTGGTACCATTTCTTTACGAAAATATTTTTTGTTCGATAATAAAATAGGCATCCGCACCGGGCCATACTTAACTTATCAAAAAACCAAAAATTCCTATGCGTATTCAAGTAATAGCGCAAGCTATAGTTCTGATAATTATGGCGGAGGCTTAGGTATGGACTTTGTTTACTACCCGGCAAAAAATATAGGTCTTGCAGCAGGTTTAGCCAATTTGAATTATACACATTCAAAAAACAAAGGGGATACGCTTGGCTCATCTGATAATTTTAATCTAAGTTTTGTTAATAATCTTCAGCTATCCGTTTATTACGTATTCGGAAAATAATTAAATCCTAAAACCAAACCACAATTAGGCCTTAGATCGATCAGATTTAGGGCTTTTTTGTTTTCTGGTTGGCGAAAAGGGTATAAAATTATTTATAAAAAACAAATTAAAAACGCGGTTCTATATCGTCAATTGATTGATAATGAAAATATTGAAAAATAAAATATTTATATTTTGAATAAATAAATATGACGCTGATTATAGGATGATAAACTTTGTTGCTAACCAATTAATCAAAGCCGGTTTTTAATTCTAAAATATGCGTAGATCGATACTCATTGCAGCGCTCATGCTCCATGCTGTGCTTTTTGTTCAGGCACAGGAAATAACATCACCCGATAAAAACCTTACGCTCAAATTTGAGCTGCAGGGAAACGGTGTGCCAACGTATCAGCTCCATTACAAACAGAGGGAGGTGATCAAACCTAGTAAACTCGGTTTAGAAACTAAAGATGTACCATCGTTCCTGGATGGCTTTACCATTATCAAAACAGAACAAAGCACATTTGATGAGTCATGGAACCCGGTTTGGGGTGAAGAAAAAACCATCCGTAGCCATTATAATGAATTACTGGTGACGTTAACACAAAAAGCGGTTCAGGATAGGTATATCCGCATTCGCTTCCGTCTGTTTAATGATGGCCTGGGTTTCCGGTATGAGTTCCCGTCGCAAAAAAACCTGAACTATTTTATTATTAAGGAAGAGCATACCCAGTTTGCTTTAACCGGCGACCATAAAGCGTTTTGGCTGCCCGGCGATTTTGATACCCAGGAGTATGAAACTGTAACCTCCAACCTTTCAGAAATACGGGGTAAAATGAAAGCCGCTGTTACGCCCAATGTATCGCAAACCACCTTCTCGCCAACGGGAGTACAGACCCCATTGATGTTGAAAAGTAAGGATGGTCTGTACATCAACATACATGAGGCTGCGCTGATTGATTACTCCTGCATGTCGTTAAACCTGGATGATAAGAACTTTGTGCTCGAGTCATTTTTAACGCCCGACGCTATTGGCGATAAAGGCTATATGCAGGCCCCAACACAATCGCCATGGCGCACTGTAATTGTGAGCGATAAAGCCGCAGGCATACTGGAATCAAGATTGATCTTGAACTTAAACGAGCCAACCAAATATAAAGATGTATCCTGGATAAAGCCTATTAAATATGTGGGTGTATGGTGGGAAATGATCACCGGTAAAAGTACCTGGGCCTATACCGATCTGGAAAATGTACAGCTGGGCATAACCGACTATTCCAAAACCAAACCCAATGGCAAGCATGGAGCCACTACACAGCATGTAAAAGAATATATTGACTTTGCGGCTAAAAATGGTTTCGATGCCGTACTGGTTGAAGGTTGGAATCAGGGCTGGGAAGACTGGTTTGGCAAAACAAAAGATTATGTATTTGATTTTGTAACCCCTTATCCCGATTTTGATGTAAAAGAATTGCATCGCTATGCGGCCTCTAAAGGCGTCAAGATCATTATGCACCATGAAACATCAGGCTCCGTACGCAACTATGAGCGCCACCTGGATACAGCGTATAAGTTTATGGTAGAGAATGGCTACAACGCCGTAAAAAGCGGTTACGTTGGTCAGATCATCCCACGGGGCGAACACCATTACGGGCAATGGCTGGTGAATCATTACCTGTATGATATTACCAAAGCCGCCGAATATAAAATTATGGTGAACGCGCACGAGGCGATAAGGCCTACCGGCTTATGCCGCACCTACCCGAATTTAATAGGCAACGAGGCTGCAAGAGGAACAGAGTATGAAGCTTTTGGAGGCAATAACCCCGATCATACCACCATTTTGCCTTTCACCAGGTTAATGGGTGGCCCAATGGATTATACCCCGGGGATCTTTGAAACACAGTGCAGCGTTTACAATCCCGAGAATAAATCGTTTGTACACACAACGCTAGTGCATCAATTGGCTTTGTACGTAACCATGTATAGCCCGCTGCAAATGGCGGCCGACTTGCCCGAAACCTATAATAAATACATGGACGCGTTCCAGTTTATCAAAGATGTTGCTGTTGACTGGGATGAGAGCCATATCCTGGAAGCAGAGCCCGGCGACTACATTACTATTGCCCGTAAAGCCAAAAATAAAGAGGAATGGTACGTCGGCAGCATTACCGACGAAAACCCGCGCATAGCCAATATTACATTTGGGTATCTGCCCAAAGGCAAAACTTTTGAAGCAACGGTTTATGCCGATGGTAAGGATGCCAGTTATGATAAAAACCCGAAAAGCTATGCCATCAAGAAGATCAAAGTAACGTCTAAAACCATACTGAAACAGCCTGTTGCCTCTGGAGGAGGTATGGCTATCAGTATCAAATAAAGGATGAGTGCAGAGAGATAGGTGATTAAATATATTGTTTAAGGAGAACCCGCTATTGATAGCGGGTTTTTTTGTACGATGTGTGATAATAACCGCGGTGCTGAATTTTTGCTGCACGGCTTTTTTCCTATCTTGCAGTTTTTGAAAACAGAAATGAAGAGACTTTCCTTATTAACGTTATTGAGCTTTTTAACAGCTACTTTAACATTCGCGCAGCAACCAGATTTTATTGAAAACAAACTCGACGCCTATATTAAGCAAGGCTTAAAAGACTGGAACCTTCCGGGTTTGGCCATTGCCATTGTAAAAGATGGTAAAACCGTGATCATGAAAGGCTATGGTGTACGGGACATCAAAACAAATGAACCGGTTGACGAAAACACTTTGTTTATGATAGCCAGTAACAGCAAACTGTTTACCGGTACGGCGCTGGCACAGTTAGATGTTGATAAAAAACTGTCGCTTGATGATAAGATCACCAAATATTTCCCGGGTTATTCGGTATATGATGCCTCTACTACGCCCCTGCTTACTATAAAAGATCTGCTGGGCCATCATTTAGGGACTAAGACCTTCCAGGGTGATTTTACCTTTTGGAACACTACCCTATCCCGCCAGGAAATTATGAACCGGATGAAACTTCTGAAACCATCCATGGAATTCAGACAAAGCTTTGGCTATTGCAACAGTTGTTTTTTAACCGCTGGCCAGGTGATACAACAGGTTACCGGTAAGCCCTGGGAAACCTATATTCAGGATAGCATCCTAACTCCTCTGGGCATGAACAATACCTATCCCCTAACTGTGGGTATAGCGGCACGTAAAGGTGTTTCCAAGCCATATACCAATGCTTTTACCGGCCAGATGGTTGAGCTGCCTTATGACCAGGTTGATAACCTGGCACCAGCCGGCAGTATTGTAAGTAACGTAAAAGATGTGGCCAAATGGCTCACCATGCAATTAGATAGCGGCCGATATGAAGGCAAACAGATCATCGCCTGGAAAGCACTCCAAAAAACCCGCGACGAAAATACGATTCTGGGCAGCAGGGCATCGGCTACTTACCCAACCCACTTCCGGGGATACGGCCTGGGTGTTTTTGAGGCGGATTATAATGGTAAACAGATCTTCTGGCACACCGGCGGTGCAAACGGCTTTGTAACCAATACCTGCTTTGTACCCGAAGAAAAACTGGCTATCACCATCTTAACCAATAACGATAACCAAAGCTTTTTTGAAGCGCTGCGTTACCAGATACTGGATGCCTACCTGGGCGTTCCTTATGTTGACCGCAGTCAGGCCATGCTAAAAGGCTTTAATCCGGATCAGGAGGAGACGGTAAAGAAAACCGACGATATGCTGGCGCGTGTAAAAGGTAAAGCCCCGGAGCTGTCGATTGCTGCATATGCCGGTAAATATCAGAACCCGCTTTATGGGCAAATGGATATTTCGGTCAATAAAAAAGACTTGTTGATTAAATTCAGCAACCATCAATACCTTAGCGCTTCACTGAAATACATGGATAATGGCGAGTGGATACTACAATACAACAACCTGGCCTATGGTATTTTCCCGTTAAGGTTTAAAACAGAGGGCAGTAAAGTAGTATCTACAGAAATTAAAGTGAATGACGGGTTGGAGTATGATCCATACTTGTTTGCAAAAGAGAATTAATAGCGATAGGTAGATATAGAAAAGGATCTCTCACCATAAGAGATCCTTTTTTCTTATATACAGATTAAAAAGCGACGCCTACCCCGCCCTGTACCCTAAAGCCGCTGTTTACCACCTCATTCAGCTGGGTTTTATCAACCTGGCCATTGTTGAGGTAAAGTTCATCGGTACCATTACCGGTTTGCCAGTTAAAGTATCCACCTCCGGCATGTACGCTGAGATTGTGATACACCGTATATATAAACTGCCCACCGGCATCAATTCCATAGCCGTTGGCATGGTGACGGTAGCTGACCGGGTGCTGAAAAGTTTGGATCAAATTCCAGTTGGCTTTACTGTTATAATTCACCTGGTTGTAGGTAACATCGGCAGCGAATTTTAAGTTTTTGATGATGCGTACAGATGAGGTTACCTTTAAAAAGGCTCCCTTCCAGTTGGGTTGATAAGTACTGTTCAGATCAGGAAAATTCCCGGTGCGATCCAGTAAATGCAACGATTGTTTGCTCATAGTATACCCCACATAAGGTATCAGGCTAAAGCACTCGTTGTTGATCAGTATAAAACCAGCCCCGGCATTCCATAGGGAGGTATTACCTTCATCTGCATTAAATGTTTCATGATAGGTAGGGTTGGTACGGTTATCGGCACCATAATCGGTATCGCTTACAGAACCTGATGATATAGCCTGCCGGTTATAGCTGGCATACAGGGAAAATCGCTTCCACACATTCCATTGCACATTCGCAGCTATACTTTGCCCGCCCAGGTGTTGCCATTTAAGCTCCGAATAAATATTAGGGTTTTGACCGTTAAGATTCCCGGCTATCGACCAGTGAAAATTTTCCTGCTGATAACCTGTAGATAAGGATACCTGCAATTTTTTTTCGATAGATTGAGCGTACGAAAATGATATGCCTGTAATAAACGCAAAGCAAAAACCTATAAATTTTTTCATCAGGTAAATAAAAAAAGCCTGCCTTTGAGGTAAGGCAGGCTAAATATAAAGATTAGGTTATTGATTTATACCAAAAGCTTCCCAGCCGGAGGCAGTAGTCCGGGTACAGGTCATGGGCTGTGTGCCATTCTCACTCGAGATGAACTTGCCATTATTACCCCTAAGCGTAACTTTACCGTCTGTTGTCGCAACCCAGTCAAATTTTTCCCAATCGCTGATTGTGGTGCGGTTACAGGTGATGGCTTGCAGGCCATTTTCTGAAGACACATATTTACCCATAGCCTGCAGCGCGACTTTACCGCCGCCGGCATCAACCACGGTAAAAGTTTCCCAGGCCGAAGCTGTTGGGCGGTTGCAATTCATAGCCTGAGTGCCATTTTCGCTGCTTACATACTGGTTGTTGAAACCTTTAAGGGTGATGTTTTGACCAATTGGCGGATTGGATGGATTGCTGGTGCCCGAAAGATCATACACACGTACATAATCAACCTGCATGTTGCAAGGGAGGGCGCCATCATTAATGGTATTGCCAGGCAGGTCGCCGCCAATAGCCAGGTTCAGGATAATAAAGAACGGATTGTGGAAAGCACCTGTATTGTTGATATTGTTGGCAATATTGCCGGTTACATACAGGGTATTATCCACATACCAGCGAATAGAATTTGTATCCCACTCTACAGCGTAGGTATGGAAACCTGTAGGACTGGTCGTAGTGCTGCCGCCATATTGCGTATGCTGATTGCCTCCAGCAACGGCCCAGTGCATGGTTCCTAATATGGTGCTGGAAGTATTCACCTGCTCCATAATATCAATTTCGCCGCAGCTTGGCCATGGAGTGCCATTGTTAATACTGGCGCCCAGCATCCAGAAGGCAGGCCAGGTGCCTTGTACTGCTGGCAGCTTGATACTGGCTTCGATACGGCCATAGGTTGGCTGAAACTTACCCGCGGTAGTTAACTTGGCTGAAGTGTACGGCTGACCTCCCACGGTTTGTTTGCGTGCGGTAATGGTAAGCAATCCTCCCCCAACGGTAGCATTGGCCGATTGGTAGTACTCTTTTTCGTTGTTTACATTCGGGTTGCCATTGTCTATGTTCCAGTTGGCGGTATTTACACTGGAGCCGTTAAACTCGTCAGACCAGATCAGTGTGCCTGCCCTGGGCGTACTAACCTGGGTTGGATCTGCCTGCGAAGCCGAGGGCTTGTTCAGGTCTTTTTTACATGATGCGGTAACTACCAGGAGCGCCATTACTATAAGGGCTCCTTTTACAGAAATTAAAAATGATTTCATAACGTCGGTTTATGTTAATAATTAAGTGGTTGTACAAAATAATAACAGATGATTTTTAGTGATGGCTATGGTAAGCTGTATACCCGTACATAATCAACCTGCATAGTGCATGGCAATGCACCGTCATTAATGGTATTACCGGGCAGATCGCCGCCAATAGCCAGGTTCAGGATAATAAAAAATGGATTGTGGAAGGCCCCGGTATTATTGATGTTATTGGTAATGTTACCGGTTACATAATTGTTGCCATCAACAAACCATTTGATGCCGGTACTGGTCCACTCTATAGCGTAGGTATGAAAGCCGGTTACGCTGGTTGTAGTGCTGCCACCATATTGCGTATGCTGATTGCCTCCGGCAACGGCCCAGTGCATGGTTCCTAATATGGTGCTGGAGGTGTTAACCTGTTCCATAATGTCCATTTCGCCGCAGCTTGGCCATGGGGTTCCGCTGTTTATATTGGCCCCCAGCGTCCAGAAAGCAGGCCAGGTGCCTTGTACCGCAGGCAGTTTGATGCGGGCTTCAATGCGGCCATAGGTTGGCTGATATTTACCTGCGGTTGTTAACTTGCCCGAAGTGTAAGGTTGCCCGCCAACAGTTTGTTTACGCGCGGTAATATTCAGGAAACCTCCAGATACGGTAATATTGGATGATTGGTAAAACTCCTTTTCATTATTTACGCCAGGATTGCCGTTGATAATGTTCCAGTTATTCGTGTTTACGCCGGTGCCATTGAACTCATCAGACCATAACAGTGTGCCGGCTCTTGGCGTGCTTACCTCGGTTGGATCTGCCGGTGATGCGGCTGGTTTGTTCAAATCCTTTTTACAGGATGTTGTTAGTGCCAGGAGGGCCATGGCTGTCACGGCTCCTTTGGAGATGTTAAAAAATGATTTCATAAGATAGGTATGTTAATAGTTAGTTTATAAGTTTTACTGGTTTACGCCAAAAGCTTCCCACCCGCTGGCTGTAGCGCGGGTGCAGGTCATGGCTTGTGTGCCGTTTTCGCTGGATATGAATTTGCTGTTGTTGCCACGCAAGGTAACTTTGCCATCAGCAGTTGTTATCCAGTCAAATTTTTCGGTATCGGAAATAGACGTACGGTTACAGGTTATGGCCTGGGTTCCATTTTCTGAGGATACATATTTACCCATAGCTTGCAGGGCGATTTTACCGCTGCCGGCATCAATTACCGTAAAGGTTTCCCAGCCCGAGGCTGTTGTGCGGTTACAGTTCATGGCTTGCGTGCCATTTTCGCTGCTTACATACTGGTTGTTAAAACCTTTAAGCGTGATATTGGAGCCTATCGGCGCTCCTGTTCCTCCGCCTGATGATTGTGTACCCGACCATTTGAATGTGGCCACTGCACCGGCTGCCAGGCTATAAGTAAAGGATTCGGCGCCCCATTTTACCTTAAAGCTAACGGCTGATGATCCGTTGTTCAGGGCTACCAGCACCTTGCTGCCATCTGAGTTTTTGAAAGCTACGTTTTGGATACTGCCTG
>Ga0105237_10007465_pt1 | contig 11960 bp, 9 predicted proteins | sample KBSC24metaG_FD_81520 | JGI IMG/M metagenome (GOLD analysis project Ga0105237, IMG submission 81520) | Corn rhizosphere microbial communities from Kellogg Biological Station, Michigan, USA - KBS C2-4 metaG | ecosystem: Host-associated > Plants > Roots > Rhizosphere > Soil | place: Michigan, USA... | reverse complement strand
CAGGCATCTCGGCAGACGCGAGGATGGGACCTGGGTGGATGTCGTGCGCTGGCAGAGCCTGGAACAGGCCAAGGCGACGGCAAACCGCATCATGGCCGAGATCGGCGACAGCGAGGCCATACAGGTGATCGAGCCGACCAGCGTCGACATGAGCCATGCGGTGCTTGTGCTGTCGCGTTGAACGTCAGCAGCAGCTAGCCAGCCCTTTGGCCGGCTGTGGAAATATCCCAGTCCGGATCGACCTTGCCCAGCCCGGCAACGACCCGATCGCGCCCGTCCGCCTTCGCCTGGTAGAGCGAACGATCCGCCGCATTGACGATTTCGACCCATGAGGCGCCGAGATCGGGGAAGGCGGAAACGCCGAAAGAGGCGGTGATGGTGCCCAAGGTGTGGCCACGATGCGTCAAATGCAGCTGCTTGATCGCCTTGCGCAGCGCCTCGGCGCGCTCGGCCGCATCGGCGAGCGACGTCCCCGGCATCATCAGCGCGAACTCCTCGCCGCCGTAGCGCGATACCACGTCGCTTTCCCGGGCGTGATCGAGCAGCGTGCTGGCGACCTGCTTCAGCACGAGATCGCCGGCCTCGTGACCGAACGTGTCGTTGAACTGCTTGAAGTGGTCGACATCGAGCATGATCATCGCCATGGGCTGCCCCGAACGCTCCATGCGCCGCAGCTCGCGACTGCTGGTTTCTTCAAGGTAGCGGCGATTGTAGAGGCCGGTGTTGGGGTCCCGGATCGATTGCTGGCGCAGCGTTTCGCGCAGGCGCAAATTGGCCAGCGCCAGCGCCAGCGTGTCGACGACGCCGCGCAACACTTGCTGCCGCTCGACGAGCCAGTCCGGACCGTCGGCGGCAGCGGGCTCGCACAGATGCACGATGCCAAGCGTCTCGCCCTGTGCCGCCAGCGGCATGCAGACATAGCCGCGGCCACCATTTTCGATGATGTGGTTGCAGCGCGGCGTCAGCATGCCGGGACCCGCGACATGCTGCTGGCCACGCCGCAGCGCCCAGCAATCCTCTGGCGCGAATTGTCCGACGCTTGAACGGATGTCACCCCAATGCGCCATCTCCTCGACTAGGTTGCGCGAGGCGCTGGTGAGATGGACGGTGCCGCTCAGGCCGCCGAAAAAGTCCGGCATCGCCGAGCCGACGACGGAAAACGCCTCTTGGAAGGTGACGCAGGCCTGCAGCAGTTCGCCAAGCTTCACCAGCCGGTTGGTGGCCTGCGAGGTCTCTTTCAGCTCGCGGTTGAGCACCGCCAGTTCTTCGGCGCGGTCGCTCACCGCCCGTTCGGCACTGCGCAGCTCGCTGATGTCGCTCAGCGTCAGCACGATGCCGCCGCCGGCGCGGTTGAGCGGATTGCAGCTTGCGATCACCGGCAGTTGCGATGCGTCGGGCTTTACCAGTCGCACCTCCGCCTGATGCCGCCGGCCGGTGGCGAGCGCCAGCTCGACCGGGGACGCGCCTTGCGCCAGCCGGTCACCCGATGGTCCGCGCATCTCCAGCACCGAGCGCCAGTCCTGCCCTTCGATCTTGCTGGCATGCCGCCCGGCAATGTCGGCGGCGGCTGGATTGACCGACACGATCCGCCCCTCGCCGTCGATGACGACGATGCCCTCGGCGACCGTGCGTACGATATCCTCGATATAGGCCTTCTGGTCGACGAGCTGCCGGCGCGAGGATTCGAGCTCCGAAGCCATGTTGTCGAAGCCTTGCGCCAAACGCCCGAACTCGTCCCTGGACGCGCGGCCGATCCGGGCGCCGGCATCGCCGCGCGCCAGCGCTTCGATGCCTCTGTTGAGGCCCGCGAGGCCGGCGCCAAAACGGCTGAGCAGCAGGACAGCGGAAAGTGTGGCAATGAGCATGGCGGCGGCTGTGGAAAGGCCTACCACCCACAGCATTGTGTTGGTGCGGTTCTGGGCCGCGCGCAGCAGCGGTGTATATTCGAACAGCACAGCCCCGGCGACCTTGCCGGGCGCGGCCTCGATCGGCACCGCAACCAGATTGATCGCCTCGGATACATCCTTGCTGTCTTCGACGAAGTCGCGCGGCTGGCCGTCGTCAAGTGTGCGGCCGACTTCATTGCCGCTGTCGTGGCCGAAGGGCTTGCCAAGATTTTGTTCCTCACCCGGGACATCGGCCAGGATGATCTTGCCGCGATCGACCACGACAAGATCGCGTTTTGAAAGACTATGCTGCGCAGTCACGAAGTCACGCAGCGCCTCGGGCCTGTCGAACAGCGGACGTGGCGCGTCGGAGGCCTTGAAGGCGATCGTCTCGGCAAGCTGCCGCCCCACGCTCGTCGCTTCGGCAAGCGCGGCGGACCTGGTCAGCGACATCTGGGAAAATATCGCGATGACGCCCACCAGCCCGATCAGGGTCGCAGCGCTCAGCAGCGTGGCAATGATCTGGGTTCTGATCCGCACCAGGTCGTCCCGATACTCGGATCGGCAATGTACATGCCAAATCCCGATCATGCCCGCGAAATCGCCAACCCAGTAAATTTGATGTTAAAAAAACACCTGCACTGATGCGCGGATAGCTCAACCCGGGCGCGCGACGCGTGTCCACAGGCCGGGATAATCGAGAACGAAGCCGGCTGGAGAGACCTCCAGGATGGCATCGTAGCCGAATATCGGCGCGGCGTAGGCATAGCGGCTCTCGTCAAGCCGCCTATAGCTCTGCTCGAGACGCGAAAGCCTGAGCTCCGGAAAGGCGAGATAGGCCGCGGGCGATGGCGTAGCCGTGCCGACGCCGAGATCGAAGCGGCGAATCGGCAGGAGGTTCGTTGCCGGCGTGAAACCGAGATCGATGTCTGTGAGGCCGGCAGCCTCCGCCTGGCTTGCACCGTTCAGCAGCCACTGGCCGTCGGCAAGCCGCTCAATCCGGTAGCGCAACTCCCGCGTGCCGCAAAAACCGTCGACCCGTGCACCGCGCGTGCGCCAGCCGGTGTCGCAATCCACCTCATAGGCAAGGCTGCACGGGCCGTCTTCATGCGCGAAAAGCGCGTGACCCTTAAGGATCAACCCGCCTGCAGTCTCGGCAAGTCGGCAAACGTCGTGACCCTCCAGATCGAGCCGTTTCCAGAACATCGAAGCCAGAATTCGCATCTGCCACCTCCCGTCTCAGCCCGCGCCAAGCTCCGGTTCATGCCCGCTTTTCGTTCGCCGGCGCAATTTGTTTCGGCCGCGAAGCGATCGAGCTGCCAGATGCTGACAGAACAAGGCCCGCGCCCTCGCATTCCGCTCGGATGGCTAGCGCGCTCGTGGCAGCAGCCGAAAAAACCTGCCTTGACTTTCTCAGCCCAGGACCCGACTTGCTAGCGTTCCCCGACTTCTTGGCGTTCGAGGAGACCCGCCTATGCCAGAGCCCCGCCGATCGACCATAGATGCCGGAGAAGTCGAGCGCTTCTCCGCCCTTGCCGCCGAATGGTGGAACCCGAACGGCAAGTTCCGTCCGCTGCACAAGTTCAATCCGGTGCGGCTTGCCTATATCCGCGACCAGGTGGCGGCGCGCTTCGGCCGCGACCCGCGCGCCGCGCGGCCTTTCGAAGGCCTGCGCTTCCTCGACATCGGCTGCGGCGGCGGGCTTTTGTGCGAGCCGATGGCCCGGCTTGGCGCCGATGTCGTCGGCGCCGACGCCTCCACCACCAACATCGAAGTGGCGAAGCTGCATGCGGCGGAAGCCGGCGTCAGCGTCGACTATCGCGCCACCACGGCCGAGGCGCTGGCGGATGCCGGCGAAACCTTTGATGTCATCCTCAACATGGAAGTGGTCGAGCATGTCGCCGATGTCGACCTGTTCGTTGCCAAATGCGGTGAGATGGTCCGCCCGGGCGGCATCATGTTCGTCGCCACCATCAACCGTACGCTGAAAGCGCTCGGCCTCGCCATTATCGGCGCCGAATACGTTCTGCGCTGGCTGCCGCGCGGCACGCATCAATTCGGCAAGCTGGTGCGGCCGGAGGAGTTGGCGAAGGCGCTGGGTGCCGCCGGCCTCACGGTGATCGACCGCACCGGCGTCATCTATCATCCGCTGGCCGACCGCTGGCAGCGCTCGAAGGACATGGACGTCAACTACATGGTGCTGGCGGAGAAAGCTTCGGTCTGAGCTCGAGGCCCTCAGGCTTCCAAGGGCCGATAGCCGCCCCGCCAGTAGATCAGCGCCCGGCCGGCATCCTGGGTCCTGACCGCTTCGACCGAGCCGATGATGATCGAATGCGTGCCGCGGTCGATCATCTCATCGAGGCTGCAGTCGAAAGCGGCCACCGCGTCGGCAAGCAGCGATGCGCCGGTTTTCAACGTCGTCCATTCGGCGCCCTCGTAGCGGTCCCTGCCCTTGATGCCGCCGAAGCCGGAAAAGCGTTCGGCCACGTGCTGATGCTGCGGACCGAGCGAGTTGACGCCGAAATGCCGGTAGCGTTCGATGATCGGCCAGGTCGACGACGAGCGGTTCACGCAGGCGATCACCTTCGGCGGCTCCGCCGACAGCGACACCACGGAAATGACGACGAGGCCGGTGCGGTCATCGCCGACGCCCGCGGTGATGACGCTGACATTGCCGACGATGAGCCGCATCGCGGCGCGGAAGTCTGCTACGCTGACCTGGTCTTCTGCCGTGGGCATTGCCACCTCCTTTTTTCCTAATGCATGTCGCCCAGAAGTGTGCAGCGGCTCTGGGGCAACGACATGCATAAAAACAAAGACTTAAAGCGCGTCGCCTGAATCCGCTTCAGCGCGACCCGCTTTAAGCCGCCGACTGCATCGCGGCCGGCACGATGCGAATGCCTCTCTCTTCGAGAATAGGACCGTATCGCGGAAACAGGGGAATTCCTCGACATAATCGACAAAGGACAAGGTCGAGCAGCAGAAGCCGGCTTCGTGCAGCGCAGTGATGCCGTCGACAGGCGGCGCGGGCCGCCGCCACCCATCGCTGCCGCCACCCGCAGCCGGAACCCGCCAGCGGCAAGGACGATTAGCCCCGGGACGGCTGCTCGATCCGAACCTGCGCCGGCGCGCCGGTCTGGCTTTGCGCCTTCGTCGTGATGAAAACACCGGCCGTGATGATGGCGGCACCCAGCCAGGTCAGAAGCTGGTAGTGCTCGCCGAGGAAGATCGTGCCGGCGAACAGGCCGACGGCCGCCGCCACATAGCCGATCTGGCTGAGATAGACCGGGCCGCCGACCGCCTGCAGGCGGAAGAAGAAGGCAAACATCGCCGAGGCCGACGCAACCTGGCCGACCACCACCAGCGGCACGCCGCCGAGCGGAACGAAGGCTTGCCTGCCCAAAAGGGTGAGGATGCCCATGAGAAGCAGCGCGGCCGACGCCAGGTGGCTGCCGACGGCGAGTTCGATCGGGCCTGTGCCTTCCGGCCAGTCGACGGTGCGGTAGATGTTGCCGGCGGCCAGGCTGACCGGGATGAGCAGCCCTATCGCCACCCAGAAATAATCGGCCGGCTGGCCGGCCTCGCCGCGCGTGAGCGCGACCATCGCCGCGCCAACGAAGCCGACGGCGATGCCGACGACGCCGAGCAGATTGGGGCGCCTGACACCGAGCAGGATCGAGAACACCAGCGTGACGACCGGCGACAGCGTGAACATGATGCCGGTGTAGCCGGCGCCGAGATGCGGGATGGCCGAGAACATCAGAAGATTGGGAATGGCGTAGGAAATCGCGGCGGTGATGAAGAAATAGCGCAGCTTGTGCGGCATCAGCCGGATGCGCTCGCCGCGCAGCAGAAGCGCCAGAAACAGCACGCCGCCGGCGCCCAGCGAAATGACGAAGGCCCAGACCATGGCCGGCACGCCGGCGGCGGTGGCGAGCTTGCCGAACGGAAGCGTCATGCCGAGCAGCCCGCCTGTCACCACCAGAAGGCCAATCGCCGAATCCCAGAGAAATCGCATCGGCCGCTCCTTCACGCCCACCTCCGTCACATCCACCTTGGCCATCGCCTGGTCTTCAGGTAAGATAACATGAAGATTCTTAATATCAAGATACTTTCCGGTGAGGCATATGGATCGCGCGGCAAGAGCCATGGAGCAGTGGCAAAGAGAACGGCCGGACCTCGACGTATCGCCGATGGGGGTGATCGGACGGCTGAATGAAGCCTCCTCGCTGATCGCGCGCGACCGCCTTGCGCCGGTTTTCGCCCGCTTCGGGCTGCAATCCGGCGAATTCGATGTTCTGGCCACGCTGCGCCGGTCGGGTGCGCCCTATGCGCTGACGCCGACCGAGCTCTATGAGGCGACGATGGTGACGTCAGGCGCCATGACCGCCCGCCTCGACCGTCTGGAAAAGGCCGGTCTGACCCAACGCGCGCCGCACCCGAGCGACCGGCGCGGCGTTGTCGTGCAACTGACCGCGAAGGGGCGCGAGCTCATCGACGCCGCGCTTGCCGCCCACGTCGCCAATGAGCATGAAATCCTCGCCGGCTTGACCCGCGAGGATCGGGAAATGTTGGCGGAACTCCTGGAAAAACTGATCGTCAGCCTCTGACCAAAAGCAATTCTAGACTAGGAAACGTGTGAAGCGGCTCGTCGCCTTCGCTGTATTCTGCGTTCGGAAAACCACTCACACTTTTCCTGGAACTGCTCTAGCGGTTGGCGGCAAGTCCCAACCGGTCGGCCATCCTGATGAGGTCGGGCAGCGTGGCGGCCTGCATTTTGCGCATGACCTGCGCGCGATTTACCTTCACGGTGATCTCGCTGACGCCAAGTTCGCCGGCGACCTGTTTGTTGAGCAGGCCGGTAACGACCAGGGCCATCACATTGCGTTCGCGCGCGTTGAGTGTGGCCAGCCGCTCTCGAAGCTCTGCCAGGAGCCCCGCGTCGAGCCGATATACGCGGTCCTTCTCGAGCCCAGCCCGAATGGCGTCGAGCAGGTCCTGTTCCCGAAAAGGCTTCAGCAGGAACTCCACCGCTCCGGCCTTGATGGCTCGTACCGACATGGGCACGTCCCCGTGGCCCGTCAGGAAAATGACCGGGATGGCGTCGCCGCTCTCGGCCAGCCGCGCCTGGAAATCCAGCCCGCTCGGACCCGGCATGCGCACGTCCAGCACGAGGCAGGATGCTGCATCTTTACGAGGATGCCGTGTGAAATCATCGACGGAAGCGAATGAGCGAACCTCGTAGCCGACGGAGCGCAGGAGGCTGTCCAACCCGTCACGCACCAGCGGATCGTCATCGACGACGTAAATCGTTGCTTGCGGCTCCTGCACCGGATCAGTCCTTCGCCTTGTCCATGGGTGCCTTGTCCATGGGCGCCTCGTCCATGGGCAGCCTGAAGCCAAACACGGCGCCGTGTGGATAGTTGGGCGCCGCATAGACGGACCCGCGATGAGCCTCGACGATCGAACGGCTGATCGCAAGCCCGACCCCCATGCCGCCCGGCTTCGTCGAATAGAAGGCGTCGAAGACCTTGTCGAGCGAACCTTGGGAAAGCCCGACGCCATTGTCGCGCACGCTGAGCGTGATCTTTTCGCCGTCGGTCGAAAGGCTCACCAGGAGATCGCGCTCGTCGGTGCGGCCGGCCTTGATGGCGTCAATGGCATTGATCACGAAGTTAAGGATGACCTGCTGCAGTTGGACGCGATCGCCCGCAACCATCGGCAGGTCATTCGCCAGTTCGGTCCGCAGCGTGATCTGGCTGCTGCGTATCTCGCCAAGCGCAAGCGCCAGTGTTTCCTGCACCAGCTCGGCCATATCGATCGGTTTGCGCGACGGCGGCGTGCGTGCGGCCAGGTTGCGGACGCGGCCAATGACATCGCCGGCACGGCCGGCTGCTTCGACGATCCGGTCCAGTGCCTTTCGCGCTTCTCCCCCATTCGGCGGTGCGGCACCCAGCCAGCGGATCGCGGCATTGCCATTGGCGACGATCGCCGCCAGCGGCTGACTGACCTCATGGGCAATCGAAGTGCCCATTTCTCCCACCAGCATCATGCGCGACATGTGGGCTAGGTCGGCCTGCGCCTGCCGCGCGGCCAGATTGGCGGCCTCGATCCTGAGCGCCAGATAGGTCGTAGCGCCGATCGCCAGCAGGCTTAAGGCGCAATTGGCCAAGCCGGCCTCCGGGTCGCCGAAACGGGTAAGCAGGTAACTGGCGATCGTGAGAATGCCGCAGCCGGTTCCGACGAGCATTACCGCACGCGGCCGGTCGGTCCAGACCGATATCAGGACCACCGCGACGTAGAGCACCGCAACGGCGATCTCCAGGTCGGTAATGGTGTCGGCAAGGAAAATACCCGCCGCAAATATAGTGATCACCAGCCACAAGATGGGCTGCTCGATGTGGAGCGATGCGGTGTCGAGTTTCATCTCGTCGTCCCTCCGGCGCCTAGAGCAATTCCAGGAAAAGTGTGATCGGTTTTCCGTCCGGAATTGCCTTAAAATCAAAGAGCTAGTGCGTTTCACCGTTTCCGTGAAACGGCGAAACGCACTAGCCGCGATTTTCGACTTTAGCGGCTCGCTCGTCTTGTTGTGCAAGCACGAAGGATACGAAAGGAAAGGCGAGTGAACACATAGGATGCCCGAAGCATCCAACGGACCAGCGGCAACGGCAAGAGGCGCTGCAGACGGAGCTTTGCAGCTATGCATGAAAGCAACCCTGCTATCCGCAGCGACACGCGAACTGCCGTAAAGGCCATGGCTAGCCACAATCGCCGAAAACCTCGTTGCCACCGCGCTGAGGGAATGGGCTTCTTGTGGGGCCGCCACCGAGGCATGGACGGTCCCCGATCGAATTCATTACGATGATTTTTACCCCATCGAAGGGCCCTCCATGACTTCCCTCGCATTGCCGGAGGAAGTTTCGGCCCTGCCTAAGGCCAAACACGCAAAGGAACGCTCGGTCGGCAAGCGGGCGCAGGCAGGGCGATTCATGTCAGGCTTCGTTGCACGCGGGCTCAGCTCGGGTTTTCGAGCGTGAACAGGTCGGCTTCCTCGTCATAGGCGAAATACTCGGCATAGCGCGCCAGGCTGATGATCGCCTTGATCGTCTCGGCGGCATGCTCCTCCGACATGTAGTCCTCCAACTCGTCGCGGAAGCGCCGGGCTGGAGCTTTATGGCTCGGCCGCTCGTCGAGGATGCGGCGGATATGCGCGGCTAAAGGCATGTAGGTCGCCAGTTGCTGTGCGAACTGGCGCTTGCGCTCGTCGACCTCACTTTCGGCGAAGCGCTTGCCCGCCGCGGTGAGACGAAGGTCGCCTCCCTCCAGCTCGGCAAATCGCAACAGTTGCAAGGTTTCGGCGACAGGAAAGAGGTCGTCGATGCCGAGCCTGAGGTCAGCTGCGAGCGGCGGCAGATCCGCCTTGCCGTCATAGGGTGTCGCGGCAACGGTCTCGATCAGCCCGGCCAGCTCGTTGGTGGAAACCCTGGGCAGCACCATGGCGATGCCGGTTCCGGGGAAGAGTCCGTCCCGCGCCGGCGCGGCGGCCCCGGTCTTGGTCGTCATGCGGGCATAGATATCCTCGACCAGCGCCCGAAAGGCCGGATCGAGACGGTTGCGCGGCTGTGGCAGCTCGACCTTGATCTCGCCGATCACATGGCCGGGATTGGAGCCGAAGATCAGGATGCGATCGCACATCAGCACCGCTTCCTCGATGTTGTGCGTCACCATGAGGATGGCTTCGATCGGCATCCGCCCCTCGCACCAGAGGTCGAGCAGGTCGGTGCGCAGCGTCTCGGCAGTCAGCACGTCGAGCGCCGAGAACGGCTCGTCCATCAACAAAAGCTTCGGATGGACAACAAGCGCACGCGCCAGACCGACCCTCTGGCGCATACCGCCGGAGAGCTCCTTGGGATAGGCGTTCTCGTAGCCGTCGAGACCGATGAGATCGATCGCGGCGAGCGCTCGCTTGCGGCGCTCGGCCGGCAAGACGCCTTGCGCTTCCAGCCCGAGCTCGACGTTTTCGAGCACCGACAGCCAGGGAAACAGCGCAAAACTCTGGAAAACGACGGCGACCCCCGAACATGGGCCGGTGACCGGCTGCCCCTGGAAAGTCACGCTGCCGCCGCTCGGCCGGATCAGGCCGGCGATTGCCCGCAGAAGCGTCGATTTGCCCGAGCCGGAGCGGCCGAGCAGGCCGACGATCTCGGCAGGACGGAGCGTCAGGTCGACATTGTCGAGCACGACCAACTGGCCCGATGCGCCCTTGTCGTAGGTTTGCCGGACATCCTTTACGGTGACGAGAGGCGAGTCCTTGACGATGATATCCATGATCAATCCTCCGGAAGGTGTTCAGTCGAGCCGCAACCGGCGCTCGGCGTAAACATAGAGCGGGCGCCACAAGGTGCGGTTGAAGAGCGTAACGAAGAGCGACATCACGGCGATGCCGAGCACGACGCGCGGAAAGTCGCCTGCTTCGGTTGCCTTGGCGATATAGGCGCCGAGCCCGTAAGCTTCGAGCTTGGTGTCGCCCCAGCTCGCTACCTCTGCGACGATACTGGCATTCCACGAACCGCCCGAGGCAGTAATGGCGCCGGTGACGTAATAGGGGAAGATCCCTGGCAGGATGACGCGCCGCCACCATGTCCATGAGCGTATCTGATAGACCGAAGCTGCTTCCTTGAGATCTGTGGGAAAGGCGCTCGCCCCGGCGATGACATTGAACAGTATGTACCACTGCGTTCCGAGCACCATCAGTGGCGACAGCCAGATGTTCGGGCTGGCGCCGGTGGCGACGATGGCAACGACGGCGAACGGAAATAGGACGTTCGCAGGGAAAGCCGCGAGGAACTGCGCCAGCGGCTGGACGCGTTCGGCAACGGCCGGCCGCAGTCCGATCCAGACCCCGATCGGCACCCAGATGACGCTGGCCACCGCGATCAGGATGATGACGCGCAGCAGCGTCACCAGACCGCCGCCAAACGCCTCCTTCGCATCGCCCCACGACAGTGTCTGGTGCACATAGTCGAAAGCTATCCAGGCGCCCCAGGCCGTCACGGCCAGCACCAGGATGAGCCAGATGCGGTCGATGATACCACTCGCGCGGCTGACGCTGGTCGACTGGGCCGCCGTCTTACCGCCGTCGAAACGAACGAGCATCAGGCGGTCCCACATCCAGCCGAACGGGACGGTCAGCCACTTCATCAGTCGGGTGCGCAGCATGATATTGTAGACCCAGGAGCGGGGCTTGTCCTGGCTCGCCGTCTGCTCGAAGCGGAATTTCTCAGCCCAGGCGACGATCGGGCGGAACAGCAGCTGGTCGTAGAGAAGGATCAGCACAGCCATCGCACCAACCGCCCAGGCGACGGCGGAAAAATTCTTCTGGTCGATGGCCAGAGCCAGGTAGGAGCCGATGCCCGGCAACTGGACAGTGGTGTTGCCGACGGTGATCGCTTCGGAAGCGACCACGAAGAACCAGCCGCCGGACATCGACATCATCGTGTTCCAGACCAGGCCTGGCGCCGCGAATGGCGCATCCAGCCGCCAGAAGCGTTGCCAGGCGGAGAGGCCAAAGCTCCGGCTCACCTCGTCGAGGTCGCGGGGAACGGTGCGCAGCGATTGATAGAACGAAAAGGCCATGTTCCAGGCCTGGGCAGTGAAGATCGCGAAGATCGAGGCGCATTCGGCGCCGAGCTGGCTGCCCGGAAACAGGCCGATGAAGAAGGTGACGGTGAAGGTCAGGAAGCCGAGCACCGGCACCGACTGCAGGATATCGAGCGCCGGGATGATGACGAGCTCGGCGCGGCGGCTCTTGGCGGCCAGCGTGGCGATGATGAAAGTGAAGATGAGCGAGGCGATGATCGCGGCGAACATGCGCAGCGTCGTGCGCAGTGCATATTCGGGCAGATGGCCGATGTCGAGCGATACCGGAGCATTCGACAATGCCTCCATGGAGGCCCGCATATCATGCGTCCCATGGAGCACGAGCGCGATTGCCGCGATCACCAGCGCGAAGGCGATAAGGTCGTGGCGATTGGGAAGCAAGCGGGCGCGGAGGAAGGCCGCGACCGCACTTTG
>Ga0105237_10007463_pt1 | contig 11962 bp, 10 predicted proteins | sample KBSC24metaG_FD_81520 | JGI IMG/M metagenome (GOLD analysis project Ga0105237, IMG submission 81520) | Corn rhizosphere microbial communities from Kellogg Biological Station, Michigan, USA - KBS C2-4 metaG | ecosystem: Host-associated > Plants > Roots > Rhizosphere > Soil | place: Michigan, USA... | reverse complement strand
CTGCGATCGCCATGGCCAACCTCGATGCCATGGAGCGCGAGGGCGTACTTGAGAACGTCCGCGCGAACGAGGCCGAGTTCCGGGCGACGCTCGAGTCGCTGCGCGACCTGCCGATCGTCGGCGACGTGCGCGGCGCGGGCTACTTCCAGGCGATCGAGCTGGTCAAGGACCAGGACACGAAGGAGACCTTCGACGCCGAGGAGTCCGAGGGGCTGCTGCGCGGGTTCCTCTCCGGAGAGCTTTACAAGCGCGGGCTGATCTGCCGCACCGATGACCGCGGCGACCCGATCGTGCAGCTCTCGCCGCCGCTGATCGCCGGCAGGGAGCAGTTCGCGGAGATCGAGGCGATCCTGCGTCCGGTGCTCACCGAGGCCTCACAGCGGATGGGGCAATGGGCGCCTCGCAGACCGTCCAGTCGCCCCTTGCGGGAATGATGGAGCTCACCGTCGCGAGCCTGATCGACGAGCTCGGCCTCGAGCTCGCAAGCGGCCAGGAGTCGGCGCACGCGCACGTTCGCTGGGTGCACAGCACCGAGCTGCCGGACCCGACGCCGTGGCTGCGCGGGGGTGAGCTGCTGCTGACGACGGGCATCCAGCTCGACGGCCCCAAGAGCCAGCGCGAGCTGATCGACAGGTTGGCCGACCACCACATCGCAGGTCTGGGATTCGGCACAGGCTTCAAGCACAAGCGCCTTCCGGCGGCCTTGGTGACGGCGGCGCGCAAGCGGGCGTTCCCGCTGTTCGAGGTGCCCTACGAGCTTCCCTTCATCGCGATCACCGAGCGCGCGTTCGCGCAGCTGGTCAACGAGCGCTACGAAATGCTGCAGCGCAACATGGCCGGCGACGTGCTCGCCGAGGCGCTGACCGGCCATCTGTATCCGGAGGAGCTGCAGGCGCGCCTGCGCCCGTTCGGGATCGGCGAGCAGGTCGCGGTGCTGGCGTTCGCACTGGATGACCCGAGCGCCGCGGCGGCGCCGCTCGAAAGGGCGCTGGAGGGCGAACGCGCGCACAGCCTGGTGGCGATCCGCGCGGGGCTGTTGTGCGCGGTGATCGACGCTGCGGGCAAGGACCCGATCGCGCTGGCGGGCAAGCTGCGCGGTGAGCTCAACGCGCGCTTCGGCGAGGTGCGAGCCGCCGCCAGCCGGGCGGGGGCCGCGCAGTCGCTGCGCCTCAGCTTCCACGAGGCGCGCTGCGCGCTGGAGGCGGTCAGGCTGCAGAACGGCGACGCGCCGGACGTCGCCTCCTATCGCGACCTCGGCGCCTTTCAGCTGCTGCTCAGCCTGCAAGACGACGACGCGCTGCTGTCCTACTGTCGCGGCGTGCTCGGCCCGGTGGAGCAGAACGAGGGCGACTACGGCGAGGAGCTGCTGCGCTCGCTGGACGTGTTCATCGAACACAACGGTCATTGGGAGAAGGCCGCGAGCAAGCTGTTCTGCCATCGCCACACGCTGCGCTACCGCGTGCGCCGCGTCGAGCAGCTCACCGGGCGGGACTTCTCCAAGGCGCGAGACCGCATCGAGTTCTGGCTGGCCTTGCGCGGGCGGGAGCTGGCGCGATGAGGGTCGGCGTTCCCAGCGAGATCAAGTCCGACGAGTACCGCATCGCGATCACGCCCGCGGGCGTCCGCGAGCTGACGTCGCGCGGGCACGACGTTCTCGTGCAGGCGGGCGCCGGCGAGGGCAGCGCGATGGGCGACGAGCAGTTCCAGGCGCAGGGCGCGCAAATCGTGCCGGACGCGCGGGCCGTGTTCGACGAGGCCGAGCTCGTGCTGAAGGTCAAGGAGCCGCAGGCCTCCGAGGTGCAGATGCTGCGCGCCGAGCAGACGCTGTTCACCTACCTGCACCTCGCCGCCGAGCCGGACCTGGCGCGGGGGCTGCAGCGGTCGGGCGCGACGTGCATCGCCTATGAGACGGTGGAGGACAAGGCCGGCCGCCTGCCGCTGCTGGCGCCGATGAGCGAGGTCGCCGGCAAGATCGCCACGCAGGCGGGTGCGTTCATGCTGGAGAAGCCGCTGGGCGGCCGCGGCATCCTGTTGGGCGGCGTGCCCGGCGTGGCGGCGGCGACGGTGCTGGTGATCGGCGGCGGCGTGGTCGGCATGAACGCGGCGTTCATCGCGATCGGCATGGAGGCGGACGTTTTCGTGTTCGATCGCTCGATCGACCGGCTGCGCGAGCTGGAAGTCGCGTTCGGTGGCCGTGCGTCGACGGTCTACTCCTCGACGCTGGCGATCGAAGAGATGCTGCCGCTCGCCGACCTGGTGATCGGCGCGGTGCTCGTGCACGGCGGACGCGCGCCGCACGTGGTCACGCGCGAGCAGTTGCAGCTGATGAGACGCCACGCGGTGCTCGTGGACGTCTCGATCGACCAGGGCGGATGCTTCGAGACGTCGCGCCCGACGACGCACTCGCAGCCGACGTACGAGGTCGACGGCATCGTGCACTACTGCGTGACGAACATGCCCGGAGCGGTGCCGATCACCTCGACCTACGCACTGACCAATGCCACGCTGCCCTACGTGATCGAGCTGGCCGATTCGGGCGTCGACGCCGCGCTGCAGCGCAGCGAGGAGCTGCGCCACGGCTTGAACGTGAAGGCTAGCGAGATCACGCATCCGGCGGTCGCTGAGGCGTTGCGCGAGCCGGGCGGCGGCTAGCGGCGAGAGCGGCGATCGACCGCGAGCGAGCTCGCGGACCAGGCCGCCGGCAGACACCACATACACCCGAGGAGGGCACACCGAGATGGCGACGACGACAGAGACGCTCAGCAACTTCATCGACGGACAGGCGGTCGTCTCGGCAGGCGACGTCGAAGCGGTGCTCAACCCCGCCACGGGCGAGGCGCTCGCGCAGGCGCCGATCACGACGCCGCAGGAGGTCGACGAGGCCGTGCGTGCCGCGCGCGCCGCTTTCGCGGGCTGGTCGAAGACGACGCCGGCGCAGCGCGCGGAGGCGCTGCTGGGCATGGCCGACGTGCTCGAGGAACACGGCGAGGAGATCGCGCGACTGGAGGCGCTGAACGCGGGCAAGCCGATCGAAGCGGTCAAAGACGACGAGATCGGCGTGATGGTCGACAACCTGCGCTTCTTCGCGGGCGCGGCGCGCGTGCTGGAGGGGCGTGCGGCGGGCGAGTACATGGAGGGCTACACCTCCTTCACCCGCCGCGAGGCGGTCGGCGTGATCGGCCAAGTGACGCCGTGGAACTACCCGTTGATGATGGCGATCTGGAAAATGGCACCGGCGATCGCGGCGGGCAACACGGTCGTGCTGAAGCCGGCGGAGACGACGCCGATCACGACGCTGCGCTTCGCCGAACTGACGGCCGACATCCTGCCGCGCGGGGTGTTCAACGTGGTCAGCGGACCGGGCGAGCCGACCGGTGAGGCGCTGATCGCACACCCGGACGTCGACATGCTCGCGCTGACGGGCTCGGTGGACACGGGCAAGCGCTTCGCGCGCGCGGCCGCAGACGCGCTCAAGCGTGTGCACCTGGAGCTCGGCGGCAAGGCGCCGGTGGTCGTGTTCGACGACGTCAGCCTGGAGGGCGCGCTGGAGACGATCGCCGGCACGGGCTACTACAACGCCGGGCAGGACTGCACGGCGGCGACGCGCGTGCTGGCCGGCGCGAAGGTCTACGACGACGTCGTGTCGGGACTGACCGAGCAGGCGAAGGGGCTGGTCATCGGCGACACGCTCGCGCCGGACACGACGCTCGGCCCGGTCAACTCGGCGCGCCAGCGCGAACGCGTGGAGGGCTTTCTGCAGCGGCGCCCCGACCGCGCGGAGGTCGTCACCGGCGGCAAGCAGCCCGACCGCCCGGGCTTCTATTTGGAGCCGACCGTCGTGGCCGGTCTGGAGCAGGACGACGAGATGATCCAGCGCGAGATCTTCGGGCCGGTGATCACCGTGCAGCGCTTCTCAGACGAGCAGCAGGCGATCGAGTGGGCCAACAGCACCCGCTATGGCCTGGCCTCCTCGGTGTGGACGCGCGACGTCGGGCGCGCCCTGCGCGTCTCTCGCGCGCTGCGCTTCGGCTGCGTGTGGATCAACGACCACATCCCGCTCGTCTCCGAGATGCCGCACGGCGGCTTCAAGGAGTCCGGTTACGGCAAGGACCTGAGCGTCTATGCCCTGGAGGACTACACGGTCGTAAAGCACGTGATGGCGAACCTCGAGTAGACCGATGGTCAGCGCGCGCGCAGTGCATGTGCCCTGAGCTTGGGAGCCCGCCTGCAGGAGGCCGTCAAGCCTGCTGCTACGGTCTCGATGCGAGCGGCGAAGTCGTTCGCGAGGTTCTTTGTCTTTGTTGGCGCTTCAGATGCGCGGATGGGGTCAGTCGAATCTCCATCCGCAGCGGCGGCCAGAGGGTCGCCAGAAGGAGCACCAACACATGAAGGATGCAACATTCGCCGACCTCGGCGTGTCCGAGGTCGTCGCGGGCGAGCTCGCCCAGCGTGGAATCGCAAAGCCATTCGCAGTTCAGAGCATGGTCATCCCCGATGTGCTCGCCGGCCACGACGTGCTGGCGCAGTCGCCGACCGGGTCGGGCAAGACGCTCGCGTTCGGCGTGCCGATGGTCGAGCGCATCAAGGACTCAGACCCGCGGCCGTCGGCCCTCGTGCTCGCGCCGACGCGCGAGCTGGCAAGCCAGATCGTCGACGACCTGCGTCCGATCGCGCACGCGCGAGCGCTGTCGATCGCCGCCGTGTACGGCGGCGCGGGGATCGTCAAGCAGGCGCGCCTGGCCGGCCGCGCCCACATCCTCGTGGCGACGCCGGGCAGGCTGATGGACCTGATCGAGCGCCGCGACGTATCGCTGCGCCAGATCAAGCTGCTCGTGCTCGACGAGGCCGACCGGATGCTCGACATGGGCTTTCGCCCGGTCGTCGACAAGATCGTCAAGATGTGCGCGCGCGAGCGCCAGACGCTGCTCTTCTCGGCGACGCTGCAGGGTGAGGTGGGCAAGGTCGCCAAGGCCTACACCTCAAACCCACGCCGCCACGAGCACGCGCATTCGCAGGAGCGCAAGGGCGACGTCGAGCACCGCTTCGTCACGGTCTCGCACGACGCCAAGGTCTCGCGCCTGGTGTCCGAGCTCAACGAGGCCGAGCGCGGGCTGACGCTCGTGTTCGTGCGCACCAAGCGCGGCGCGGACCGACTGGTCAAGCGCCTGGCGAGCAGCAGCGTGCACGCGGTGGCGATGCACGGCGACAAGTCACAGGGCCAGCGCGAGCGCGCACTGGCGAACTTCGAGTCGGGCGTCGTCGACACGCTGGTGGCCACGGACGTCGCAGCGCGCGGCATCGACGTCGCGAACATCACGCACGTGATCAACTACGACATTCCCGCCACGCGCGAGGACTACGTGCATCGCATCGGGCGCACGGCGCGCGCCGGCGCGAGCGGCGTGGGCGTCACGCTGGTGACGCACGAGCAGAAGCGCGAGCTGGCGGGCATGGTCGGCGGACTTGGACTGCACCGCGAGCTGGAGCTCGGTGGACTGATCGCCAGCTCGACGGCCAAGCGCAACGGCCAAGCGCAACGGCCCGGCGCACCGCGTCGCCGTCGCCGCCGCCGCGCGCCCGCCGGCGCCTAGCGCCGGCCCCGACCGGCCACCGTGGCGGGTGGCCGGGTCGCCGAGCGGCTCCGCGCGGCTTTGCCGGCGATTGTTCGATGAGGATTAAGACCCGCTGATACGGACTGTCGGCAGTCCAAACACCCGCCGTCTCAGCTAACGTCGCGCCTGTGAACGGTTCGATTCCGCCGGATTCCGAGCCGGGTGAGCCGCCGTCAGAGAACGCCCGCTCGGACGCAGGGCTACTTCGTGATTACGACATCTTGCGCCTGCGGGCGTCCAATCCGGGGCCTTTGACGCTCACGGGGACGAACACGTGGGTGGTCGGCCGGCGCCCCGCCTATGTGGTCGATCCCGGACCGCTGCTGGACTCGCACCTGCGGCGGCTGATGGCGGCGATCGAGTCGCGCGGCGGGCTCGGCGGAGTGGTGCTGACGCATGACCACTCCGACCACAGCGAAGCGACCGAGACGCTGCTGGAAGTGCACCCGGCGCCGCTTGCCGCCGGGAGGGGGGACGTCGATGTCAGGCTCGCCGAGGACATGCGTTTTGGCCCCTTCCAGGCCGTCTACACGCCCGGCCACGCCGAGGACCACTTCACGCTGGTCGGCGATGGCGCCTGCTTCACCGGGGACGCCGTGCTCGGCGACGGCAGCGTGCTGATCACCCCGCACCCGGGGGCCATGTCGGGCTACCTGCTGGCGCTCACGCGGCTGCGCCTGCGCGAAGACTTCAACGTGCTGTGTCCCGGCCACGGCGAGGTGGTGTGGGACGCGCGGGCGAAGCTCGACGAGTACATCGCCCACCGCATCGACCGCGAAAACCGCTTGCTGGTGGCGCTCAACGAAGGCCTGCGCACGGTGCCGGATCTGCTCGCGGCGGTGTGGCCGGAGGTGCCGCCGGAGCTGCGCAAGGCCGCCACGGCGACGCTGGCGGCGCATCTGGACAAGCTCGAGGACGACGAGGTGCTCCCGCGCGGCGTGCAGCGCCCGGGATTCGAAACCGACAAATGGTGAGCTCGTCGGCCGCTCAGACGAAGCGCGGATACAGCGTCATGCCCCCGTCGACGAACAGCGTCGCGCCGGTCACGTAGCTGGCCTGCTCGGAGGCGAGCCATGCGACGGCGCGGGCGATGTCGCCGACGTGTCCCCAGCGCCCGAGCGGAACCTCCGCCAGCACCGCGGCGCTTTCCTGCGCGTTTTCCAGCACCGACTTGTTGATCGGGGTGTCGATCGCGCCGGGCGCGACGGTGACGACGCGGATGCCCAGCGGCGCGAGCTCCTTGGCGATCGACTGCGCGAACAGCTTCATGCCTCCCTTGGATGCGCAGTAGTGCGAGAAGCGCTCCCATGCGATCTGCTCGTGGACGCTCGAGATGTTGACGATCGTGCCCGGCGTCTTGCGGTCACGCATCGTGCGCGCCGCCTCGCGCGCGCACAGGAACGCGCCGGTGAGGTTGACGTCGATCACTTTCTGCCACGCCTGCAACGGCATGTCCAGCAGCTCATAGGGATGCTCGACTCCGGCGTTGTTGACCAGCAGGTCGACACCGTCGAAAGCATCGGCGGCGGCGGCGAACGCGCCTTGCACGTCGCTCTCGCTGGCCACGTCCATCGCCACGGCGAGCGCCTTTGCGCCTGCGCCCCGCATCTCCTCGACCATCCGCCGCGCCTCGTCGGGCGAGCCGACATAGTTGATCGCGACGGCGGCGCCGTGCGCGGCGAGCTCGAAGCACACCGCCTGACCGATGCCGGAGTCGCCGCCGGTGACGATCGCTCGCCGGCCGTTGAGCAGGCGCGCGTCGGGGGGGTGCAGTTGGAAGGACGGTTCGGTCACGGCGGCTCGCGTCGAAGCCTACCCCGCTACCGTTCTCGCACGATGGCTTCGCGCGTCCCCTCCTCCGGCAAGCGCGCGCAGGGCTCGCCAGGCACTCGGCCGAAGCGTCGCACGGCGAGGATCGGGGCGTCGCCGACGACCACGCGCTCCTCTCGCGGCTTCGCCACGAACTCGCCCTTCCCGCCGATCGCCGATTACGGCTTTCTGTCGGACTGCCACACCGGCGCGCTGGTCGCCTCCGACGGATCGATCGAGTGGATGTGCCTGCCGTACTTCGACTCGCCGTCGGTGTTCGGCGCGCTGCTGGACCGCGGCGCGGGCAGCTGGCGCGTGGGCCCCTACGGGCTGTACGTCCCCGCCGGCAGGCGCTACATCCCGGGCACGAACATGATCGAGACGACGTGGATGACGCCGCAGGGCTGGATCCGCGTCGTCGACGCGCTGGCGATCGGCGAATGGCACGACAACGAGCACGGCTCCAGCCATACGCGCCCGCCGACGGACTTCGACGCCGACCACCTGCTCGTGCGCATGATCGAGTGCGTCCAGGGTCAGGTCCAGGTCGAGATCGTCTGCGAGCCGATGCTCGACTACGGCGCCACGCCGGCGGAGTGGAGGAAGGTCGAGCTGGAGACCGATGCCGAGGACCCGCCCAACGCGCACGACGCGCTTGCGATGGACGCTTCGGATGGCCGCACGATGTTCAGGCTGTTCAGCGACATCCGCATGGGCATCGAGGGAAATCGCACGCACGGGCGCCACACGATGGTCGAGGGCGAGAAACGCTTCTGCGCGATCTCCTGGACGGAGGCGCGCGGCGGTCCGCACACCGCGGAGGAAGCCGAGCAGATCCTCGAGCGGACGGGGCACTTCTGGCGTGGCTGGCTGGCCGAAGGCACCTATCCGGACCACCCGTGGCGCCGTCACCTGCAGCGCTCGGCGCTCGCGTTGAAGGGCTTGACGTTCATGCCAACCGGTGCGCTCGTCGCGGCGCCCACCACCTCGCTTCCGGAGACGCCCGGCGGTGAGCGCAACTGGGACTATCGCTACTGCTGGATGCGCGACGCCTCGTTCACGCTGTGGGCGCTGCACGCGCTGGGCCTGGACTGGGAGGCGGACGACTTCGTCGAGTACGTCGCCGACGTCCCGCGCAACGAGGACGGCTCGCTGCAGATCATGTACGGAATCAGAGGACAGAAAGACCTCGAGGAGTCCACGCTCGACCATCTCAAGGGCTACGAGGGCGCACAGCCGGTGCGCGTCGGCAACGGCGCCTACAGCCAGCGTCAGAACGACGTCTTCGGCGCGGTGCTCGACTCTGTCTACCTGCACTCCAAGAAGCGCGACCACATTCCCGAGCGCCTTTGGCCGGTGCTGATCGATCAGGTCGAATGCGCCGCCGCGGTGTGGAAGGAGCCCGATCAGGGGATCTGGGAGGCGCGCGGCGAGCCTCAGCACTACGTGTCATCGAAGCTGATGTGCTGGGTCGCGCTGGATCGCGGGGCGCGGCTGGGCGAACGCCGCGGCCATGACGAGGCCGCCCAGCAGTTCCAAGCGCTCGCCGACGAGGTGCGCGAGGACATCCTCGCCCACGGCGTGAGCTCGCGCGGCGTCTTTCGCCAGCACTACGGCACCGACGCGCTGGACGCCTCGACGCTGCTCGTGCCCCTGCTGCGCTTTTTGCCCCACGACGACGAACGCGTGCGCGCCACAGTTTGCGCGATCCGCGACGAGCTGACCGAGAACGGCCTGGTGCTGCGCTACCGCACCGAAGAGACCGACGACGGGCTGCACGGCAAGGAGGGCACGTTCTTGATCTGCTCCTTCTGGCTGGTGTCGGCGCTGTCGGAGATCGGCGAAGATCGCGAGGCCGAACACTTGTGCGAGCGGCTGCTGTCCTACTCCTCCCCGCTGGAGCTCTACGGCGAGGAGCTCGAGGCGTCGAGCGGCCGCCACCTGGGCAACTATCCGCAGGCGTTCACGCATCTCGCGCTGATCAACGCCGTGACGCACGTGATCGCAGCGCAGCAGGAACGCTGACCGCGCCGCGCCGGCGCTCGCCGTGGCGGGCGGGTCAGTAGCCGGGGTCGCCCGGCAGCAGCACGCGTGCGACCTCGCCCTCGAGCAGCACCTTGGGCTCGACCGGCTGCACGTCGCGCTGGCGCGCATAGGCGATCAGCTCGTCGACCGTCGCGAAGCCGCTGAGCTGCTCGAGATGCTTGATCGTGGGGAAGACGAGCGCGATCTGCTGCGCCGCGTGCGCCTCCAGCGCCGCCTGAGGCGTGAACCAGCCGAGCTCGACCACCTCCTCGCCGTCGACGCGAGGTTCCTGGCCGTCGGGCAGCGGCGCCAGGAAGAAGTGCGTGTCGAAGCGGATCTGCACCTGGGCGGGCGTGATCCAGCGCGAGAACTTGACCAGCGCGTCGGGATCGTTCAGCTCGATCGCGGCCTCCTCGCGCAGCTCGCGGATCGCCGCCGCCCGGTGCGCGCGGTCGCCGTCGCCCTCGTGCGCGTCCACGGCGCCGCCCGGGAAGACCCACACGCCGCCCATAAAGCGCGCCTTGGGCGTGCGCCTGACGAGCAGCACCTCCAGGGCCTCGCCGGCGCCGCGCAGCACGATCACCGTCGCGGCCTGCCGCGGCGCCGTCGCGGAGCCGGGGTTGTACTCCTCGCCGGAGGCCGCCGGCTCGCTCTCCCCGCGCGTGCTCATCCGCTGACCCTACCTGCCGCTAGTCTTTTGCGCATGAGCACCTCCACGACGACACTTCAGCGCTGGATCTGCGAGTCGTGCGGATTCATCTACGACCCCGACGAGGGCGATCCGGACGGGGGCATCCCCGCGGGCACGTCCTTCGACGACATTCCCGACACCTGGTTCTGCCCGGTGTGCGGCGCGCGTAAGCGCGACTTCGTCCCCTACGAGGACTAGAGCACCCGCTGGCCTGCGCGATGCGGCGTCCTTACCGATCGTGAGTCAGATGCGACTCTCGATCGGCCAGCTCGCGTGCATAGCACGCCACGCTCCCTGCGTCCTTGCCTCGCTTGACCATCGGGCACTCTAGGGCGCTTGTGGAGGGCGCTGAGATAGAGGCGCTGCTCGCGTTCGACCGCGGGCATGTTTGGCATCCGTACGGCGCGCTTGCGGGCGCGCTCGCGCCGCTGCCCGTCGCCTCGGCGCAGGGGGTGCGGCTGAAGCTGGCCGACGGGCGCGAGCTGATCGACGGCATGTCGTCGTGGTGGTGTGCGATACATGGCTACCGCCATCCGGCGCTCGACCGCGCAGTCGAGCAGCAGCTGCAGAGCATGGCGCACGTGATGTTCGGCGGTCTCACGCACGAGCCGGGCGTGCGGCTGGCCGAGCGCCTGCTGGCGCTCGCGCCGGATGCGCTGGACGCGGTGTTCTTCGCCGACTCGGGCTCGGTCTCGGTCGAGGTGGCGATCAAGATGTGCCTGCAGTTTCAGCGCGCGCGCGGGCGTCCGGGCAGGACACGGCTGCTGACGGTCAGGGGCGGCTATCACGGCGACACGTTTGGCGCCATGGCCATCTGCGACCCGGTGGGCGGCATGCACAGCCTGTTCGCGGGCGTGCTCGCCGAGCACGTGTTCGCCGATCGCCCGCCGGTCGGCTTCGACGCCGGCCTGGACGAGCGCTGGGCGGGGCACGTGGGCGAGCTGGTCGCGCGTCACGCCGGCGAGCTGGCGGCGATCGTGGTGGAGCCGGTCGTGCAGGGAGCGGGGGGGATGCGCTTTCACTCGCCGGCGTGCGTGGCGTTGCTGCGGGAGCTGTGCGACGAGCACGGCCTGCTGCTCGTGCTGGATGAGATCGCGACCGGCTTCGGACGCACGGGAGAGCTGTTCGCATGCGAGCACGCGGCGGTCGCCCCTGACGTGATGTGCGTGGGCAAGGCGCTGACCGGCGGCTATATGACGCTCGCGGCGACGCTCTGCACGCATAGGGTCGCCGAGGTCGTCTGCGCAGGCGAGGGAAGTGGCCTAATGCACGGCCCGACGTTCATGGCCAACCCGCTTGCCTGCTCGGTCGCGCTGGCGTCGCTGGACCTGCTTGCGCGGGAGGACTGGCGCGGACGCGTCGAGGCGATCGAGCGCGGCCTGCGGGCGGGACTGGAGCCGGCGCGCGCGCTGCCCGGCGTGACGGACGTGCGCGTGCTCGGCGCGATCGGCGTCGTGCAGCTCGGCCACGAGGTCGACATGGCAGCGGCCACGGCGGCGGCCGTCGCGCACGGCGTGTGGCTGCGCCCGTTTCGCGACCTCGTCTACGCCATGCCGCCCTACGTGATCGGCGACGCGGACCTGGCGCGTGTGACCGACGCGATGCTCGCCGCCGTCGACCGCTGCGCGTAGTGGGCGCCGGCCCGGGCGACCGGGCGCGGGCTGTGGCTGGCCCGGACCGCGGCTGGGCCTCGGCTGTGGGCTCAGGCCTGGCCTGGCCTGGGCTCTGGGCTGGGCTGGGCTCACGGCCGGGCTGGCTCAGGTCGGCTGCGGCACCGAGCGCGGCCGGGCGATGCGCGCGAGCAGATCGAGGCGCAGCATGCTCG
>Ga0105237_10007461_pt1 | contig 11963 bp, 11 predicted proteins | sample KBSC24metaG_FD_81520 | JGI IMG/M metagenome (GOLD analysis project Ga0105237, IMG submission 81520) | Corn rhizosphere microbial communities from Kellogg Biological Station, Michigan, USA - KBS C2-4 metaG | ecosystem: Host-associated > Plants > Roots > Rhizosphere > Soil | place: Michigan, USA... | reverse complement strand
GTCGACTGGATGGGATGCAGCATAATAGGTCCTCCGATTTCGAGGTTCAGCTATGCGCGTTCGCCCGCCGGGCTGGTAGCCGCGGGACCGGCAATGCAGTCTTGTGCGACTTGTAGCGTGGGCGTCCCCGCAGCGCGGACGATTTGGACAAGAACCGCAGCGATCGGCTCACGTTATGGTGACCCGGAAAGCAATTGCGGGCGCGAGCACCTCTATGCCGCACCGCGTGACAAGAAGGACCAGCCGATGCAGCATTATCTGCTCTTCCTCGATTTTGCCGACGACTATGAAACGCGCAGGCCGGAATTCCGCGAGGCGCATCTGGAAAAGGCATGGGCGGCGGCCGAGCGGGGCGAACTGATCCTCGCGGGGGCGCTCACCGATCCGCTCGACACCGGCATCCTACTCTTCCAGGGCGAGAGTCCCGCGATCGTCGAGCGGTTCGTGCGGGAGGATGCCTATGTGAACAACGGCCTGGTCCGCAGCTGGCGCATCCGCGAATGGGCGACCGTCGTCGGCGAGACCGCGTCGGCACCGCTGCGCCCCGAACACCAACCCTCTTGAATCGGAGCAGAACGATGCTGACACGCCGCAAACTCGGGCGCCAGGGGCTCGATGTCTCCACGCTCGGTCTCGGCTGCATGGGCATGAGCCATGCCTATGGCCAGCCCGACGATCGCGAATCGATTGCGACCATCCACCGCGCGATCGACCTGGGCTGCACCTTCTTCGATACGGCGGAAGTCTACGGCCCCTTCACCAACGAGGAACTGCTGGGCCGCGCGCTCCAAGGACGTCGCGACCGTGCGCAGATCGCGACCAAGTTCGGCTTCGTGATAGGCCACGGGTTGTTCGCAGGGGCGGACAGCAGCCCGCGGCATATCCGCGAGGTCGTCGAGGCGTCGCTGCGGCGGCTGCAGACCGACCATATCGATCTACTCTACCAGCACCGCGTCGACCCCAAGACGCCGATCGAGGACGTCGCGGGGACGGTTAAGGACCTGATCGCGGAGGGCAAGGTGCTCCATTTCGGCCTGTCCGAGGCAGGGGCCGACACGATCCGCCGGGCGCACGCCGTGCAGCCGGTTTCGGCGCTGCAAAGCGAATATTCGATCTGGGAGCGCAACCTGGACGAGGATATCCTGCCGGTTCTTACCGAACTCGGCATCGGTCTGGTGCCGTTCAGCCCGCTGGGTCGCGGATTCCTGACCGGGACCGCCAAGCGTGCCGAAGACTATCCCGAGGGCGACTTCCGCGCGAGGGGCGATCCCAGGCTGCAGGGCGCGAACTTCGACGCGAACATGCGCATCGCACAGCTAGTTCGCGACATCGCGGCTCCCTACGACGCGACGCCGGGTCAGGTGGCGCTCGCCTGGTTGCTGCAACGTCGCGACGACATCGTGCCGATCCCCGGAACGAAGCGGCGAAAGTATCTCGAGGAGAACCTAAAGGCAGACGCGCTCAACCTTTCCGCCGAGGACGTTGCGCGGCTGGACCAGGCGATGAAGACCTTTTCGGTTTCCGGCGCGCGCTACGGCGATGCGGCAATGGCGATGGTCGATCGTTGATGCATTGACGCTTTGAGCCGCTGCTGGGCGGCGGCAGAACAGCGGTAGCGCCGCGGCGGACGTGGCCCTAAGCTTGAGAGCCCTTCCTCCGGAGATTATTCGTTGTTGACGCGGCTCGATCGTTCCCTTGCTGCCGCCCTGGCCCTTGCGTGCCTGCCCGGGGCGGCTGCGGCGCAGTCTGCATCCGGGCCGGTCTATCGCACGCCGAACGCCACCGTTGCCGAGCCGGTCGACCGGCCGTTCGACGGGGTGATCTCGCTCCAGGTAGATGCGACGGATCTCCAGCACCGTATCTTCACCGTCCGCGAGCGGATACCGGTCACCAACGGTGGCACCGTCACGCTCCTCTATCCCCGCTGGGAAGCCGCCAGCCACGGCCCTAGCCTCAACGTAACAGACCTTGCCGGTCTGGCGGTAGAGGCAGCAGGCCACCCCCTCGTCTGGCGGCGCGATCCCTACGCGCCGCACGCCTTCCATGTCGAAATACCGGCCGGCACAAGCGTGATCGAGGTGCGCTTTCAGATGGTTGCCGGCGCGGACCTGCTGACGCCGGATGTTGTAAGCGTCCCGTGGCAGCGGCTGACGCTGTATCCCGCTGGCTGGTATGCGCGGAATATCCCGGTGGCAGCCTCGCTGCGCTTGCCGGACGGACTGCGGGCTTTCACCGCGCTGAAGGTCGAGCGCGCGGACGGTCCAACCCTGTACTTCGGACAAACGACGCTCGAATCGCTGCTCGACGCGCCGGTCCTCGCTGGTCGCTATACGGCGCAGGTGCCGCTGACCGCATCGGGCCCGGGCGCCGTCGCGCTCGACCTCGTCGCGCTGCGACCGGCCGATCTGGGCGTGGCGGCGGCGCGTGTGGCCGAATTGCGCAGCCTGATCGGTCAGATGCGCGCCGTCTTTGGAAGCACGCCCTTCGATCGATACGACATCCTGGCGCGGCTGGACGACGACGCCGCGGCCGGCGGAACCGAGCACCGCAGATCCAGCGAAATCGGCCTGCCCTCGTCGCTGTTCAGGGAATGGCCGGCACAAATCCTTTCCCGCGACCTGATCGCCCACGAGATCATCCACGCCTGGAACGGCCTGTACCGTACACCCGCCGACCTCTGGGCGCCGACCCCCAACGTCCCCGTGTCGGGCAGCCTGCTATGGGTATATGAGGGCCAAACCGAATTCTGGGCGCGCGTGCTCGCCACGCGCGCCGGCCAGTTTACCGCGGCCGAAGTGCGCGACCGGCTGGCGCTCGACGCAGCCGAGATCGGCGCGCGACGCGGAAGGGCCTGGCGCCCGCTGTCCGACGACGTCCAATATCCCGCCTTCATGCTGCGCCAGCCGGTGCCCTGGCGCGACTGGCAGCGGCGGCGGGACTATTATGCCGAAGGCATCCTGTTGTGGCTGGCGGTCGATGCCGAATTGCGCGAGCGCAGCCATGGTCGCCACGGCATCGACGATTTCGCGCGCAGCTTCTACGCGGGCGCGACCCCGGATGCGCCGACCCGGACCTACACCTTCGACGACCTTTGCACGTCGCTGAATGCCCTTGCCCCGGGCGACTGGGCGGAATGGCTGCACCGCTGGATCGATGCGCATGACGAGCTCGACACGAGCATCGGCCTGCGCCGCCACGGCTGGCGGCTGGTCTTCACCGACACGCCCACCGCGGCGTTCCGCGCCGGCGAGGAAGAGGCGGGAATCAGCGATCTTAGCTATTCCATCGGCCTGACCGTGCAGGCGGACGGCACGGCAAGGACGGTCGCCTGGGACGGCCCTGCATTTCACGGCGGAATGCGGCCCGGCGCGCGCATTGTCGCCGTCAACGGGGGCCCATTCGGGCGCGATGCGCTGCTCGCGGCGGTGCGCAATTCCGCACGCCATCCGCTCACCTTGTCCGTCGAGCAGGATGGCCGCCGGTCGGAAATCGCCATCGGCTATGCGGGGCCGTTGCGCTACCCGCGGCTGGAGCGGATTGCCGATCGTCCCGATACGCTGACGACGTTGCTCGCACCTCGCTGAGGCGCCGTCGGCGCCTGACCTGCATTTACACCATGACCGCCGAACGCTAAAAAGCACGCGTCGGAAAAGGCAGACTTGGTTTGGTAAGCCCAAGTCCTCCCGGTAACGGGAGCTCTGGTCTTTGGCCTCGCGCCGGAGATCCCCGCGACGAACGACGGACGCCTCTGTGCGTCCCCGCGTTCGTCCGTGTGGGTCTCAGGTGAGAGAAACGCTCCGGTCGAACGTCGACAGCGGAGCCGAGCCATGCATCTATCCATCCCCGATTATCACGATGTCCTTATTGTCGGCGCCGGGCCGGTTGGTCTGTTTTTGGCATGCGAGCTGGGATTGGCCGGTTGCTCGGTGCTGGTGATCGAGCAGGCGCCCGACCAGTCCACCCCGCTGAAGCGCGCGCCCTTCGGCCTGCGTGGTCTTTCCGTGGCCACCTTGGAGAGCTTCGACAGGCGCGACCTGTTGGCGCCGCTCCAGGCGCGGCTACCCGCGCACGAAATCGCGTCCGCCGCGTCCTGGATGCGGCAGGCGCGCAGGCCGGGCGGGCATTTCGCCGGCATCGACTTCTTTCTCGATCAGGTCGACCAACAGCAAAGGGTCGGACGACTGCCGCACTCGGAGGGCCCCATCGCCGCCGATCTGGCGAGCATCGAGGCCGTTCTGGTGGAGCGCGCGGCGGCGCTGGGGGTCGCGATCCGATATGGCTGTCCTGTCTCGGACGTGGCGGCGACCACCGACGATGTCGTCGTCCGCGCCGGCGAGCAGACGTTCCGCGGCGGCTGGCTCGTCGGCTGCGATGGCGCGCGCAGTGCGGTGCGCAAGGCTGCCGGTTTCGGCTTCGCCGGCACGGATCCCGAATTCACCGGCTATTTTGCCCAGGTTGAGCTCGTGGATCCAACCATGCTCGAGCCCGGCCATCATGACACCCCGGCCGGTACCTATATCTTCGACCTGCCCGACATGCTCCGCATGGTCGAATTCGACGGCGGGACGCATCACCGGGGGGAGCCGATCACCCGCGAGCATCTGCAGGCAGTGCTGCGCCGCATCTCCGGAACCCGGGTCGACATCACGGCGGTGCGCCGCGTCACCACCTGGACCGATCGCGCCCAACTGGCGACGGAGTATCGGCGGGGACGTGTACTGCTCGCCGGGGACGCCGCGCACATCCACTCGCCGCTTGGCGGCCAAGGTCTCAACCTGGGAATTGGCGACGCGATGAACCTCGGCTGGAAGCTGGCCGCGACGATCCAAGACCATGCCGCCGCCGACCTGCTCGACAGCTATCAGCACGAGCGGCGGCCCGTTGCCGAGCAGATCCTCGACTGGTCGCGCGCCCAGGTGGCGCTGATGCGGCCGAGCCGAAGTGCGCAAGCGCTTCGTGCAATCGTCCGCGACCTGATCGCGACGCGTGATGGCGCGACCTACGTCGCCGAGCGCGTCTGGGGCATGTCGATCCGCTATGCGCTGGGCGGCGACCATCCGCTGGTGGGACGCAGCGCCCCCAACATCGAACTGGCCGATGGGAGGCATCTCAACGAGCATCTCCGACATGGACGGGCGCTTCTGCTCGATTTCAGCGGCAGCGACAGGGTGCGGGCGGTCGCGACCCGTGTTGGCGATCACGTCACCTATCTACGGTGCCGATCGCGCACGCCATCAGACTTACGCGCACTGCTCGTCCGCAGCGACGGGTATATCGCCTGGGCGAGCGAGCGACCTTCCGGCGAAGGGGATGTCGCCGATGCTCTGTCGCAATGGTTCGACATGGCGGGATGTGCGGAGGACCCGTGAAGCATGGTGCGCGACGCACAGATGACCATATTCCCCGGCGGAGGCAGCTAGGTCGCTGCCGTGCGGCCCCTTGCGCTTCCCATCTGGCTCGCTGATTATATAACACGGTATATAACAGCAAATGAGGTTCATATGGGCGACGTGATCCGGGAAATGGGAGTAGGCTTCTTGGGCAGTCGGCTGAAGCGATTGGGAGAGCGTATGCAAGCCGGCGCGGCCCGGGTCATCGCGGATGCCGGGCTGCAGGTGCAACCTGCCCATATGCCCTTGCTCGTCGCCCTGGACGGTCGCGGGCTGACGATCGGCCAGCTCGTGCAGGCGGTAGGTATCAGCCAGCCGGGGGTGACACGGGGTATCGGCCAGCTCGTGGAGATGGGGCTGGTGCGCGCCGAAACGGGCAGCGATCAACGACATAGGACCATATCGCTGACCGATCAGGGGGCCGCTGCCGTCGCACGCGCTAAGCTGTTCGTCTGGCCGCAGGTGACCGAGGCGGTCGACCGCCTCCTGGACCGGCGCTCGAACGAACTGCTCGCGATGCTCGCAGACGTGGAAGACGCGCTCGCGGCAACCCCGCTCGAGCGACTGGCGGCGCAGGCCCGGCCTGACATACTGTCCCTCCGCGACTATTCCGACGACCTCGCCTGCGAATTCCACGATATCAACGCCGAATGGATCACCGACATGTTCATCATGGAAGAAACAGATTGGAGGACGTTGCAAAATCCACGCGCCAGCATCATCGACACCGGCGGTGCCATCCTGTTCGTCGAAGCCAAAGGCTTGGGGATCATCGGAACCTGTGCGCTACGGAAGACCAGCGCAACCGGATTCGAGTTGACCAAGATGGGAGTTCGCAAGCTTGCACGCGGGCTCAAGGCCGGCGAGTTCCTGTTGAACGCCGCCATAGAGAAGGCGCAGACGCTCGGCGCCGATCCTCTCTACCTGTTGACAAACAGCCGCTGTGTCGCAGCCATTCACCTGTACGAGAAGCTGGGTTTTAGGCACGATGGCGGGATCATGGCAGACTATGGCGCACGCTATGCCAGGTGCGATGTCGCGATGCGCTATGGACGAGATGCGACCGCGACACTCTGATAGCAATTGGTCGATTGCCTTCCAAAGGCAAAGGTCGAATGCGCAAATCTGGCTGCAAAGCTTGGGGCTTCTACGAGCCTAAACGTCCGAGACGTCTGAGATTGGGACGTCGCCGCCGGGAGAGCGATCAGCGTTGCCAGCGGCTGCTTTCGGCCTGGGTTGTCCTTTTGCCCGCCAATCGGAACAGCGTATGCTCGTCGACAGCTGCCGGCCATTCGTGGGACAAATCGGCCGCCCTCGACGACTTCGCCGAACGGCGGGTTCGACCAAGAGCTGCCATTCGCGAGCGTCTAATTTTATCCCGAGGTCAGGTCGAACGACGAGCACTCATCTTACTGACCCTCGCGTGTTTATGCGATGTGATTATCCAGCTTGAGCGGCTGCAGCACAATGTCCGCGATCGCCGACGAGCCGACTTCGAAAGCTTTCTGGTACTCGGGGTCCCCGACCATGTCGTTGAACGCGGATCGACGCGGATACTGGACCATGACGACGGCGTCCCACGCCTGTACCTCGCCCTCGGTAAGTACCGGCAGCCCATTGCCACCGAATAGGATCCGGGCGCCGAAACGTGCGAGGATTGGCTTGGCCATGGCGATATACTGCAGGTAGCGGTCCCGACCGCCGTCCGGCTCGAACCGTAGCAGATTCAGCATGACGACGGGCGTGTCGTCATGCTCAGCAAGAAAGGCTTCGTACGCGTCAGAGGAGAAGGCGACCATTCAATCTTCCTTTGATCTGGCGACATCAGGGGGTGCGTCGGCCTTCTGATAGGCTGCCTCACCGCCAGAAACTGTCAGGATCGCGCGCCAATCCCGATCCTGTTGCCACCATTCTTGCACCAGCGCGTGGCGTCGTCCGGGGTAGCGCTCGTCGAGCATTGTGCTCACCCGCACGCGATCAACCCGAAAGTGACGAAAGGCGGCCTTAGCTTCGCACCAAGCCGCCAGAACCCGGACGTCGTCGAAATACACGATCGCAATAGGCCAGATGATGCGCTCCGACCGGGCACCGTGCGCGTCCTCATAGCTGATTGCCACCTTGCGCTGCCGCCGAACCGCGTCTCGCAGCTGTGCCACCTGCGGCGGATCCAACCGCTGGGATAGCGAGGCGGCCGAGAAGAAGGGTGGAGGGTCCTCGCGGCCCACGGATGCGTTGATCGTGGTAGCAAGGATCTTCGCCAGGGCGCTTTCGCTCTTGCGCGCCAAAGCCGGATCCGCACGTTGCCGCACCCAGCCTAGCCCTAAGATAAGTGCGTCGATCTCTTCGGGCGACAAGGCGAATTCGGGCAGGAAGAAGCCGTCACCCAGCCGAAAGCCGATCCCGGCTTGCCCGTCGATCGGCGCGCCCAACGACCGCAGCGTTTCGATGTCACGGTAGACGCTCCGCGGCGAGATCCCGAGATCGCGCGCTAGATCGTCGGCCGTGACCGGCATCCTGTGCGCGCGCAGGATGCTGATGAGCTCGAAAAGGCGACTCGTTCTCGACACGGGATGGTAGCTTTAGCCTCCTCGATGCGTGCATCATTGCGCGGCTGTTAGTCAGGGGTCTTAGTCGACGGGCCGAACGTCGTGATCTTGATGATCTTTCCGTTGTCTCCGACGGTGAGCTGGTCGCCACCACGAGCGAACTCCGTGCCATCGGCCTGAATAAGCACCCAGGTCAGCAACGCGACGTTGTGGTGTGCGGACACGTCGCCAATCTCAAAGTGACCGCCCGGAAAGCGCTCGTGGAATGTCGCCATGTCCTCGATGACCAGCGTCCGGCCAATCGTCGTATCGTGCCTTACGGTCTGATATTCTATGTTTTCGTCGAGAACCTCCGCAGCAATCCGTCTACGTTCGTCGAGAGAATTCGAATTCCAGGCAGTGTGAAGCTTGGCGTACAGATCCCAGGCCTGTTTCTTGGTAACTACCATCGGGTTCTTCCTCGTAATTTGTTGGACCTGCCGTGCGTAGGCAGCGCTCGGCAGAAGGATCACGCTTGCCATCATGCCGATGCCAAAGGTCCGGTACCTGAGAAGGAAATTTTGCATAATCACGGGCGATCCTCGGCACGTTGTTGGTATGACGGACCCCGGCGCGTTAGCTCAGCGCCATGTCAGGAATTGTCAGGAATGTGCCTAGCGACGAGCTAGGCACCGCGCATTGTTCAGCATCAGGGAACCGCTCGGGCCACCGTCGCGCGGGCGACGAGGATGTGAAATGGGTGGATTGCGCGGAGGTACAGGTGACCGAACAGGTTGTGCGTGCGGACCGCGGTGGTGGCTATCAACATCGACCCATGCGGTCCGATTTGGCGCAGGAGCGACAGCCGGAAGTCGAGGTGACGATCATCCTCCCCAAGCACGATCTCGTCAGTGCTCTCGCTCAGGATGGGGAAGAAGTCGACGCGCGGACGGTCTGGTCGCGCACGGCGTAGCTCGTCGGACGTCCTCACGCCGAATGGCGCGACCGCGGCATCGCGCACAGCCACCAGCGCCCTGAGCCAGTTTGGCGGCGCACCGAGCGCGCGATTGGCGATCGCCCGCATCGTCGCACCATCGACTGCCGCATCGACGCCGTAGCTGTCGAGCAGGTCCGCACCCGCGTACCAGCCGCTGATCGCACTGGCACGAGGGGGCTCGACGCGCCGGGAGCGCCGACCGCCGGGCACCTCAGGCGCCCGGCTTAGCGAACAGCGCGGCGATCTGGTGGAACGGGCCGAGATGGACGACCTGGCGGTCGAGCAGCCCTGCCTCCACCATCGGCAACGCATCGACCGCCAGATGGACCGCTTCGATCGACGGCAGCTCGTAGATCAGGGTGACCACTTGGGGATCCTTGGAGAAGTAGAACTCGCGCAGATTGTCACCGAGATAGGAAGCCCACACCGCCTCAATCTCCGCCTCCATGTGCGGCATGAAATCGTCGAGGGTCTTGCCGGAACTCGGGGTGAGCAGAACGAGGAACTTCATGAGCGATCTCCACACGGGGTTGAACAGCGACGCTCGTCCGGCGCGACAAGGTGTCGCATTTACCAGCCTCGACGTGCCACATGTATCATGATATAGATAAACAATGACAGAGCGCAAGGAACGAGCATTGAAATTTGCCCCGCAGCGGGGCGAGCCGATACGCCAACGCGTGATCGAGGCGGCGGAGCGGCTGCTGCGTCAGGGCAAGGCGGAGTTCTCGATGCGCGACCTCGCGGCGGAAGCCGGTGTCAGCTTCGCGACCCCGTTCAACCAGTTTGGCAGCAAGGCAGCGATCATGCACGCGATCTCCGCAAGGCGTGTCGAGCTGATGGACGCGCGCTTCAGAGACGTCGCGCCACCGAGTGACGCGATGGCCCGCGTGCTCGTGGCAGTGGATGTGGCGGCTTCGGTCATGCTCGAAGAGCCGGTGGTGAATCGATCAGTGATGGGTTGGCTCGGCACTGCCAGTCCGGCAGGTGGTACGGCTTTGACACGCTCCGAGGCATTCTGGACGTTGGCGCTCGACACGAGCGAGGGGCTCGCGCCCGCAAGATGCGAACGGGGGGTTCGTTCCCTTCCAAGGCAGCTCGCCTTCGGCTTCCGCGGCGTGCTCTCGTTCTGGACCGCCGGCGAGCTCGCCGACGATGAACTTGCCGCGTGCGCGCGCGAGGTGGCTGTGGCGATCCTGCTGGGGGGTAGTAAACACGCGACCGAAATTGGTCGGTAAATCGGCTTGGCCAGAATAGGAGCTGCCGCTCCATGCGCGATGATCGTCCGCGCGACTCTGGGTGCCTGCGGCCTCGATCTGCTTTGCGACATCCTGCGGCGTCAGCGTCATGGCCGGGCGCTTAGCGAGGATGTTGATCGCACCGCACACCTTGTCGTAGCTGTCGCGGATCTTCTCTAGGTCCGGTCCATAGTCACGCGCATGCAATTCCTGCTGCCGCGCGGCGAAGCCGTCGACAGCGGCGGTGAGGCCTGCCAGCTTGCGCGACATGTCGTTGAACGCCTGGACCGTCTGGTCCACTTCTACGGGATGTTCGTGGATACCCATGGCTACATTCCAATCCCAAGGCCTCGGTCGCGATCGATCGAGAAGGTGAGCTGGCGGATGATCGATCGCGTGCGAGCATCGTCGCCAAGCGCGCGGCTGACACCGCCATCCAGGCTGCCCGGCGCCCATTCCGGCGACCACTGCCGCCCAAATAACTGACTGCCTCTGCGGCTGAGCGCGGCGCCTAGCGCCGGATCCTTCTCCAGCCCCTTCGCCATCGAGCGCATGGCGTTCTCGACACCGGCCCGCTTCTCTTCATTTTCCCACCCGCTCAGCTTACTCCGCCGCGCCTGAAGCTGCTGCCAGGCCTGGACAAACCGGTCCGCGCGCAGCTCGGGGTTGGCGCGCACTTCGGCTTCCAGCTGCATCTGGCGAATGGCGTTGGCGGTCCGGCCATTGGCGGCTTCGCTGACCAAGCCCGGCGTCCGCTCGAACGCCATGTCGAGGTCGCGGGCGCCGTGGGGATGTAGCGCGTTGACGGCCTCGGCGGTGCGCACAAGCGCTGCCTTCTGAACTTCGAGCGGCGAACGTCCCTGCCCGGTCATACGGCCAGCATCCTGCACGGCACGTGCATATCCTTCGACCGCCCGCTCCACCTTCTGCGTTGCGGACACCTTGGCCGCCGCCGCTGGCACCGACAGCTTGAGCCCATCGAAGCGCAGCTTGGTTGGCGCGCGTTCGGGCTCGGGGATGGACAGCCGCAACCCTTCGAACATCCCGCGACGTGGTGCCGGCGCAGGTGCAGGCGCGCTACGGTCGGGTTCGACGAGCGGCTCTTTGGCAAGCGTATCCAGAATGCGCGACCGTTCGACGCCGCGCCGTACGGCGAAGCGCTCGGCGGCGCCATCATAGTCGAGGGCATTGTCCTTTGGCCGGTCGCGCGACAGCGTGCGGGTCAGTTTGCCCTGGTCGGCGAAGTCGTCGCGGCCATAATGAAGGTGCACGGCAGCGCGGTGCCGCGACAGCGCGACATAGGCAGAATGCCGGTCCAGCCCCGGCGTTGCCAGCACATGCACCCGGTCGACGGTGACACCCTGCGCCTTATGGATCGTGGCGGCATAGCCATGGGCGACGTCGCCATAGTTCTTGTGGTCGAAGGCGACCTGACGACCATCGTCGAGCCGCACCGCCATGCGGGCATGATCGACCTGTTCAATGGTGCCGAGACTACCATTCTTCACACCCAGGCTACGTTCGTTGCGCAGGAACATGACCCTGTCGCCGGCCCCGAACAAGCGTGCTCCGCGCGTGGTTTCGACAGCAATATCAGTATCTAACGACCCACTGCGTTTCATTGCATCCCGGGCCAGCGCATTCAGTTCATCGCATTCCTGGTTGGTGTGGGTGAGAATGATGCGCGATGTAGCCGGATCGGCGATCCGCTCGCGATCCCAGCGCTCGATCAGCGCCGACCGCGCCTCGACTCGCGTCTCCGAATCGATGACCATGCTGGCTTCGGCATAAACCTCCAGCGCCTCGGCGGTGC
>Ga0105237_10007458_pt1 | contig 11967 bp, 12 predicted proteins | sample KBSC24metaG_FD_81520 | JGI IMG/M metagenome (GOLD analysis project Ga0105237, IMG submission 81520) | Corn rhizosphere microbial communities from Kellogg Biological Station, Michigan, USA - KBS C2-4 metaG | ecosystem: Host-associated > Plants > Roots > Rhizosphere > Soil | place: Michigan, USA... | reverse complement strand
TGCTCTTGCCAAGACTCCTGCCAAGTCTCCTGACATGCATCGTGTCATGACGCCCTCCCCATCTCGCGAGCTTCTTGAATTATAATTCATATATGGCCAACTGACGCGCTTGCTGTCAATCTTTTCCGGCATTATCTTTCCAAAAGATCGATTTGCGGGGACAGGGTGTTCGGTTTGGATTGAATCCGAACCAAAGCTTCCGCTTTCTGGTTTGAAACGCTTATGTGGCGAAGACGCCTCCTGCTACGCGAGGGACATGTCCAAGGATACCGACGCCGAAACCGATTTTCTCGAGCAGCTTGGCCAGCGTGTCCGCACCATGCGGGCCTTGCGCGGCATGTCGCGCAAGGTGCTCGCCAAGGTCTCCGGCATTTCCGAACGCTATATTGCCCAGCTCGAAAGCGGCAAGGGCAATGTCTCGATCGTGCTGCTGCGGCGTGTCTCGGGCGCCATGGGCGCGCATGTTGAAGACCTGATCCCCTCCAGCGATCCGGTGCAGGACTGGCCGGTGATCCGCGATCTGCTGCGCAAAGCCTCCCCGGCGCAGATCGCGCAGGCCAAGGACGTGCTGGCCGGCGGCGCGACCTCGACCCACAAACGCCCGGCCTTTTCCGGCATTGCCCTGATCGGCCTGCGCGGCGCCGGCAAGTCCACGCTGGGCAAGCGCCTTGCCGAGAGGACCGGCTGGAAATTTGTCGAGCTGAACAAGGAGATCGAGCGCCAGAACGGGCTCTCGGTCGCCGAGATCATCAACCTCTATGGCCAGGAAGGCTTTCGCCGCATGGAGCAGGCCGCGCTCGGGCAATTGCTGGCGCGGAAGGAGTTGATGGTGCTTGCGACCGGCGGCGGCATCGTCTCCGAGCCCCTCACCTTCGACCTGATCCTGTCCTCGTTCTACACCATCTGGGTCAAGGCCGAGCCGGAAGAGCACATGGCGCGCGTGCGCGGCCAGGGTGACCTCCGCCCGATGGCCGAGGACCCCTCGGCGATGGCGGAATTGCGCAACATCCTCTTGAGCCGCGAGCCGCTCTACACCCGCGCCAACGCCGTGGTGGACACCGCCGGGCTTTCGGTTGACGCCGCCGCCGCGCGGCTGTTCGAGGCGGTGACGCCGATCCTGCAGAACGAGGCGCGGATGTTCGCGCGGGGGTAATCCCTCACCGGGCTTGCTGCACCGCATTCAGGACAACGTGACCCGCTGCAGGCGCGGGGATGGCATCATGACGCGTATTTCATGACCAGATGCTGATAGCCCTTTCGCGCCTCCGGACCTAAACTCAGCGGGCGCCGGACAAATTTCTGGCCGCACCGATTCGGAACCGAGGTCTGCGTATGCTCGACCACGCCCGTCACGTGCCGCTGCAGCCGCTTGCATGGACCGCCAACGAAGCATGTTCGGCGATCGATGAAATCGTGTCCGACGCGCTCACCTGTTTTGACGAGCGGCGGTTCTGGCCATCACACCCGCTCGAGGACGGACTGCCCGACGGCCATCCGAGTCTGTATGCCGGAGCGACGGGCGTCATCTGGGCGTTGAACTATCTCGAACGGATCGGCGCAACGGAGATCCACTCCGATTTTCGCCCCTCGCTGCCGCACCTGATCGCCGCCAGCAGAGCCCAACGCACGAATGGAAAAAGCGATGCCTACGCCAAGCACGGTTCATTCCTGCTGGGCGATATGGGCACGGCGCTGCTGGTGATGCGTCTCGCTCCCAAATCCGAGATCGCCGACCTGATCAAGACCCTCGCAACCGCCAATCTGAAGCTGCCGGTCCGGAGCCTGATGTGGGGGCTGCCGGGTTCGATGCTGGTCTGCATTCACATGGCCGGAATGACACACGAGGCCCCGTGGAAAGCTCTTTTCCGCGCGCAGGCAGCGCGTCTTCTCGACGAATTGGAGGACACCGCCGATGGCCCGTTGTGGACCCAGGATCTGCACGGCCGCCATCTGCGGTTTCTCGGCCCGTTGCACGGCTTTGCCGGAAACATGATCCCGCTGATCCATGGATGGGGCTGGCTCAGCGCCGAACAGCGCGGTCGCATCACTGACGCGGTCTCCAAAACACTGGCCGCGAATGCCCGGCGATCGAACATGGGCGTGTCGTGGCGAGCGATCGTCGGACACGAGGAAACGCCGACCTTGTGCCAGCATTGTCATGGCGCCCCGGGCATGGTGACGACCTTTGCCGATGCGCCGTTCGCGTCTCCCCAATTGGACAATTTGCTGGTCGAGGGCGGCCATTTTGCCTGGACCGCCGGACCACTCGCCAAGGGATCGAACCTCTGTCACGGCACGGCCGGCATGGGTTACGCATTCCTCAAGCTCTATCGCAGGACCAAGGACCCGATGTGGATCGAGCGGGCGCGCGCCTTCGCGATGACCGCGATCAGCCAATGCAGGGCGGCGCGCAAGATCTTCGGGCACGGCCGCTACAGCCTCTGGACCGGCGATGTCGGCCTCGCCATCTACCTCTGGGATTGCGTGACCGGCGAGCCACGCTTTCCCACGGTTGATGTGTTCTGAGGGCCTGACCGAAAAAGTAGCCGGTGGGATAGCGCGGTATGTCAAACCTCGTCAGGCCCGGCCGTGACGAAGAACGACGGAGTGGTGGAAGCTGCACTCATGTCGATCCGGTCGCGGTGATCGCCTTGTCGTGCTCCTCGAGAATGGCCTTCAGCTTGTCCTTGACTTCGGACAGGGCGGTGCCGGTCTTCTCGTCGATCTGAAGCCGCTTCAGCGAATTCTGCGTCATCCGGTTGGCGATCCATTTTCGTTCGAAGCCGAGTTTGGATTGCACCGTCGAGATGACGGTGACGCACAGCGACAGGATCGTCGCCACCGTTTTGGGATCGTAGTTCCACACCTTGCCGGTGGTCTGCGACAGCACGGCCACGGCCGCGCTGAACACCACGATGCAGATCGTCGACCCATGATTGGCGAAACTCCACAGCTTCTGCCCCGTGCTGCTCCGCCTCAGCGCGGAGTCGAGCATCCCTGAAATGAATTGCGCGCTCTCCTCGTTCGGTATCTGACCTGCCATTGCTCGCATTCCCCTGGTCCTGCCAACCGGCGCATCCTGCGCAGGCGAGGCCCCACAATAGACCGCATTGCGCTGGAATCGAGGAGGCGGCGCGGCCCGCCATCAGGTGTCGCCATCTGGCGTCGCAATTTGGGATTGTCGCCCCGCGCTCGCGGTGCGACATTTGGAATGAGATCACGTCCCGACCGGGCTCACTCGGATCATGATCTCAGCTTTTTGTTTGAGCATGATTGTCCGGAGCCGGCATCCGTTTTTCCGGATCATGCGCGCGAGCAGGACCGAACTTGACAGGCATGGAAATCACCGCGCTCGACCTCGGCCTTCGCGGCGCGACCGCCGGCATCTTCCTCATGATGCTGGCGGTCCTGCTACGGACCCGGCCGCTCACAACGATCAAATGGCTCGGCGCCGTGATGTCGGCGGGGGGCGCGGTCTATATGATCGTGACTGCGCCGTTCGTACCGAAATCCCTGCTGTGGTGGACGATACCGCTCGTAGCCGCCAACCCGGTGGTGTTCTGGCTCTGGGCGCAGGCGGCCTTCGACGACGATTTCGTGGTCAAGCGTTGGCATGGCGTGCTTTGGCTGATCGTCGTCGGCATCGGCTTCGTCGCGTTCCTGACCTGGAAGACATCTCCGGCGCTGGCCAAGGCCTGTTTCCAATCGCTGTCGGTGGTGGCGCTGGCGATGGCATTGTTGACCGCGGTCCAGACGGTCAGGACCTGGAGCGCCGATCTGGTCGCCGGACGACGCCGGCTGCGGTTGGCGGTCCTGGCCTCGACGTTGTTGTTCATCGGCTTGTTCTCGGCCTCGGACCTGATGGCGATCTCGCCGGCGAGCCTCGGCCTTTCCGGCAGCCTGCTGACCGCCGTCGGTATGTTGACGATCGCGGCGCTGGCCGGATGGAGCATGTTTCAACCGCTGCCAGCCAGTCCCCCGGGAGCCGCGATGGCAGCTGATGTTCCGGGCGCCCCCGCGAGTGTTCCTCGCATCGGTCCACCAACCGAGGGCAACCAACATTCGATCGCTCCGCTGCTGTTGCGTCGTCTCGACCACCTGATGACCGTGGAACGCATCCACCGGCATGAGGGTCTCACCATCGCGATGCTGGCGGCCAAGCTCGACCTGCCGGAACATCGGCTGCGGCAGGTCATCAACGAGGGCCTCGGCCATCGCAATTTCAATGCCTTCCTCAATCGCTACAGGCTCGACGAGGCGAAGGCGGCGCTGGCCGATCCGGGCCAGCGGGACGTTCCGGTGCTGACCATTGCCATGGACGCCGGATTCCAGTCGATCGGGCCGTTCAATCGTGCCTTCAAGGCGGAAACCGGCCTGACGCCGACCGAATTCCGCCGCGACGCAATGGCCCGTGAGCGGCCCGCAGGATTGGAAAAAATCGAGCGTTTCGAAATCGGCCAATCCGGCGGAGAATTCGGTTAGCCGAATTCTGCATCGGGCGCGAATAAATTTACACGGTCTGGCACGTTAGCTCTGACAACGCTGGGGTACGGGGGTTGATTCCCCAACCCGATGAGCGGCGCATGCCGCACAGCCTGGGGGCAGCCGTCGCATGGACGACAAGACGCAATTGCTGCGCTCGCTGGTGATCGAAAGGCCCGCCGACGCCGGGCCTTCGTTGCGGCGGCAACGGCTGCTGCCTGCCGTCGGGATTTCATTGTTCGTGCTTCTGCTCGGGGTCGGCGTGGCGCTCTGGCTCGAGGTTCCATGGCCGCCCGCGCACGGGCCGGCTGTCGCGGCCCCCTCCGATCAGGCCGCGCAGCAGGAGCGCGCGGACCAGCTGGCCGCGGCCGAGCCGCGCAGCGCGGGCAGCCTGGTCGCATCGGGCTATGTGGTGGCACGCCGCAAGGCCGCGGTCGCGGCCGAGGTCACGGGCAAGGTGGTCGAACTGCTGGTGGACGAGGGCATGGTGGTGGAGGCCGGCCAGGTTCTCGCCAGGCTCGACGACGTTCTGGCCGACAAGGATTACGCCCTGGCGCAAGCGCGGGCCGAGGCGTCCGAGGCAGCCGTCGCCGCGATTGCCGCCGATTTGGCCGATGCCGAGCGCATCCTCAATCGAACTCAGACGCTGTCGGGGAAAAATTACGCCACCGAGGCCGATCTGACCAAATCGCAGGCGCGAGCCGGCGTGCTGCGCGCCCAGCTCCGCCAGGCCGAGGCCCAACTGGCGGCGGCGCGGCTCGAGGCCCAGCGCTCCGGCGAAGTGCTCGCCAAGCACCGGATTCGCGCCCCGTTCGCGGGCGTCGTCGTCGAGCGCAGCGCGCAACCCGGCGAGATGATCTCGCCGCTGTCGGCCGGCGGCGGTTTCACCCGCACCGGCATCTGCACCATCGTCGACATGGATTCGATCGAGATCGAGGTGGACGTCAACGAGGCCTCGATTGGTCGGCTCCATGCCGGCACCCGCGTCGAAGCCTGGCTCGATGCCTATCCGGACTGGATCATCCCCGGCGCCGTCATCGCCATCGTTCCGACCGCCAATCGCGAGAAGGCGACCGTCAAGGTGCGGATCGGCATGGACGCCAAGGACGCACGCACTCTGCCCGACATGGCGATCAAGGTGACGTTCCTGGACGACAGCACCGCCAATGCCGCCGCTGTCCAAGCCGATTCCCCCACAACGCCCGAGAGCAGCACCCATGTTATCGCCAAGCAAATCGCCAAGTAACGCGTCGCAGAGTGACTTGATGGTTGGCCTTGTCGACCTGTGCAAGCGGTTCACCAAGGGCAAGGAGACCATCACAATCTTCGACCATCTCAACCTCGCCATCCCGCGCGGTGATTTCGTCGCCGTGATGGGTCCGTCGGGGTCCGGCAAGACCACCCTGCTGAATCTGCTGGGCGGCATCGATCGTGCCGATCAGGGCGAGATCGACGTCGGCGGTGTTCGGATCGAACGGATGTCGGAGGGCGACCTGGCGCGCTGGCGCGCCTCCCACATCGGCTTCATCTTCCAGTTCTACAATCTGATGCCGATGCTGACCGCTGCGCAGAACGTCGAGCTGCCGCTGCTGCTGACGCGACTCGGCCGCAAGGAGCGGCGCCAGAGGGTCGAGACCGCGCTCGGCGTGGTCGGGCTTGCCGACCGGGTCAAGCACTACCCCAAGGAAATGTCGGGCGGACAGCAGCAGCGCGTGGCCATTGCCCGCGCCATCGTGTCCGACCCGGCGCTGCTGTTGTGCGACGAGCCGACCGGCGATCTCGACCGCGCCACCGCCGACGAGATCCTGTCCATCCTGCAACTGCTCAACCGGGATCTCGGCAAGACCATCGTCATGGTGACCCACGACCCGGCGGCGGCACACTACGCCAAGCGATCATTGCATCTCGACAAGGGCCACTTCATCGAGAAGGAGCTCGCGGCGTGAACGACCTCGTTCTCATTCGCAAGAACCTGTTTCGACGGAAACTGCGGGCGATCCTCATGATCGTGTCGATCCTGATCGCGTTTGCGATCTATGGTGTGCTGGCGAGCTTCGAGCGCGCCTTCTACGCCAACCAGGACCGCGCCACCGCCGATCGCCTGGTCGTCGTCAACAAGATCAACATGACCCAGCCGCTGCCGATCTCGTACTACAACCGCGTCGCGGCCATCGACGGCGTCGCCCAGATCAGCCACTTCAGCTGGTTCGGGGGCTATTATCAGGAGCCGAAGAACTTTCTCGTCGCCCTCGCGGTGGATCCGGAGAACTGGATGAAGCTTCGCGACAGCGACTTCGTGTTTTCCCCCGAGGTACGCACGGCCTTCATTCGCGAGCGCACCGGCGTGCTGGTCGGCGCGCGGATGCTGGAGAAGTGGGGCTGGAAGGTCGGCGACCATATCCCGATCTCGAGCAATATCTGGTCGCAGAGGAACGGCTCGCACAGTTGGGACTTCACCATCGTCGGCAGCTTCACCGCCCGAATTCCGCAGGCCGACACCAATTTCATGGTGATGGGCTACGACTATTTCAACGAAACGCGCTCGTTCGGCAAGGACCTGATCACCTGGCTGACGCTGCGCACCACCTCGGTGGCCGCGAACGATCGGGTGATGAGCGCGATCGACACGATGTTCGCCAACTCGCCCTTTGAGACCGCGACCGATAGCGAGAAGGCGTTCCAGAAGTCGTTCGCCGCCCAGATCGGCAATATCGCCCTGATCGTCGGCCTGGTGGTCGGGGCGGCGTTCGTGACGATCCTGATGATCGTCGGCAACACCATGGTGATGGCGGTGCGCGAGCGCACCCGCGAGATCGGGGTGATGAAGACGCTGGGCTTTTCCGGCGGCCGGATCCTGCGCATGGTGCTGGGCGAGTCGGTCCTGCTGGCGCTGCTCGGCGGCCTGCCCGGTCTCGGCGTCGCGTTCGTGCTGATCACCAGAGTCCGGGACAGCCTGATGAGCTTCCTCCCGACGCTGTCGCTCGCCCCCGACATCGCCGCGGCGGCGGTCGGGCTCATGATCGCGTTCGGCCTCATCACCGGATTGATTCCGGCGTTCAACGCGATGCGCCTCAACATCGTCACCGCCCTCGGCCGGAGCTGACCCGATGCGCTCGATCCTGCTGCAGACCCTGGCGGTCACCGTCATCAACCTCAAGAGCCTGCCGCAACGGCTGTGGATGTCGCTGGCGACGGTGACGGCGGTCGGTCTCGTCGTCGCAGTGCTGCTGACGTTCCTTGCGATGGCCAACGGATTCCAGCGCACCATCGCGGGCTCCGGCGCCACCGATATTGCAATGGTGCTGCGTGGCGGCTCGGAGGCGGAGATCAACAGCGTGGTGCTGCGGGACCAGGTCCGGCTGATCGAGGAAGGTCCGGGGATCGCCAGGGGTCCCGACGGCAAGCCGCAGACCTCGGCCGAACTCTATCTCACGGTCGACGCTATCAAGCGCAGCACCGGGACCAAGGCGAACCTGCCGCTGCGCGGCCTCGGCCCGCAAGGCGCCGCCTTGCGCCGCGGCATCGCGCTGACCGCGGGCCGGATGTTCACACCGGGCAGCAACGAGATCGTGGTCGGCAAGGCGCTGGGCAGCGAATTCGAGGGTTTCGATCTCGGCCAGACGGTCACCTTCGGCACCAGCCGGTGGACGGTGGTGGGACTCTTCTCGGCCGAAGGCAGTGTGTTCGAGTCGGAGATCTGGGCCGATCTGCCGGTATTGCAGAGCCTGTTCAAGCGCACCGGCGCCTTCCAGACCGTTCGGGCGCGGCTGACCAGCCCGGCGGCGATCGAGGCGCTGAAGGCTTACAGCGACAGCGATCCCCGCCTCAAGCTCGACGTGATCTCGGAAGCCGCCTATTTCGCCAAGCAGGCGTCGAATACGTCTGACCTGATCCAGAAGCTCGGCTGGCCCTTGGCGATCGCGATGGCGTTCGGCTCGCTGGCCGGCGCGCTCAACACCATGTACTCGTCGGTCGCGGCGCGAGCGACCGAGATCGCGACCCTGCGCGCGATCGGTTTCGGCGGCTTTTCGACCTTCGTCGGAACGCTGGCCGAGTCCCTCATCCTCGCCGCGATCGGCGGCCTGATCGGGGCCTTTGCCACCTATCTGATTTTCGACGGCTTTACGGCGTCGACCATGGGCGGCGGCGGAAGCTTCAGCCAGGTGGTGTTCAACTTCCAGCTCAGTCCATCGCTGATCGGTCAGGGCCTGCTGCTGGCGCTGATCGTGGGCCTTGTCGGCGGGTTGTTTCCGGCACTCCGCGCCGCACGCATGCCGATCATCGCCGGGCTTTACGGCTGATCGCAGATCGGACGCCGCGCCAACGAGACGACGCGACTTCCGATTCTTGGCCGGACCATCTCGCGCTCATCGATCATTCGCGATATTTCTGAACCATGAAACTGCTGTTGCTTCATGGCGCGCCGGCCGCCGGCAAGCTGACCGTGGCAAGAGCGCTGCTGCGCCGGGTCGCGGGCCGGCTGTTCGACAATCATGCGGCGATCGATCTGGCGCGGACGATGTTCGATTTCGGCGCGCCGGGTTTCTGGGAACTGGTGCGCTCGGTCCGCTACGCCGCGCTGGAAGCCGGGGCCGCCAATGGTGTTGCGCTGGTGGTCACGACCTTCTGCTATGCGGACCCGGACGACCGGCCCCAGGTCGCAGCGTTCGAGGCGATCATGCAACGCGCCGGCGGCGAACTGCTGCCCGTTTTCCTGCACTGCTCGCGCGCCGAAGCCTTGAAACGGGTCGGCAATCCCGACCGGGTCGAACGGGGAAAGATGACGTCCGCGGCGGGTCTGAACAAGTATCTCGACGATTACAACTTCACGCCGGTGCCGTGCGCCGGTTGCCTCAGCCTGGACACCGAAGCGCAATCCGTCGAGGCCACCGTGCGTGAGATCATCAGCCATTTTGGACTTGGCAATGGAACCGGCGAAGCAATTCAGTCGCAGGCGTCCGGATCCCTTTGACACCTCGGCAACGCCGTAGAACCCAACGCGATGGAACACCATGTCACACGTCGACGCGCACCTCTCGCATCCGTCCTTCAAGATTCGCCGTCTCGAAGCAGACGACGCAGCGATCTATCGCGAGCTTCGCCTCGAAGGCCTGAAAAATCACCCGGAGTCATTTGGCACGGCGTGGGACGACGAGATTGACAAGCCCGATGCGTGGTGGACTGGGCTACTGGAGTCGAACACGGTTTTCGGCGGCTGGAGCGACGGAGGCCCGCTGCTGGGCGTGGCCGGCTTTTACGTGTTGGGTCCGGCCAAGCAACGTCACAAAGGCATGCTGTGGGGCATGTATGTTCGCCTCGACGCGCGGGGTACGGGACTGGCCGCCTCGCTGCTGCAGCGAGTGATCGAGCACGCCCGGCCGCTGGTCGAAGAGCTTCGCCTGACGGTGATGGCTTCAAACACCGCCGCCCACAGGCTTTACAGCGCCGCGGGATTCCAACCCTACGGGCTCGAACGCCGCGCGCTCAAGGTTGGCGACAACTATTATGACGACCTGCTGATGGCGCTTCCCCTGCGGCGGTGAAAAATCCGCTCACGAGGCGGGCGCGGGCCTAATGCGTCTGAATTGTGCCGCCTCAGAATCCCTCTAGATGCAATTGACATTCGCTTGCAGGTACTAAAGTCCCATGCTTTTTGGCCGGCCAGTGATCCAGCCAGACTGTCTTTGCGCCGCGTGACCGAAGTCTCCGCCCATCATTTCCCGGTCCTGTCGACCAACCGTCTGACGTTACGCGCCATCGCGCCCCATGACGTCGGAGAGTTCCGGGCGCTGATGGCGATCCCGGAGGTCACCCGATATTCCAATTGGCCGGAGGCGCAGACCGATGATCAAGCCAATGCGTGGATAGGGAACCTGTCGGAACTGTTCCCGAGCGGCAAAGGCTGTGCCTGGGTCATGGAAGACCGGTCATCGGGGGCTTTCATCGGGTCCGTTCACTTCAATTATTTCTATTGGGACTGGCGGGTCGGCGGCATCGGCTACGAGGCGCATCCGAACCACTGGGGACGAGGCTTCACGACCGAGGCGCTCCGTGCCGTCGTCGTTTTTGGCCACCGATTCCTGGCCTTGAACCGGATCGAAACCTGGACCCTGCCGGGCAACGCCGCATCCGATCGCGTTCTCGAAAAAGCCGGGTTTCAATTCGAGGGCATTTTTCGTCAGAAGGGCTACTTCAAAGGGGCGTTTCACGATTTCCGGATGTTCGGTCGCGTCGCCTCCGATGCCGTGAATCATGCGCCTGCCCAAGCCGACCATTCCATTGCCGCAGAATGACGCGCGTGGTTGAGGCGGGGCCCATTCACGGGCGTCACGCCTTGCGCGCGCGTGGAACCACATTCGGTCGCCGATTGCCGCACACCGGCTTTACCGGGGGCACGCGCGGCGCCACAGGCAATCTGCTTTTGCGGGTCCGGAACGAGAGGGACACCTCGATGTCCCGGTCGAGCTTGCCGAGAATGGCGATCATCCGGTCAAGGGTGAAGCGGCCGAGCTGAGTGTTGCGAATCCGGGAAAATTCGGAATGCGACACGCCTGTCAGCTTTTCCGCGCCGCGGGTGGAAAGCTTGCGTGCGTCGATGATGCGGTTGATGGTCGCGGCCGTGATGGCGCGCGCCTGCTCGAGGTCGGCGTTGGACCTTGGGACGTCGCGAGATGCGCTGCCGCTGCGCACAAGTTCCAGATTACCTCGCTTCATCGGAAACCCTCCTTCGGTCGTTCGAGCCTGTCGCAAATGCGGTCGACCCCCACAGCTAGAACGCCGGCATTGAACGCCTATTCCCGGTCTGCTATTTTTCTTGGTCTGCGTGACTGGCGAGCAGGATGGGGCACCATCGGGAAGCGCAGACCTCAAGAGCCGATCGCCTGGGCCGCCGAGACATTGAACTCGGCTCATCTCATGATGGAGCCCAGCCGATCATGGACCACACGTCGCAATGGTGCCGCGACCTTCGCTATGGCCTCAACCCGCATCAGGCGGGCGCCCGGCTGGTCTCACCAGGAACCTCGTCGCCGCTCGAGGTCCTTTCCGGCAACCCCGGATACATCAACCTTCTCGACGCCCTGCGCGGCTGGAAGATGGTTCGCGAGCTGCGGCGACGTTTCGATCGTCCCGCCGCGGCATCGGTCAAGCACGTCAACCCGGCGGGCGTCGCGCTGGGTGGCGGTGACCTGCCCGACGGTTTCCTGACCCGCCATTTTTTTGGCGAACTGGCATTGTCACCATTGGCGACAGCCTATCTTCGGGCGCGCCAGGCCGACCGCTTGTCCTCTTATGGGGACTTCGTGGCGCTGAGCGACGTGGTGGATGTCGAAACCGCCGAGGTGCTCCAGAGCGTTGCGTCCGATGGCGTCATCGCGCCCGGTTTCACCGCCGAGGCGTCGAAGATTCTGCGCAGCAAGCGGGAGGGGCGCTATCTCGTCCTCGCCATCGATCGGGACTTCGAACCCGGCGCGACCGAGAGCCGGA
>Ga0105237_10007456_pt1 | contig 11972 bp, 12 predicted proteins | sample KBSC24metaG_FD_81520 | JGI IMG/M metagenome (GOLD analysis project Ga0105237, IMG submission 81520) | Corn rhizosphere microbial communities from Kellogg Biological Station, Michigan, USA - KBS C2-4 metaG | ecosystem: Host-associated > Plants > Roots > Rhizosphere > Soil | place: Michigan, USA... | reverse complement strand
AGAATATGGAAGCAGGACCGGGACCCCTATCTGCTGGAGACGAGCTGTCCCGGGATTTTTGCCGCGGGTGATGTGCGTGCCGGAGCGATGAACAGGGTGGCTTCCGCCGTTGGCGAAGGGTCGATGGCCATCAGCTTTGTTCATAAATACCTTGCAGAAGTATAAAACTTATTAATATATGCACACCGATCCATCCTGTTCACATATAGAAGCTATTGAAAAATTAAAGGAGTCGAAAGACTATGTCTGTGAAGAATGTATAAAGACAGGTGATGAATGGGTTCACCTTCGGGTGTGCCAGACCTGCGGCGCTACCTTATGCTGCGATGATTCGCCCAACAGGCATATGACCAAACACAATCATCAGACCCACCACCCTGTCATCATCTCGGCCCAGCCTGGAGAACGATGGCTTTGGTGTTACAAGGACCGCATCTTCGCTGAGTATTAAATTAAAATATCACTTCTTATTCCAATCTGGCACGAAAATTTCTTAGTGTCAGCGGAACCTCCTTCTACCAATGCTCTATCCCTCTTATTAGCTTCCCCGATCGATCTACACCGTCGTTCACTATTTATGTCTGCTGGCTCCTGCCTGTAGCCGTTCATATGCTGTTCCCTGAATAAAAAGTTGAAAATTAACAATCAAGATCATATGACACCCGAAATAAAGCAAAACCTTCTTATCGTCCTGCTCTCTGCCATTTTTATTACCCTGATATTTATCAGCTGATCGTCCTGTACACAAATTCCGTATCTTCGCGCAATTCTTTGGAAATGAAGATACTCATTCAGCAGGCTACTATCATCGACCGCCTGTCGCCCCACAACGGACAGCATCGGGATATACTCATAGAAAATGGCCGGATAAAAGCCATTGGGCAGCAACTGCAAGAGACTGCCGACAAGGTGATCCATCATCCCGGACTGCATGTCTCTCCAGGCTGGGTAGACATTTTTTCCCATTTCTGCGACCCCGGCTATGAATACAAGGAAACCCTGGAGACAGGGGCCAGTGCCGCGGCATCGGGAGGGTTTACGGATGTATTCGTCATACCCAATACCAAACCCGTCATCGACAGCAAGTCCCAGGTAGAATATATCCGGAGCCGGTCTGCCTTACTCCCCGTGAACATACGCCCTATCGGCGCCCTGACAAAGGGATTGGAGGGCAAGGACCTGGCGGAGATGTACGACATGCGCCACAGCGGCGCCGTCGCCTTTAGCGATGGTATCAGCCCTGTCCAGTCGGCCGGACTGCTCCTGAAAGGCCTTCAGTATGTAAAAGCTTTCGAAGGAGTGGTGATCCAGGTGCCGGACGATCGTACCATAGGCGCCAATGGCCTGATGAATGAAGGCATCGTTTCCACCCGGCTGGGTCTGCCCGGCAAACCCATGATGGCCGAAGAGCTGATCATTGCCCGGGACATCAAGCTGGCCCGGTATACAGGATCCCGTCTGCATTTCACAGGAGTAAGTTCCCCCAGAGGATTGGAATATATACGAAGAGCAAAGGAGGGAGGACTCTCCATCAGCTGTTCGGTGACACCCTATCATCTCTTTTTCACCGATGCCCATCTTGTCAACTACGACACCAACCTGAAGGTCTTCCCCCCCCTGCGGGATGAGGCTTCCGTAACGGTGTTGAAACAAGCTGTTCTGGATGGAACGATAGATTGTGTGGCTTCGCATCACCTGCCTCATGAATACGATAGCAAGGTCGTCGAGTTTGAATATGCCAAGGCCGGAATGACGGGACTGGATATAACCTATGCAGCTTTGCGGACAGCGATCCCCGAGCTGAGTGTCGAACGGACGGTGAGCCTGTTATCCTATTCACCGAGGGACATCTTTGGATTGGAGCAGTCCTCCATCACCGAAGGGACTACAGCCTGTCTCAGCCTGTTCGATCCTTCGGGAACGACCAGGGTGGAAGAAAGCATGCTGCGGTCGAAGTCGAAAAACACGGCTTTCCTCGGTCAAACCCTCAAAGGACGTGCGCTGGGTATCCTTAATGGAGAGCGTGTAGTATGGAGCGACCTCTCACACCAATCATAATATTTATATGAAATCCGGAAAAATATCCGTCGCAGTCATCTGCGGATTGATCGCAGGACTGCTTATGGTCCTGCTGGCAGCCATTTTATACCATGGAGGTGTAGAGACGTACATGGGCAATATTGCTTATCTGGCCTATGTTATCCTGATCGTACTGGCTGTTATTGCCGCGGTAAAAGAAAAAAAAGCGAACAACGGGTATTTGGAATTCAGGCATGCATTGAAGACCATCTTTCTCGTCTTTGTCATTGCCCTGGCATTGTATTCTTTTTTTACCTACATACTCCTGAATTACGTTGACCCTGCCTTCAGAAAGCAGGTAGATAAAGCCGTTATAGAAAATTGGGAGAGGATCCTGAAGAGATGGGGAGCCAGTCAGGAAAAAATCGATGAGATGCGGGAGCAGGCCAAACATCAAAATACAGAACCCTCGATCTTTGGCGCCTTGCTGGGCCTGGCCATGTATTATGTGTTGTTTTTCGTAATAGCCCTGCTGATAGCGGCTATTGTAAAAAAGAAAAAAACGGAATTTCAAGACACGGCATTTAAATAATAAAGCACCACATGGATGTATCGATAGTCATACCCGTATACAACGAAGACGAATCCCTGCCTGAGCTGTGCAGCTGGATCGATCGCGTGGTAAAGGCGAATAACCTTTCCTGTGAGATCATCCTCGTTGACGATGGCAGCACGGACAACTCCTGGGAGGTCATTAAAGAATTACGACGCGGCGACCCCTGTATCCGGGGCATACGGTTCCAACGCAATTACGGCAAGTCTGCCGCTCTCAATGAAGGCTTCAAAGCCGCTGAAGGAGAGGTCGTGATCACCATGGACGCGGATATGCAGGACAGTCCGGACGAAATACCCGAATTGCGGCGTATGATCATGGAAGATAACTTTGACCTGGTCAGCGGCTGGAAGAAAGTACGTCATGACCCCATTTCAAAGACCCTGCCGTCCAAGTTCTTTAACTGGACCACGGCGCGTGTGAGCAGGATACAGCTCCATGATTTCAACTGCGGATTGAAAGCCTACCGTCGCAAGGTCATCAAGAGTATCGAGGTGTACGGAGAAATGCACCGCTATATCCCTGTCATCGCCAAATGGGCGGGCTTCCGCCGAATAGGCGAAAAGGTGGTGCAACACCGTGCACGTAAATATGGCCATACAAAGTTCGGAGGGCTGGGTAGAGGGCTGAAAGGGCTGCTGGACCTGGCGTCCATCACATTTGTGGGTAAATATGGCAAACGGCCCATGCATTTTTTCGGTCCCCTGGGAGTGCTCTTCTTTTTCATCGGATTTGGCTTCAGTGTATATCTTATAGCCAATAAGCTGGCACACTATACATCCTTTGGATTGACGACAAAACCGGCCTTTTATATCGCCATGACAACGATGGTCATCGGAAGCCAGCTTTTTCTCACCGGCTTCGTGGCGGAGCTGATAGGCCGTAACTCACCGGGACGGAACTCTTATCTCATCGAAGAAAAACTGGGATTGGATCAACCATGACAGGTTCTGTTATCATCCTCGGCCCTGCGCACCCTCTCAGAGGAGGGGGGCTTACCACATTCAATCACCGGCTGGCAAGAGCCTTTATACAAGAAGGCTATGACTGTCATATCTATTCCTTTTCATTACAATATCCCTCTTTTTTATTTCCCGGCAGCTCTCAATATACGGACGAACCACCCCCCGAGGGCCTGACGATCCATTCACGGGTCAACAGTATCAATCCGATGAACTGGTGGCTGGTGGGCGAAGAGCTGAGACACCGCCGTCCCGACATCATCGTCGTACGATATTGGCTGCCACTTATGGGCCCCGCGCTGGGAACCATCCTGCGAAGAGTACGCAGGAACAGACATACCCGCATCATTGCACTGACGGATAATGTCATTCCGCATGAGCGGCGACCAGGCGATGTCTCTTTTACAAAATATTTCCTGAGAAGCTGCGACGCCTTTATCACCATGAGCGAAAAGGTAATGCAGGACTTGCGATCCTTTGAAAAAGAGAAGCCGGCCCTGCAGGTGCCGCATCCTTTGTATGACAACTTTGGGGAGCCTGTCGCCCGGCAGGAAGCCAGGACCGCGCTGCGGCAAAAAGGACTGAGCATCGGGGACGACGATAAGGTATTGCTGTTTTTCGGATTCATCCGCAAATACAAAGGACTCGATATGCTGTTCGACGCCATGGCGGACAGCCGTATCAAGGCAGCCGGCATCAAGCTGCTGGTAGCAGGTGAATTCTATGAGGACGAGCGGAGCTACCGGGAACAGATCGAACATCTTGGCATCGGATCCAGCCTGCTGCTGCGCACGGACTTTATTCCCGACCAGGATGTGAAATACTATCTCTGCGCGGCAAATGCCGTAGTACAACCTTACCGGAATGCCACGCAGAGCGGGGTTACTCCCCTGGCCTATCATTTCGGGATACCCATGATCGTCACGGATGTGGGCGGGCTGCCTGCCCTGGTGCCGCACGAACGTGTGGGACTGGTGGTAAAGCCGGAAACAGGGGCGCTGGTGGAAGGCATTTTGCGTATGTTCGAATTGGGATTCGACCATTTTATTCCTCACCTTCGTACAGAAAGGGAAAAATATTCATGGGGCAAGCTGGTGGACAGCATTCTAAAACTTACTTATGATCGATAAAGTAAAACATTGTATCAGCGAGTCGGTGTCCGTAAAATCCGAACTGTTAAAGGACGAACGGCTGCTGATGCTGATCACCGAACTGGTGGATGTCATTGTTACGGTGTTCCGCAACGGAAACCATATCTATTTCTGTGGCAACGGAGGCAGCGCAGCAGATGCACAACATTTGGCAGCGGAGTTTTCGGGGAGATTTTACATCAACCGGGAAGCCTTGCCAGCAGAGGCATTGCATTGCAATACGTCCTATCTCACGGCGGTAGCCAATGACTATAGCTATGACGTAATCTATTCCCGGCTGATCAGGGGTATTGGGAAAAAGGGCGATATACTCATCGGATTGTCCACTTCGGGCAATTCCGTCAATATCGTACAAGCCTTCGAGACGGCGAGGGAAAAAGGCATGATAACGATCGGGTTTACGGGTGAGAGCGGCGGAGCTTTAAAAGAACGAAGCGACTACCTGGTGAATGTGCCGTCCTCCAATACTCCCCGGATACAGGAGGCGCATATGCTTATAGGCCACATTATTTGTCAGCTGGTAGAAGAAGAATACTTTCATGCATAATATGCTGGACCTGGAAAAGATAGACAGCCGGTGGACGCTGTTCCTGGACAGGGATGGAGTGATCAATGTGGAAAAGGATCAGAGCTATATCTTCCATTATGGCGAATTTGTGTTTTATGAACGGGGGCTGGAGGCGTTATCTTTGCTGTCGGAGATCTTTCCCCGCATCATAGTAGTGACAAATCAAAAGGGAGTTGGAAAGGGGCTGATGACCACGGCGGCATTGACGGACATCCATGAAAAGATGACGGCGGCGGTGGTGACGGGAGGAGGCCGGATCGACGCCATATACTACTGTGACGCCCTTTCGGATGAGCATCCGCACCGTAAACCCAATCCGGGGATGGCCTTTGCCGCACAACGGGATATTCCGGGAATAGACCTTTCCCGAAGCATCATGGTGGGGAATAACATCAGCGATATGGAATTTGGGAGGAACGCAGGCATGCATACGGTATTCCTGAGGACCACCAGCGAGGCGCCAACACTCCCCCACCCTTCTATCGATATGATTTTTAGTGACTTATACGATTTTGCAAAAGCTTTGCATTTGGGATGAAATACGGGAATGCCTTTAGCGTTAAAAATCCTAATATGATCAACCGTGTGTTTTATATCGTGCTCGTTTGCTTCTGCTGTACAAGCTTCCAGCAAATGCATGCCCAGACCTTCATCAGCGGCAGCGTATTGAAGTCGCTGCAGGTACAAGAGGACTCTCTGAAGGTGTTGTCGGACTCGCTGATCAATGCAGCGGACCCGGCAGTGCGCTTGCGTTCGGACAGCCAGTTCATCCGTACCCTGGTCCGGAGTCTCAAGATGAAGAATTCTTTTTATTATCCATTCGACAGCCTGATAGGCATATCCAGGCTATATGCCCCGGACAGCACATTCCGGATCCTCACCTGGCAGTATAAAAGGGATGACCTCCTCTTTTTACAGGAGGGAGCCATTCAGATGAATCAGCCCGACGGATCGCTGAAGCTCTACCCCCTTTTTGACGTCTCCATGTTCACCGCCAAGCCGCTGGATTCGATAAGGACCCGGCGTAACTGGATAGGCGCCATCTATTACCGGATGATCGAGAAGTCCTACCAGGGTGTCAACTATTATACTTTATTGGGGTTTGATGACTTCACCCGCAGCAGCAATAAGAAATGGATGGAGGTGCTGACATTCTCACGCAGCGGCGAACCCATTTTTGGAGGCCCTTATTTTTCTTTCCAGAACGATTCCGCCCGCAGGCGTGTACAATACAGGTACAACATCGAATACAAGAAGGACGCCAGCACCCGGTTCAATTACGATCCGCAAATGGACATGATATTGTACGATCACCTGGTACCCGAAGGGGAAGAGACCTCAAGAAAGGATACTTATGTGCCGGATGGGGACTTCGAAGGATTCAAATGGCAGGACGGTATGTGGGTGCACGTGGAAAAACAGATATTCAACTTCAAGCTAAAGGACGGCCAGTTCCCGCAGGACCAGAAGATGATGGATGACAATGGGGGTATCAACGAGCAGAAACTGCAGGAACAATCCGAGAAGAATATACAGAATGCTGAAAAGACAAAGCCTGCTACGCCGGCGAAGAAGCCTAAGAAACCAGGAAACCAATAACGATGAATCGGACCTGACGGTCCGGCTTTTACACGGACTCTGTTTGTCTGTCCTTCGGACGGCTTCGCAGTGCGAAGCTTTAGTGACCTATTAGCCTATTCTTCGCGCGCAGGTACTCTTCCTCAGACAATGCCCCTTTTTGTTTAAGATCAAATAGTTTTTCCAGCTCGGCGGCAATGGCGGGTGCATTATTATGAGCCGGCCCCTGTTGAACGGCGTTTGGCATGGCCTGCTGTATGGCCGCTGCCATCTGTTGTGCGTGAATGGAAGTCTGAAGTGTCTTGTATTCCGACTGTGCAGCCGTGATGGTATCTTTCAGGCGGCGGGGATGATTGACATTGAAATAATCTGTTGCGCCTACTTCAGCCGCCGTCTGTATCTCTACATGCCCATAATTGAACAACCTGCCCATGGGTGTCATATCGTAAGAGACGTTGTTGATCTTATCCAAAGGGCTCTCTTTGGCATAGTGGCTGATCAGGCCGGATTCGTCCACGACCCTGTAATTGGTCACTACCCAGATATTGACCTTCCATGAATAATATTTCCACAGGAAATAGAGGATACCCAGGACGGCGGCGATCCATCCGTAATGTTCGATAAAGCCTATAAAATACGAGGCGACACAGCCTGTCAGGGCAATGAGGACAGGAAGGACTAATTGGGTCCAGCTGCTGTAAGTGACCAACAGCATCTTTTCTCCTTTTTGAAGCGGGGTGCGCATGGATGTTATGCTATTAACGTGATGATGATTCGATGCAATTTCCGGGCCTATCTGTAACAGCCCTGTTTGCCCAGTAATTCCTTTATCATCTTCTCCCATATAGCCTGGGCGGCAGATGCCTGTCCATGATTGGTCTGTTTATCGTAAAGCTCCTGCTGCTGCTGGATCTCTTTCTCCTTCTGTCTGTACAACTGTTCCAGCTCTTTCATAAAATTACCGGGTGTAAAGGTGAAGTTACGAATAGTGTCAGCCAATTCGCAGGCTTTTATGGCTGTGATATTGAAATGCTGCTGTTCGTGCTGTAAAGTGACTTCATTACGGTTGTTCGCCCGGCACCAGGACCGGCTTTTGTCAAAAAAAGGCAGGATGGTAACGACGACCCTGGTCTGACTGTACTGCGTCTGCTGGCTTGTCCTAACATCCAGACCGCTGTTGGTGGCGGCGGCAGCACGGCTCAGATCATCCGGCCGCCCTTTAAAATCATCCAATGTCAGGAGCCGTCCCCCGGACCAGGCGATCCTATCCGTATCGTCGGAACTGGCGGCGATCTCTGCCTGCACTTCTATGGAGGGGCCGCTATTGCTGGCCTTCAGCTGTTGCTGATTCTGACCCGCCCAGGCATCGAACTGCTGCAGCATATCGTCCAGACCGCGCCTGATAAGCTCTTCGATATATCGGGTGGCGTCCATGGTGGATTGTACGGTATTGTTTCCCTTGTATTCCACGATCTTGCCACCGGCATTGTAAAAGGCAATATTCATCCGCACTTCCGATTCTGCCTTCAGCCCTCCCGTCTTCTCGGCTACTTCCAATTGTGCGATGTGCAGGGTGATGGGGCTGGTCCGGGTGTCCTGTGTCAGATTGGCCTTCAAAAAATCAGAAATAGCTGCGGCAGCCCCGCCGGGCAGATTAAGAGATACGTACTTTTTACTGAAAACACCAGCCCGTACGGAACCAATGGTGGTAGTATCCTGTCTGTCATCCCTGACGCCGGCGATATAATAGTTCTGCAGCCGGGTCTTCAGCTTCTCCTGCCGGAAGTTGATAGTCTTTACCGCCTGGGCCCGATTGAGAAAAGGGAGGGACAGGAAGAATACTAGAAAGGATATCTTCTGCATACGTTTAGAGGTGCGTTAGTCATCCAATTTCAAGACGGCCAGGAATGCTTCCTGCGGAACTTCCACGTTACCTATCTGGCGCATACGCTTTTTACCCTCCTTCTGCTTTTCCAACAGCTTGCGCTTACGGCTGATATCACCGCCATAACACTTGGCAGTAACGTCCTTACGCAAGGCGCTGATAGTTTCCCGGGCAATGACCTTGGCGCCGATGGCGGCCTGGATGGCGATCTGGAATTGCTGGCGGGGCAGAAGCTCCTTTAGCTTTTCACAGAGCTTTCTTCCAAAGTCCTGGCTCCGGCTGCGGTGAATAAGGGCGCTGAGGGCGTCCACCTTATCCCCGTTGAGGAGAATATCCATTTTTACGATATCGCTATCCCTCTTACCTATCGGATGATAGTCAAAGGAAGCGTAACCGCGGGTCTGGCTTTTCAGCTTATCGTAGAAGTCGAATACTATTTCTGTCAATGGCATCTCGAAGATGAGCTCTACCCGGGTAGTGGTCAGGTAGCTTTGATTGAGGAGTATACCCCGCTTGCCCAGACAAAGGGTCATGATATTGCCGATATAATCCGGCTTGGTGATAATCTGCGCCTTGATAAAAGGCTCTTCTATCCTTTCGATACGCGTGGGATCCGGCATTTCCGAGGGGTTGTTCACCACTATCTCCTCCCCCTTGTTTGTAAAGGCGACAAAGCTTACGTTAGGGACGGTAGTGATCACCGTCTGGTCGAACTCTCTCTCCAGCCTTTCCTGGATGATCTCCATATGCAGCATGCCAAGGAATCCGCAACGGAAACCAAAGCCAAGGGCCTGGGATGTTTCCAGCTCATACGTGAGGCTGGCGTCATTGAGCTGAAGTTTGTCCATGCAATCCCGCAACTCTTCAAAATCATCCGTATTGACGGGGAATATTCCGGCGAATACCATCGGCTTTACTTCCTCGAAACCCTGGATCATTTCAGGATTTTGATTACTGGCCAGTGTAATGGTATCACCCACTTTCACCTCTTTTGCATTCTTGATACCCGTGATGATATAACCTACGTCTCCTGTTTTTACTTCCTGCCTGGGGTCCAGTGCAAGTTTCAGGACTCCTACTTCATCCGCCTCGTATTCGATATCAGTGGACACGAATTTTACGACATCGCCTTTCCGGATGCTGCCATTCAATATCCGATAGTATACGATGATACCCCTGAAAGAGTTGAATACGCTGTCGAAGATGAGAGCCTGCAGGGGCGCGTCGGGATTGCCTTTCGGAGAAGGTATCCTTTCGATGATGCTGTCGAGTATCTCCTGAACGCCAAGCCCTGTGCGGGCGCTGGCCAGCAATATCTCTTCCGGCTTGCAGCCGATGAGTTCGATGATCTGATCCTTTACCTCTTCCACCATGGCGCCATCCATATCGATCTTATTGATAACAGGGATGATCTCCAGGTCGTTGCCGATGGCCAGGTAAAGATTGGAAATGGTTTGGGCCTGGATGCCCTGGGTAGCGTCCACCAGCAAAAGAGCGCCTTCACAAGCGGCCAGCGCCCGGCTGACCTCATAACTAAAGTCGACGTGTCCCGGAGTATCGATCAGGTTGAGTATATATTGCTGCCCTTTGTGAGGATAATTGATCTGGATGGCGTGGCTTTTGATCGTGATGCCCTTCTCTCTCTCCAGGTCCATATCATCCAGCACCTGTGCCTGCATATCCCTTTCGGATATGGTATTGGTCATTTCGAGCAAACGGTCTGCCAGGGTGCTTTTACCGTGGTCAATATGAGCGATGATGCAAAAATTCCGGATGTTCTTCATTGCGGTGTAAATACCCTATTTTATTGAGGGTGCAAGATACGCTTTTAGTGCTGCAAATTCCGTATTTTCACACAAATTCCAGGCATGAATAACTCTCTGGACAACAAGCTAAAAAGCCAATAATGCGCCGTATACTTGCCCATAGCTGGCTCGGGAGGGTATATAGGGCCGACAAATGGCTTTTCGCACTATTTTTCCTGTTCTTTTTCTTCACGCTTGTTGCCAATATTATAAAGCTGCAGACAACTCCCTTTTTTATCTGGGCGATGTATTCTCAAAAGCTGCCGGATAAGACAGTTTATCCCTATCTGGAGGTGCACTACAACGACAATAAACTGCTCAATCTCAGACACAGCTGGAATGAGCCGGCCAAGAACTACCTTTTCGGGCCTTTGGGATATTATATTGAAACAAAAGACAGTAATTACGTGGACCCCTTTCGCTACTATCTGGAATCCCATTGGCTGAAGAAACACCCCGCATTCACCGGCATAGGGCCATATTTGTATCCGGACCGGAAGACCATGGACAAATTCCCCGGCTGGTACAAACGGTACCTATCCCTGCAGGTAAATGAACCCGTCAACGATATCCTGGTGCTGAGAAGACATGTTCAATTTCATCCGGATGGTACGAGTCAGGTAATAGCCACCGACACTTTGTTACACATACCCTGATAAATAGCATGAACGATCGCCAACGGATCATACTTACAAGAATCGTTACAGGAAGCCTGCTGTTGCTGCTGGCCATACGGTTCCTGGAGCATGCGACCCTGTCCGGGCTGTCCTCTCCCACTATTTTCTCCGTCCAGCCGGATATCACCTTCTGGCTCTACCGGATGTCCCCTCTTCCCTCTCTTTTGGTAGAAAATCCCGCAGGCGCGATCCTGTTCGACATCCTGCTTTTCCTCACCGGTGTTTTGTCCTTTCTTTTTCCGCTGCGAAGACTTTATATCATCTCTTTTTCCATCCTGTTAATGCTCTATGCGCTGTCCTATAATCTCTACGCAACGCATCATCTGGGGCAATTGTATGGATACATCATAGTGCTCCTCCCCTTCTGGGTCGGGAACAATTATAAGTTCAGCCTGGCATGGGAAGGTATGCGTTATTTCACCTGTCTTGTTTATTTCCTGGCCTTTTGGTGGAAGACAGTCTGGGGAAATTCATTCTATGACTGGCAGCACGGGGCCAGCAGTTTTAAAAGCAATCTGGTGGATTATATCACGCTGAACCCGGATACTATCATGACCGCACTATACAGGTGGTTCCTTCGTCATGAATGGACGCTCAATGCAGGTGACAAGGCGATAATGTTACTGGAAGGACTCATGGTCATCGGCTTCTTTACAAAAAGATATGACCGGCTGTTGATCTGGCTGCCGGTGATCATACATGTCTCTACCTATT
>Ga0105237_10007448_pt1 | contig 11978 bp, 5 predicted proteins | sample KBSC24metaG_FD_81520 | JGI IMG/M metagenome (GOLD analysis project Ga0105237, IMG submission 81520) | Corn rhizosphere microbial communities from Kellogg Biological Station, Michigan, USA - KBS C2-4 metaG | ecosystem: Host-associated > Plants > Roots > Rhizosphere > Soil | place: Michigan, USA... | reverse complement strand
TCTGACGCGTCGTGCGTGGCCCGGATCGTGTAGAGCGCCTGAGCGAGCGTGTTGGCGCCATCCCAGACCGAGATCCACAGCGGCCGCGCATCGGCGGCCTCCAGCGCCGCCACGATCATGGCGGAGCCCGGCGTATCCTTGCCCGCGCCGACGGCGGCCATGCCGTAATCGGGTTGGCCCGAACGGATGCGAGAGAGCAGGGCTGCCGCGGTCGGGAAGCCTGCTTCGTGCAGCAGCAGGTTGGGCTGAACCTTGCCATATTGCGCGACGATGCGGCGGATCGAATCCGGATGGACCTCATGCTGCATGTGCACCGAAGTGGTGGCGATCATCCCCTCGATATCGATCGCATTGGCATAGACGAGGAGCCGGACGAAGGACTCACTGTCGTCCGGCTCGTTCTCGATATCGCTGAGCACGATGAGGCGCTGCCTGGCAGGCGCCTCATCGGCCCGCGCCGGACAGGACGCCGCCATCGCCAGCAGCATCGCGGCGACCCGGGCCAGCGCGGGCTTCATCCTCAGTTGCCGCCGATCACCTTGACGAGGCCCGGATCGATCTTCGCCTTGCCGGTGGTGTCGAGCCGGTGCGCGGCCTCGTTCCAGTGCAGCGTCGTGCTGGTGCCGGCGCCCTTGCGATAGGCGTTGGTCTCGCCGTCATCGTCATACAGCGTGAAGCTGGCGTCGCGACCCGGATAGACGCGGATGCTCTCCAGCGGCTGCTTCTGCATCGTGTTCTGGATCTGCGCGCCGACCGGGACGATCGAGCCCGCGCGCACGAACAGCGGGATGCGGTCGATCGGCGCATCCGCCGTCACCGTCTGGCCGCCGGCATATTTGCGGTTGGTCCAGTAATCGTACCAGTCCGCGCCGGCCGGCAGATAGACCGGGCGGCTGGTCTGGCCCTGGCTGGTGACGGGCGCCACCAGGAAGGCCTTGCCCAGCATATATTCGTCGCCGAGGTTGGCGACGGCCGGATCGTTGGGGAAATCCATGAACAGGCCGCGCATGAACGGCGCGCCGGTCTCGTAGGTCTCGTGGCCGAGCGCGTAGAGATAGGGGATCAGCGCGTAGCGCAGGCGCAGATATTGGGCGAGGATCGGCTCGGCCGCCTTGCCATATTGCCAGATCGCGGTGGCCGGGCGCTGACCGTGGATGCGCAGCGTCGGCGTGAAGGTGTTGTACTCGAACCAGCGGACGAACAGCTCCGGATAGTCGGTATAGCTCGCCGGCATCGCGGTGGCGCCGGCCGGATCGACCAGCGGCGCGTGCGGCGGCGGCGGGCCGCTGGGATCCTGCCAGCCGCCCGTGTCGCTGCCCCAGTAAGCGAGGCCCGAGGCGGTGAAGTTGAGGCCGGTCGGCACCTGCCGTTGCAGCGCCTCCCACGTCGAATGCACGTCGGACGACCAGAACAGGCAACCGTTGCGCTGCGTGCCGGTATAGGCCGCGCGGCACAGGATCAGGTTGCGCTTGTCGGGCCGGTCCTCGGCCGATCCTTGCGCGACGCTCTCGGTGTGGAGCAGCGGGAAGAGGTTGTGATAGCGATCGCCCGAGCCGATCGAATAGAAGAAGCCGTCCGGCACCAGGTCGGGCTCGGTCTCGTCCAGCCAGAACCAGTCGAAGCCCTGCGAGGCGATATTGTCGCGGATCTTGCCCCAGAACCATTTGCGCGCATCAGGGTTGGTGCTGTCGATCAGCGCGCCGGCCCGGTCCGAGCGGGAAGGGAGGCCGTCGACGGTGTTGCCGTCCTTGTCCTTGAGCAGCCAGCCCTTGCTTTCGAGATAGCCGAAATAGCGGGAGTCACGCTCGAAGCGGGGCCAGACGCTGATGATCGAATGCAGCCCCATGGCATGGAGCTGATCGTTCATGCCTTTGGGATCGGGGAAATATTTCCGATCGATGTCGAGCTGGCCCATCCGCGTCCAGTAGAACCAGTCGAGCACCATCACGTCGAGCGGATAGCCCCGGCTGCGATAGCCGTTGGCGATGTCCATCATCTCCTGCTGGCTCTCGTAGCGCGCCTTGGACTGGATCAGGCCGAAGGCCGCCTTGGGCGGCAGCGGCGTGGCGCCCGTCAGCTTCGCATAGCCGGCATAGATGTCGTCATAGGTCTTGCCGGCGATCAGGAAGAAGGAGACGCGCTCGCCGACATTCGATTGCCAGCTGGTGCTGCTGTGCAGGCCCGGCGACACGATCGTCTCGGACGGATTGTCCCACAGGATGCCATAGCCCTTGTTGGTGACCATGAAGGGCACGCACACCGTCTCGCCGGCCGGCGCGTCGTAATAATGCTTGCAGTCGATGGTGCGGCCGCGCAGGTCCAGCACGCCTTCCTGGTTCTGGCCAAGCCCGTAATAATGCTCGTCGGCCGGCGAGGCGAAGGAGGCGCCGACCTTGAAGGTCTTCTCGCCCGCGACCGTGTTGGGGGACATGCTCCACCCGGTCATCCGAGTCAGCGGCGTGCCGTCGGCCGACGCGAACGTCACCGCGGCGGGCGGCAGGCTGGGCGCGAAATAGATTTCCATCTGGCTGGGCGCCTTGGGCCAGGGCTGGGCCGGCACCGTCACCGACAGGCCCGACGAGGTGAAGACGTCGTCGCCCTTCGCGTCGACCGTATGGCTCCAGCCGCTGGCATCGGCCTTGGCGTTCGGCCCCTCTCCCGGCGGCGCGTCGGCCAGCGCGCGGTCGAGCGCGAGCGTCACCCGCACGATATTGGGCGCATAGGGCTCGATCGAGACGACGGTGCCGTGGCGATCGAGGCTCGCCATCGGCGCGGCGCATGCGGGCAAGGCGATGGCGGCGGAGCCGGCCAAGAGAGCAGCCTGGACGAGGTTTTTCATGCGATCACTTTCCGGTGGTTGGCTGCTGGTCGATTGCGACGAGCAGGATGTCGTTGCTGCGCATCGGCAGGCTGAGGGTGAGGCGTCCGTCGGCACCGACCTGCGCCATGCGATCGACCTCGGGCATGTCGCGCGTCAGGTCCTGCAGCTGGCGGAGCTGGCGGGCATCGAGGCTCTTCGGTAGCCCCATGTCGATATAGGCCGAATAAGCGTCGTTATGGCGATAGCCGGTGCGGTAGGCCCGCACATGGTAGGAGCCGGCCGCGAGATGCGCGAAGGCGAGATGGGCGGGGGCCGACGGGCTGTTCGGCACCAGATGGGTATAGAAGGGGCGGTTGCTCACCTTCTGGTCGGGCTGCTGCCAGTCCCACACCAGAGCGGTCGTGCGCGTGCCGTCGGTCGCGGCCATCACCTGCGGATCGGCGACCGGCACGGCGCGCCCCTTCAGCGCGTTCAGATATTTGTAGGCGAAATAGGCCGGCTTGCGGATGCCTTCGCGGTTCATCAGGCCGAAGCCGCCATGGAAGGGCGTGGGCGGGGGACCGGGCTCCTCGAACAGGTCGGTGTAGGTCCAGTAGCTCATGCCCTGGGCCAGGCCCTCGGTGCCCTTGAGCTTGGAAAGGATGTAGGGCGCGCTGATATAGCTGTCGTGCACTGCGTCGCGCGGCGTGTAGCTCGTGCTCCATTCGGTGAAATAGAGCGGCAGGTCCGGGAAATGCGAGGCCGCGATCTGACGGCGGACCTTGCGGACATCGCCGATGATCGCGTCCTGATCGGGCGAGAGCTTGGTGTCCTTCTCGCCTTTCTCGTCCAGGAAGCCGCCATCGACGCCATAGGCATGGGTGGTCACGAAATCGACCGGCGCGCCGGACTTCGCGACATGGTCGAGAAACTCGGATACCCACGAGGCACCGGCGGTCGACGGGCCGCCGACCTGCAACACGGGATCGATCGCCTTCAGCGTGCGGGCCGTCCGGTCGTAGAGGTCGAAATAGGCCTGCTGGTCCCCGCCTTCCCAGAAGCCGCTGAGATTGGGCTCGTTCCACACCTCGAAATACCAGCGGCGAACCTCGGCGACGCCGTAGCGCCGCTGCATGTGGCGGACGAAGGCATCGACCAGCGCCGTCCACATCTCCGGCTTGGGATGGGAGGTGTTGCCCTTCCAGTAGAAGATGCTGTTGTCCGACGTGGCGAGCGCATGCGGCGTGAAGCCGAGCTCGACGAAGGGGCGGATGCCCTTGGACAGCAGGTCGTCGTAGAGTTCGTCCGTCTTCGTCCAGTCATAGACGGTGCGGCCATTCTCGACGCGCACCGCGCCCAGCACGTCGTGGAAGATGGCGTGGAAGCGGATGTAGCGGAAACCGAGCTCGTCGACCGCCGTCTTGAGCTGGGCCTGGGAATCGGGGCGGATCAGCGTGCCCGGAAAGTCCGAGCCGATGGAGAGATCGAAAAAGCGGTCGACGGGCTTTTCGGCCTTCGCGACATCGATGGCGATGGTGCGATCCGCCGCATGCGCGGCCTGGCCGGCGAGCATCGCCAGACCGCCCGCCACGGCGCATCGCCATCCCTTGCTGCCCTGTCCCATCGGCCCTCCCGTTCATCCTCAATGGTAGCGGTAACTTTTCTGGACGTGCTTGTCGATGTCCTTGATGGTCAGGCGCTGCCGCGCCGCTGCCCCGCGATCATGGCGCTCCAGGCGTCGAAACGCCGCGTCGAGCGATCGCCGTCGAAGCGATCGAGATTGGGGTCGTAACGCCGCGGCCGCCAGCCCAGCGCATCGAAGGCGGACAGCCAGATATCCCGCGTCCATGGCTGCGGATCGGCCGGGAGGAGACCGGCGAGGCGGTATCGCGCCTCGTAGCGATCCAGCGTCCCGGATGGCGCATCCCGGCCGGCGAGCCGGACGAGCATGGCGGAGGCGCTGTCCATGCCGGCCAGCTCGACCGCGAGCAGCCGGTTATATTCGCGTGCCAGCAAGGGCATGGCACCGTGCCGGGGCAGCAAGGTCGCCAGCCGCGCCGCCGCCGACAGCAGCGCGGCGATCGCAAAGGGCTCGGGGCTGTTCCACCGCCGCGACGCGCTCCCGATCGACAGTCTCCGGCCATGCCAGCCCGGCTCGCCGGCCGATGTTTCGCGCGCGTCGATCAGGATGTCGGCCTCGACGCTGTCGGGCGCGACGGCCGGGCACAGGACACCGCGTGACAGCGCGGCGTCCTTCAGCAGGGATCTGTAGCGATCGGCATCGACCTCCCATCCGGCGCTGATGCTGCGCAGCAGGCGGGGATCGGGCTCCGGGCCCAACAACCCACCGGACATGAGCGCCCGGTTCGCGGACAGGCCGGCGAGAGCCGGCGCGCGATCCTCGCTGCGCAGCCTGATCCAGGCATCGGCCAGATTTCCGGCTTCGTCCGGATCGCCATAGCTTCCATAGGGGATCAACGTCTCGGCCCCAGCGGCGCCGGCGATGCGCATGCCGTAACGCGGCCGTCCAAAGGCGGCCAGGGCGGCCGGCGCAATGCGCAGCAGCTGGTGCGCGCCCGCCACGACAGGCGGCAACGCGATCGTGCCCGAAGCATGCGCGGGCGGCGCGGGAATGACGGTCAGCGTGCCGAAACGCCGCGACAGCTGACGGAACAGCGCCGCGAAGAGCCACGCCTCGACGCCGTCGCCGAGGATCGCGAGGCGCGGGCCGGTCATGGCCTTGCCTCCGCCTCGCCCAGCCACGCTTCGATGAAGCGCCGGTGATGCGGCATGGCGTCGACATGCTGCGCGATCAGGTCGCGCCCTCGCGCCAGGTGGCGCTCGATGGCCCCGCGAGGCTCGAGATCCGCCCCCGGATGGTGAGCGGAGGGTTTCGCGCCCAGCCCGAACAGGATCGCCGCCCAGCTCGGCTCGCCGAAGCTTTCGGGATCGCGGATCGATATCTCGCCGGTCTGGCCGAACAGCTCGATCTGCTCGGCGAGCGAATCCGGAATGGGCTGGTCCCGCATCGCCTGCCAGAAGGGCTCGGTCCGCTGGCCCAGCCGATAATGGAGGATGATGAAATCCCGGATGCCGGCGAAGGCATGGATCATGGATCGATCATATTCGTCCGCCAGCACGGGATCGAGGCCGGCGAAGGGGAAAAGCTGGACGAGCAGGCTGATGCCGCGCTCGATCAGGTTGATGCTGGTCGATTCGAGCGGCTCGAGGAAGCCGCCCGACAGCCCGATCGAGACGCAATTGCCGACCCAGAAGCGTTGCCGGTGCCCGGCCTTGAAGCGCAGCTGGCGAGGCTCCGCCAGGGCCTCGCCATCGAGATGGGCCATCAGGGTGTCGACAGCGGTCTGGTCGTCCTGGAAGGCGCTCGCATAGACGTGGCCGTTGCCGATGCGATGCTGCAGCGGGATCCGCCAGCGCCAGCCCGCCACCCCGGCGGTCGAGCGCGTATAGGGCTCGATCGCGTCGATGCCGGCGCAGGGCACCGCCCACGCGCGATCGGCCGGCAGCCAGTGCGACCAGTCGTCGAACGGCACGCCCAGCGTCTGGCCGAGCAGCAGCGAGCGGAAACCCGAACAGTCGATGAAGAGATCGCCTTCGATCGACCGTTCGCCGTCGAGATGCAGGCGCGCGATCAGCCCGGTCTCGCCATCGAGATCGACATCGGTGACGCGGCCCTGGACATGCCCGGCCCCCGCCTCGGTCGCCAGGTGCCGGAGATGCCGGGCGTAGAGGCTCGCATCGAAATGATAAGCGTAGGAATATGTGGAGGCGAGTGACCGGGCATCGTCCGACGGTGGCTGGAAGCGGCCGGCGAGGGCGGCCTGCGCCGGCAGCGAATATGCGTCGAGCGCCTCGCTTTGGCCCAGCCGAAGCAGGTGATGGTGCGGCGAGAGCCCGGCGATGTCCGGCCCATGATCGCCGAAGCCGTGGAAGAAGCTGTGGCCCGGCGCGCGCCAGTCGCGAAACTCGATGCCGAGCTTGAAGGTCGCCTGCGTCTCGCGCACGAAGGCGTGTTCGTCGATGTTCGCCCAGCGGTTGAAGTGGCGGATGGTGGGAAGCGTCGCCTCGCCGACGCCGACCGTGCCGATCTCCGGCGATTCCACGAGCGTGACGACCGGGGCGTGCGGCGGTGCCATCCGGGAGAGCGCGAGCGCCGTCATCCAGCCGGCGGTACCACCGCCGACGATCACGACCCGTCTGATCGAAGGTCCGGTCATGTCCCCATCGTCCCCCGGACAATGCTAAAGAGGTGGCGGGCGGACGTCCACAAGACGCCGCCCGCCACAGGGGGAGACTTAGAAGGTGACCCGCATGGACGCGGTGTAGCGGCGGTCGCTGACGAACCAGGCGCGGCCCATCATGCCGGTCGTCTGCTTCATGAGCACGCGGTTCTGGGCGTTGTTGAGGTTCTGCGCTTCGATGCCGAACGAGACCTTGTCGTTCAGGAACTTGAAGAAGATCGACCCGTCCAGCTGGCCATAAGCGGCGTTGTAGGTCGGCAGGCCCCAGAGGACGCAATGGTCCGCCGCGGTGTTTCCGCCGCACTGCACGCCACCGGGGGTGAGCGGCGTGCCGTCCGACCCCTGCGTGCCGTTGACGTTGGTCGCCAGCAGGTAGCGGCTGCGCCAATTGTAGGCGAGGCGCACCGAGAGGATGCCCTTCTCGTAATAGCCGGTCAGGTTGTAGCTGTACTTCGACAGGCCTTCGAGCGGCAGGTTGCCGAAGATCGCGCCGTTGGTGTCGACGCCGTTGATCGACACGAACGAGGCGCTGCCCGACTGCAGGCCCGAGCCATTCACCTTGGTCGTGCTGTCGACGAAGGTGAAGTTGGACGTGATGCCGAAGCCGCTCAGCAGGCCCGGCAGGAAGGTGAAGGCCTGGTTGTAGCCGATTTCGAAGCCTTTGATGTTGGCGGTGCCGACATTGTAGGGCGCGGTGAGCGGGTAGGTGATGCCGCCGAACTCGAACGGCTGCGTCACGTTCCGGATGATGTTGTCCAGATGCTTGTAGAAGACCGTGGCCGTCAGCGAGCTGGCCTTGCCGAAATACCATTCGAGCGCGGCATCGACCTGGTTCGAGGTGATCGGCTTGAGGTAGGGATTGCCCGACGCGGTCGAGTTGAAATTGTAGGTGCCCGTCGTCGTGTCATACGAGGCGGACAGGGGCGTATAGGCCTGCAGCTGCGTATAGTCCGGCCGGGTCATGGCGCGGGCGACGGCGAAGCGGGCCTGCAACCTCGGGGTGATCTTGTAGAGCAGGTTGAGGCTCGGCAGGAAGAAGTGATACTTCGTCTTGGCATCGATCGCCTGCGCCAGGCCCGTGAATACCGGGCCGCCCGCCGGCGCTCCCGAAATCGGGTTCGGCTGGACGATGAAGCCGTCGGCGCTCAGATCCGTATGGATGTAGCGCAGGCCGACATTGCCGCTGAGCGGCAGGCCGAGATTATCGAAATCGAAGTTCAGCACGCCGTAGAGCGCATAGCTCTTCTCGTGCAGCACGTTCCGGTTCGCGTCGGTATATTGGGCGAGCGCGAAGGTCGGGCAGCTCGCCGCCGGGTTGATCTGCTCGCAGAGCTGCGTCGTGATGTTGTGGAGCGCGAGGTAGCTGCCCGGATAGTCCGTCGCCTGCGAGGTGGCCGGGAAGACCACGGAGAGCGGGACGTTCGCGCCGCCATGATAGAAATCGTTGCCGAAGTTGAAGGTGGTGCTCGCCAGCGGGAATTGGGACAGATAGGCGAGCGTCGGGATGGTGCCGGGAACCTGCCAGGTCTGGCTGACCGCCTGCCAATTGTACGGCGTCGCCTGGTTGTTCTCCTTGGTGTTGGTCATGCGACCGCCGAACTTGAAGCTCTTGAGGAAGCCGCCCGTGTCGAGATCATAGTCGAGATCGGCGCGATACGCCCACTCGTTGCCGACATTGTGCTGCTTCTCGTCCATCGTGAACGCCCAGTAATAATTGGACGAATTCCCGATGAAGGACGGATCGACCGAGACGCTCGGCACGCCCTTGGTCAGGTCGACCGTCTCGCTCGGCAGGTTGACGCCGGTGGCGACCGTCGAATCGAAGCTGTTGTTCGTCGCGTGGACGTGCTGCAGATCGGCGCGGATGGTCAGCCGCTCGATCGGATGCCATTTGACCGAGCCAGAAATGTCGGTCGTGACCGACGTCTGGTCGGCGCTGCGGACGTCGTCGCTGAACGGCATGCCGTTGCCGTCGGCCGGATTGGGATCGGTCTCGATGCCCTTCTGGAAGACGCCGTTATCGTCGAACTGGAACTGCGTGCCGGCGGCGGGGACGATGTTGTACGCATTGTCCTGCGCGAAGATCGCATGCTCGGCCCAGTGGAACTTGTAGCGCGACTGGAAGAAGGTCGCCGTCACGTCGAGGTTGCTGGCGGGCTTCCACTGCAGCGCGCCATAGGCGCCGAAGCGCTTGCGCGTGTAGTCGAGGCGGCGCCAGTCGATGCCCTTGGGGATGTAGACCGTCTTGCCGGGGACGAGATCCGTGCGCGGATAATAAGGCTCGACCTGCACGCCGTCGGTGCGCGTGGCACTGATCGAGTAGGCGACGTCGGCCAGCACGCCGATCTCGCCGATCGGGGTGTCCCAGCGATTGCTGTAGAGGGCGGAGAAGGAGGGCTCCAGCTCCTTGCGCAGATCGCCCATCGACCCCGAGGCCGACACGCTGATGACCTGGCCCTTGGAATCGAACGGCAGGCGCGTGCGCAGGTTGACGAGGCCGCCGATGCCGCCCTCGATCAGGTCGGCCGACGGATTCTTGTAGACGTCGACGCCCGACAGCAATTCCGGCGGCACGTCCTCGAAGCTCAGCACGCGGCCGCCATTGGCGCTGAACGCATCGCGGCCGTTGAGCTCGGAGCGGACGAAGGTGAGGCCGCGAATGTTGACGCCCGAGCCCTCGACCGAGAAATGGTCCGGGTCGGCGCGCGAGATGAAGTGATCGATGGTGACGCCGGTGATGCGCTGCAGCGTCTCGGTGACGCTGCGATCGGGCAGCTTGCCGATATCGTCGGCGCTGATCGAATCGACGATCTGGTTGGCGTTGCGCTTGATGCCGATCGCGTTGGCGATCGAGGCGCGCTGGCCGGTCACGACGATCTCGCCGGGATTGGCCTTGCCGGGCGTCGATGCGCCCTGCTGGACGGGCGTGCTGGGGCCCTGGGTGGTCGTCGGCGAAACCGATCCGTTGTCGGTCTGGCTGCCGCCCGTCTGCGCGAAAGCGGGTGTCGAGATCGCAGCGAATGCGAAGACGGCGGCGGATGCGCCAGCGCAAAGAAGCCCAATACGGCGCGTGCGGGCGCAGCCCGCAGGCGTCAAGTTTCCAGCCTTCATGTCTACCCCTCCATGTGGCCCTTCGCCCCTGATCGGCGCTATTCGATGATAGCGTTATCAAATCAGAGTGGTGATCGAGATTTTCTACTCGTCGGGCACGGGGCGGTCGTAACAGTTCAATAACAGGTCGGCAACAGGTTTTTGTTGCACGCTAACATTTTCGTCAATGGAGGATACGGATCGCACCGTAGGAGTGTGACGGCATGATTGCGGACGCGGTGTCGTGCGCGTCCGGGTGCTCGTAGCGGCGCTGTTGCCCGCATCCGGGGAGGCCGCGTTCAACGGGACGCCGCTTTGCGGATCCTGCAGGGCCCGGCTCGTTCGCATTCGGCGCAATCCGCCGGGCTCCATAGTCGAGCGTGCCGAACTGGTCGCTCTTGTCTCAGGCAGCGCGTGTGGTGCCGCCGGCCGTCTCGATGTCCTTCTCGGCGAAGTGGCGCGTATCGCCGACCCTCACGTAGGGCGGCGCGGAAATTCCGATAGCGTGCGGGGATCGGGGAGGACTGGCGCTTGCGCCCATCCTGCTGTCGCGATGGCCGTCGGCGACGGGGTGGCGAGCGTGGCCTCGCCATTCTCTTCCTGCCGGGTGCCTAATTCGATCGGATCGGCCATCTTATTGTTATCGATATCAATATTGCTGGTATCGGCTGCATTCAAGCATGCTCACGATGCTGCAATGTGAGATATCGTTATCAGGCCAGCCCGCGCGCAAAATTGTGATGCATGATTCCCGTTCGCCCCGAGCCTGTTGAAGGACGTGCGGCAGGCGATGCGCCTGGGGCACGCACTTCGACAGGCTTAATGCGAACGGGTTAAGAGCAACCCTCAAGGAGCGCGGGGCGCTTTCTGGTGATGCGGTGCGCTCCGCCTCCCTCACACCGTCTCGGCGACACCGTCGACGCGGCGCGGCAGGCCGAGCGGATTGGCCGACTGGATGGCCTCCGGCAACAGCGCCTCCGGCAGATCCTGATAGCAGACCGGCCGCAGGAAGCGTTCGATCGCCGCCGTGCCGACCGAGGTCGAGCGCGGGTCGGAGGTCGCGGGGAAGGGGCCGCCATGCACCATCGCGGTCGACACCTCGACACCGGTCGGCCAGCCATTGGCCAGGATCCGGCCGGCCTTGCGCTCCAGCACGGGAATGAGCGATGCGGCCGCCGCATGATCGCCCTGATCGATCTGCAGGGTCGCGGTCAGCTGGCCCTCCAGTTGCTCGAGGAGCTCGGCGACCTGGGCCAGATCCTTCGCGCGGATGACGAGCGATGCGGCACCGAAGACTTCGTGGGACAGGGTCGGATCGGCGAGGAAGCGATCGGCGTCGGTCTGGAAGAGCGCGGCCCGGCCGAGCGTGCACCCGGTCCCCTCGGCGCCGCGTGCCAGCGTCTCGACCGCCTGATTCCCCTCGAGCGCCGACACGCCCTTGTCGAAGGCCGCCTGGATGCCCTTGGTCAGCATCACCTGCGGTTGCGCCTGTTCGAGCGCCTGCGCGGCGGTTTCGGCGAAGCGATCGAGATCGGGGCCGGCAAGGCCGATGACGATGCCGGGATTGGTGCAGAATTGTCCGGCGCCCATGGTGAGCGACCCGACATAGGCCTTGGCCAGCGCCTCGCCACGGGCGGCCAGCGCCTCGGGGAAGAGGATGACGGGATTGATGCTCGACATTTCGGCATAGACCGGGATCGGCTCCGGCCGCCCGGCGGCCAGCGTCATGAGCGCGAGGCCGCCGGCGCGCGATCCGGTGAAGCCCACCGCCTTGATCCGCGGATCGGTGACCAGCGCGGCGCCGAGTTCGTTCGCGGGGCCCTGGA
>Ga0105237_10007447_pt1 | contig 11978 bp, 15 predicted proteins | sample KBSC24metaG_FD_81520 | JGI IMG/M metagenome (GOLD analysis project Ga0105237, IMG submission 81520) | Corn rhizosphere microbial communities from Kellogg Biological Station, Michigan, USA - KBS C2-4 metaG | ecosystem: Host-associated > Plants > Roots > Rhizosphere > Soil | place: Michigan, USA... | reverse complement strand
TACATTGTTTCTAGCCCTCCCTAGAGGTTGACTAGGGTTATCACTGCTCGCAGTGCTTCGATCTGCCGGGGTGCGGGCCGCGCACACAATCCCGTTTTTTGCATCCCTCGACCTCCTTTTGCTTATGACTCCGGACTCTCCGATTGCGAATCAACTCACGGCATTGCTGCAGCGCGCCGAGGGCGTGCTGTCGCGCCTCGAAGCCGTGCTGCCGGCACCGCCGGCCGCGCCAGACTGGAGCGCATCGATCGCCTACCGCTACCGCTCGCGGCGCGGCGCCGGCAAGCTCGAGCCGGTGCGGCACGTGGCGCAGACGCGCCTCGCCGATCTGTGCGAGGTCGAGCCGCAGAAGCAGCGCCTGCTGCGCAACACCGAGCAGTTCGTCGCCGGCAAGCCGGCCAACAACGTGCTGCTGACCGGCGCACGCGGTACCGGCAAGAGCTCGCTGATCAAGGCCTGCCTGAACGAGTTCTCGGCCCGCGGGCTGCGGCTGATCGAGGTGGACAAGGCGGATCTGGTCGACCTGCCGGACATCGTCGATCTGGTCGCCGAGCGGCCCGAGCGCTTCATCGTGTTCTGCGACGACCTCAGCTTCGACGAGGGCGAGCCGGGCTACAAGGCGCTGAAATCGATCCTGGACGGCTCGGTCGCCGCGTCGACCGACAACGTGCTGATCTACGCCACCAGCAACCGCCGCCACCTGCTGCCCGAGTACATGAAGGAGAACCTGAGCTACACCCACACCGAGGATGGCGAGGTGCATCCTGGCGAAGTGGTGGAGGAGAAGATTTCGCTCTCCGAGCGCTTCGGCCTGTGGGTCAGCTTCTATCCCTTCAGCCAGGGCGAATACCTGGCGATCGTCGCGCAGTGGCTGCGCTACTTCGGCGTCGACGCGCCGGCGATCGACGCGGCGCGGCAGGAGTCGCTGGTCTGGGCGCTGGAGCGCGGATCGCGTTCGGGGCGGGTGGCCTACCAGTTCGCGCGCGACTACAGCGGCCGGCATACGGCATGAGCGGCGCGTACCCGGAGTCGCGGAAAGCGATCGACGTGGCCGTCGGCGTGCTGATCCGCGAGGACGAGAGCTTCCTGCTGACGAGCCGGCCCGAGGGCAAGGTCTACGCCGGCTACTGGGAATTCCCGGGCGGCAAGCTCGAAGCCGGCGAGACAGTGGAAACCGCGCTGCGGCGCGAATTGCACGAGGAGCTCGGCATCACGCTGCACGCCGCCGAGCCCTGGAAGATCGAGGTGATGGACTATCCGCATGCGCGCGTGCGCCTGCACTTCTGCAAGGTGCGGCAGTGGTCCGGTGAATTCGAGATGCGCGAGCGCCAATCGATGGCCTGGCAGACGCTGCCGGTGCAGGTCGGCCCGGTGCTGCCGGGCACGATCCCGGTGCTGAGGTGGTTCGCCGAGGAGCGCGGCCACGCCGGCGCTACCCACGTCGAATGAACGCCGATGGTCCGATTGCTACACTGATCCGATGAACTGGTTGGACGAAGTCAAATGGGACGAGCACGGCCTCGTTCCGGCCATCGCGCAGGAAGTCGGCTCCGGCGACGTGCTGATGTTCGCCTTCATGAATCGCGAGGCCCTGGCGCGCACCGTGGAGCTGGGCGAGGCGGTGTACTGGAGCCGCTCGCGCGGGCGTCTGTGGCACAAGGGCGAGGAGTCCGGCCATATCCAGAAGGTCCATGAGCTGCGGCTCGACTGCGACAACGACGTGATCCTGATGAAGGTCGAACAGTTGGGCCACGAGCCGCCGATCGCCTGCCACACCGGGCGCCATTCCTGCTTCTTCCAGCTGTACAAGGACGGCGCCTGGCAGACCGTCGAGCCGGTCTTGAAAGACCCGGAACGCATCTACAAATGAGCGGCAACGACACACTGGCCCGGCTCGCTGCGGTGATCGAGCAGCGCAAGGGCGGCGATCCCGAGAAGAGCTATGTCGCGCGGCTGTTCCGCAAGGGGACCGACGCGATCCTGAAGAAAGTCGGCGAAGAGGCCACCGAGGTGGTGATGGCGGGCAAGGACGGCGAGGCGAAGAAGATCGTCTACGAAGTGGCGGACCTGTGGTTTCATTCGATGCTGGCGTTGAGCGCCTTCGGCTTGACCCCGGCGGATGTGTTGGCGGAGCTGGAGCGGCGCGAAGGGCTCTCTGGGCTGGAAGAATTCGCGGCGCGCAAGGCCATCGAGCGTGAGGTGAAAGAACCATGAACGACGTGATCGACATTTCCAGCGACAAGGAACAGTCGCTGAAAACCATCGGGCACATCAGCTATTTCCTGCATGCGATCGTCGCGGTCGGCGCGGTGATCCCGGGGGCGCAGCCGGGCATCGCCTTGCTGCTGATCGCCTTCATCCTCGATCTGGTGAAGAAGAGCGACGCCGAGGGCACCTGGCAGGAATCGCATTTCCGCTGGCGCATCAGCTCGGTGCTGTGGGCCGCCGGGCTCTACATCGTGACCGCGCCGCTGTGGTTCCTTTTCATCGTGCCGGGCATGATCGCCTGGGCGCTGATCTCGATCTGGTTCCTGTATCGCGTCGTGCGCGGCTGGATGAACCTGAATGCGAACAAGCCGATGGAGATTCGATGAGTCACGATCCGGATTGCGTCTTCTGCAAGATCGTCGACGGGAAGATTCCGTCGAAGAAGGTCCATGAAGACGACGAGCTGATCGTCTTCCACGACATTCACCCGGCCGCGCCGGTGCACCTGCTGATCATCCCGAAAGAGCACGTGCCGACCTTGTTCGAGGCCACCGAGGCGCACGAACATCTGCTCGGACGCATGCTGTTGCTCGCGCCGAAGCTGGCGCGGGAACATGGCGCCGGGAATGGGTTCAAAGCCTTGATCAACGCCGGTGCGGATGGCGGACAGGAGGTCTATCACCTGCACGTCCATCTCATCGGCGGCCCCCGGCCCTGGGGCAAGCTGCCACTCTGAGTGCGGTTGAGCGCCCATGGTCCCCGTCACCTAGAATTCCGGATTCCCCTAGCAGGAGCAAGACCATGGGTTCATTCAGCATCTGGCATTGGCTGATCGTGTTGTTGATCGTCGTGATGATCTTCGGCACCAAGAAGCTGAAGAACATCGGCAGCGACCTCGGCAGCGCCGTCAAGGGCTTCAAGGACGGCGTGAAGGACGGTTCGTCGTCTGATGCGGCCACGCCGCCGTCGCAGGTCGGCTCGAACGCGAGCGCGCGCGCGTCCGATCCGAACACGGTCGACGTCGAAGCCAAGACCAAGTCCTGATCGTGCGCCCGGCGGTTCGGCTCGCATGATCGACTTCGGTTTCGACAAGATCGCGCTGATCGGCGCGGTGGCGCTGATCGTCATCGGGCCGGAGAAGCTGCCGAAGGTGGCGCGCACCGTCGGCCATTTCATGGGCAAGGCGCAGCGCTACGTGGCCGAGGTCAAGGCCGAGGTGAACCGCTCGATCGAGCTCGACGAGCTGAAGAAGATGCGCAGCACCTTCGAAGACGCGGCGCGCAATGTCGAAAGCACGATCCACAGCGAGATCTCGCAGACCAAGACCGATCTGCAGACCACCTGGGACGGCCACACCGCCGACCTGCCGCCCGACAGCGGCCAGCACGATGGCTGGCAGCCTCCGCCGCCGCAATACAAACATCCGAAGAAGAACTGGCGCGTGAAACGCAGCGCCACGCCGCGCTGGTACAAGCAGCGCCAGAGCGTGCGCACGCATGCCCAGTCCGGCGCCGCGCGTGTGGCGCGCTTTCGTCCTCCGCGGTCCTCCGCGTAACGCCTGATGGCCTCCAAAAACGACGGCCCCGATGAACTCGAGGGGACTGAGCAGCCCTTTGTCTCGCACCTGGTCGAGCTGCGCGACCGGCTGATCCGCGCGCTGCTCGCCGTCGGCATCGCCTTCGGCGTGCTGGCGATCTGGCCCGGGCCGGCGGGGCTCTACGACCTGCTCGCCGCGCCGCTGGTCGCGCATCTGCCCAAGGGCGCGACGCTGATCGCGACGAACGTGATCTCGCCCTTCATCGTGCCGCTGAAGATCACCTTGATGGCGGCCTTCCTGATCGCGCTGCCGGTGGTGCTGTACCAGGCCTGGGCCTTCATCGCGCCGGGCTTGTATTCGCACGAGAAGCGGCTGGTGCTGCCGCTGGTGATCTCCAGCACGGTGCTGTTCCTGCTGGGCGTCGCCTTCTGCTACTTCTTCGTCTTCGGCCAGGTGTTCAAGTTCATCCAGGGCTTCGCGCCGAAGAGCATCACTGCGGCGCCGGACATCGAGGCCTACCTGAGCTTCGTGCTGACGATGTTCATCGCCTTCGGCGCCACGTTCGAGGTGCCGATCGTCGTGGTCGTGCTGGCGCGCATGGGCATCGTCAGCATCGAGAAGCTGCGCAGCTTCCGCGCCTATTTCGTCGTGCTCGCCTTCGTCGTCGCCGCGGTGGTCACGCCGCCCGACGTGGTCTCGCAACTGGCGCTGGCGATCCCGATGTGCCTGCTGTACGAGGTCGGGCTGATCGCCGCGGGCGTCTTCATCAAGCATACCCAGGCGCCCGACGCGGACGCCGAGAAGACCACGTCCTCGAGCTGAATCACTCCTGCTGCTGGCGCAGCGGATCGCGGTTCGGGCGCTGCGTCACGGTGACCTTGAGCTCCAGCGCCTTGTTGCCGCGCAGCACCGAGATCACCGCGGCCGACTTCGGCTTCAGCGCCGAGACGGCCGCCAGCAGTTGCACCGTGTTGTCGACCTGCGTGTCGCCGATCTTCGTCACCACGTCGCCCGGGCGCATGCCGCCGTCGTAGGCCGGACCGTCCTGCAGCACGCCGGTGATCAGCACGCCCTGCCGCGTCGACAGGCGCAGGCTTTCGGCGATCTCGGGCGTCAGGGTCTGCGGCTCGACGCCGATCCAGCCGCGCGTGATGTGGCCGTCCTTGATCAGCCCTTCCATCACGGTGCGCGCGGTGTCCGCCGGGATCGCGAAGCCGATGCCCAGGCTGCCGCCGCTGCGCGAATAGATCGCGGTGTTGATGCCGACCAGGTTGCCGTTCGCATCCACCAGCGCGCCGCCGGAATTGCCCGGGTTGATCGCCGCGTCGGTCTGGATGAAGTTCTCGAAGGTGTTGATGCCGAGCTGGTTGCGCCCGAGCGCGCTGACGATGCCGGCGGTCACCGTCTGGCCGACGCCGAACGGGTTGCCGATCGCCAGCACCACGTCGCCCACCTCGACCGCGTCGTTGCGGCCGAAGGCGATCACCGGCAGCGAATCGAGATCGATCTTCAGCACCGCGACGTCGGTCTCGGGATCGGTGCCGACGAGCTTGGCCGTCGCGCGGCGCCCGTCGCTGAGCATCACCTCGATGTCGACCGCGCCGTCGATGACGTGGTTGTTCGTCAGCAGGTAGCCGTCGGCCGAGGCGATCACGCCGGAGCCGAGGCCGACCTGCGGCTGCTGCTGGCGCTGCAATTGGTCGCCGAAGAAGAAGCGGAACCAGGGGTCGTTGATGCGCGGATCGCGTGGCGGGGCCTTGCTCGCGGCGATGCTGACCACCGCCGGCGTGGCCCGCCGCGCGGCGGGCGCATAGCTGTTGACGACGCCGCTCTCGGCGCGCTCCGGCGCCGGCGCCTGGATCAGCGAGACCACGTCGGGAAGCGCGCGCCCGTGCGGCGCGCGGCGCAGCCAATCCGGTTTCAGCGTGGCGACGACAAAAAGCATCGCCACGGCGACCGTGACCGCTTGGGAGAAAATGAGCCAGGTTCTACGCATCGGGGAATGTCGGTTGCTATGGCTCAGCGCAGTGAGATCGAATCGGCCCTGAACGAGCTGCTGGACATAGGGCGGTTCCGGGATTATGGGCCGAACGGTTTGCAGGTCGAGGGCCGGCCGGAGCTGCGCCGGATCGTCTCCGGCGTGACTGCGAGCCTGGCCTTGATCGAGGCCGCAGCGGCGGCCGGCGCCGATGCGCTGCTGGTGCACCATGGCCTCTTCTGGCGCGGGCAGGATGGCCGGCTCACCGGCTGGCTGAAGGCGCGGGTCGCGCTGCTGATGGCGCACCAGATCAACCTCTTCGCCTATCACCTGCCGCTCGACGCGCACCCGCAATGGGGCAACAACGTGCAGCTGGGGGCACGGCTCGGCCTGGAGGCGGACGGGCGTTTCGGCGAACAAGCGCTCGGCTTCATCGGCACGCCGGGCGCCGAACTCTCGCTCGAGAGCCTGGCCGATCGTGTCGCGACCGCGCTGGCGCGCAAGCCGGTGGTGGTGGCCGGAGACGGCCGGCCGCTGCGCCGCATCGCCTGGTGCACCGGCGGCGCCCAGGGTTATTTCGAGGAGGCCATCGCGGCCGGCGCCGATGCCTTCCTGACCGGCGAGATCTCCGAGCCCCAGGCGCACTACGCGCGCGAGACGGGGGTGGCTTTCCTGGCCTGCGGCCATCACGCGACCGAGCGCTATGGCGCGCCGGCGCTTGCCGGCCACATCGCCGAGCGTTTCGGCCTGGAGCACCAGTTCATCGACATCGAGAATCCGGCATGACGCTCGCCCAGCCGCTCGCCGTGACGATGGGCGATGCCTGCGGCATCGGGCCCGAGATCATCGCGATGGCGTTTGCCCGCGGCGAGCTGGCGCACAGCGTGGTGGTCGGCGATGTGGCCGTGATGGCGCGTGCGCTGCGCCTGTGCCGCCTGCCGCTGACGGTGGCGAGCCTTCGCAGCGCCGAAGAGGCATCGGCGGCCGCGCCTGGCGTGCTGCCCGTGCTGCAGGTGGGTGGCATCGCCGGCGGCCTCGCCGATCTGCCTCTCGGCCAGGTCGACGCCCGGGCCGGCGCCGCGGCCGCACGCTGCATCGAACAGGCCGTCGACCTGGTGCGGCGCGGCGAGGCCGGCGCCATCGTCACCGCGCCGATCCACAAGGAGGCGCTGGCCGCGGCCGGCATCGCCTACCCCGGCCACACCGAGATGCTGCAGGCCCTGGCGCGGCCGGGCGCCGCGCCGCCGGCGGTGCGCATGATGCTGGCCAACGAGGAGCTGCGCACCGTGCTGGTGACGATCCACCTGTCGCTGCGCCGCGCGATCGACGCGGTGACCTTCGATGCGGTGCTCGACACCTTGCGCATCGCCCATCGCGCCGCGGCCGCCTGGGGGCAGCCACGGCCGCGCATCGGCGTCGCCGGCCTGAACCCGCACGCCGGCGAGGGCGGCCTGTTCGGCGACGAGGAGCTGCGCATCATCGCGCCGGCGATCGCGGCCGCGCGCGCCGAGGGCATCGATGCACGCGGCCCGTTCGCGCCCGACACCGTCTTCATGCGCGCACGCAACACGGTGCAACATCCGGGCGAATTCGATCTGGTCGTCGCGATGACGCACGACCACGGGCTGATCCCGGTCAAGTACCTCGGGGTCGAGCAGGGGGTCAACGTCACGCTCGGCCTGCCCTTCGTGCGCACCAGCCCGGACCATGGCACCGCGTTCGATATCGCCGGCACCGGCCGTGCCGATCCGTCGAGCCTGATCGCCGCGGCACGCATGGCGCGCCGGCTCACAGGCTCCTAGACGCGTGACGAGAAAGGCCGCGGCTGAGATGCCGCGCCGATCGCCTTCAGCTGTTTGCGCGCCCGTGCCGTGGCCCGCTCGATCAGGTAGGCGTTCTCGAACGGCCGCAGGCGCCCGGTCTCGCACATGCGCGCCAGCATGCGCGAGGTCAGCGACAGCGTCTGCTGATGTTTCTTGCCGTGCGTGAACACGAAAAACGCGCGGCCCGGGCTGACGTAGCTGAGGCGCACCTTCTTCCAGCTGTCCTGCAGGTGCATCTGGTAGGCGAAGCCGATTTGCACGTGGTCCATCAGCGCGATGCCGCGGTTCGGCTCCGGCGGATCGGCCGACGGCATGCCGTCGATGTTGATGTCGATATCCGCCGCCTCGCCCGGGTCGGCCGACTCCGGCGCGCTGAGATCGATGTCGATATCCACGTCGACCCGCCCGTCCCAGTCGATCGCGCTTTCGGCGACCAGGCCGATGCGCTGCGCCTCCGCGGGCGACAGGCGCTCTTCGAGCACCACGTCCTTCAGCTCGGGCACCGCCTCGGCCGGCGAGACCTCGCCTTCCTTCGGCACCGAGCGGTTCAGCAGCGTGTCGATCTCGCTGGCCATCATGTTGTAGTCGAGCTCGCTCAGCGGCTGGCCCTTCAGCGACTCGGCGTGCGCCGGCAGCAGCTGCGCGAAGAACGCCTTCTTCTTCGCTTCCGGCCAGCGAATCAGGTCGAGGCCGGCGTTCAGATCCTTCATCAGCTGCGGCAGCTTCATCAGGAAATTCTTGCGGTGCGCGGGCGAGCCCTTGGGCTGCACGCTCATCACCAGCTCGCGGCCGGCGACGCGGAAGCGCTTGGCCGCATCGGACTGCCCGCCGTCGCGGTGCACCGCGCGCATGATGGTCTGGCTCCACACCTGCGACAGGAACTGGCGGACGAAGTCGGGCATCGAGAGCGGCGCCAACGCTGCTTCCAGCGTTTGCAGATAACGCTGCTGCAAGCGCAGCTCGGTCTCCACGCCCTGCAGGACGGCCGGCGCGTCGCTCTGTTTCGCCAGCCCGGCTTCGTTCTGGCGTGCGATGAAGTCTTCGAGCAGGTCCAGCTTGGCCTCGTAGAGCGCCATGTGCTCGAACTCGCCCTCGACGATCTCCTGCACCAGCTCGCGCACGCGCGTCAGCAGCTCCAGGCCGGGGCCGTCGCCGAAATCCTCGAAGGCACAGGCCAGCGACGCGATGCGATTGACGAAGCGCCGCACCGGGTGGCGGCGTGACGAGAAGAAGGTGACGTCGCCGAGCGCGACCCGCAGCACCGGCAGCTGCAGCCGGGCGATCAGGCGCGCCATCTGCGGCGGCACCTTCGGGTCGGAGAGGATCTGGTCGAACAGGCTGCCGACGATGTCGATCACCATGTGGTCGAGCGCGCCGGCCGAGGCCTGGCGAAGCTCGTCGCGATGCGCGCGGATCAGGTTGGCCGACATCAGGCCGTTGACCATCGAGCCGCCGCTGTTCGCGGCGACGCCGCCCCCGCCGCTGCGAGCGCCGCCGCTGCCCGACGGCGGCCCGGCCGCGCCGCCCGAGTTGCCGAAACCGCCGCCGCCCGCTGCCGGACTGCCGCCGCTGTCCGTGCCCGCGTCCAGCCCGCTGGCGCGGCTGCCGAGGAAAGCCAGGCGGCGGATCAGGCTCATCATGCGCGGGTCGACGTTGCCGGCCGGGGCACGCGGGCTGGCGCCGGTCTGCGCGTACCGGCCCTGGCGCGAGTCGCCGCCGCGCGAGTGCGGAGCGAGCATGCCGCTGGCGGTCGACGGGCCGAAGTAATCGTCGCCGGCGTCGAAGCGCGAGTTCGGGCCGTTCGGATCAGGCGGCGAGACCGTGTCGTAGGCGGAGTTCTGCCGCTGCGTCTCGCGCGGCAGCTCATAACCCGGGCCTTCGACGGACTTGACACTCAGGCCCACCGGGTGCACGCCGCGCGCCTGCAGGTCGGCGACGATCTCGCTGTAGCAGGCGCGCATCGACTGCGCCACGGCCCGGCCGAGTTCGCGCGAGAGCAGCGCGCGCGTCGCCGGCTCCTTCGAGACCACCTCGATCGCCCGGAACAGCGCCTTGCCGATGATCTCGGGCCGCAGCGGATTGCGCTCCAGTTCGGCCCGGCCCGTGCGCAGCAAGCTGCCCATGAACGTGGAGAGCTCGCGCAGCTCCCATTCGCATTCGTGGGTGATCGTCTGCGCGAGGCGATCCGCGGACACCAGTTCTTCCACCTCGTCGTGCTGCACCAGGCTCAGCGAATGCCAGTCCGTCGCCGCCGCATGGCGGCCGCCGCTGCCGCGGGGTATGGCTTCATGGGTGACGCGCTCGAACAGCACCTCGCCGAAGCGCTGGTTGAAGGCGGCCAGCTTGCGGCTGAACTCGAACTGCGCGCCGAGGAACACGTCGCGCTGCCGGGCGCCGACGGCGGAAAGCGCGGAAATGCCGAGGCCATCGACGGCGCGTTGCGCCGCCGCGCCGACGGTCGCCTTGATCCGGTTGACGGCAGCCTGGAGGGTGACGTTCAGTCGTTGGTCTGTGGCCATGTTGCGAATACGGCGCGCCTGCGGAAGGCGCAGGCGCAGTGGCCGCTGATACGCGTGAGTATGAGCCAAACGCGGCCGCTGCCGCGAGCCGTCCCGCAGCGCCAACGCGCCGTCGGGCGGCCGACCCGTCCGAGGACTACTTCTTCAGCGAGTCGCGGATCTCGCGCAGCAGCAGCACGTCCTCCGGCGTGGGAGCCGGCGGCGCCGGTGCCGGCGGCGGGGGCAGCACCGAGAGCTGCAGCCGGTTCACCTGACGCACCATGATGAAGATGATGAACGCGAGGATGACGAAGTTGAGGCCGACGGTGAGGAAGTTGCCGTACGCGAACACCGCGCCGGCTTTTTTCGCTTCGGCCAGCGGCAGGCCCGCGGGCTGGCCGGCCAGCCCGATGTAATAGCTCGAGAAATCCAGGCCGCCGAATATCTTGCTGACGATGGGCATGATCAGGTCGCCGACGACCGAATCCACGATCTTGCCGAAGGCGCCTCCGATGATCACGCCGACGGCGAGATCCATCACGTTGCCCTTCAGCGCGAAAGCCCTGAACTCGCTTGCGAAACTCATGCGTACCACTCCTGTTGTTGCTCGTGTTGCCGCCATGACAGCGCCCCTGCGGGCGAGGCCGGTGGAGCACAGCATACGGGCAACGGGATCGCCCGGCACGCTCGGGGCGACAGGCCGTTCGCAAGGCGGAAGCCATTGACACGTCCGCTAGAATCCCAGGTTGCCCCCTGAATCGATGTCTCGTCCCCAAGGATTCGCATGAGTGATCAGCAAGTCGACCAAGGCCGCCGCACCTGGGTAGCCATCGCATGTGGCGCAGGCGCTGTCGGCGGCGTGGCCGCGGCGGTGCCCTTCGTCAGCAGCTTCGAGCCCTCTGCGCGCGCTCGTGCTGCCGGCGGCCCGGTCGAAGCCGATATCGGCGGATTGAAGCCGGGAGAGAAGATGACGGTGGAATGGCGCGGCAAGCCGGTGTGGATCGTGCGCCGCACGCCGGCGCAGCTGGCCGAGCTGCCCAAGCTCGATGCGCTGCTGGCCGATCCGCTCTCCAAGCGCACCAACGCGTCGGTCACGCCGAAGGAACTGCAGACGGACACGCGGGCCTTCAAGGGCAAGGAAGAGATCCTGGTCGTGGTCGGCATCTGCACCCACCTCGGCTGCTCGCCGAGCGACAAGTTCGCACCCGGAGCCCAGCCCTCGCTGCCGGCCGACTGGCCGGGCGGCTTCCTGTGCCCTTGCCATGGCTCGACCTTCGACATGTCCGGCCGTGTCTACAAGAACAAGCCCGCGCCCGACAACCTCGAGGTGCCGCCCTACACGTTCGTGACCGACAGCAAGCTGCTGATCGGCGTGGACAAGAGCGCCTGATCCAGGCCGAGACGGCAACCCCGGAGAAAAAGACGACATGGCTGAATTCAAGCAAGCGCCCGCCGGTGCCCCGCTGGGCGTCAAGTTCATGACCTGGGTGGACAACCGGTTCCCGGCCACGCAGCTCTACAAGGAACATCTCTCCGAGTACTACGCGCCCAAGAATTTCAACTTCTGGTACTTCTTCGGCTCGCTGGCGATGCTGGTCCTGGTGATCCAGATCGTCACCGGCATCTTCCTGGTGATGAACTACAAGCCGGACGCGAACCTCGCGTTCGCTTCGGTCGAGTACATCATGCGCGACGTGCCGGGCGGCTGGATCATCCGCTACATGCACTCGACGGGCGCGAGCGCGTTCTTCATCGTCGTCTACCTGCACATGTTCCGCGGCCTGCTCTACGGCTCCTACCGCAAGCCGCGCGAGCTGGTCTGGATCTTCGGCTGCGCGATCTTCCTGTGCCTGATGGCCGAGGCCTTCATGGGCTACCTGCTGCCCTGGGGCCAGATGAGCTACTGGGGCGCGCAGGTGATCGTCAACCTGTTC
>Ga0105237_10007446_pt1 | contig 11978 bp, 4 predicted proteins | sample KBSC24metaG_FD_81520 | JGI IMG/M metagenome (GOLD analysis project Ga0105237, IMG submission 81520) | Corn rhizosphere microbial communities from Kellogg Biological Station, Michigan, USA - KBS C2-4 metaG | ecosystem: Host-associated > Plants > Roots > Rhizosphere > Soil | place: Michigan, USA... | reverse complement strand
TCTTGGAGGACTGCTTATTTTTTAACCCAAACATTACAAAAGTATGCATTTAAAGGCTATTTGTAAGCCCCTTAAACAGGGTTTTTTAACCAAAACATTGCTTGTCATGAAGTTGACAACCATTTTACTGCTAGCGGCCTGTCTACAGGTTCAGGCAAGTGCATTTTCCCAGACCGTAACATTTTCTGGAAGGAACGTTTCGCTGGAGACGGTCTTTTCCACCATTAACAAACAGACAGGATACATCGTATTCTGCGATTACAGTCTGATAAAAGATGCCAAAAAGGTCTCTCTTCATGTAAAGGATGCCTCCGTGGAGGCGATCATGAATTCAGCTTTAAAGGATCAACCGCTGAGCTATGAGATTGTCAATAAGACGATTGTGATCAGCCGGAAGCTGATAGTGGCTGGCGTTCCTGCCGGGAACCTTGCCGATGTGCCGCCGCCGGTGGATATCAGGGGCCGTGTGACGAATGAAAAGGGGGAGGCCGTACCAGCCGCCACCGTCGCCGTCAAAGGCACCAACAAAATAACAGCGACCAATGACAATGGAGAGTTCGAACTAAAAGGGATCAGCAACAACGCCACGCTGATCATTACCAGTGTGGGCTTTGATAAACAGGAAATAAAGCTGAACGGACAATCCGTCGTCAATGTGCAGCTGAAGCTGCAGGCCGCGCTTAACGAGGTGGTCATTACCGCCCTGGGTATCCAGCGTAAGGCCAAGTCGCTGACTTACTCCACCGAAGAAGTGAAGGGGCCGGCGCTGACGGCTGTACCAGAGACCAATGTGATGAACGCACTGCAGGGTAAGGTATCCGGGTTAAATGTGTTCAGAGGTTCAGGCGGAGCAGGTGGTTCAGTCAACGTGGTGATCCGCGGCAGCAAATCATTTGGGAACAACCAGCCCTTATATGTCATCGACGGTATCCCATTCCAGAATAATTCACCCACACAGCCTTCGGGTATTTACAACGGCGCTGCATTGCCGGATGCGGGTGACAATCTTTCCCAGATCAATTCCGAGGACATCGAGAGCGTCACGGTCCTGAAGGGTGCCAGCGCATCGGCCTTGTACGGCTCGCAAGGGCAGAACGGGGTCGTGCTGATCACCACCAAGAAAGGCAGAGCAGGCGCCGTCACCGTGGACTATGCCGTGAACTACAACCGGGATACCCGCGCCTATGGTCCCAAATTGCAGTATACCTATCCGCAGACCTCGGCCGGCGCCAACTATTCCTGGGGTACGACAAAGGGCAGCTATAAGAACATCGAAGGCGACTTCTTTGTACCGGGCAATACCTGGACACACAGTATTTCGCTGAGAGGGGGCGATGCCAGCCGGAACAGCTATCTGTCCTACTCTAATACCAACGCCAGCAATATCTATCCCAACAGCAATTACAATAAGAACACCTTCGACATCCGCCAAAGCAATACCTATCTGAACGGCAAGCTGACGGCAGATGCCAATGTCCTTTTCACCGAGCAGCATTATAAAAATCCTCTTACTCCAGGGTTGTATAACAATCCCATCACGGGTCTGTATCTCTTCCCCAGGGGGCTGGATTTCAGCAAGTACAAGAAGGACTATGAAGTGTTCAATACCGGAAAGAACTACAGTTTGCAGAACTGGTGGAATATCGACTGGATAGCCAATCCATCGGGCGGCGGAGGAGATGACAACCAGCAGAACCCGTTCTGGGTACTTAACAGAGATGTGTTCACCCAAAAGACCGATAAGGTTTACGGATCACTCGCCTTGAAATACACGTTCACGGAAAACCTGAACCTGCAGCTCCGGGGTAATATCGACAAGGAGTACCGTACGCTGCAAAGCGATCTGTCCTCCGGTACACAAACCGTGCTGGCCGACCCCCTCGGAAAGTACAAGCTGTTTAAATACGACAACCAGCAGGTATACGGAGATGCCATCCTTAATTTTAATAAAAAGTTTGGAGACCTGAATATAGGCGCTTTGGCGGGTTCCAGCATCCAGAGCATCGACAATTATTCGCAGCATTTCGAAGGTCCGCTGGTCCTTGCCAATGTATTTGCCATCTCTAACATCCGGTATGCCAACCTGACCACGGAAGAGCATGAGTACCGTAAGAAGAAAGAAGCCTTGTTCGGAGGCTTGAACCTCGCCTGGAGGGACATGCTGTACCTGGATGTCACGGCCCGGAATGACTGGTCTTCGGCGCTGGCTTATCCGTTGAACACAACGCCTACGAAATCCTATTTCTATCCCTCTTTCGGGTTGTCGGCTGTTATGAACGAGATGATGCATCTTCCGGATGCTGTTCAGCTGTGGAAATTGAGAGCTTCGTATGCCATCGTGGGTAACGACTTCGATCCTTATCAAACCTATAACTATTCCTATTTCAACGGCACCCAGAATGGTGTGTCCGGCGGCGGTAATGCGCCCTATCCGGGAACGGCCCTGCATCCTGAAAAGTCGAACTCTATTGAACTGGGCACAGAGTTCAGACTGCAGAACGAGCTGCTCTTCTTCGACTTCACCTGGTTCAAGATCAATACCAAGGATCAGCTGGTTACCATCACCGCTCCGGCCGGACAGCCTTTCTCCAACTATCTGATCAATGCCGGTAATATCCAGAACACGGGGATCGAGCTCAGCATCGGTTCCACTCCCATCAAGACCAGGGATTTCAAATGGGACATCTATGCTACATTGTATGTCAATAAGAATGTCGTAAAGGAATTTGACGGAACGGACAATTTTGTCCATGCCATCGCCGGAGCCGACAATGGCAATATGACCTATTTTGGTATCAGGAAAGGTCTTCCTTATCCCACCTTCTTTGGAAAGAAGTTTGTGCGTGACCCCAAGGACGGGATGATCCTTATCGATACGGGCGCCAACCTTGGCAAGCCGTTGTATACCCTTTACAGCGCTGATACCACGGGTCTGGGAACCTCGATCCCCAAGGCCGTCATCGGATTCAGGAATACGCTGAGCTTTGGCAGATTGTCCTTCAGCTTCCTCGTAGACGGACGTATCGGCGGGGATGTGATGGATGTAACACAGGCCATACTGGATGAATACGGTGTGTCGAAGGCTTCCGCGGATGCCAGGGATCATGCCAGCACCTTCCTGCCTGTGAAAGGAAAATATGTAGGAGGGGGAACGGTAACCTCTATCGACCCGAAGACATGGTATGGGGCGGTAGGTTCCAGAGCGGGTCTGGCCGAATACTATATGACCAGCGGGACCAATGTGCGGCTGCGTGAGGTGTCGCTTGCATACAGTCTGAGACCGGACATCATTACGGCAAAAACGCATAATGTCATAAAAGGAATATCCTTTGGACTGAATGCGCGGAACCTGTTCTTCTTTTATAAAAAGGCAAACTTCGATCCTGATATAGCAGTGGGTACTACCAACGGCAACCAGGGATACAATGCATTTACGGCGCCTGCGACAAGAAGTGTCGGTGCATCGGTAAAAGTTTCCTTTTAATTAAATGAAGCACTCAAATTTTTTTCAAAAAAGAATTGATATGAAAAATATTTTTTCGTTGATCTTTTTAATAAGCATGGCAATCCTCCAGTGGGGTTGTACAAAAAGCTTTAAAGACCTGAATACGGACCCCTATGCGTTGACACAGGCGCAATTGAAAGCCAATAATGCCAATGTGAGCGCATACTTTACCACTGCGCAGCAGAACCTGGTAGAGAACGGTCCCTGGCTGACGCAGCTGGATAATTTCTATGGGGACAACTTTATAGGATACGTATATCCTCCGTCCTCCTTCCGCGGCAACCAGTATCCCTGTACTTTCTTCAACCAGGACGGCTGGCAGGATGGACTGTGGGGCAATGCATATGACAATGTCATGCGGCAGACCCACCTGATCATCAACAATGCCCGGGCGGTGACGCCTGCTACGGATGCGACCAATACGCAGATCTATATTGCGAAGATCATCCGGGTAGCCGGTATGCACCTCGTGGCCGATGGCTGGGGCCCCATCATTTACTCAAAATATGCACAGCCCAATGCCGACCTGAGCTACACTTATGACAGCCAGAAGGACGCATATACTGCATTCTTTGCGGATCTCGATACCGCTGTTACAGGGTTGACGGCGCTTGAGGGTGGAACCTCTACTTTTGGCAACCTGGATATTATTTACAGCGGTCACTTGAATCAGTGGATAAAGGCCGCAAATTCCATTAGGCTTCGGCTAGGGTTGCGCTTGACGAGAATCGATCCTACCACAGCCAAGGCGCAGGTACAAAAGGCGCTAAGTCATCCTGATGGAGTCATAACGGAGAATGTAGATAATATGCATGTGTATTTCAATAGTCAGTTAGGCGGTGGTTTTGTACAGGTATCGAGGGACTGGACGGACGAACGGCTGGGTGCGGACTTCCAGACCATACTCACCGGGTATAAAGATCCGCGACTAAGACTGTTCTTTTCACCCGTCACGGACTCTTCAGTCGGAAACGTCGATTCTACTATGCTAGGCATCCGAGAAGGGGCCGACATTGCGGCTAAAGGGGATTATGTAGGCTATTCGCCGGTGAATGTAGCCGTATTCGGGCAAAACCCGAGCGCGTGGACGGGTGATCTGAATGTCATTACAGCGCCCGAGGTTAATGAAGCGCTGGCGGAAGTCGCACTCCGTGGCTGGCTGGCTGGATCTTATAATAAGACACCCAAACAATATTATGAGGCCGGTATAAAGGCGCACTTCGACATGTATGGTATCAGTACGGCGGAATATAATGCCTATATTGCCGGTACGACTTTGCCTGTAAGCTATAAAGACCCGAAGAAGTCTGCACATAACATCGATTCTGTGAACCGGGTGTATGTAAAATTTGATTCAGCCGGAACCAATGAACATCAACTGCAACAGATCATGACCCAAAAATGGATCGCGCTCTTCCCCAATGGGAAAGAAGCCTGGTCCGAGTGGAGAAGGACGGGCTATCCAAAGGTATTCCCCAACTATCTGAACTATTCCGGTGGAACGATCAGCACGGCCGATGGCGCGCGCAGGATCTTCAAGTTCGCGCTTGGAGAGTACCAGAACAATGCCAATGGTGTGAAAGGGGCGACCACTGCGCTGGGCGGAGCTGATGTCGGAGGCACCCATGTATGGTGGGACCCCGCGGGCAATACATCAAATTTTTAAACTGCTATTAAAAGCATAAAATCACCGATATTGCCTTTATGGCGATAAAGAGACTGAATTTTCTTTGGCTGATAACAGGTATCCTTCTTCTCCAATCTTGCGGGAAGAAGGATACTTTGTTTACACGGATGGATATGGACAATACCCATGTCGACTTCCGGAACATGATCCTCGATAATAATGAGCGGTTCAGCTGTCTGAACTTCCCGTACTATTACAATGGAGGCGGCGTTGCCGTAGGAGATTTCAACAATGACGGATTGCCGGACCTCGTATTCACCGGCAGCATGGTGAAGAACCGGCTCTATCTCAACAAGGGAAATTTTCAGTTCCAGGATATTACATTAAAGTCAGGCATTGCCCAGTTCAATGGGTGGTGCACCGGTGTGGCGGTGGCGGATGTCAATGGAGACGGCTGGCAGGATATCTACATTTGCCGCAGCGCGCTGGAGGACGGAAAGGACAGGACCAACCTCCTGTTCATCAACAACCATGACCTCACCTTTACGGAGAGCGCGGCCCGGTATGGACTAAATGACTCCGGCTATTCTACTCAGGCCTCTTTTTTCGATTACGACAAGGATGGGGACCTGGACCTTTTTCTTATCAAGCAATCCAAACCCGAGTATGCAAGGGGCATCAATCTGAACTATGCGGGGCTAAAGAAGCAGGCCGCCGAACCTGCCTTCGAGAACAAGCTGTACCGCAACGATGGCGGTCATTTTACGGATGTTACCCACCAGGCCGGCATCAGCAGCAACCCTTTGTCCTTTAGCCTGGGGGTGGTCACGGCCGACGTCAATATGGATGGCTGGCCCGATATCTATATTTCCAACGACTATAACGAAGAGGATTACCTGTATATCAATAATGGAGATGGCACATTTACCGACAGGCTGCGGGAAAAGCTGGATCATGTGGCCTTGTATTCCATGGGATGTGACATTGCCGACTACAACAATGATGGACTGCCCGATATCTGTACCCTGGACATGCTGCCCGGGAAATATTATGACCTGAAGATGCATTCTGCGGCGGACAGGTTTGACAAATACCAGCAGCTGCTGTCTTACGGATTTTATCCCTTCTATATGCGCAACCAGCTGCAGAAGAACAATGGGGACGGCAGTTTTTCGGAGATAGCACAGCTCACCGGCATGGATGCGACGGACTGGAGCTGGTCGGTGCTCTTTGCCGACTACGACCTGGATGGGCTCAAGGATGCCTATATCACCAATGGGGTGAAGCGGGATATTACCAACCTGGATTTTTTACAGTTTGCCCAGGAGCATGCGCAGGCCATGCGTCAGGGAGGGGCTCCCCTGTCCTTCCAGGAATATCTTACGCATATTCCGGGCGAGATAGGGCCGCATTACTTTTTCAGAAACAAAGGAAATGACAGGTTCGAGAACGACGCTGCCGGCACGGGACTGGGAGAGACGCTGATCTCCAACGGGGCCGTATATGCGGACCTGGACAACGATGGCGACCTGGACCTGGTCACCAATAATATTGACGACTATGCTTGTATCTACCGCAACAATGCGGAGACCCTATACCCTGACCGTCATTTTATGAAATTTCTTTTCAAAGGCGTTCCCGGGAATCCTTTGGGCATCGGCTCCAAGATCTTTGTCTATTCGAAGGGCCAGGTCATGTACCAGGAGCAGCTGCTTACCAGGGGATTTCAGTCTGGTGTGGACCCTGCAATTTCCGTGGGACTTGGCGCCGTGACGGACGTAGATTCCGTGCTGGTGATCTGGCCGGATGATAAATACCAGGTGTTAAAGGGCGTCAAGGCCGGGCAGACCATTACGTTGCTGCAGAGCGCGGCCGGGGGCCGGTTCGATTATGGCCGTCTTTCTCCTTCCAAAGGGCCCCTATTGACGGAGGTGGCGGATGCCATACCTTATGCGCACAAGGAGGCGTACAAAGACGACTTCCTTACACAAAGTCTGATGCCTCATTTTTATTCCCACGACGGTCCATGTATGGCAACGGCCGACCTCAACGGGGATGGGCTGACTGACATTTTTATCGGGGGCTCGAAAGGCAGTGCCGGGAAGATCTTCTTTGCGGGAAAGGATGGCAAATTTGTCGCCGCGCCGGATGCATTTTTTAAGGGTGATGAGAATTGCAAGGATGCTGCTGCGGTATTCTTCGATGCGGACGGGGATGGGGATATGGACCTGTATGTCGTCAGTGGCGGATATGATCTGGACAAGAACAGCCCTGCCTTCCAGGACAGGCTTTATATCAATGATGGAAAGGGCCTGCATGAGAAAAAGGGCGCTGTGCCCGCATTGCTTCAGAATAAGAGCTGTGTGGCCGTATGCGACATCAACCAGGATGGGCACCCGGACCTCTTTGTAGGGGGAAGTGTGGCGCCTGGTAATTATCCGCTGTCGACACCGTCCCATATACTGATCAACGATGGAAAAGGACAGTTTACGGACCAGACCGCGCAGGTATGTCCGGAGCTTCTGTCACAGGACGGGATCGTGCATTCCGCGGTATGGGTGGATGTGAACAAGGACGGTAAAAAAGACCTTGTCGTAGCGGGGGAGTGGATGCCTATCAGAATATTTTTGAACAATGGCACGAACCTGGCCCGTGCGGAGGGATTGGGGCAGACATTGCCTTCGGGATGGTGGTTCAGCCTTACAGCGGCGGATGTGGACGGAGATGGCAACGAGGATATCATAGCGGGAAATTATGGGTTGAACTCTCCGTTGAGGGCATCGGCGGAGCAGCCGATGGAGATACATTTTTCGGACATAGATCAGAATGGGATCATCGATCCTTTTATCAGTACGTACCAGGAAGGGATATCCTATCCATTGGCAGGCATGGATGACGCCATCCGGCAGGTGCCCATGCTGCGGAAGAACTATTACAACCATGTGGCTTTTGCCAAGGCGGGTATTGGCGATCTATACAGGGATAAGAGTCTGAAAGATGTGCCGGGTATGAGCGCAACGTCGCTGGAGACCGTGTGTCTGCGGAATACGGGGCACGGTTTTGCCGTAGACAGCCTGCCGGTGGAGGCGCAGTACGGACCCGTGTATGCAGCTGTCGTTACGGACCTGGATCATGACGGACATAAGGATATCCTTCTGCTGGGAAATAATAAATATAACAAGCTGCGCATTGGGCAGCTGGACGCCAACCATGGGATCGTGCTGGCAGGGGCCGGCGGCGGGCGTTTTAAGTATGTACCGCAAAATATCAGCGGGTTAAAGATCAGGGGGGACGTACGGTCGGCCGTCTTTATCAATAATACGCTTGTCGTGGGAGTGAATAACGGGGCACCAAGAGTGTACCGGCTTGGCCAGGGGGCTGACCAGCGGACAGTAGGCGTATCGAAAACGGACAGTCCTAAGCATTAATTCCGGCATAAGTGTCTGAAGGACAGTTGTATACAAAAGTGGCACCTTTTTTCGAATGATATGGGTGATTAATCACCCGCCATGTTTTCAAACTATCTCAAGATCGCGATCCGCAGCATCCTGCGCCACAAGGCTTATTCCATCATCAATATTTCGGGTCTTGCCATTGGTATGGCATCCAGCATCCTGATCCTCTTATGGGTACAGAATGAGCTGAGCTATGACAGATGGCATAAGCATGCGAAACAGATCTACCGGATCACTTCGGCTGCGGAGGATTTCAAGACGGCAGTATCATGCGCGGGTATGCCGCAGGCTTTTCAGGCGGCGATACCGGCTATAAAGAATACGGTACGCCTGTCGGATATACGCAGTGTGCTGTTCACGATAGGGGATAAGAAATTCAAGGAGAACAGGTCATTTTATACAGACAGCACCTTCCTGGATGTCTTTTCCTTTCCATTGGTGAAGGGAGATGCCAAGACAGCCCTCATGCGCCCCGACGGGGTTGTGATCACGGAGGAGCTGGCTACAAAATATTTCGGGAAGGACAATCCGCTGGGGAAGATATTGCGAAAAGACAATCACCAGGATGTAGTGGTCACGGGAGTACTGGCGAATATCCCCGCCAATTCCCATTTGCAGTTCGACGTGCTCCTGCCCATGTCAGCCCCGGACGTCCGGCGTGAGATGAATTCCAATCTATGGGATAATTTCAGTTTCTATGACTATCTCCAGATGGACGACCATTTCAACGCGACACCCGCCGCACTGGCGGGGATAGAGGGTCAGATGAACAAGATCTTCAAAGACCAAAAGACGGGTATCCGGATAGACTTGCGTCTGCAGCCACTGACCCGTATACACCTGTATTCCAATCTGCAGATAGACCTGCCGGGACAAGGGAATATTCAGTATGTGAATATTTTCTTTATCGTGGCGATCTTTATCCTGGTGGTGGCCTGTATCAACTTTATGAACCTGGCGACGGCGCGTTCGGCACGGAGGGCAAAGGAAGTGGGTCTGCGCAAGGTAGTCGGCGCCATGAGAGGGCAATTGGTCGGTCAGTTCTTAGGAGAATCCCTCCTCATCTCTTTCTTCTCGCTGCTCGTGGCCGTGCTCATCGTATTGCTGGTGCTGCCCGCTTTTGCGGAGCTGTCGGGTAAGACATTGTCCGTGAGCCTATGGGATGGGAAGTTATTGCTGTGTCTATTGGGTATTTCAATAGCTACGGGACTTATTTCCGGAAGCTATCCCGCCTTGTTCCTTTCGGGCTTCCAGCCGGTGAAGGTTTTGAAGGGCAATTTGAAAAGTCTGGGGGGCAACCGGCTATTCCGAAATGGACTGGTGGTGGTGCAGTTCGTGGTATCCATCGTGCTGCTCATCGGCACCGTGGTTATTTACAATCAGCTTCGTTATATCAAGAACAGGAACCTGGGATTTGAGAAGTCGAATCTGGTATATATGTATATGCAGGGGAATATGTGGAATAAAAAACAGGCCTTGTATGACGAGCTGTCGCAAAATCCATTGACAAGCGACTATGCTGTTACAGATCAGCTGCCGATCAATCTTTTTAGCGGTACGATCAATGTGAAATGGCCGGGCAAGGATCCCAAGACCCAGATCGTCTTCCCTTCTATGATGGTCAGTGAGGGCTTCTTCGATATTTTTCATATGAAGATGCTTAACGGCCGGCCGTTCTCGAAGGAGTTCAAGGCCGACACCACCAATTTTATCGTCAACGAGACCGCGGCCCGTACTATGGGTATGACGGCGGCCAATGCCGTCGGGCAGCAGATAACCTTCCAGGATGGGAAGGGAACCATTGTCGGCGTTGTGCAGGATTTCAACTACAAGCCTATTCAACGGACCATCGATCCGCTGATCATGCAGCTGAACCGGTATGGAGGGGTCGTCGTCGTGAGGTCCCGGCCCGGCAGTACGGAAGCCACCATCAAGACGCTGAGTAAAGTAAGCAACCAATTCGAACCGGCCTATCCGGCAGCTTATGGCTTTCTCGACCAGGACCTGGCCAATCAATACAAGGGCGAGCAGCAGATGGGCAGCATTTTTAATTTGTTTGCCCTGCTGGCTATCTTTATCTCCTGTCTGGGGCTGTATGGGTTGTCGGCATATATGGCCGAACAGCGGACCAAGGAGATCGGGGTGCGGAAGGTATTGGGCGCATCTCTCTTCAATATTGTCCGGCTACTTTCCGCGGACTTTACGCGGCTGATCATCGTCGCCATGATCGTTGCCATCCCCCTGGCCTGGTGGGCGGTGAATAAATGGCTGGAAAGCTTTGCCTACCATATCCATGTCGGATGGGTCATATTCGTGCTGGGTCCGCTCGCGGCTTTGTTCATCGCCTGGATCACCGTGAGCTATGAGTCCGTGAAGGCGGGTGTGACCAACCCTGTGAAGAGCCTGCGGTCCGAGTGATCCTTGTCGGGCCTGCCGCCCCGGGACTCACCGCTGCCAGACTTTATAACCGTATGCGGCCAGGACGATCGTTGTTCCTGCATGCTGCCCTGACCCATCGAATACATCGGTCCAGTCCGTGCCGGTGAGCGCTGCGGGGAAGGTATACGTCACCGGTGTATTGCGGAGGTTTACCATCGTCATTACTGTATTGCCGCCAGTCGTCTTTGTAAAGACACAGGCATCGTCGCTGCTGTATGACTGAAGCGTGCCGCTGCGCAGGGTGGTGCTATTGTTATGGAAGGCAATAACCTTTTTATATTCCGCGAGCACGTCACTGTTGATGGTCCAGTCGATGGTGGTGCTATTGTTAAAAAAGTTGAGCTTTACCGGGCAGGCCACTTCCTGACCGTTGTAGATCATGGGGACACCTTTCATATAAGCAGCTACTACAAAGGCCGCCATCGAACCCGTCCGGCCGCCAAAGAGGTCCAGCGGTGTACCGTCTGAATTGTCCACATCGTGATTGGAGATATAGCGTACTACCTGCGACCCCGCGGCAGCATTGGTATATTCTACGGTATTGAGACTGTCGATGAGCTTCACGGTTCGGCCCGCCTTGTAGACCTGATCACGCAGCGTATAATAAAAACCCATTCCATATTCTAAATCGAAGCCGGCCGTGAAGTGATCCTTCCGCGTGCCTTCGGCAAAGAGCAGCAGCTTATGGTTGGGAATATGCTGCAGCGAGTCCAGCGCCGCCTTCCAGAAGTCGAAGGCGATAAAGTCGGCGGCGTCGCAGCGATAGCCATCGATGTTGGCCGTATAGATCCAGTACTGCATGGCGCGGATCATGGCTTTTCGCATATCCGTGCTGGTGAAGTTCAGGGCTGCCACGTCGTTCCATCCCGTATTGGGTGGAGAAATGATATTGCCCGCGCCGTCCTTTAGATACCAGTCCGGATGTTGTGTGATCCAGCCATTGTCCCAGGAT
>Ga0105237_10007445_pt1 | contig 11979 bp, 8 predicted proteins | sample KBSC24metaG_FD_81520 | JGI IMG/M metagenome (GOLD analysis project Ga0105237, IMG submission 81520) | Corn rhizosphere microbial communities from Kellogg Biological Station, Michigan, USA - KBS C2-4 metaG | ecosystem: Host-associated > Plants > Roots > Rhizosphere > Soil | place: Michigan, USA... | reverse complement strand
GAAGTCGTCGCGGCCTGCGCACAACCGGCGAGCGCAGCAGAGATCGTCCCCGTGCTGTTTCGCCGCCAACTCGACAATCACCAGATGGTCTTCGCGATGGGCGAGGCCATCGCCCATCTGAACCACCTGCTCTACAAGCGCCTCGTCGTGCGTGAGACCACACCCGGCGGCATACTGCGCTTCATGAGAACGAGCTAGCACCCGATCAAGTCAAAACCAATACAGGCGTCAGCAACCCTGGCAGAGGGCAAGCATGGCCACATCACCCGAGACCCCGAACCCGCCGAATTCGCAGGAGATCGCGAAGTCCTTCGCGGAAATAGCGCAGCGCAGCCAATCCATCGTCAACGAGTTCCTGCAACGTCACAGTGAAGGCAAAGCGCGCGCGCCGAGCGACGATCTCGGCCTGGCGCACGCCTTCATGGACCTCGGCGCGCATCTGATGGCCAATCCATGGAAGCTCGCCGAAGTGCAGATGCAGATGTGGCACGACTATCTGCGGCTGTGGCAAGGATCCATGCAGCGCCTGCTCGGCGAGCAGCCCGCACCGGTCGCCGAGCCCAGCAAGTCCGATGCGCGCTTTCGCAGCGAGCTGTGGGAGAACAACTTCCTGTTCGACTACATCAAGCAGTCCTATTTGATCGCCGCGCAGAACATCCAGAAGATGGTGGCCGACACGCAAGGGCTCGACCCGCAGACCGCACGCAAAGTGAAGTTCTTCACGCGCCAGTTCGTGGACGCGCTCGCGCCGACCAACTTCGTCTTCACGAATCCGGACGTGATCAAGGCTACGGTCGATAGCGGGGGCAAGAATCTGGTCGACGGGCTGAACCATCTGCTCGCCGATCTCGAGCGCGGAGGCGGCCAGCTTGCGATCAGCATGACGGACTACAAGGCGTTCAAGCTGGGCGAGAACGTCGCGACCAGCCCCGGCAAGATCGTGTTCCAGAACGAGCTCATGCAGCTGATCCAGTACAGCCCGTCGACCGATGAAGTCTGGCGCACGCCGCTGCTCATCATTCCGCCGTGGATCAACAAGTATTACATCCTCGATCTGCGCGAGAAGAACTCGTTCATCCGCTGGGCCGTCGGCCAGGGCCATACGGTATTCGTGATCTCATGGGTCAATCCCGATGCGCGTCACGCCGGAAAAGGCTTCGACGACTACATGCTCGAGGGTCCGCTCGCGGCCCTGGATGCAGTCGAGCAGGCGACCGGTGAGCGCGAGATCAACGTGATCGGTTATTGCCTCGGCGGCACATTGCTCGCAGCACTGCTGGCATGGTTCGCGGCGCGTGGCGAGCAGCGCGTGAAGAGTGCGACGTTCTTTACCGCGATGATCGATTTCACCGAGCCCGGGGAGCTCGGTGTGTTCACCGACGAAACGGCGCTCGCCAACCTCGAGAAAAAGATGCAGGAACGCGGCTATCTCGAAGGGTCGGAGATGGCGACCACGTTCAACATGCTGCGCGCCAACGATCTGATCTGGTCGTTCGTCGTGAACAACTATCTGCTCGGCAAGGACCCGTTCCCGTTCGACCTGCTGTACTGGAACTCGGACTCGACGCGCATGCCGGCGAAGATGCATGCGTTCTATCTGCGCAACATGTACATCAAGAATCTTCTGACCAAGCCGGGCGGCGTGACGCTCGCGGGCGAGCCGATCGATGTCACACGCGTCACGACGCCGATGTGCTTCGTCTCGACCATGGAGGATCATATTGCGCCGTGGAAGAGCACCTACATGGGTGCGCAGTTGCCGCGTGGACCGGTCAAGTTCCTGCTCGCGGGATCGGGCCACATCGCAGGCGTTGTGAATCCGCCCTCGGCGCAGAAGTACTGCTATTGGACCAACCCCAGCCTGCCCCCCATTGCCGATGAATGGCTCGCGGACGCCCAGCGCCACGAGGGCTCGTGGTGGCCGGAGTGGAACGCGTGGGTCAGCGCGTATGGCGGCGACAAAGTGCCCGCGCGCACGCCAGGCGAGGGCAAGCTCAAAGCAATCGAAGAGGCGCCCGGCTCTTATGTGAAGGTGCGGCTCGATCCGGCCGGGTCGAGCGCGGCAGCGACCGCAGCCGCAGCACCGTTGCAGACACCGGTCACGGCAGCATCGAGAGGACCGGTTGCGATGGCGAAGGCGGGGCATGCACCTGCCGCGCGCGCGAAGAAGGCGAAGCCGAGGCCCTGACTCGTCCACAAACCGCGGCTTTACTCACCCTTGACTCTGACCAGCGCCACTTGCCGGTCGAGCTCCGCAAGCTGCTTGTCGCGCGCGCTCTCCAGCCTCTTGATCTGGCTGGCGCAATCCGGTTGATTCTGACAGCGCTTTTGGATCTGCTGCGCGACCTCTTCCGACTGCCTGACGATTTCCGCACGGCGCTCGCCGAAGAACTGGTCACGCTCGCCGCTGGATGCGAACTCCCTGGGGATCAGCACCAGCGTCACGCTCTGCGGGTAGTCGTGCATCGCACCACTGCCAGCGTCCACCGCCACGCCCACAAGGCCGCCGAAGATAATATTGCCGAAGGTCCAGCCTTCGAACTTCGAGCCGAGCTGGCTGCTGGCATCCAGGTATCCGTCCTTGCGGCACACGATGGTAACGTCGTCCTTGCTCTTCTCCAGCATGACCGTCTGCGGCGTAGGGTTGGCAATGACCGTGCGCTGGCGTGCGCGCCTGAACTCGCAAACGGCGCCCGGCGGTTGCGTTGTCGCGGTCACCGCTTGCGAGGAGCCGCGAACGATCGTCGCACACGCGGACAAGCTCCCCAGAGCGGCGCTGGCGGACAGCACGGCTGCAATCAAGCTGAGCGTCCTGTCCTGCGTCACTTCCGGAACTGCGCATCGCTGGCGACTGCCTGCTGGAACTGGGCGAACGCCTTCTCGCCCGCGCGCTTCGCCGACAGCGAGAGGTCCGACTTGAACTCATCGAATTCGGCCGTGCCTTCGCCAGTGAATTGCTTTTCCCACACCGTTGCGCCTTGCGCGTCGACCGCTTTGCAGGCCAGGACGACGGTGAACTTGGTTGGCGGCCAGGTGAGCACACTGTCGGACGAGGAGTTGGTCGCGATGATGGGTACGAACACATATGTCAGCCCATTGCCGGCGATCTGCGGGTCCTGCAGGGACTCGAGCGAGTAGACGCGAGCGAAGATGATCGACAATGACTTTTGCAGTGCCGGCTCCAGCTCCTTGTAGGGCTGGTACTGCACCTTGTCGCCGCCACCCCCCGGGGTGATGACTTTTTTCTCGCGGTCCTCCTTTGAGATGTAGTACCCCACCTTCTTGTCGATCGGTGTAACGCCGTCGCTCTTGAACGCAGAGACGTCGGGTGTGATCTTGATCTGATGGGCGCAGCCAGTGAGCACGACTGCGATTACGACGACAGCGAGACGCAGCAGATTGAGCATAGCTTCCTAGGTTGAACGTTCGGGGGTCGCGAATCGGGATCAAGGCTTGGCGGCGGTGATGAAATCCGGGTCGGAAAACAGGTCGTTCATCAGCTTCTGCACCACGCCCGGATAGTTCTCCGCGGCCGCCGGAATGGCGACGGCCCCGAGGAACGACGACTCCCACTCGGAATGGGCCTTCTTGACCTTGTCGTAGCGCACGTTACCGCCGCGCCGCAGCACGAACTGCGCTTCGATGTCGGCGTTGCCTGTGCTCATGCCGACATCGACGTCGTTGCGCAGGAGCTTTCCGTCGAGCTGGGTGGGTGCATTAGGATCCAGAGCCTGGGCGTCCGCGAGCTCCGCGCGAGCGGCCTCTTCGACGTAGGAGATGAAGGAGCCTTTGTAAGGAGAGGCATAGCTGCTGGCGCGCAGCGAGATCTTGTCTACCCGGCTGCGGTCCTTCTCGTCCGCTGTGAACGTGCCGACTTTAATCGGGGCGATATGCGCGTCGCGCAGACGATTAGCATTGTCCAGAGACGGGGTGTACTTGGGAGCGTTGAGGGAACACCCGCCAATGCTGAGAGCGAGGGCGACGATCGTCGCGGCAAGTGAAAATCGGATCATGATGGCTGCCCCTTATGATTTGAGAGTTCCGGCTCGACATTTTCTGGCGCTGCGGCATGAGGCCGCCGATCAATGACGTGCGAATATATACCATGTTGAGCGATCGGATACCAGGGACGGGACCGGGGCTGTCAGGGCTCGAGGGGTTGCGTCAACGTGCGTGCAATTCGACTCTGCCACGCGACGCTCGACACGAACAAGAATACAGATCGTCGCGTGGAAAGAGCGGCGGCCTGACCTACCAGCCGCCGCTCGCTCGTCCCTCGCCTCGATTCCGACCCCTCAACCGAGGCTGCGACGGAAATCGCGCAGGTAGGTGAGCCCGTGTATCGCACGGCTGCCGTACCAGGACGTCATGGCGCCGTCGATGAGCGCAACACGCGTGCGGCTACCGGAAGGCAGCATGTCCAGAATTTCGACGCAGTGACGCTCGCGGAAACTGTACGGCTCGCTCGACAGCAGCACGAACGAGATGTCCTCGAGCAACGCCGGCGTCAGATTGAGCGACGGATAGCGCGCTTCGCTCCTGGGCTGGTAGGTGTCCCAGCCAACGGTAGCCAGCATGCGCGAGATGTAAGTATCTCTCGCTACCGTCATCCAGGGCGACTTCCAGATCAAATACAGAACCTTCTTGCGCGGCCAGCTCGCGACCGCCGCTAGGGTTTCGGCGTAGCTCTGCTCGAATTGCCGGCACAACTCCTCGGCCTGTTCCTCACGCGAGAAGATTCCGCCGAGCAATCGATACAAATTCAAGTTGTCGCGCGGCTCGAGCGGATGCGTGACGATGACGTTCGGAACGAACTTGGCCAGTTCCTCGACGGCCGGCCGCGGGTTCTCGTCGATGTTGACAATCAGATGCGTCGGGGCGAGACGCCGGATGCGCGCAGTTTCGATGCTCTTGGTGCCGCCCACCTTCGGAACACGCTTGACGCGATCCTTGGGGTGCACGCAAAAGCCGGTGCGTCCGACGATCTGCGGGGCAAGACCGAGATCGAACAACAGCTCGGTAATGCTCGGCACCAGCGAAACGATGCGCGCCTGCGCGCCGGCGACGTCATGCCGCTTGCCGAGGGCATCGATCAGTTCACGTTCGTTGGTCGGGGTCAGGGACATGACGCTTGCTAGAACGGCACCGTTGACAGCTATTCTAGTGGGTCCGCTGTCGCGCGGACAAGCATATGGTTTTTTCACATACACGTAGCGGCCCGGAGGCTAACGACGGCGGGATTGGGACGACCGTTTCTGAGTGGCCGGGCGATGCGCAGACGCTTGCGGGCCTGACGGTGTGCCTGCCGAACCGACCACCTCCGCGACCGGAGCGGTCGAAAGCGGAATCAGACTCTCCTTGAGCCGGCGCAGGACGAAGCTCGGCTTGCTGTGCCGGATCCCCGGGATGCGATACAAACGCTCGCGCAGCAGGCGCTCGTAGTCGCGAGTGTGCCTGACAGCGATGCGGATGTAGTAATCGTAGTCGCCCGAGACCAGATAGGCCTCGAGCACTTCGGGAATGTCTTCGAGCGCCTTGCCGAACTCGAACAGCGTCTCGTCCGTGTGACTCTCCAAAGTCACTTGCACGATCACGGTCTCGCTGAAGCCGATCGCGGCAGGATCGATGCGCACCGTGTAGCCCTGGATCACGCCGTCCTTTTCCATGCGCTTGATGCGCGACCAGCACGGCGTGCTGGTCAGGCCGACCAGCGAGCTGATCTCCTGCAGGCTCGCCCGCGCGTCACGCTGCAGCACGGACAGGATGGCGAGATCGAACTTGTCTAGAGGCATTCTGCGTGGCCTTGAAAGGTTTTTCCGCAAGAGACGCTAATTCCAGAAACCTATTCTAACCGAGGCAGGCTTTCTCAAAAGATCCAAAACCTTTTCTGGATCGCCGCCTGTACGATCTCGTTCCATGAACGACCTGCTCTCGCCCACCGCAATCGCCACCCGTGCGCGCACCGTTGCGCAAATGAACGGCGCCCAGGCTCTGATCGACACGCTCGTCGAGCTCGATGTCCAAGTCGTCTTCGGCTATCCGGGTGGCGCCGTGCTGCCGATCTACGACGCTTTGTTCGCCGAGCCTCGTCTGCGGCACATCCTGGTCCGGCACGAGCAGGCCGCCGTCCACGCCGCCGAAGGTTACGCGCGAACCACAGGAAAGGCCGGCGTCGTGCTGGTGACCTCAGGGCCCGGCGTCAGCAATACCATCACCGGCCTGCTCGATGCGATGTCGGATTCGGTTCCCGTTGTCTGCATCAGCGGCCAGGTCGCGACGCGGCTGATCGGCACGGACGCTTTTCAGGAAGCGGACGCGCTCGGACTCTCGCGCCCGGTTACGAAATGGAACGGCCAAATCCGCAGCGCCGACGAGGTTTCAGATCTCGTGCGCAAAGCGTTCACGGTCGCTTCGCGAGGCCGGCCGGGCCCCGTGCTGGTCGACTTTCCCAAGGATGTGCAGCTTGCGCCCGTAACGTCGACGGCACGCGCAAATTTCGCACGCGAGACGGAGCAGCGCCAACGCAACGTTCCGCGCAACCGTGTGCAGCAGGCCGCCGCCTTGATTGCCGCAGCAAAGCGCCCCATCTTGTACGGAGGCGGAGGGCTGATCAACTCGGGCGTCGCTGCGTGCGAGGCTTTCGCGCACCTGGTTCGGCGTACAGGCGCTCCTTGCACGCTGACCTTGATGGGCCTTGGCGCGTTCCCAGCGTCGGACCGTCAGTTCGTCGGGATGCTGGGCATGCATGGGACTCTCGAAGCGAACCTTGCAATGCACCACGCCGATCTCGTGATTTGCGTCGGTGCGCGCTTCGACGACCGCGTCACCGGCAAACTCAGCGACTTCTGCCCGAATGCGAAGAAGATCCACATCGACATCGATTCGTCTTCGATCAACAAGCTGGTCAAGGTCGATGTTCCGGTCGTAGGAGACTGCCTCGAGATCGTGAGCGCTCTGCTCGAAGAGCTACGGGACGTGCCGATGAACGCACAAAGGCTCGATGCGTGGTGGTCGACGATCGCCGCTTGGCGTGCCGAGGATTCTCTCGGTTTCGAGAAACGGGACGATTGCATCCTGCCCCAGCAGCTGATGCAATTGTTGCAAAGCGCGCTGAGCGGCCGTGAGGTGATCGTCTCGACCGATGTGGGACAGCATCAGATGTGGGCCGCGCAACATCTGAAATTCGACAAGCCGCGCCGCTTTCTGACCTCCGGTGGCGCCGGCACGATGGGCTACGGATTGCCCGCCGCGATCGGTGCGCAACTTGCGCACCCCGACAAGGTCGTAGTCTGCGTGAGCGGCGATGCGTCGGTGCTCATGAACATTCAGGAGCTCTCAACGGCAGTGCAGCACCAGGCGCCCGTCAAGCTGGTCCTGTGCAACAATGGCTACATGGGCATGGTGCGGCAGTGGCAGCAACTCAATCACGCGGGCCGCTACAGCCACAGTTATACCGCGGCGCTGCCGGATTTCGTCGTCGTCGCCAAGGGCTTCGGCTGGGGTGCTCGCCGAGTGACGGATCCCGCTGAACTGCCCGCTGCGATCGAAGAATGCCTTAGCTTTCCGGGCCCGTTCTTCCTCGACGTGGTTGTGGCCGCCCAGGAGAATTGCTTCCCGATGATCCCGTCGGGGTGCGGGCATCATCAGGTCATGCTCGACGAACGGAGAATGTACACAGCAGCGACCATTTGAGTTGACGACGCATTGCGGACGCGATGGCCTACCCGGCCCGAGCGTCATCACGGGCCTTCGTCCGATCCGGACGGCACGCCCCGAAGTCGATTCCTACAGGAGTGAGACATGCAAGCAGTCACGTTGGATGACAAGTACGTTTCCGACACCGGCCGCGTCTATCTGACCGGCATCCAAGCGCTCGTGCGGCTGGCGCTCGTGCAGCGCCGCCGCGACCAGGCCGCGGGTCTGAACACCGCCGGATTCATCTCGGGCTATCGCGGATCGCCGCTCGGCGGTCTCGACGAAGCGCTCTGGAAGGCGCGCACCCACCTCGAAGCGCACCACGTCAAGTTTCAGCCTGGCATCAACGAAGAGCTCGCCGCGACGGCCGTGTGGGGCTCGCAGCAGGTCGGGTTGATCGGCGGCTCGGATTACGACGGCGTGTTCGCGATGTGGTACGGCAAAGGGCCGGGCGTCGACCGCTGCGGCGACGTGTTCAAGCACATGAACTTCGCCGGAACCTCGGAGCACGGCGGAGTGCTGCTCGTTGCGGGCGATGATCACGGCGCGTACTCGTCCACGCTGCCGCACCAGAGCGACCACCTGTTCTCGGCGTCGATGATCCCGGTCCTGTATCCGTGCAACGTGCAGGAATACCTGGATCTCGGCGTGCACGGCTGGGCGATGTCGCGGTTCTCGGGTTGTGCTGTCGGGTTCAAGGCGCTTGCCGACACCGTGGAATCATCGGCGTCGGTCGACGCGAACCCATTCCGCGTGCAGGTCAAATTGCCGGAAGATTTCGTCATGCCCGAAGGCGGGCTCAACTGCAGACTGCTGAGCGACTTCGTCGGCGTGCAGGCGCGCAAGCAGGAAGCGCTGATGCAGGACTACAAGATCTACGCGGCGCTCGCCTACGCACGCGCGAACCAGCTCAACCGCACGATGATCGATTCGCCCAGAGCGCGGCTCGGCATCGTCTGCTCGGGCAAGTCGTACATGGACGTGCTCGAAGCGCTCGAAGAGCTGGGCATCAATGCGGAGAAGGCGGCGGAGATCGGCATCCGCGTGTTCAAGGTGTCGATGCCGTGGCCGCTCGAGCCGGACGGCGTGCGCGAGTTCGCACGTGGGCTCGACGAGATTCTGGTCGTCGAAGAAAAGCGCCAGATGGTGGAGTACCAGCTCAAAGAGCACCTGTACAACTGGCGGCCCGAGGTGCGCCCTCGCGTGATCGGCAAGTTCGACGAGGCCGGCGAATGGGTGCATCCGCGCGGCGAATGGCTGCTACCCGCAACCGCGGACTTCTCGATCGCACAGATCGCGCGTGTCATCGCCGGCCGCGTCGCACGGTTTCATTCGAGCGACCTGATCAAGGCACGCCTTACATTCCTCGAAGCCAAAGAAGCCGTTCTGAAGAAGGCCGTGAGCACGCCGCCGCGTCCGGCGTTCTATTGCTCGGGCTGCCCGCACAACACGTCGACGCGAGTGCCCGACGGCAGCATCGCGCTCGCCGGCATCGGTTGCCATGTGATGGCGACTGCGATCTACCCTGAGCACACCAAGACCACGACGCACATGGGCGGCGAAGGAGCGCCGTGGATCGGCCAGGCGCCGTTCTCCAAGCGCAAGCACGTGTTCGCGAATCTCGGTGACGGCACGTACTTCCACTCCGGCTCTCTCGCGATCCGCGCCGCGGTCGCAGCCAAGGTCAACATCACGTACAAGATCCTCTTCAACGACGCGGTCGCAATGACCGGCGGCCAGCCCATCGATGGCACGTTGACGGTGCCGATCATCGCGCAGCAGATGGCGGCCGAAGGCGTGCAACGCATCGCACTCGTCACAGACGATCTGTCGCGCTACGAGGACCGCTCGGCTCTGCCGGGCTACGTTACGATCAGCGATCGCAGAGATCTCGAAGCCGTGCAGAAAGAGCTGCGCGAGTATCAAGGCGTCTCGGTCCTGATCTACGACCAGACCTGCGCGGCCGAGAAGCGGCGACGCCGCAAGAAGGGCACCTATCCGCAGGCGCCGCGACGTGTGTTCATCAACGAAGCCGTTTGCGAAGGCTGCGGCGACTGCGGCGTGCAGTCCAACTGCACGTCGATCCTGCCGGTCGAGACCGAGTTCGGGCGCAAGCGCGCCATCGATCAATCGTCGTGCAATCAGGACTACTCGTGCCTCAAGGGCTTCTGCCCGAGCTTCGTGACGCTGGAGGGCGCGGTGCCGAAGAAGACGAAGACGGGCATGCAGAAGAACGCTCCGGCCGATCCTCTGCCGGAGCCGCCGATCGTGGCACTCGACGCAGCGCCCTACAACATCCTGATCACGGGGATCGGGGGCACGGGTGTCATCACGATCGGTGCGCTGCTCGGCATGGCGGCGCATCTGGAGGGTAAAGGCGTATCGGCACTCGACATGACCGGCATGTCGCAGAAGAACGGTGCGGTGACATCGCATGTGCGCATTGCGCGCAGCCCTGACGGTATTCGTGCCCAGCGCATTGCGACCGGCGAAGCCGATTTGATCCTCGGCTGCGACATGCTGACGGCCGGCGCGCTCGATGCCATTTCGAAGACGAAGCCGGGCAAGACCGTAGCCGTCATCAACTCCTACGAGCAACCGCCCGGACAGTTTGCGCAGCAGCCCGATTGGCAGTTTCCGAGCGCGCAGATCCGTGCGCTGATCGAGGAATCTGTCGGCGGCCGTGCGCATTTCCTGGACGCCACCAAGCTCGCGACGGCCTTGATGGGCGATTCGATCGCGACCAATCTGTTCATGCTCGGATACGCGTTCCAGAAGGGCCTGGTGCCGCTCACCGAAGCTTCGATCATGCGCGCCATCGAGTTGAACGGCGTGAGTGTCGAGTCGAACAAGCTCAGCTTCCAGTGGGGCAGACGCGCCGCCGTGGATCTGCAGCAGGTCGAGCGCGTCGCGCTGCCGGGCAAACCGGTCGTCGTCCATATGCCGCAGACCTTGGACGCGCTCGTCGCGCGCCGCGTTGCGTTTCTGACCGCATATCAGAACGGGGCCTACGCCAGGCGTTACGAGGCGCTGGTCGACAAGGTGCGTCGCGCTGAAGCCAACGTCACTGCAGGTGACGCGCTGACACGGGCCGTGGCCAAGTACTTCTTCAAGCTCATGGCCTACAAGGACGAGTACGAGGTCGCTCGCCTCTACACCGACGGAACGTTCCAAAAGACGATCGAAAATGCCTTCGAAGGCGACTTCACGCTCAAGTACAATCTAGCTCCGCCGCTGTTCGCCAAGCGGGATGCCCAGGGCCGCCTGATCAAGGCAGAATACAGGGCATGGATGGGAGTGGCGTTCAAGGTGCTGGCCCGCCTGCGCTTCCTGCGTGGCACCGCGCTGGACGTTTTCGGCAAGACCGAGGAGCGCCGCATGGAACGCAAGTTGATAGACGACTACGAGCGATCGCTGACTGCACTGTCCTCGGCCCTGACGGCGGGCAACCTTCCAGCCGCGATCGAACTGGCGAATCTGCCCGAGCACATCCGCGGTTTCGGCCACGTGAAACTTGCCAACGTTGAACAAGCCTGGCGGCGCTGGCAAGCGATCGAGCGTGAGCTGAGCGGCGCTGCAGCGACATCGAACAAGAAAGCCGCCTAGGCGGCCACGAATGCACAGGAGCTTCGGATGACCGACCTATCCGCCCGCCCCGTTCCCGCCGCACATCACGCCGAGCGCCGGCTGCGCTTCATCACCGCGGCCAGCCTGTTCGACGGCCATGACGCATCGATCAATATCATCCGTCGCATGCTGCAGGCGAGCGGTGCGGAAGTCATTCACCTCGGCCACAACCGGTCAGTCGATGAAATCGTGACGGCGGCGCTGCAAGAGGACGCGCATGGCATCGCGCTCAGCTCGTATCAGGGCGGCCACAACGAGTTCTTCAAGTACATGCTGGACCTGCTGCGCGAACGCGGCGGCGAGAACATCAAAGTGTTCGGCGGCGGCGGCGGCGTCATCGTGCCCGCGGAGATCGCGGATCTGCACGCGTATGGCGTCACACGCATCTATTCGCCCGCGGACGGTGCGACGATGGGCCTGCAGGGCATGATCGACGACATGATCAGCAAGGCCGACAGCGATCTCGCTGCGCAGGTACCGCACAATCTCGACGGCCTGTTTGCCGGAAACGCACGCGACCTCGCGCGCATTATCACGGCGCTCGAAGCGCTGGCCCTGCCGGAAGTCATGCTCGAGGCACTCCGAGCGCACGCGCAAAAGCTCGGCAAGGTTCCCGTGCTCGGTATTACCGGCACCGGCGGGTCGGGCAAATCGTCG
>Ga0105237_10007443_pt1 | contig 11979 bp, 13 predicted proteins | sample KBSC24metaG_FD_81520 | JGI IMG/M metagenome (GOLD analysis project Ga0105237, IMG submission 81520) | Corn rhizosphere microbial communities from Kellogg Biological Station, Michigan, USA - KBS C2-4 metaG | ecosystem: Host-associated > Plants > Roots > Rhizosphere > Soil | place: Michigan, USA... | reverse complement strand
CTGGCCCGCCGGATGGCGGTGGTGCTGACCGGTTCGGTGCTGGCCGTGGTCGCGATCCTGGTCTGGGCGGGAACCGCTGCGGCGTTCTGGACCCTGAGCGGCGCCCTGCTGGTCGCCGGCCTCTGCATCGCCCCGGCCCTGGCGGTGATGTTCGCGGTCGTCTCGTCGAGCGTGCGGTTCAGCGACACCGCGGAGGCGTACGGCTGGGTGGGCACGGGGCAGCTGATCGGGGCTGCGGCGGGATCCGCCGTCGCCGGCTTCTTGATCGACTACGTCTCGACAACGCACTCGGGCGGCCCCGGCTTGGGCGGGTTCCTCATCGCGGTGGTCTTCGCCGTCGTCGGGACCGTCGTCCCGGTCCTCTTCCACCGCAAGCTGCCCGACCTACGCGGACGCGACGCCAGCCCGCTCGCCGACACCGAACCGGTCGCGGCCCAGCCCAGCTGAAATCGGCTCGCTCGCCAGCCGCGAAGGCTTGAGCACCTCGGACAGCTCGATCAGCTCGTCGAGTTCCTTCTCGATGAGGGCCGACTCCTTGTCGTTGGGCACGAACACCCCATCGACCACCCGCCCCCCAGCGAAGTTGATCTCGACGTTCGCGCCGACCTTGACCATGAGCGGCGTGACCGCCTGATCGAGCGCGACGACACCGCGGGTACCCCCCGAGACGCCGCCGTAGCTGACGTACCCGATCGGCTTGCGCCACCACTCGTTGTTGAGGAAGTCGTACGCGTTCTTCAAGGCCGGCGAGAAGCTGTGGTTGTACTCCGGCGTGACGAAGAGGAACGCGTCGGCCGCGGCGACCCGCTCGCTCCACGCGATGGTGTGCGGCTTGGTGTAGCGGCGCAGCCTCGGGTGGTGGGGCTCATCCATGAACGGAAGGTTCAGTTCGGCCAGGTCGACGAAATCGATGTCGAAGCCGCCGTTCGCTTCAGCGCGCTCGCGCACCCAGGTGGCGATCGGCAGGCCGATCCGTCCAGGGCGGACACTGCCGACGATGATCATCAGGCGGGTGGGCATTCTGGGAGCTCCTCAGTTCGTTGACGTGTCAATATTTTTGTCAACCGTCGGGAGCTCGGGATCATTCCTCGACGAGCGGTCCGGGTGGCACAGGTTCGGCCGGCTCGGCGTCGGCCGCGGCCTGCGGCCGGTCGCCATTGTCGACATCCTCGGGATTGGGCAGGCGGGTGACGAATCGGAAGAACACCAGTGAGGCAACCGTCGCGACTCCGCCGCCGACCAGGAACGGAAGCGCGAGGTCGACCCGGCCGAGCAGCCCGCCGAGCAGCGAGCCGACCGGCATCGCACCCCAGAGCAGCGTGCGCCAGGTGCCGTGCACCCGGCCGAGCAGCCTGCCGGGGATGATGCTCTGACGCAGGGACATCACCAGGACGTTCCAGAGGATCACGCCGATCGACGAGGCGAAGAATCCGACGGCGGCCAGCCACAACTGCGGCGCGAGACCGATCGCGAAGATCGACACCGAGAACAGCACATTGCCGATCGCCATCGTGAGGCCGGCGCCGAGCAGCCGCTTCATCCGATCGGCGATCAGGCTGCCGATGATCGCGCCGGCCGCGCCGCTGAGCAGGAAGACGCCGAACAGCGAGGCCGGCAGTCCGACCCGCTGCACGAGATAGAGCACGAGGCTCGCGGTCGCGGCTGAGATCGACAGACCGGTGAAGGTGCTGAGCAGCCAGAGCGTCACCAGCATCCGGTTCGCCGTGATGAAACGGAAGCCCTCGACGAACTGACGCCACCACGGTTCTCGGGCGGGCGGGTCGGCGCCGGCTGCAGGCACGACGGCGAACTGGCGACCGGATGCCCCGACCGGCAGCAGAGCAGCCAGCAGCACCGCGACGGCGAAGGCCGCCACGTTGACACCGAGCGGGATGAGCACCGAGACCCCGAACAGCACCGAGGTGAAGGGCGCCGAGAGGAAGTTGAGCACGACCGTCTCGCCGGCCTCGATGCGTCCATTGGCGCGCGGCAGGTTGCTCTTCTCGACGATGCCGGGCACGACTGCCCTGATCGCGCCGTCGTAGACGGTCTCGGCGACGCCGGCCACGAAGGTCACCGCGTACAGCGACCAGATGGTCAGCGTTCCGGTCGCGACCAGCACGAGCAGCGTCACGCCGAGCAGGGCGCGCACGGTGTTGGCCAAGGCCATCGCCGCACGGCGATCGATCTTGTCGATCAGGATGCCGGATGGGATGGCGAACAGGAGCCAGGGCAGCATGGCGAGCGCCGCGATCCCCGAGATGAGCAGAGGGTCGCGCGTGAGGGTCACGGCGAGCAGCGGAACGGCGGTACGCACGATCCCGTCGCCCAGGCTCGACACCAGGTTCGCCGTGAAGATGTTGGCGAAGGCCGCGCCGAGCGGTGCACGCGGCGTCGTTGCCGCCGGCGCCGTCACCCGGTCACCACCGGCCGTGGATCGCCGCCCGGAACCGCCGGTCGTAGAGCTCGCGTACCGCCGCGGTGAACTCGTCGCCGAGCGGAGCGACCGAGCCGGCCGCCGCGTTGGCCTCGGCCTGCCGCGGATTGCGCGCTCCGGGGATCACGGTGCTGACGCCGGGCAGCTGAGCCACCCAGGCGAGCGCGGCCTCGGCGGGCGGCAACCCGGCGCTCTCGGCGAGCGCCGAGAACTCCTTCGCCGCCTCGACCCCCTCATCGAAGTCGACGCCCGCGAAGGTCTCGCCCTGGTCGAAGGCCTCGCCGTGACGGTTGTAGGTGCGGTGATCGTTTGCGGCGAAGGTGGTGTCGTGACGGTAGCGGCCGGTGAGCAGACCGCTCGCCAGCGGAACCCGCGCGATGATGCCGACCCCGGCATCCCGGGCCGCCGGCAGCACCGCGTCGAGCGGTTTCAGGCGGAAGGCGTTCAGGACAATCTGCACCGTCGCCACGTGCGGGCGCGCGATCGCCGCCAGGGCTTCGTCGGCGGTCTCGACGCTGACCCCGTACGCGGCGATCGCGCCGGATTCGACCAGGGCGTCGAGGGCGTCGTAGGTCGCGTCGCTGCCGTACACCGCCGTCGGCGGGCAGTGCAGCTGGATCAGGTCGAGGGTGTCCATGCCGAGGTTCGCGCGCGAGCGATCGATCCAGGTGCGGAAGTTCGCGGCGGTGTAGTTCTCGGGCTGCAGCTCGACGCGGCGGCCCATCTTCGTGGCGATGGTGATCGCGCTGCGGTCCGCATCCGAGAGGCTCGCACGCCAACCGCCGATGATCGCCTCGCTGCGGCCGTCGCCGTAGACGTCGGCGGTGTCGAAGAAGGTCACGCCCGCTCTCAACGAGGCGTCGAGAACGGCGCGGGCTTCGGTCTCAGAGACGTCGCCCCAATCGGCGCCGAGCTGCCAGGTGCCGAGGCCGACGACGGAAACGGTGCGGCCGGTGCGGCCGAGGGGGCGATCATCCACCCATCGAGCCTATTCCGCGCAGGCGACGCTGCGGTCTGCTGTCAGCCGATCGCCATGGCGACGACCCGCGCCATCCTCGGGCGGATGACGTGGTCGCCCCCGTCAACCCGGTGCACGGTGACACCCCTCAATTGCGCGATCACGCGCATTCCCGACGGAGCCAAGATGGGGTCGAGGGATCCGTAGACGACCTCGACGGGCACGCGCACCGAGGCCAGGTCGCTCACCGAGGTCTGCGCCTCGATGGAGTTCTGAAGAGAGAGGACGAACGGCCGCCAGTTCGCCTCGGACACGTCGAGCAGGTTCTTGATCGGCGAGAACCTGGCCAAGCCGGCAGCCGCCCGGATGGTGAAATCCTTGTTGCTGCGCAGGTATTCGTAGAGGCGCAGGTAGAGCTCCATCGCGGCGCGGTCGCGGCGACCGCCGATGGCACCCGGAGCCAGGTAGATCGGCGGGCTCACCAGAACGAGACGTCTCAACCTGCTGTGTCGCGTCGCCGAATAGCGGGCAGCGATCAGGGAGCCCATGGAATGCCCGACCAACACGAACGGTTCGCGCAGGCGCAGCGAGCGGATCGTGCGCGACAGCGAGGCGACGTGCTCCTCGACGGTGTACCGGGAATCGGCGGGTGCCGGGGAGCCACCGAATCCGAGCAGATCGATCGCGATCACCCGGTGCGAGCCCTCGATCAACGGCACGACGTTCTCGAAGGTCACCGACGACGAGGCGATGCCGTGAATCATCACGACCACGGGGCCCGTGCCGATATCCACGGCGATGTGCAGAAGGGGCGGCCGCCGGAACAGTCCGCGCAGTCGCCCCATGCGGCCCAGGCTAGCTGGTGACGCTCACATGTCGCGTAGCTGCTCCTTCATCTCGTTCTTCTTCTCGGTCGCGTCTCGGTTCGCTTCGGCGGCCTTGACGTCGGCGTCGGCCTTCATCTGGTCGGCCCTGTCGCCGAGGCGCTCCTTGGTGTCGTGAGCGGCCTCGCCGACCTTGCGGCCGGCCTCCTCGGCGACATCTCTGGCATCATCCATGAGTCCCATGTGCGGCTCCTTCCTTGTGCTCTCGACGCTAACCCCGCGCTCTCGCCAGGGTCTGAGCTGCCAGGCAGCCCTCAGGGTCTCTCGATTCGCGGGCTCAGCGCAGCGCGGCGGCGTGTACGTCGCGCGGAGCGGGTGCGCAGCGTGGAGCGGCGGCGCACAAGAAGACGTGGCCGAATCGTGACCGGTGACGATCGAATCGTGATGAACGTTGGGATGTGCTGCGTTGCCGACATCTCTAACGTCGTGACCATGACACGCGTCGCGCGCTCCCTCATGATCGGCACCGCGCTGCTGATCGCATCGCTGTCCCTCGCGGGCTGCTCGGCCGCCTCGCCCAGCTCGGCGCCGCTTCCGGCTGTCGGGGGCGGATCGGGGCAGTCCGAGGCCGTCGCCCCGAACGACTCGACCGGAGGCAAGTCGGACTCCGGCAAGCCCCCGACCGCCGACCGCTCCGTCGTCGTGACCGGCACTGTCACGGTCACGGCGCTGAAGCCGCTGGCCGCCGCCGACAAGGCCGTCTTGATCGTCGAAGCCGCCGGCGGGCGCGTCGACGGCCGCACCGAGACCGCAGCCACCGCCCGCGACGAGGGCAGCGCGACGCTCGTGCTGCGCATCCCGGCCGCCAAGCTCACGGCGACTCTCGACGCGCTCAAGAAGCTCGGCCGCGCGGATCAGGTGTCGGTCAACGCGACCGACGTGACGACGCAGACCCAGGACCTCGGGGCCCGCATCGACGCTTTGCGCGCCTCGATCGCCCGCCTGCTGCAGTTGGAGTCGACCGCCACCGACACGACCAACCTGATCGCCATCGAGACGGCGATCAGCGACCGTCAGGGCGAACTCGAGAGCCTCGAGGCTCAGCAGCGCGGGCTCGACGACCAGATCAGCATGTCGACCATCACCCTCGAGTTGCGATCGGATGCCGCGGCTCCCCCGATCAAGCCGGCCGACTTCTGGTCGGGCCTGGGCGCCGGATGGGGCGCGTTCGTCGCCTTCTGGGCGGGCACCCTCGTCGTGCTCGGAGTTCTCCTGCCCTGGCTGGCCTTCCTCGGACTCGCCGCGGTCGTCACCATGGTCGTGGTCCGCCTCGTCCGGCGGCGGGCGGCACGTGCCGCCGGTGCGGCAGCGGCTCCGGTTACGCCGCCCGGACCGACCGGATGAGGGCGAGCAGCGCGAGGCCGTAGGCCCCGGACGCGTCATCGCTCGAGAACGCAGCATCCGCCTCGTCGATCGTCACCCGCACCGTGTAGACCACCCGCCCATGCTCGTCGGGCGTGCGATCGAGCGTCCGGAACGTTCCCCGCAGGAGTTCACGCAGTTGGTCCTCACGGGGCAGCCAGAGCGCGTCGTCGAGCGCGACCGAGTCGAGGGCCCACTCGGTCGTGCCGTTGAAGCCGAGCACCGTTCCGCTGGGATAGCGGTGCGCCTCGATCGTCATGTCGCTCACCGTGAAGACGTCACCCTCGAAGTCGGCGAGGGCGATCTGGAAGCTGTCGCCCGACGCCGGGGTCCAGACCAACCCGGCGTCGAGGAGTTCGCGGGCGAGAGCGGTCGAGATCACGCGTCCATCTTGCCCCTGCCCGTCAGCCCGCCGCCCGCATGACAAGATGACGCAGAACGAGCGAAGGAGACCGCGCGTGGCCGAGACCACCCCCTTGCCCTCCGACCCTATCGCCGAGGCGCACCGTCAGTGGCAGGAGCACGGCTGGGCGGATGCCGCAGACGGCATGGCCGCCGTGACCGCGATCGTCAGGACCCAGCAGATCCTGATGGCCAGGATCGACGCCGTGCTCAAGCCCTTCGATCTCACCTTCGCCCGCTTCGAGTTGCTCAGGCTGCTCAGTTTCACGCGGCACGGATCTCTGCCGATGGCATTCGCCAGCTCGCGGCTGCAGGTGCACCCCACCAGCGTCACCAACGCAGTGGATCGGCTCGAGGCGGCCGAGTTCGTCAAGCGAGTACCGCATCCGACCGATGGCCGCGCCACCCTGATCGAGATCACCCCGGCGGGGCGAGAGCGGGTGGATGCCGCGACCGCCGAGCTCAACTCGCGGATCTTCCGCAACACGGGCTTCGATTCGCACCAGGTCGAGCAGCTGAACACGTTGCTCACCGGATTCCGCCGCGACGCGGGCGACTTCAGCGATTAACTGGCGAGGTGGCTAGTTCAGGGGGCCCGAGGTCGTGCTTGATCACCTGCGTGAGAAGATTTCGACTGTGGAAGAAGACGCCATTTGGAACCGCGCCCTGGGGTTCGGGGGCGACAGGGGTAGCGGCGAGGGCGACGCGGCCCTCCAAGACATGCTCGAGCTTCATGGCCGCATCATGAACGGGGGCCTTCTCGACGCCGTCGAAACGGGCACTCCGGAAGGAGTCGGGGCCGCAATCGCGGGCTATCGCTGGATGGGCCTGCACGAAGCCGCCGACGCAGTCGCGATGGTTCGCGACGAAGTTGCGAACGGCGCCCTAGATGACGACGAAGCGGCCGAGGCCCTGGAATCTAGGGCCAACGATGCTTACGAGACAGCCATTCCGGATGACGCGACGTTAGACAGAGCTTTCCGCGCGAAGTTGCGCGATACGCCTTCGGCGTTTCAGCGAACCGACTAACGGCACGCACCTGGGCGCAAGATCCGCGGCACGGCCGCCTAGCTAGTACTGCCAGGGGTATGGACCCCAGTCGGGCGCGCGCTTCTCGAGGAAGGCGTCGCGGCCCTCGACGGCCTCGTCCGTTCCGTAGGCGAGCCGCGTGGCCTCACCCGCCAGCACCTGCTGCCCGGCGAGCCCGTCGTCGACCGCGTTCATCGAGAACTTGAGCATCCGGATCGAGGTGGGCGACTTGCCGAGGATGGTCTCGGCCCAGTCGAGGGCGGTCGCCTCGAGCTCGCCGTGCGGCACGACCGCGTTGATCGCGCCCATCTCATAGGCGCGCTGGGCGCCGTACTCCTGGCCGAGGAAGAAGATCTCGCGTGCGAACTTCTGGCCCACCTGGCGCGCCAGCAGCGCACTTCCGTAGCCGCCGTCGAAGGAGCCGACATCGGCATCCGTCTGCTTGAAGTGCGCGTGCTCGGCGCTCGCGATGGTGAGGTCGCAGACCACGTGCAGCGAGTGGCCTCCGCCAGCGGCCCAGCCGGGAACGACCGCGATCACGACCTTCGGCATGATGCGGATCAGCCGCTGCACCTCGAGGATGTGGAGCCTTCCGGTCGCCGCACTTCCGTCGTCGTACTGGTATCCGTCGCGCCCCCGGATGCGCTGGTCGCCCCCCGAGCAGAACGCCCAGCCGCCGTCTTTGGCGCTCGGCCCATTGCCGGTGATGAGGACCACCCCGATGCGCACGTTCTGCCGCGCGTCGTCGAGTACGCGAAAGAGCTCATCCACCGTCTGGGGGCGGAACGCGTTGCGTACTTCGGGCCGGTTGAATGCCACGCGGGCGATCCGTCCGCTGGTGTCGTGGTGGTAGGTGATGTCGGCGAGATCGCCGAAGGTCTCGACGTCGTTCCAGCGCGCGGGGTCGAAGAGTTCGGAAACCGGTGTCGTCACGATGTCACGGTATCCCGCGCCAGGTGAACCGCGGCGCCTCGCGAGCCAGGAAAGCCTCGGCGCCGATCCGTGCTTCGCCGCTCGAAGCCACCTCGGCGTCCCAGAACGCGGCCCGAGCGACCAGGGCCGGGTCGCCATCGGCGATCAGGTCGATCAGCTCTTTGCTCGCCTGCTGGGTGAGCCGGGAGCGCGAGACCAGCGTGTCCACGAAGGCGGCGATCTCGGCCCAGAAGTCCGCGACGGGCAGCAGGCGCGAGATCATGCCCCAGCGGGCGGCGGTCTCGGCATCCACCAATTCGCCGCTCAGGATGAGGTGCTTGGCCGCCGCCGGCCCGGCCAGTTGCACGAGGCGGGTCATGCCGGTCAGCGGATACAGGATGCCCAGCCGGGCGGGCGTCACGCCGAACGTCGACCGCTCCGAGGCGAGGCGGATGTCGCAGGCGCCCGCGAGCTCCCACCCGCCCCCGACGCAGTAGCCGTCGATCGCCGCGATGGTCGGCTTGGGGAACGCGGCGAGCGCCCGTTCACCCGCGGTCACATGCCCGCCGTCGCCGGCGGCCGGGTCGCGCAGGATCTGGTCGAGGTCACGGATGTCGGCTCCGGCCGAGAAGTCATCGCCCGCCCCGCGCACCACCAGCGCTCCGACGTCGACGTCGCGCGCCAGCTCGGCGAGCAACGGCTCGAAGGAGTCCCACATGAGCCCGGTGAGCGCATTGCGGCGGCCCGGGTTGTCGATGGTGAGGGTCGCCACCTGGCCGTCGACCTCGACGCGCAGCTCGGGCATCAGTCCGCCGGCTCCGTCACGATGCCGGCTGCCAGCAGCCCCTCGATCTGCTCGGCGGTCAGCCCCAACCGGTCGAGCACGGCACGGGTGTCTTCGCCGAGCGCCGGCGGCGCCTTGTGCACGCTCGGGGCCACGCCATCGACCGTGATCGGCCCGCGCAGCAGCGGCAGCGCGCTGCCGTCTCGCCGGGTGAGCTGCTTCACCATGTCGAGGTGCCGCACCTGCGGGTCGCGGAACACCTGCTCGTAATTCAGGATCGGACCGGCCGGGATCCCGATCCGCCGAAGCTCATCGACCCACTCGAGCCCGGGGCGCGCCGCGAGAAGCTGTTCGAGTCGCGCGGTCAGCTCCTGCCGATGGCCGGACCGCGCGCGCCCGGTGGCGAACTCCGGCTCGTCGGCTAGCCCGGGCTCGCCCAGCAACTCTGCGAGCTGCTGGAAGTGCCGGTCGTTGCCCGCCGCGATGATGATCGGGATGTCGGCAGTGGCGAAAACCCCGTAGGGCGCCAGCACCGGATGGTTGTTGCCCTGCGGCTGCGGCACCTCACCGGTGCTCAGGTAGCGCTGGCCCTGGAACGCCGAGACCGCGATCGCCGCCTCGAGCAGCGAGGTCTCGACGGTGGCTCCGACGCCGGTGCGCTCGCGTCCGACCAGGGCGGCGGCGATGCCGACCGCCGTGAACACGCCCGCATAGATGTCGACGATCGGCACGCCCACGCGGGTCGGGTGCTCGGCATCCTCGCCGGTCACCGACATCAGCCCCGACATCCCCTGCGCCACCTGGTCGAGCCCTGCGGCCTGGGCCAGCGGTCCGGTGGAGCCGAATCCACTGACCGACGCGACGATGAGCGACGGCTTCTCGGCGCGCAGCTCTGCGGGGTCGAGGCCCATCTCGGCCATCGTGCCGGGCTTGAAGTTCTCGATGACGACATCCGCGTCCAAGGCCATGCGGCGCAGCAGCGCGGCGCCCTCAGGTGAATAGAAGTCGATCGCGATGGACGACTTGTTGCGGTTCACCGAGTCGAAGTAGAGGCTGTGCGCGCCCTCGAACGGCGGCCAGGCGCGCGTGCTGTCGCCGCCCTTCTTGCTCTCGACCTTGATGATCGTGGCGCCGAGGTCGGCGAGCAGTGCCGTCGCATAGGGGCCGGCGAGCGCGCGAGTCAGGTCGAGAACCACGATGCCGTCGAGCGGCAGCGCCACGGTCAGCCCTTCAGCCGGACGTTGATCTGCTTGGTCTGCGTGAAGCCGGCCAGCATTCCCTCGAGCGAGATCTCGCGGCCGATGCCGCTCTGCTTGTACCCGCCGTAGGACTGCCCGACGACCTGACCGCCGCCCTGGTTGACCTGCACCCAGCCGGCCTCGATGCGGTTGGAGGTGGTGATGGCGGCATCCAAGTCGTGGGTCCACACGTAGGCGGCGAGACCGTAGTTCGAGTCGTTCGCCATGCGCACGACATCGTCGACGTCGGTCCACGGGATGGCGACCAGCACCGGACCGAAGATCTCCTCCTGGGCCAGCCGGAAGTCGTTGCTGACCCCGCCGAACACGGTCGGCAGATGGAAGTAACCCTCGGTGAGCGGGCCGCTGGTGGGAACCTCGCCGCCGAGCACCGTGGTCATGATCGAGCTCTCGCGGCCCTCGCTGAGGTAGCCGGCGATCGAGTCGAACTGGCTCGCGTTGATGATCGCGCCCATGTCGCTCGCCTCGTCGAGTGGATCGCCGACCTTCATCGCGCCCAGCCGCGCGCTCAGCTTGCCGAGCACCTCGTCGTAGATGTCCTGGTGCAGGAACAGCCGCGATCCGGCGGTGCAGCTCTGCCCCTGGCGCGCGAACCGTGAGCTCAGCAGCAGCCCGTCGAGCAGCGCGTCGATGTTGTCAGGGCCCGCCGCATCCGGGAACACAATCGAGGGGTTCTTGCCGCCGAGCTCGAGCGAAATGTGCGCCAGGCGTTCACCGGCAGTGCGTGCGACCCCCTTGCCCACCTCGGTCGAGCCGGTGAACGAGACCTTGTCGATTCCGGGATGCTCGGCCATCGCCTGCCCGACGACGCTGCCGCGTCCGGTCAGCGCGTTCACCACGCCGGCGGGCAGGTACTTGTTGCAGACCTCGGCGAGCAGCAGGATCGTCAGGGGCGCGTCATCCGCGGCCTTCATGATCACGGTGTTGCCGGCCGACAGCGCGGCGGGCACCTTGAAACCGGCGATCATCAGCGGTGAGTTCCAGGGCAGGATGCAGCCCACCACCCCGAGCGGCTCGAGCCGGGTGTACTGCAGCTGGTTGTCGCCCGCCGGCAGCACCGTCCCCTTGACTTCGCCGGCGATGCCGGCGAAGTAGCGGAACAGCGCGACCAGCGTCGCCACCTCAGGCCGGGCCTGCGTGCGGATCGCGTTGCCGGTGTCGATCGCTGTCAGGCGGGCGAACTCCTCGGTGCGCTGCTCGAGCTCGTCGGCGATCTTGTTGAGCGCGCGCGACCGCTCGGTGAAGTGCAGCGAGCGCCAGGCCGGGAAGGCGTCGTGCGCGGCCTTCACGGCGCGGTCGAGATCGGCAGTGCCCGCGGCGGGGACCCGGGCAATGACCGACTCCCGCTTGGCCGGGTTCTTCACCTCGCGCCACTCGCCGGTGAGCGATTCGACCTCTTCGCCCCCGATCCACATCAGGCGGTCGGTACGGCCTCCGAGCACATCGCTCGGGGCCAGGGTCGTCGTGTCGGTCATTGTGTTCTCCGGAGCGGGCAGGTGGTCAGTGATGTCGAGTCAGTGGTGTCGAGTCTGCGGTGTCAGCTGTTCGTGAATCGGGGGGCGCGCTTCTCGGTGAAGGCACGCATCCCCTCCTTCTGGTCGTCGGTGGCGAACAGCGAGTCGAAGATGCGGCGCTCGAAACGCAGTCCACTGCTCAGTGTGGTCTCAAATGCTGCGTTCACCGCTTCTTTGGCGAGCATGGCGACCGGCAGGGACATCCCCGCGATCGTCGCCGCCGCATCCATCGCCTCGTCGAGCAGCCGATCGGCCGGCACCACGCGCGCCACCAGCCCGGCGCGCAAGGCCTCGGCCGCGTCGATGGTTCGCCCGGTCAGCACCAGGTCCATGGCCAGAGCCTTGCCGACCGCACGGGTCAGGCGCTGCGATCCGCCGATGCCCGGGATCACGCCGAGCTTGATCTCGGGCTGGCCGAACTTCGCGGTGTCGGAGGCG
>Ga0105237_10007442_pt1 | contig 11981 bp, 6 predicted proteins | sample KBSC24metaG_FD_81520 | JGI IMG/M metagenome (GOLD analysis project Ga0105237, IMG submission 81520) | Corn rhizosphere microbial communities from Kellogg Biological Station, Michigan, USA - KBS C2-4 metaG | ecosystem: Host-associated > Plants > Roots > Rhizosphere > Soil | place: Michigan, USA... | reverse complement strand
GGAAGGGACCTGGTGGTGGCGCGATCTGATGGCGAAGCTACCGACTGCGCCGCCTGCTAATTTGATAGATCCAACGCTGCTCGCGGCCAACCGCAATTTGAGAGACACGCTCCAAACCAAAGGATACCCGGTCCACTACACGGAGTTTTACGGCAATCATGGTTTCTTGAATTGGCGCGGGACGCTGGCGAGTCACCTGATAGCTCTCGTCGGCATCAAGCCCCCGCCTAAGATTTCTGCCAGGAAGAAAGACGCGGTCGCGTCGTCGTCAAATCCTCGGAAAGCGATCGCGGCAGCACAAGTCAAGGTGGCTCCCGCGCTGTTGCAACAGTACATCGGCAGATATGAACTGGATCCAAAGTTCGCGCACGATTTCGTTCTTTATGTCAGTGTTAAGGATGGCTCTTTGTGGGTTAAGCCTTCATACCTGAGGCTGCGCCAGCTCGTGCCTGAATCCGAGTCGAAATTCAATGACAGCGAGATTTCAGACCTGCACCTCGCGTTCATCAAAGACGAAACAGGCAACGTCACTGGTCTCACTCTAAATATTGGACAGGGAGACATGCTGGTCAAAAAGATGCCGCCGCCAGTGCCCAGTCTCACCGGCAATACGACTTTTACCTTGACAGGACACACTGACGCGGAAGCCGTGGCCATCTACGGATCCTTCAACAATTGGATCCAGACTAAGAACTACTGCGCGAAAGAGAATGACGGATGGATTTGCCGAATTGATTTAACGCCCGGCAAGTACACCTATAAGTTCCTCGTCGATGGTGTAGGTCTAAACGATCCAGCCAACTCCGCCACTGAAGATGACGGGAACGGTCACATGGATTCGGTCATCATTATCAGACCGCGATGAGAATTTGCGATCGCGCTTACTACAGAAACTCGCGGCGAAGATATCGAGTGGAAGTTCACCGCGGGAAGTGCATGTTAGTTAGTAATTCCTGGTAGCGCGGATCCGATCGTAACGAGTCGAAATAAGGTTCGACTTTCAGTTCGTCTAATCGCGGATCGCGCTCGGCATAGGCCCGCTCGAGTGATTGAAAAGCTGCTTCTTTGTCGCCGAGCCCGATGTAGAGCACTGCCAACTCCGTGGGCGAGACATACTTGTCGGTAGTTTTCAATTTTTGCAGTACTGCAAGCGCATCACTGCGGCGACCCGCCAGGCCGTACGCATACCCGAGAAAACACAGGTGAGTGGGTAACGGACCATCAAGATCGATCGTCTTCTGATACTCGTTCACGGATTCCTTGTAGTTGCCGGTTATTGCATATATCTCTGCAAGACACCAATGGGCGTTCGGAAACGTTGGATCGAGCTTAATGGCCGCTTGCGCAACCTGAATCGCCTCGTCATAACGCCGCGCGAACAACAGAGCTTTCGCCTGATTCGACTTCAATGCGACCCGCAACGGATCGAGCTCCTGCGCGCGCTTGTTTTCAGCGAGTGCCTCCTCATTCCGGCCAAGTACGATCAAGAGCAGAGCATAGATGTTGTGAGCTAATGAAATATTCGGGTTCAGTTCAATAGCTCGTTTCGATTCGGCTTCGGCGCCGGTCCAGTTCCATTGCAGCTCATTGATAGAAGCCATGGCGATGTGAGCTTCCGCCAGGTTATCATCAAGCTCGAGCGCCTTTTGCGCGGCGGCTCTCGATTTTGCCAGTGCTTGTGTTGGTGTGAGGTCGCCACTGGCGGTCAACACGTAGAGATCGACATACGGCGCGGTCATCATCGCATAGGCGAGTGCGAAATCCGGATCAAGACTGACAGCTTGATTGTAGTAATCCAGGGCCTTCTTGTAATTCTCGACACCACCCTTGCGGAAGTAAAACAAACCCGTCAGGTAAAGCTGATAAGCCTGCGCGTTCGCGGTTGCCGGTTTGGTCAGTCGCTGCTCCTCGGTACCGCTCAGCCGCAGCCGCAATTTCTGTGAGATGGCGCGAGCAATGTCCGACTGGACCGCCTGTAGATCCGAGGCCTTTCGCGTGTATTGCTCGCCCCACATCTCCGTCCTATCGCTGGCTCGCACTAACTCGACACTGATCTGCAAATCGTCGCCCCGCTGCATTACCCTGCCGGTCACAACAGCCTGGACTCCCAACGTACGCGCCACATCCTGGAGATCGACATTTTTATCCTTGTAGACAAATGTGGACGTGCGGGAGATGACTTTCAGTTGCGGTAATTGCGACAGATCATTTGTCAAACTCTCACTGATGCCGTCGCAGAGATACTCACTGCTTTCATCTTTATTTACATTTACAAACGGCAAGACAGCTACCGAGTTGATTGCGGCGCGCCGAGAGCCGCCAAGATACGAGTAAGCTGCGACTGCCGATAAGACTACCAATACGGCAAGAATGAAGACGACCGCGGTCTTCTTATTGGCTGTAATAAACGCGACGCGTGATGATGTCGGTCGTGCGATCTGAGTCGATGTTTCTTCACTGCGTGCTTCGCGAGGTTTAGATACAGTCAAGAGTTTGCGTTTTCTCTCAAATGTCAGATCATCTTTGAGACGTCGTAAATCTACGAGAACGTCTTTGCTCGTCTGATAACGCTCATCACGATCCTTGCGGAGAAGTTTGGCGACGATACGTTCCAATTCGACCGGAACCTCTCCGGCGTATCGCGCAAGCGGAAAGGCCTCTTCATCACCGAGAACAGCCACTAAGATCTCGTTTACATTCGATCCACCGAAGGGTACGCGGCCCGCCACTGCTTCGTAAATCAAAACGCCCAGGCTGAAGATATCCGTGCGCGCATCGACTGGTAGTCCGCGCGCCTGCTCGGGCGACATGTAAGCTGCGGTGCCGATGATCATACCCGGCTGGGTGTGGATACCGAGTCGGGTCGGAGCTTCCCTGTCGACGACGCGTAGTGGGCCGTCGACGACTTTTGCAATACCGAAATCCAATACTTTGACTATTCCATCGCGTCGAATCATGACGTTTTCAGGTTTGATGTCACGATGGACAATCCCTGCTTCATGAGCAGCGACCAGGGCGGACGCAATCTGAATAGCGAAATCGATCGTTTCATTTACGCTTACTCGCTCGCGGCTCAGTCGTTCTCGTAACGTTTCCCCGTCGATAAATTCTGAGGCGATGTAAGGCGGGTTATTGTCGTCATCAATCTCAAACACCGTGACAATATTTGGATGATTCAATGCGGAAGCGGTCCGTGCCTCCTGGATAAATCGCTGCATCCGTTTTTCGTCGGCAGCGACTTCAGCTGGCAAGAACTTGAGTGCTACAGTTCGATTGAGCTTCAGATCACGCGCCAGGTACACCTCACCCATGCCGCCTGCGCCAATTTTCGAGCGTATTTCATAGCGGCCGAGATGTTTTCCGCTGTCTATTACCAACTTAAATTCACCGGCGAGTTGTTCGGATTCTTTGGGAGACCGAGGGAACTACTGCGGTGTAATATTCGATAGCATGCCACCGAAATTAATGCAAATCGACTGGTGAGGGAGTCAAGATTTTCACAAAGAAATCCTCCGGGTACTGCAGACACAACTCTTCAAAGAATAATGGTTCGGCAACCTTGATTTGCAGTGAGAAGGTGCTTGACGAAGAGCGTCATAAGAATTATGCTGCGCCGCATCACAGCTCAGCTTGTTATCGGAAATACGTTTCAACCTCGCGAACTCCCAACGCCCGATTTTTGATCTAAGTAACCAACGGCGGCGAGCCTCAGCAATTTCGATTGCCGTTGAGTCCGAACGAGACAGTAGTGCGCACTCGTCAGCAGGAGGAAAACATGGCGGACTGGTCCATAAAAATTGTTCCCGCAGCGTCAGGAGACGGGGCCGCGTTTGCGCCCGATCTAATCGGGTACGGTCCAGGTGACCCCCTGCCGGCGCAACAGGATGATCTCGTCACCTGGAGCAACCTGACAAAAGAAACTCATCAGCCATGGCCGACCGACTCTAACTACGTTCCGCTTTCCGAAGCGCAGGTTATGCCAAGAGGATCGCCCAATTATATGTCCGATCCAATTCCACCTGGGACATCGTCGCGACCAAGCTACGACGTCTCGCAGCCGTCCACGAAGCCGAATGCGTGGACGGTCTACTACTTCTGTAAGTCGCACCCGGATATCGAAACAGAACGCGGAACGATTGAGGCTACGCTGGCTCCAGCAAGTTAAAGCTGTTCGATCAATCGGCTTAACGAGCAAAGAGTCTCATCGACCAAACCAACCGCAGAGGAGAACTGCAATGACGATATTTGCCAGTTTTCGGTGGCGAGTAATGGCAGCTTCCATCGTTTTCCTTCTACTACACGTCCTGGCCGTGAGTGCTCAGACGCCGAGTCCCAGTCCCTCGCCGGCGAATCCGTGCCCAACCGCTCTTTTACCAGGTCACACTCTTATTCCGGTTCCGGTGATCGGAGCCTCAGATCAAGATCACAAATTGCGCGGAACAATAATCCTCAGCGATGAGCAAGAGTGGATGCCCTCTCGTGTTCCCGCATCAGCACCGACCGACAGCAGCCGATCACAATGCCAACCGCAATACGTTCGGATGTTTCGCGAATACGGCGCACAACCAACTATGGCTTCGGCACCTTACGGACCATACTCGCGGGGACAATACGCTCTGCCAAGACCCGGCCCGACACTGAGGGCACGAGTTGGAGATCTCGTACAACTTACCTTCATCAATCAAATCAACACGCTTCATTTCGGTGATTCGATCGATCGCGGCGAGACTGGCAGGGACGGTGGCTGTGACTCGAGCAACGCCGGCTATCCGGGCGCCGACAAATTTCCAGACTGCTTCCATGGGTCAAGCACCGGCAATATTCATTTCCACGGCACCCACACCAGCCCAAACACCACTGCTGACAACGTATTCTTAGAAGTGCGGCCTTCGTTGCGGGACGGCGACAAGCCGGTAATCACACCTCAGAGCGTGGCCAAATCCTTCGACTCATTTTTCACGAAGTGTGAAGTGGAACTCAGCAAAAGTGTTTTGCGGGAGTGGCCCACAAGCTGGAACGATCTGCCGAGTGATTACACTGACGATCAAAAGAAATTCCTGAAAGAGTATGACACTCAAATGGAGAAGAACTATGGACCCGGTGTACGAAAGCTTTGGCCCGTCAACGAGGCCCAGATAAAAAAGGGCGCCTGGCCGCAATACTATATTGGTGCTTTTCCTTTCTGCTATCGGCTTCCTGAGTATAAAGAAGCGAATTGGCCACCTTCTAATTCAATGGATATGCATAGGGAAGGCGCAGGCACTGCCGAGATGCAGATCGATCCCACGGCAGACCAGATGTTAATGATGGGTCAATCGCCAGGTACGCATTGGTATCACGCGCACAAGCATGGTTCGACTGCCCTTAATGTCGCCAACGGCATGACCGGCGCGTTTATCATCGAAGGTCAATATGATGATGATCTCAACAAATGGTACGGTAAAGATTGGACTCGTAACGCTCAGGTGTTGGTGATTAATCAACTCGGAGTTACGCCCAATCTAGAGCGAGGCGGCGCCGGACAGGATAAGGGCCCCGATTTTTCGATCAACGGGCAACTGAAACCGGTAATCGATATGCGACCCGGCGAGGTCCAGATGTGGCGCATAGTCAATACCTCCGGCCGTGCAGGAGCGCTTTTCCACAAACCGACAGGATTCCATTGGAAGCAAATTGCGCAGGACGGCGTGCAGTTTAAGGACACGAATTATCAAAATAATTCGGACAAGCCGTTTTTGCTCGCAGCGGGGAATCGGGCAGACCTGTTAGTTAAAGCTCCAACCACGCCTTGCGCGACTCCCGCTGATTGCAGCGTGATTGTCCAGAACGAAGTCGATCCGTTGGATCTTGCAACAGCGAGTCCGCTTACTCTCTTGACGATCAACGTGACGGGTACTCCAGTTGACCCGACTTCAAACAACGCAAAGTTCATCCCGAACGCCCCGCAATTTCCTGCGTTTCTCAGTGACATTGAAGACAAGGAAGTGAAAGGCACGAAGGTCCTGACGTTTCGCTCAAACGCCAGTGCGCCGATGGTGCAGCACATGATTGACGGCAAGCTGTTTGACGGCGAAGTGGGCGCCGTAGTCTTACTAAATCAGGCCGAAGAGTGGAAAGTGGTAAACGAGACTTTCGGCGGACGCATCGTCTCGCATCCATTTCACATCCACATCAATCCATTTCAAATCGTCGAAGTGTTTAGTCCCAATGAGCCATTGATCGATCCTAAAACGGGAAAGTCGCCAATCAATCCAAAGACAGGAAAACCTTATATCGATCCGCAGACGAACAAAGTCGCAACCAAATATGCTTTCCATCGGAACAATCTGGCGCCGGGCCAATGTTACCTGGATCCCGACGATGCGAGTTCGTGGAAACCATGCGGTCCTCCGAAGATGAAAAAGGATCTGATCTGGTGGGATGTTTTTCCAATTCCATCCGGCTATGCACCAACGACTGATGCTGCGAATAAAGTTGCGCTCAAGAATAAGAAGGGGGAACCTGTTCGAGTGCCTGGCTATTTCAAGATGCGGAGTCGCTTCGTTGACTACACCGGGTTCTACGTTCTGCATTGCCACATTCTCGCGCATGAAGATCGCGGCATGATGACAATCGTCGAGGTTGCGCCGTCACGGACGCCTTATTCGCATCACTAAATCGGATTGCCAGGCCCAAAAAATATTTACGGATATCGAAGGGAAGGAACGAGGATCATGGCCAATACAAAACAGAGTACCCGCTATCAACATGTCATAGAGATTCTCGACACTGCTGCCGTTGGCGGTACGACGGACTACGACGGCAAGGGCCTGTTTTGGCATCTGCCCTTACCGAAACTTATGGAAGTCGAGATTTATGGTGTGCGTATGATCGCGCCGGTAGAAAGCGCAGGCGCTTCCTGCTGCCATCAGGTCGAAACTCGAAGCCGCGGCGCGAGGTCGGGCCTGATCCTCGGTCTGCGTGGCGAGAGTCCCTTCGATGGCACTCAGTATCCGCCGCTTCCGTGGGGCGGACAGCCGGTGAGCGAGTCAGACATCAATTTCATCTCTGAGTGGATCGATGCTGGTTGTCCCGCTGACGATCACCAGACTTCCTTTTTGGTCCAGGTCACCGGCACGGCTGCGAAAGAAACGATTCAGGCGGACAATATCGAGCCCGAGGCGCGCTGCTTTGAAGTCTATGAAGGATCTCCGAATGAGTACACCTACAAGTATGGCGAGCTCAAGCAGCGCATGAATGTGGACTTTATGTCCAAATCAGAAATCGAGAAGTTCCGCTGGGCTTTCCGCGAACTTTACCACCTCAACAAGTGGCCTGAAGATCGTCGCAGTTATAACAACATGGCGCTGATTCATCAGAACCATTGCCAGCATGGTTGGGAGCGTTTCCTGCCGTGGCATCGCGTCTATCTCTATGAGATGGAGCAGGCGCTTCAGGATGTTTGTCCGGGCGTAACGATGCCCTACTGGGATTTCACGATGCCGCAATATTGTCCGGAGCATCCCGAGAACGGTTTGATCATTCCGCCGGCTTACCAGGCGTACCTGACCAAAGAATCGATTAACTATTTGCAAAACGAGGCTAAGCCAAAGTTGCCGGAGACGGCAGCGAACGAGTTGCTCGAGCAGATGGTGGAGCCGGGATTGAGTTACCCGTCGCAAGCGACGTTCTTCGCGGCGGTCACCGAGATCACGGGCACAGACTACTCCAAAACGGAATATCGCGAGAGTTTTCTCAGGGCACTACTGGCTGCAAATTCGTTGTGGTATCCGCTGCGTTATCCATCTGAGTACTACGACCCGGCGACCAAAGATCCGAAGAAAATCAACACCTCTCAATTTCATTATCATTACCCGACCGCAGCCGACATGGACCAGATTTTCTCCTTGCGCACGTTTCGTGACTTCGGTGGCGGCAGTTTCTATGACGATTCGTTTGGATTTCTCGATCAGAATCCGCACAACACCATGCACATCTGGACCGGCGGCATGAATCCTGATTATGACCCTAATCAGGAGGCGCCTCTGGCAGCGCTATCGAGACCAACAATGTCGAGCCAGCGACGGAATCGCAGCGTGCAGGTTGCAGGCAGGCGCTTTCACACGTTTGATGACCTGAAGTCAGAGCCACAGTATGGCGATATGTTGAGTAATTTAACAGCGTCGTACGATCCAGTCTTCTGGCCCATCCACGTCAATATCGATCGCTTCTGGCACCTTTGGCAGCAGCAGAACCCGCATTCGTTGCCTGCGGATCTTGACTCGGTGCTTACCCCCTGGAGTTACACCATTGCGGACACGCTCGACATGGCCCGCTTTGGTTACGAGTACGTGAAGTGTGCTTACATCATTCCGGTCGGTTTGGCGTCGCCCGTGGGTCGCTTCGTGTCCAAACCAATTGCCATTCCCGACCCGGTACGAAAATCATTCCAACACGCGGAGGTGCGTCTCCATCGAGTGCCGCAATTGCCGCGTTCGTGCTTCATTCGAGTCTTTCTGAATTTGCCGGACGCCAACTCGTCCACCTCGATCGAGGACGCGCACTACGCTGGTTACCTGGCGATCTTTGGACACGCTGATTGTATTGGCGGACCCGGCCACTGTGACTTGCCACCCAGCCGTCCGCGCCAATTTGATCAAAGGCCACGTCATCACAACACACCGCGCAACCATCGAATCAACGTAACCAAAACGACAAAGAAGCTACTCGACGAAGGCGCCGCCTCCTTGCAAATTGCGCTTGTCGTGATCGGTGCAGATTACTGTGAAGATAAAGAATTGCTGAGACTCGAAGGCGTCTCTCTCGACTTTTTAGATTAAGGAGCAGGAAACAAAAGCATGCCCACCACATATCGCATTCACCCGGGCGTCGGCATTGCGCGTCTCGGCAACAGTCCCGATGCGTTTTGTATCTCTCCGGAACAACCTGCCGCGTTGCCGCTCGAGTGCGACAGACGGGGAAATCCGATGATGTCACCCGACGGCAAAACGGAAATCACAGTGACATCATTCAAGGATGGGAAAGGTCGTATGAAAAGGCAGGCGGCGCGCTTTCAAATCTGGGCCTACGACGAAAAAAGTCCGGAGGGCAGGCCGCTCAAACTCGGAGATCATATCGAAGGTGGTGGAAATGCCGGCACTCTGGTTGACATCCAGTGGCGCGTATACCTGGCAAACAAGAAGTCTTCCTGGTACGAATTTCTTCAGCTCGAAGGTGAGCACGGTTATGACAAGAGCCATCCGCGACGCAATGCGACAATTACTGATGAGAACGCACGACAGCAACTGATAATCGATCCAGGTCCGCGAACCGTTAATCACAAGGACACGCGCACCGCGCATTGTGATCGCGACAACTCCGAGTATGCAACAACGTTTCCGCCACCGCTAAAGCCCAACTCAATTCATACGCTTGGCGATTTGCTTACCGATGATACGGGGCGCCTCCTGGTTCTTGGTGGCCATGGAAACTCCGGAACCTTTTTATTCGATGACTTCGGCCAACCCCGCATCGACGATTACGCAAATAACGATGGCTGGTTCGACGACACGTCCGATGGTCCAGTGATGGCCCGGCTCGCGATGTTCTCTCCGCTGGTGGGAAGGGTGCGATACATCGACGTTGAATATCCGGCCTGGGTCGTTTGCGGCTACCCGGCATACGTGCCGGAGATTCTTGACGTGGTTACGATGGACGATGTCATCGAAGATATGGCCATACGTAAATTCGCGGAGCGCACCGATCTCTATGGCACCTCCGGAACGTTCAATGATCCGCAGCACATCCCACCGACTGACGAAGGCGCGCTGATTCACTGGCGCGCAGGGCGCGTGCAATGGAATCCGGATTACCGGCCGTGGTTCTATCGCGACATCTGGAACATTCTTTACCGTCCGGATCAATACAACTACCTCTGCGACACGCTCGGCCAATCGAACTTTCCTCACAATCAATCCACACGCGGAACCTTTGACTATAAAAAGCTCGGCACTCCACCGTTCATCAACAGAAAAGGCCTCGAGGCTTGCGAGAAGAAATGCGTTGAAGCACATCACTCGGGAAACCTTTTCATTGAGGAATTAGCTGCCGCGCTTGCGCCGCTGGAGGAGTCTGCTACTGCCGATCATCAGACAGGTGCACAAGGCTCTTTTCTTGGCAAAAAGCGCACCGGCGAATTGCACAAAGCAGTCGCGGAGTTCTCGCGAGGACTAATCGAGAACGCTGATCAGCCTGTCGATAAATTTCTGGAAGCGTGGTTACCGGCTTCGACAACGGCGACGGACGCGAAAGAAAAACTCAAACAGGACGTCGACAACATTCTTCATGCCGATTCGTCGTATCCAGAGGACGTGATCAACCAGTACTCGCTGCGAGTGCACGAACTACTTCAGAAATATTTGTCAGGACAACAGCTGCGTGATTGCCGGCGGAAATGCATTCAGGCCAATACTCACGATCCTTACGGCCCAATGCGGCGCTATCTTTTCGATCTGCTGCGCGCCCCGGGCGAAGAGAATCAATTCATGATTACCGGACGTCCGGACAGCCGTGTACATAATCTGCCCCGCATGCCTCTGCTTTGTGGCGATAATCCAATCTCGAATGTCTTGCCATCAAAGTTCTTCAGGTTGACCGACTATCAGTATTACCTGCTGCGCCAGTGGGCTTTCGGACTGTTCTACAACGAGGAAGAAGAAGGATGGGCCCACCCGGATCCATTGCATCCATATGCAGGCTGGGTAAACCGGACGGGGAGAGATCTCGATCGCGGTGTAATCAGCAACATACTCGGCGGATCATTCTGTCCCGGTGGTGAAATCGGATGGGTGATGCGCAATCCGTCGATTTGGCTTGAACCTTATCGCATTAAAGCCGATCCCAACTTCTACAATTTCGGTCAGACCGCAGCGCAAGCCAACCGAGGTACGCTGCCGGACAGCGATTATGCTTTTTATGCCGGGGATGATCTGAGTCAAGAAAACGACTTCACGACGGGACTTCAACCTGGTGACCTTACCAAGTACATGTCTGTGCCGTGGCAAGCTGATTTCAATGAATGTTCGATGCAACCGATCGACGTCACCTACGAAAGGTTCAATGAGATCTTTCCCGATAGCGACAAGGATAAGGTGCTGGAGCGCGAGCGAAGAGTTTGGGAGACACTGTGGTGGCCGGCGCACCGCCCGATGCAGACTTATGAAATGGTCGTCCCAGGTGATTATTCATCGATCAATTGGCTCGATTGGACCCCGGGCGTGCCGCAAACAAATGCAGGTGATTTGAGAATGGTCACCGAATGGTGGCGTCTTCCCATCGTCATAAGCAATCCGCAAGGCGACTTTGAACCCAGTGTCTTGGGCACTCCCGAAAATAATTTTCCGTATATAAGCATCGAACGCACCAAACGAAACTCCACAAACGACGAGGAATAATCATGAGCGACAATCCATTTGTCGGTAGCTGGTCCTATCGAAGTTTTCTCAACGACCCTGACTTAAGTAAGGACAGCAACATGAATCAGTTGCTGTTCGGTGATGGCACGCTCGTAATCACCGCGCCATCTTCAGTCACTCTCGGTGGCACGATTGGCGGTGACGGCTGGTCGCTCGATTTGCATGGATCGATTGGATATGGCTCACCGGCGCAGGTTCGATTTCAGGGGAAGGGAATCGTCAAGGGCGAAGAATGGATTTATGATTACATTGGTTGGCTCGTGCCAGTTTGGCCCAACAGTACCGACACACTTCAGACGCCGGCGATAGTGGGCTCCGTCACTCGGACTATTCCACACTCAGGCAGCGAGCCCGGAACAGTTAATCCTGCGGGTGTGGTGGCCTCATTCTACGCTGTCCGGCAGCCTTAAAAGTCTATGCCGTCAGGGCGACTGTTGAAATCTTCTTCTTTTGACGTCGCGATCATCGGTGGCGGTCCCGGTGGTTCTGCGACTGCGATCTCACTGCGCGCACATGCGCCGTCACTCT
>Ga0105237_10007440_pt1 | contig 11983 bp, 10 predicted proteins | sample KBSC24metaG_FD_81520 | JGI IMG/M metagenome (GOLD analysis project Ga0105237, IMG submission 81520) | Corn rhizosphere microbial communities from Kellogg Biological Station, Michigan, USA - KBS C2-4 metaG | ecosystem: Host-associated > Plants > Roots > Rhizosphere > Soil | place: Michigan, USA... | reverse complement strand
GCGCTTTCAGCACGCGCGAAGTCCATATCTTGTTCGGTGCCCAAGCCTTCCATCGCTCGGCGCCGTCGGGTTTTTGTAGTTTTTCCTTTTTGATTTTCGCGTTGAGGGCCTTCCAGCCGGCTGCGAAAACATCATTCGAAACAATCCGAACGTATTTTCCTTCATCGCCCGGCGCTTCATCAAAGACGGCTTCCCATTCGGCAAAGGTCTGATCGGTGTGTGTGACAGGCATCAGTCGCACCGTCGCAATGTAGTTCGTGATCGGAAAGGCCGGTGTTTCGAAATTATAGGCGAAGGTATGCTGCGCGTCGTCGAGCGTCAGCAACTTCTCGCGCACGTGCTTGCCGTCAACGGTGTGGATCGACCGCACACACCCGACGACGTCGGGGTCCAGCCCCGCTTCGATTTTCGAATCAACGATCAATGGAACCCAATCAGGCAGGCGGTTGAAATTGCGGATCAGACTCCAGACAGTCTCGATCGGGGCTTTGATGACCGCGCTTGCGTAAGCTCTCGCCACAGTGGCCTCCTAGAACGAAATGGATTTGAAGGAACGGATTTGATTGGTCAGCGCAGCTTCGGTTGGCAGTCGCTCCATCGAACATGCACCATACGGTCCGTCAACGTTTGTGGACCTTCATGGCAGTCTCGGCCCGGACATCAAGGATAGCGGGCATTGCTCGAGCGTGATGGCCGTCTCCGCGGAATTTATCCAGAAGTGCTGCGCGTTTAATTCGAGCCATTGCGCTCATATGATCTCCCTGAATGCCTGCACCGTTGCTTGCGCAAATGCCGGGCTGTTGATGTGCGCATCGACTTCGATCAGCGCCCGGCTTGGAGCAGACCGCCAGCCAGACCGGATCGCCGAAAACAACGCGGCATCGGCCTCCGGCGCGTGAAAGGGTTGATCCTCTGAATCAAGGGCCGAAACACCGCGAAGCGGCAGCAGAAATCGAACCGGTCCATCCATCCGGTTGAGCCTCTCCACGATCCAGGCACCAATGAGTGCATTTTCATCCGGCGTCGTGCGCATCAAGGTGACAGATGAGTTGTGAACGTGAAAAGTCCGAGGACCATACTGTTCCGGAACACTGTCCCGGGTGCCGAAATTGACCATGTCGACAGCACCGACCGAACCGACATAGGGAATTCGTGTTCGTATGATCGCGCCAAACCGATCATCATTGCAGGGCAGAATGCCACCAAAGAGATGATCGGCAACTTCCGTCGTGGTAAGGTCCATGACCCCCGCCAGATAGCCGGAGTCCACCAGCTTTTCCATGCATTGGCCGCCGGTTCCGGTGGCATGGAACACGAAGCACTCGCAGGTCCCTTCCAGCGCTTGGCGAACTTGCGTCACACAGGCGGTTGTCACGCCGAACATGGTCAGCCCGATTGGTAACTTGCCATCGTCCAGCTTCGGCACATGATTGAGAAACATGCCGGCCATGGCGTGCGCCGCATTGCCGATCACTTGTCGTGAAATCGCATTGAGGCCTGCCACATCACTCACCGAATGCATCATCGTGATGTCCGACGGCCCAACAAAGGATGCGACATTGCCGGACGCCAGGGTGGATACCATGAGTTTCGGCAGACCGACGGGCAGGGCGCGCATGGCCGCCGTCACAATCGTGGAGTTGCCCGACCCACCCATGCCGAGAATGCCGCCCAGGCCATCACGAGACAGAACATAGCGCGTCAAGGCCTCCGCCATGGCCGTCACCGCACGCCCACGGTCAGACAGGCCAAGCACAGCAGCCTGGCCCGCAGGATGCCATTTCGCAACTTCTGCTGCGCTGACATCCGACGGGAAATTCCCCGGGCCGGTCGAGACATCAACGATGATGCATTTCGCCCCGGCCTTGCGGATCAGCGAGGCCGCGTAGTGCATCTCCGCACCTTTGGTGTCGCAAGTCCCAATGACATAGATGCACCTCGAACCGCTCATTTGGCGTTGGCCCAGCCCGATTTCATCTGCTCCAGGCCTTCGCGGTAAAGGCTCTCACGCGATGGGAAAAAGTCGCGCCAGACACGCGTGGCGGCAGCGACCGCCGGCAACGCGCGGCCAAAGGCTTCGATCGTGAGAAAGTCGTCATAGCCGGTGGCCCGGAGTGCCCGATAGGTTTCGGACCAGGGCACATGGCCCTCTCCCGGTGTGCCACGGTCATTCTCCGAAATATGGACATGGATCATGTGTCGCTTGATCGTCTTGATCGCTGCAACGGGATCCTTCTCCTCGATGTTGGCGTGAAAGGTATCATACATCGCTTTCACGGCAGGGTGATCCACTTCATCGAGATAGTCGGCCAATTGCGCCATCGTGTTGAGGAAGTAGCATTCAAACCGGTTCAAGGCCTCGAGCGCAAAGCGCACATTCTTGCCGGCCGCGTAGTCACCCACTTGTCGGTGGAATGAAACACCGCGCCCACGTTCAACTGGCGTCGGTGCATTGCCAGTAAAAAACCCAATTTCCGAATGCATGGGTCCACCCAGAATGCCGGCACCCAGTGCCGCCGTGCAGTCGACAACCCACTTCGTGAAGTCAACGGCGGCCTGACGGTCCTGCTCGTCCGCTGACAGCGGATTCTTCCCCGCGGGCCCGATGACACTGCAGGCACTTCGTTCAAGCCCGAGCCTGTCGAGTTCCGCACCAATCATCTTATAGTGATCCGGATGTCCTTCAAAAATGGGGATTTCGACCGAGTCATAACCGACTTTCTTGAGCGCCTCCAAAACCGGAAAATGCTCCTCGGTGACGTGTGATGCCCACAGTAGCAAATTCAGTCCTGTCTTCATGTGTCCCCCCTCCCAATCATCCCCGAAGCGGCAGTTTTGGGAAGCAGATGTTGCCGATCGTCACGCGACGTCTTCCCAGCGCCCGGTGCGCGCCGACTTCAACACGGCGTCAGTGACGAGATCGGTCTGCAACGCATCCTTGAAGGTAGGCGCCGCGGGCATGCCATTGGCGAGTCCCGCTAAGAAGTCCGCAGCCTGGTGAATAAAGGAATGCTCATATCCGATCTGAAGCCCCGGCACCCACCAACTGCTCATATAGGGGTGATCGCCGTCCGTAATATGCAGTGAGCGCCAACCGCGCTGGCGACCTTCATCGCGGTGATCGAAATATTGCAAGCGGTGCAGATCATGCAAATCCCACGCGATCGAAGCGTGTTCTCCATTGATCTCGAATGTATAGAGTGCCTTGTGGCCCCGGGCGTAACGCGTCGCTTCAAAACTTGCCAAAGAGCCGTTCGAGAAGCGCGCGAGAAACAGGCTCGCATCATCAATGCCCACCTTCTCGGTCTTGCCGGTGACATTGTGGTGCCGTTCCTTGATGAAAGTCTCAGTCATCCCGGAAACCCTGTCAATTCCGCCATTCAACCAAAGTGCGGTATCGATGCAGTGCGCCAGCAAATCTCCGGTGACACCACTGCCGGCCACGCCCACATCGAGGCGCCAAAGCCCCTCCCCACCCTGCGGCAAGTCCTTTGAAATAGTCCAATCCTGGAGAAACTTCGCGCGGTAGTGAAAAATCTTGCCAAGTTTGCCGTCATCAATCAGCAGCTTGGCCAGCGTCACCGCCGGAACACGGCGATAATTATACCAAACCATGTTGGCAACGCCGGCCTGTTCCACCGCTGCGACCATCTTTTTGGATTCTGCGGCCGATCGGCCAAGCGGCTTTTCGCACATAACCATTTTTCCGGCCTGTGCGGCAGCAATTGCAATTTCCATATGCGTGTCATTGGGGCTGGCAATGTCGATGAGGTCAATGTCTTTGTCGGCGACAAGGTTTCGCCAGTCCGTCACCGATGAATCATACCCCCATTGATCCGCGAACGCCCGGGCCCTGTCTGCGTTGCGTGCGCAAATTGCCTTGAGAACTGGTTGAAATGGAAGATCAAAGAAATGGCCAACCTGCGAGAAGGCATTGGAATGGGTGCGCCCCATAAAACCATAGCCCACCATGCCGACATTGAGCTTCTTCTTCCCCATCACGCAACCCACCCGTGCCTGTCGCGCACTCTGATCAAGGCGGCGAGAACATCATTCCAAGTCTTCTGCTGCATCATCACACTGTTGGGGAACATGCAGCCGTCCCAGCAGATGTGGCGGAAGGCCTTGGTGAGTTCACCGTCCTTTCCGCGCAACCACAGCCCGGCGTGTTTGGGGACATCCAGCTTTCCGTTTGGATCGGTGATCATGCAATGTTTGCCGGTCTTGTCGTGATAGCCCAGCCCCTTCACGGTGCCGTCATTCTGCGCCACATGAAAATCAATGGTCCATGGACGCAGGGCATCCGTCATCTCCTTGAGGGCTTGATCCAAAAGCTTTTTGTTCTTCCAATCATATTTTGCGGGAAGCAGGCGAGATCTCGGCGCATTGTAGCCCATCGCATAGAGCAGCGTGTGTGCCATATCGGCTTGAAAGCCGATGGTCTGCGGGCGATCAACTTCCTCAAGCGTATTGATCATGTCTTTCCAGGAATGCATTCCGCCCCAGCAAATTTCACCTTCAGCCGCTAGGCGTTCGCCATAGTCGGCCGCCACGCTGCAGGCCTCACGAAATGTCTTGGCGATTTTTTTGGTATTGCCGACAGGGTCTTTCACCCATTCGGAAGGGCTCGCCGCAGAGTCAACACGCACCACGCCGTAGTGGCGAACCCCAAGGTCGCGCAGGCGCTTGCCCAGCTTGCAGGACCTTTCAACATTGGCGACAAACTTCCTGCGATCCGCGGGCGAGCCCATCGCCGAACCGCCGCCAACCGGAGGCCACACAGGGGCAACGATGGAGCCGATGCTGAGGTTTTTCTGACGCACCTTGTCGGCGAGAGATTTGACTTCGTCTTCGGTGAAGTCGATATCTGTGTGCGGCGCACCGTGAAAGATGTCGATGCCATCAAACTTCGCGCCGTCGACTTCGGCTTGGGCTGTCAAATCAATCAGCACATCGAGCCCAATCGCCGGCTCTGACTCTGCGCCTTTGCCCACCAGGCCTGGCCACATCGCATTGTGCAATTTCGGAAAATTATGAGTGCTGGCCATCGTCCCGCGCTCTTTTGTTTGAACCGAGCATAGATAAAGTTCGGGCCTGCCGTCTACAACTTGATATATTTGAACATCAGAGCTGTGTGCTTTACGATCGCGCGCAAGCGCGTCGCATTACGGCCTGTGTTCCGGAAGACCTCGTTCCGCAAGGGCAGGGCGGCCATGTCGGCACCGAGATTGCGGACTTCCAGACGCGTGCCATTGCGCGATCATCGACGATCAAGCCTTTGGGGAGCTCCCGGCCGAGCTACACGTTTTGTGCGACTGTGAGATGGGGCGTAAAAACGGATTTCCTGATGAACAGGACTATCCGCGTCTCCCCTCGTCGACCGATCCAGTCAACGCGACGGTCTTGCCGTCGATCCGCCATTCTCCGGGCGGTTGCTGCAAATGGCCGGCGAGCCGTTTCATGAGAGTCGACTTGCCGGCACCGTTCTCGCCGATGGTGGCGTGAACCTGCCCGTGACTGACCGCCGGGCTGGCTTCCTTCACCCCGACCGGGCCGAAGGATTTCGACAGCGCAACCGCCCCCGCGGCGGACCACCGGTAGCGGCTGACGGCTCGGCGGCGGGCGTTTTTATCCGACCTTGGTCCATACGTTTCCGGCTTTCGAAGACGCTACCGCGGCTTCGATGAAGAGCATGCCGGCCAAGCCGTCACGCACTGTCGGATAGATCGTTCCGGCATCGAGTGAAGCGCCCATCCCCGCGGCGCGGATTGCCCGTGCAGCCTCGGCATAGATCGTGGCAAAACCCTCGAGATAACCCTCAGGGTGTCCACTTGGCACGCGGGAGACGCGGGCGGCTTCCGGTAGCGCTCCGGCGCCGGCGCGCGTGAGCAGCTGCTTCGGCTGGCCGAAACGGGTGAACCATAGATAATTCGGGTCGGCCTGAGTCCATTCGAGCCCGCCCTTGGTGCCGTAGATGCGCAGCTTTAGGCCATTTTCGTTGCCGACCGCCACCTGGCTCGCCCACAGCATGCCACGCGCGCCGCCCTTGTAACGCAACAGGATCTGGACGTCGTCGTCGAGCAGGCGGCCAGGCAGGAAGGTGGTGAGCTGCGCCAGGAGTTCATCTGTCTCCAGTCCGGTGACAAAAGCAGCGAGATTGTAGGCGTGCGTTCCGATATCGCCGATGGAGCCGCCGGCCCCAGACCGCTTTGGATCGGTGCGCCACTCGGCCTGCTTGCTTCCGGAAAGCTCGGCGCGCTCGGTAAGCCAGTCCTGCGGATATTCTGCCTGTACGACACGGATGTCACCCAGCTCGCCATTGGCGATCATGACACGCGCCTGCCGCATCATCGGATAGCCGGTGTAGTTGTGGGTGAGGACGAAGACCTTACCGCTCTTTTCCACGAGATCGACCAGCCCTCGTGCCTCCGCCACCGTGGTCGTCATCGGCTTGTCGCAGATCACGTGGATGCCGGCCTCGAGGAAAGCGCGGGCGGCCGGCGCGTGCACGTGGTTCGGCGTCACGATCGACACCGCCTGGATCCCGTCAGCCCGCGCGGCCTCGGCCCTCGCCATCTCCTCGAACGATCCGTAGGATCTTTCGGCCGCAATGCCGAGTTCCAAGGCCGACGCCTTGGCCCGGGCAGGATCTGAAGACAGCGCGCCCGCGATCAGTTCGAACTGCCCGTCGATCCGCGCCGCTATGCGATGAACGGCACCGATAAATGCGCCCTGACCGCCGCCCACCATGCCGAGTCTGATGCGGCCGCGTGCGCTGTCGTACCCGCTCGCTTCGATCACCATGCGAACCTCCTCAAGCCAAGCCGAGCATCTTGCGGTTCGCAAGATCGTCGGTGCCTGCCCCGGCAAAATCGTCGAAGGCGCGCTCGGTCACGCGGATGATATGATGCTTGACGAACTCCGCGCCTTCGCGCGCGCCATCCTCCGGGTGCTTGAGCGCGCACTCCCACTCCAGCACCGCCCAGCTGTCGAAATTAAAGGCAGTAAGCTTGGAGAAGATACCGCCGAAATCAACCTGTCCATCGCCCAGCGAGCGAAACCGCCCTGCCCGATTCACCCAGCTCTGGAAACCACCATAGACGCCCTGCCGGCCGGTGGCATTGAATTCCGCATCCTTCACGTGGAAGGCTTTGATGCGCTCGTGATAGATGTCAATGTAATCGAGATAGTCGAGCTGCTGCAGCAGGAGGTGCGACGGATCGTAGAGCAGGTTCGCCCGCGCGTGGTTCTTCACCCGTTCGAGGAACATCTCATAGCTGACGCCATCATGCAGGTCTTCGCCGGGATGAATCTCGTAGCAGACGTCGACGCCATTCTCTTCGGCATAATCGAGTAGCGGAGTCCAACGTCTTGCTAGCTCATCGAACGCTGCTTCGACAAGACCGGCCGGACGCTGCGGCCACGGATAGACATAGGGCCATGCCAGCGCGCCAGAGAAGGTAGCATGGGCTTTCAGGCCGAGATGTTTCGATGCTCTAAGCGCGCGTTTCACCTGGTCGACCGCCCATTCGGTGCGTGCCGACGGGTTGCCGCGCACTTCAGGCGCCGCAAAGCCATCGAAAGCCATATCGTAGGCAGGGTGGACCGCGACGAGTTGCCCCTGCAGATGAGTGGAGAGCTCGGTGATCTGCAGTCCGTGCCGTGCCGCGACCCCGTTGATCTCGTCGCAGTAGGCCTTTGAATCGGACGCCTTCTTCAAATCGAACAGGCGCGCGTCCCAGGTCGGAATCTGCACACCCTCGTAGCCGAGCGACGATACCCATTCGCAGATCGCGTCAAACGAATTGAACGGAGCCGTATCCCCGGCGAACTGCGCCAGGAAAATGGCTGGGCCTTTTATCGACTTCATGAGCTTTCCTCCCTACTCCGGCTTCTTGCCAACACATCCACCCAACAGCGACAGTGTGCATCCAAACGCAAATGAGACTCGGCGTTTCAATACTGCATCCAGAACGGGACGGTCCGGAGATGACCCCGACCGCAGGGGGCTTACCGGCAGACGATGCCGTCACTTCAGCAGCTGGCCGACATGTCTCGGTGACGAGGTCGAGGCCAGATAAGATGATCTCGGGCACGTTCTCGCCCTTCTTGATCGACTGCAGAATATCCATCGACCGCTCGCCCATCTCGAACGGCCGCTGCCGGTGAGAGCATTTGAATAGCCGTCACGCGCCCATTCGAGCTGCATCGTGAGTGTATCAACAACGACCAAAGTGATGCCTGCGTCGATATCCTTCCTTCTCGTTGACGTATACCTTATAGCCCCCGGGCGCGAACATCTGCCATCCGCCACCGGCAGATCGCGGTACGTCCGAGGCGTTGGCGCCTCCATAGTAGCCGGCAAGGGATTCCTGCGTGGAACTCAGCACGACACCAACGAACATGTCGGCGCGGATTGTTCGGCGGCGAGGCGGCGAGCCGCCATCTCGGCGAGAGGACTGGATCTGCTGCCTGAACGGGTTCGGGCCGGACGACATCACAAAGCCGGAGCGCGGGGCTCGCCCGCGGCCAATTCCGCCGCAGTGACATGGGGTCGGAACGCGTTCGGCTCGAGGGCCTCCTTCACGCGGCGGACGGTGTCCGGTCGCAGGTGGGCGCGAGTGCGGAGGACATGATCGGTGGTTGCGAGATTGACGCCCGCCTGGAGCGCAATGCCCTTGAACGTGAGCGTTATATCCGCTTCTCGCTTCCCCCATCCTGTTACGCTAGCAGAGCTGCTGTGAGGTACGCAACTCATTTTGAGGGTGAGGCCCTCCGACCACGGCGCGGGCTTGGCTTGAAGTGGCCCCGGAAATCGGACCAAACGTTCCGGGCGAAGATTGCCCTGGAGGCGCTGCGCGAGGCAGCGACGGTGCGGTACGGCATTCACCCGAACCAGATCCATGGCTGGAAGGCCGGGCGGTCGCTGCGTCGAAAAAGCCTTTTTGTCGATACCGTGGTCAATATAACGATTGGTGCAGTCCGGATGACGCGCTTCGCGCCGACTACATCGAAACAACTCAATTTGAGGCGGTGCAGGCCGCAAAAGGAAGCAGCGTCGTCTGGCAAAGCGATTCCACGCGGGTCACCCTGTGCAAATGCCAACTCGCGCGGCCCGGTGTTGATGCCACTATGGTAGTAAACATCAAAGCACCTCTGTGAACCATGGCTGACAACGACGGCAACAAGCGGCTCCTGCTCGTCGAACTCAAGGATGGGTGCCGGTATGACAAGTTCGGAAAAACGAAAGCATATGAGCTAATCGCGCAGGAACGGATCAGAGCCTCCAAGATGGGAGGCAAGACGCTCATCGACCTCGAGAGCATCGGTGAATATCATGCCTCGCTGCCGCTGGTTGAATCACGAGCTATGCTTTAGGCCGATTTGCGCAGCGGCACGGCAACTGCCTTGCGCAGGCAGTCGAGGCGATTGGCCCAATGCTGCATGAGGCGCGCGCGCTCGCTCCAATAGGCTGCCCGGTTGTAGATGCCGCGAATCTTGGTTTTGTCGCCCTTGGCAAGCTGGCGCCGCACCACCTCGTCACGGCGCCGTCTCTTTTTTCGTCCGTTTCATGGGCGAGCTGAGCTTCCACCACATCGCCGTCGAATGCGCCCTCTTCGTTGAGCAAGGTCGAGGCGCTGGAGCGGAAGCCAAGCGCGCAGTGGTCGCCACCGGGACCGGTGTCCATTGGGCCGAACCACGACGACGCTGAGGCCCTACCGTCGGCAATCGCGTATTCCTTGTCCGTCGGCGTCGCATTGCGGATTTTCGTATCGCTGAGTTCATCCATTGGTAGGCTCGCAATCGCGGCCAGCCAGTGTACCCGGCTCTTTCAGTGTACCCATAGTGTACCCGAATACGCCGGATGCCCTCGGACGGTCGCGAACCGTACCGGGCATCAATATATGACGAAACGCCTTATCTTACGAAGGTTCTAGCTGATCGGCGAACGCTCGCGGACGAGAAAGAACCGGGCCGGAAAGGCTCATGGTGCCCAGGGGCGGAATCGAACCACCGACACTGCGATTTTCAGTCGCATGCTCTACCAACTGAGCTACCTGGGCATCTCGCAACAGCCCAAAAGGCCTGTCGAGCGGGCGGTTTATAGTGGGCTCGGACCGCCCTGTCCACCTGCTTCGGCCGACTTCGGCGGATAACCCGGCCCGTTTCGGATTCCGGTTTGGTCCGACTTAGCGCCTTCAGGTAAAAGGGGTTTTCCGGACAGCCAAAATGGCAGCCGTGGGCGGCGGGCGGCGCGGCATGTCACGCCGGGCATCGTTCCCGACAAAATTCGTCGAATCACGCTCAGTCCGCGTCGTCAGGCTCGTCGTCGCGGGCCGGAATCACATAGGACCCTGACAGCCAGCGGTTCAGGTCGACGTCCCGGCAGCGCGGCGAGCAGAACGGCCTGATCTCCTCAGCGGCCGGCTGGCCGCAGATCGGGCAGCGTTTGCCCTTGCCAGCCCTGTCGGCGGCGGGCGGCTTCGGGTCAGATGGCGGTGGCATTCAGCCAGCCGAAGCGGATCGGGAAGCCCTCGCCCCCGAGCAGCGTGACGGATTCATAGAGCGGCAGGCCCACCACGTTGCTGTAGGAGCCGACCATCTTGACCACGAAGGAGCCGGCAATCCCCTGCACCGCGTAGCCGCCGGCCTTGCCGCGCCATTCCCCGGAGCCGATATAGGCCTGGATGTCGTCCTCGCTGAGGCGCTTGAAGCGCACGCGGGTCTCCACCAGGCGCTGGCGAAAAGTCTCCCGCGCCGTCACCAGGCAGATCGCGGTGTAGACCCGGTGGTTGCGGCCCGAGAGCAGACGCAGGCACTGCGAGGCTTCATCGACCAGGTTGGCCTTGGGCAGGATGCGGCGGCCGACCGCCACCACGGTGTCGGCGGCCAGGATGAAGGCGCCGCGCAATTCGTCGTCGAGCTGCACCGATTTGAGCGCCGCATCCGCTTTCGCGCGCGCCAGCCGGTTGGCGCAGGCGCGCGGCAGTTCGCCCCGCCGCGGGGTCTCGTCGACGTCGGCGGGCCGCAGCGCATCGGGCTCGATGCCGGCCTGATTGAGCAGCGCCAGCCGGCGCGGCGAGCCGGAAGCAAGGACGAGTTTGGGGCGGCCTAGCATGAGGTTGTTTTCGTGGAAGATTTCGTAAGCCTGCGGGAACGCGCGCGGAAACTATCGGAAGGGCTTGGGTTTAACAACCCGGCAGCGGCGCTTTGTGGCCGCCGGGACAGCGCGATGATCGGTGCGGTAACGACTCTTGTCACCGAACTGCAACATGGCGGCCAGGAGGTGCTGCGAAGCGGTGAGCCAGATCCCGCGACACGAGATGATCGGGGCTGGAGCTGGCTTCAGCCGCTCGCAGCGCCGACATTGGCGAAGCGCTTGCGGATGCGCGCGAGCAGCGTGTCGCAGACCTCGCGATAGGCCGACAGCTTCTGCTCCCGGTTGCCCTCGGCGCCGGTCGGATCGTGGGTTGGCCAGTACTCGACCTCGGCGGCCGACGTCCGTGTCAATTCGAGCGCCTTGTGATGGGCCTCCGGCGCCAGCGTGATGATGAGGTCGAAATTGAGTCCTTCCCAATCCTCGAGCTCATCGAAGGTGATCGGCTTGTGCCTGGAAATGTCCTGACCGAGTTCGGCCATGACGGACACCGCGAACGGATCGAGCTCGCCTTTCCTGACGCCGGCGGACCTCACGTAAAGCGCTTTCGGAAACATCTGCTGCAGCAGGCTTTCGGCCATCGGCGAGCGCACGCTGTTGAGGCCGCAGGCAAACAGCACCGACTGCGGGCTGCGCGTGCGCGGAGCCGCCGCCATCACGCTTTCTTTTTGGCGCGCATGATCCCCGCGCAAACGCGACGCCTTTGTCGCGCCAAAAACCGCAGCCCACTTTTCCGGGCCATGCCTACCCCTTCCAGTGCAGCACGGTGATCAGGGTGAACAGCCGGCGCGCGGTTTCGAAATCGATCCGCACCTTGCCTTTCAG
>Ga0105237_10007439_pt1 | contig 11984 bp, 8 predicted proteins | sample KBSC24metaG_FD_81520 | JGI IMG/M metagenome (GOLD analysis project Ga0105237, IMG submission 81520) | Corn rhizosphere microbial communities from Kellogg Biological Station, Michigan, USA - KBS C2-4 metaG | ecosystem: Host-associated > Plants > Roots > Rhizosphere > Soil | place: Michigan, USA... | reverse complement strand
TGGCCTTGAACAAGGCGTTCAGGAGAACCGAGCGCAATTGCGGGAGATTCCCAGGGAGAGCGATGCCCTTGACCGAATCCAGCGCCGCACGGGAGAGACGATGCTGCGGCAAGGCTTGGTTCTCCGACATCGCTGCGAGCATGGCCCGAGCGATGTCGGCAATGTCGCCGCGCCTGTGCTGGAGGCCGAGAAGCTCAATCGGCAGAACCGCAAGGGCGAAGAGAAAGTCCCGGCGGAGTGCGGGCATGGCAATGAGCTCGCTCAGCCGATGAGTGGATGTGCCGGCCAATTGCAGCCCGGGCGGCAAGTCCCGACTCTCTACTCTTTCGGCCAACAGGAGTTGGCATTCCTCGGATAGTGTCTCGATATTCTCCAGCAGCCACGTCTCGCGTGATTGCTTCAATTTCCTGAGCCAGATATCGATCTGCTCGCTGGTGAGGGATCTGCAGACAAGGCGTCGCAATCGGCCGCCTGTTCCGTGGCGCTGGTGGTGCAGGTAGCGCGCCGCGAGGTGTTTTCCGCAACCATGTGGACCGACGATCAGCGCAGGGAGCTCTCCTGCGGCAACGCTATCCAGCTGGCTGCGGACGGGCTCCAGAACAACGTCTTCGAGGCTTGCACCCCCGTGTCTGGAGGTTGTCTTCGTCGGCACATGGATTGCCGTTTCGACCCCGCCGGTTCTGCGCGGAAGGTCTGCAAGCGATGGAACGACCTCCTCGCGGAACATGCGAACCGTGGGATCGTCGGCACCCCAGGCATCGGCCGTCTTGCCGGTCACCCTGCAGTGTTTGTGCCCCATCGCGGCACATTCCGTTTCCTTGTAGACGATCAGCTTGTCGAAGAAAAAGCTGGCATATCCCGACGCGTAGCCGACCTGCATCCAGCAAACGGGCTCGGACGCGCAGCGTTGGCGATTGAGAAACTCGGTCGCCTCCATGCCACCATGCCAGAGAAACTCCGCTGCAAACTTGTTCTGCTTGAAATTGAAGTCGTTGTAGACAGTCTGCACGCGCACGACGCCAGACATGGTGTGCATCCGCGTGCCTGCGGTGAACGCGTCCCCGATGTCGAGTCCAGGCCAGGCGGTGCGGATAAACTCTGCATCCTGCGTTCCCGCCTGAAACCCTAAGCGCAGCAAAATAACCCGCGCGTCGTGAGACCCGAAGCGGCGAACCAATTCCTCCTGGAGCTGAACAGCGATCGAGGCGCGATGGAGGACAAGCCGCGCGTTGCGCAAGCTGATATGCGCGTGAGCAGGATCGTACACGATCTGGGAGAGCATATCCCGCAAGGTTGGCCGTCCACCGCGATCGAGCAGGCTGCTTTCTTCGATCTTGGAAATCATTTGGCCGCACTCCCACCCACCAAGCTTTTCTTCTCGCTACAGAGTTGCCGGGTTTGCATCATTTGATCAATCCAAATTTATGAAATGATCCATTCGCTCTCGCCCCGATCGTCGCCAAGCTACGTTTTCCGGTCGTGATCCGAAGGAACATCTCTATCCTTATCAACAGCTTGACGGACCTTCGAATGAACGGTTGCGGTGCAGCGGCGATTTCCTCTTTGACCGCTTTCCGACCGGGGTGATTACCTCGGCCAAAAGAGAGCCAAGTGCTCTTGGGGGGAAACGGAATGCGGGACGCGAGCAAAATCGTGAAGCTGCCGGATGAGCCACACTCGGAGGCGATCAGGCGCTTTGCAAAGGAAGGCGCCTATATCGCGGGCGATGACAAATCCTCACCCTGGATTCCTTTTGGCGACGTCGCAGCCATCAAGCACCTGTGCTTCGACGTTCGCAACAACGCAGCAGCCAACATTCTGTGGGTCAAGAGCGGCGGGCGGATCGGCACGCACAAGCATCGCGGCTTCGTGTCGGCCATCACTCTGGAAGGATCCTGGGGCTATTACGAATACGACTGGATCGCCAGGCCCGGCGACTTCATCTACGAGCTCCCGGGAGCGGCGCACACGCTCTATTCCGACGATCCGAATGGCATGAAGGCGCTGTTCTGGCTGAACGGCGCTATCGAATTCTTCGATGACAACGGTGAGTATGATTTCACCGCCGATGTCTTCTGGTTCATCGAACACTACACGCGTTACTGCGAGGCGAACGGCCTCCCCGTCAACAACGACATGTTCATCTGAGTCGGGTTGCTGGAATTGGGGAGAGGGCGCGTGGACGAGTGTGATTACGTCATCGTGGGCGCCGGTTCGGCCGGTTGTGTATTGGCGAACCGCTTGAGCGAAGATCCGAAAGTCAGCGTCCTCGTGCTCGAGGCCGGCGGCAAGGACAACAGCATATTCATGAAAATACCGCTGGCATGGCGCCAGATCTGGCGCGGTCCCAAGTTCAACTGGAATTATGCGACGGAGCCGGAGCCGTTTCTCGACGGGCGGCGCCTTTCGCTTCCACGCGGCAAGGTCCTGGGCGGCTCTTCGTCAATCAACGGCATGCTCTACGTGCGCGGACATCCGCGCGATTATGACCTGTGGCGCCAGTCCGGGTGCGAAGGCTGGAGCTATGCCGACGTTCTTCCCTATTTCAAGCGCGCGGAGGGCAGTTGGCGAGGCGAAGGCGATTATCACGGCGGCGCAGGACCGCTCGGCGTCAGCCCAACCGATGTTTCCAACCTGAATTTCGGCTTGATCCGCGACACGGCGATTGCCGCGGGGATTCCGATGACCGACGATTTCTCGGGAGCGCAGCCTGAGGGCTTTGGCATCGTCGACCTGACGATCAAGAATGGTGTGCGCAGCAGCGCATCGGCGGTCTATCTCCGCCCCGCATTGAAGCGTGCCAATCTCACCGTGAAGATCGGTGCCCTGACGGAGCGGGTCCTGATCGAGAAGGGGCGCGCGACGGGCGTCACCTACGTCGCGAACGGCAAGCGTGTTTCCGTTCGCGCGAGGCGCGAGGTGATCCTGTGCGGTGGGAGCTACAACTCACCACAGCTTCTCCTGTTGTCGGGTGTCGGGCCGGCCGATGAAGTTGCCGAACACGGGATAACCCCTGTTCACGAGCTCCCAGCGGTCGGCAAGAATCTATCCGAACATGTGGTGTTTCACATTCAATTCGCGATCAAGCAGCCGATCACCTTTCTGAGCCGCCTGCGGGCCGATCGCGTTGCACTTTCTGTGTTGCAGTGGGCCTTGTTCCGCAAGGGCGATTTCGCGACCCAGGCATTGACCGCGCTCGCCTTCGTGCGCAGCCGGCCCGATGTCGAGCGACCGGACATTCAGCTCTTCTTCAACTCGACGCGCATGGACGCCAAGGTTTGGTTTCCCGGGATCACGCTGCCGCAACAGCACATGCTGGAGGGATATCCGTCGATCAATTATCCCGAAAGTCGCGGCGAATTGCGTCTGCGCTCGGCTGATCCGCGTGACCCTCCGCGTATCCGGCTCAATTTTCTTGGAACCGAAGGCGATCGCGCGACAGCGCGCGAATGCATTCGATTGGTACGGCGCATCTACAATACGCCACCGCTCGGCCCGCTGATCGAGCGCGAGACTTCGCCTGGCGCCGAGGTCGTCTCCGACGCCGACCTTGACGCGTTTGTCCGGCGCACGGCTGAGGTCGGCCATCATCCCGTCGGGACCTGCGCGATGGGGACTGGGCCAGCGGCAGTGGTCGATCCGCAACTGCGCGTGCGTGGATTGCAGGGGCTGAGGGTGGTCGACGCTTCGGTCATGCCAACCGTGCCAGGAGGCAACACCAACGGACCGACAATCATGATTGCCGAGCGCGCCGCCGATCTGATCGCCGGGAAGACGCTGCTAGCGCCGGCTTCGAGCGCGGTTCGATGAGCACGTTGTCGGTCGCACGATCGACGATGTCATGGCATCCGGAGCGGCGGATGAGGGTTCTGACAAGTGAGACTGGCTTTGAACCGCGTGGAGTCCTGGCGGCGGGCTTCACAAAGAAGACTTGCGGTGGTCGCAGCCGTCAATCACGTAACAAAAGGGGGAATTTGATGAGACGATCGATAAAAGCGGCCGTGGCGGCCGTCGCATGCACGCTTGCGGCGCTAGCGTTCAATGATTCCGCAGAAGCTGCCTCCGCGCCGAAATGCGGATTGAATACCGGCAAGGCTGCGACCGGTGCGCCCATCTCGATCGGCGGCATCGTTGGTCGGACAGGCCCGGCGGACTTCAGCTCTTCGGGCGATGCGGCTGCGGCGTATTTCAAGTGCGTCAACGAGAATGGCGGCATCAATGGCCGCCCGATCGAGTACACGCTGGAGGACGACGCCTGGAAGCCCGAGCAGGCCGCTCAAGCTGCGGCCAAGCTGGTGACCGATAAGAAGGTGGTTGCCCTGGTCGGCAGCAACAGCTTCGTCGAATGCGCCGCTAACCAGGCGACTTACGAAAAGAACGAGGTGCTTGTCGTCGCCGGCGTTGGCATCCCCCGGGATTGCTTCTTTGGGAGGAACTATTCGTCAACGAACGCTGGTCCTCGGTTGAGCAACCTTGGCGCAGTGCAGTACATGCATGGGAAGTTCGGCATCAAGAGTGTCGTCTGTGTCGCGCCCAACATTCCCGGCGTCGGCGATTTCTCCTGCGACGGCGTCAAGGCGTGGGGTGCTTCCAAGGGTGTGGCGGTCAACGTGATCCTGATCGATCCCGCGGCGATCGACATGACTTCCATCGTCCTCCAGGCGATGTCGTTCAAGCCCGACCTGATCGAGGCGAGCTTGCCGCGTGACGGCGTGATTGCCTTGCTCAAGGCCGCCGAGGACCAGGACCTCGGTTCCAAGGTGAAGTTCGCCGCGCCGACCTCGGTCTACAATCTCGAGTTTCCGAAAACGATCGGTCCCTACTGGGACAACAAGGTCTACGCCCAGCTCGAGCTCGAACCTTTCGACAAGCAATCGCCCGACATGCTGAACTGGTATGCGGTGCTCGACAAGTATGCGTCCAAGAATGTCCAGCGCGATACTTTCAATCAGGCGGGTTATTTGGCAGCGCGTTGGATCGTCGAGGTCATGCTGACAATGGACCCGGCCAAGATCGACCGCACATCTGTTACGGCCGCCCTCCGCGGTATGAAGTCGGGCCTTCAATCCGACATCGCGTGCGGCCCGTGGTATTTTGGGCCGGGCAATCGGCATAATCCCAACCACGCCGGGTCGGTGGCCGTGACGTCGGGCGAGAAATGGGTGACCCAGCAGTCCTGCTTCGGGGTGGATGATCCCGATCTGGCAGACGTCCTGGCGACGGAGAAAGAGCTGGGTATTCGCAAGTAGGCGAGCCGGTGTGGGCCGCGTCGGAAAACGGACCAGGGGCGACAATTCACGCCCTTGGTCATCGGCGGCAAAGCCGATTGTCCACGACCGGACGCTCCGCTGAGCGCATGCGCCTCAAATCAATCGAGTGAATGATCGTGCCAAACCTTGGTCCTTTCGTCGTTTCCGGGCTCGCCACCGGCGCGGTATATGCGCTCTCGGCAGTCGCAATCGTAATCCTCTTCCGGGCTTCTGGTGTCGTCAACCTTGCGCAGGGCGCGATCGGTGCGCTCTCGGCGATCATCGCCTGGCAGATCGGAAACTCAGGTGGCCCTCCCTGGATCGGGTGGATCGCGGGCGTGATCGCAGCTATGGCGGTCTCGCTGGCCTATGGCCGGCTCCTTGCTCCACGTGTAGCTCATAGCGATCCAGTGGTTCGAGCGGTGGCTACGCTTGGCCTCGCGCTCGTGCTGCTCGGGGTCATGGATTTCTTCTGGGGCGAATACGGCCGTGTTCTACGTCTTCCGACCGACAGTCTGGGCGTGCGCATCCTGGATGTGCGGGTAACCTACACGCGCCTGATCGCGTTAGGGCTCACATGTCTTGTTACGGTCGGCACGATCTTCTTTCTGGGATGGACGCGGATGGGGCTGGCGATGCGCGCGCTTGCCAACCGCCGGGACATCAGTGCGATGCTCGGCGTGCCCGTCCTGACGGTCGATTCCTGGGCGTGGGCGATGTCGGGACTGATTGCCGGTGTCAGCGGCATCCTGCTCGCCAACCTTGCGCGGATGCAGCCCCTGTTCCTGACATTCATGGTCATTCCGGTGATCGCCGCCGCAATTGCCGGCCGTGTGCAATCGCTGGGTATCGCGGTTGCGGGCGGCTTGGCAATCGGTGTGATCGAAGCGATCGGCACGCCATTTCCGTCCGTCGCGCCCTACCGCACATTGACGCCCTTCGTTTTTGCCATCGTCGCGCTGGTTTTCCTGCAGCGCCATGGGCATCCACTGATCAGCGGCGGGGCTGGACTGGGAGCAGACGATGTGCGCTCGGGCGCGCCCGCGGGGAGCCAGCACCACCGCGCGTTGGTCGGAGTCGCTGCCGGAGTTGCCACTGCGCTGGTGGTGGCGCTGGCGGTGCCCGAAATCGCCAGTTCATACTGGCTGCGTGTGCTGACCGCCTCCGCTATCCTGGCGCTCGGCTCGCTTGCCACCGCAATTATCTATGCGCAGTTGGGCATGGTTTCCTTGTGCCAGTTCGCCTTGGTCGGCGTCGGCGGTTGGGTTGCGTTGCGTTCCTGGCATGCAATCCATTGGCCCTTCGAAATGTCGTTGTTGTGCGGTGGTGTCGGCGCCGCTCTGCTGGGTCTGATCTTCGGGCTGCCGGCACTGCGCATGCGCGGTCTGTATCTTGCGCTGGTCACTTTGATGATCGCGGGTGGTTTCCAGGTGGTGATCACCGCCATCGATTTCCCCGACGGTGGAGCCGGCTTCATTGGCAAGATCTATAATGGGCCGCGCCAGTATATGGACCGCCCCGGGCTGGCAACGACGGACGCCGCCTATTTTCGCTATTGCCTGGGAGCGCTCGTCATCGGCTATCTCTTCGTCCTCTGGCATCAGCGCTCGCGAGCCGGGCGCGCCTGGGCGATGATACGTCGCAGCGAAGCTTGCGCCCTGTCGGCGAGCGTCAATATCGTCGCCTACAAGATATGGGCCTTCGCGCTCGCCGGCTTCCTTGCGGGCATCTGCGGCGGGCTGCTCGCGGGTCTCATCGGCACGCTCGACCTGACCTCGTTTCCGGCGAGCGAATCTGTGTTGCTCTTCGCGGTGACCCTTATCGGCGGCGCCTATAGCTGGCTGGGGCCGATTCTGGCGGGCCTGCTGCTGCGCGCTGTTCCCGGACTCCTCAACGATTGGCACATCGACGGCAATATCGCGACGATCGTCTTTGGAGCGGGCCTGTTGCATGCGTTGATTACCGCCCCGGGCGGCGTTGCGGGCCAGATCCTTGATACCGTCGGGCGCATCAAGGTGTTTGCCAGACAGGTGCGACGGGAGAAGGCAGTATGATCGAGATCGACGGCCTGGGGGTCAGGTTCGGCGGGGTGACAGCGTTGAATGCGCTGACGGCATCGCTCGATGCAGCGGTAACGGGATTGGTCGGTCCCAATGGCGCGGGCAAGACGACGTTGCTTAACGTGCTCAGCGGCTTCATCACGCCAACCGCCGGGTCCGTCAGGATCGACGGGCAGGACATCGGGCGTCTTGCGACGCATCGGCGGTCAGCATTCGGGATCCGTCGAACCTTCCAGACCGAGCAGGTGGTGCTCAATCTCTCGGTGCGAGACAATATCGCGGGGATGCTCGATCATGTTCCCTACGGGACGAGCAGCCGCAACGACGTCATCAATGCGGCTCTGCGCTATACCGGTCTCTCGGATCGGGCCCATCTGATGGGGGGAGCCCTCGCGACAAGCGACCGGCGGATGGTCGAAATCGCGCGATGCATCGTCGGCGCCCCGAAGATCATCATGATGGATGAACCCGGAGCCGGCCTTAGCGAATCCGAATCGGATTTCCTGCGCAAGACTATTGTTGGCATCCCGGCGTTCTGCGGGGCCCAGGTGCTGCTCGTCGATCACGACGTCGACCTGATCTCATCGACCTGCTCGAAGATGCTGGTTCTCGATTTCGGCACCGTGATCGCCTACGGCCCGGTAGGTCCGACCTTGAAGGATCCGAAAGTGCGTGCCGCATACCTTGGAGAAACGGCATGACCGATTGCCTCCGGATCGAGCGTCTGGCGATTGCGCGCGGTGGCAAGCAGGTCGTGCATGGCGTGAACCTCGAGATTCCACCGGGGCGGGTTACGGCTCTCCTCGGCGCCAACGGAGCTGGCAAGAGTTCGCTCGTTCTCGCCGCGGCGGGTGCGTTGCCCGTTTCCTCCGGCGACGTGCTCATCGACGGAAGGTCCATTGGTGGCCTCAGGCCCGAGCAGGTTCGCCGTCTCGGAATTGCGGCCGTCCCCGAAGGCCACCACGTGCTCAGCGAACTATCGGTCCTCGATAATCTCCGGGTCGCCGGTCATCATCTGCCGGGTCGCAAGCGGGAGGATGGCATCGAGGCGGCGCTCGATACGTTTCCCGAGCTTCGCCCAAAACTCGGCGCGCGAGCGGGGTCGCTCTCCGGCGGTCAGCAACAAATGGTCGTACTTGCCCAGGCCATCGTCGAGCGCCCGCGCTACATCCTTGCGGATGAATTGTCATTTGGCCTTGCCCCCGTGATCGTAGCCAGGCTGGTTCCGGTGATCATTCAGCTCGCCGCTGATGGCGTCGGGGTACTGTTGATCGAGCAGTTCACGCATATCGCATTGCGAATCTCCCATCGCGTCCATGTCATGGAGCGGGGATATATTCGCTTCTCGGGCGAACCCGAGGAGTTGCGGCAGAATCCGGATATTCTTCACAGCGCCTATCTCAGCGGGAATTAGCATACGTTCATTGTTCGCCATGTTTGGCGTGCGGGGCACGGAGGCTTCATTGAACCCACCGAGATCGCCAACGAGCTTCCAAGGTCGAATACAGAGCGACGATCAAGACATTGGGAATCCACGACGTAAACGCCAGAATCGGAGACATGCTGGAATAGCTGCCGTACCCCAATGCGTAACCGATCGGAATCTGCAGGCGAAGGACAACGGCTCCGAAGGTCATCGCGTAGCTGAATCGCATAAGTAGCCGATGCCACTCAAGCCTTCCCTGCACGGCCGAAATCCAAGCCGCTACAGTCGTGCCGATCCACAATACAGCGAGAATCCCGAAGCCGACGCCAGCCACCCAGCCACCCGAAGCAAAGGGTGACGTAGCCAACGCTCCTGTTCCACTCGTAACGCACGCTAGGACGTAAGTTCGGCCGGACCAACGATGCAGCGTCGGATGGCGCGCGCGTAGCCCCGGAAAGAATTGTAACGGTCCCAGGACCAAGGCGGCAGGGGCTATGAGCATGTGCGTTAACGCCTTCAGAGGCGCTTGCAGTATGACTGCCTTGATATCTGGATCGATGCCGAACCATACGTTTTCCAACGCGGCGTAGTATCGCAAGGAATGCGCGGCTACGACTGTGGCGAGCACGACCATCATGCACAACCCAATTCGGGGGACGTATCCCTTCTGCATCTGTCTCGCACCCTACCGCTGCTATTGGTCAAACCGTTTGGTCTTACGGCCGGTATTCTCCGGAGAGGGAAGCCCGACTATGATTGAACCGTTCGAGCGGACAAGTATTTGGGGGCCGCCGACGCGGGAACAGGGATGAAGGGATGAGTGCTGGGACGAATAGCGTTCTTAACGTTACGAAACGCGCTCCATCAGGGTTGGACGCCGCCTCATTTGGATGATTACAGCCGGCGTAACGGTGGTCGATCTGTCCTGCGTGTTCACTCCCGTGCACAATTCGCCCCTTCACGGCCCCGGCGTCGCGTTGTGAATCCCGTGCGTGGCCGAGGCGTCGAGCGGCCTGTCGGCTCTGGGACTGACACTCCCTCCGCCATCGGCCTCATCCCACCAATTTCCATTTCCCATCGCCCGCGCGCTTCAGCGCCGGGTCGCTCACCCGCACGTGCTCGGCGAGAAAATCGATGAACGCGCGCACGCGCGCCGGGAGCGGCGCGGTGTGGCCGACATAGACGGCGTGAATGTCTTCGCGGTCGCCGGGATTGTAGTTCTGCAAGACCGGGACGAGGCGGCCTGATTCGATGTCGGGACCGACGTGGAAGAGGGCGAGGCGGGCAAGACCCACGCCGCCGAGTGCGAGACGGCGGGCGGCTTCGCCGTCGCTGGCGCGGGCGGCCGGCGGCGGGACCGCTTCCTCGGTGCGGTCGCCGCGCTTGAATTGCCAGCCGCGGATACTGCGGGGAAAGGTCCAGCCGATGCCGCGGTGATCGGCGAGATCCGCCGGAATCTTCGGCGTGCCGAAGCGGGCGAGATAATTCGGTGCGCCGATCACGACCATGCGGCTGGTGCCGAGCTTTCGCGCGACGAGGCGTGAGGCGCGCAGCGGGCCGACGCGGATGGCGACATCGGCGCGCTCCTGCATCAGGTCGATCAGCGTGTCGGTCAGCACCAGATCGAGCGTGACGTCGGGATGCATTTCCAGGAAGCGCGGGATCAGCGGCATCACGTGCAGCATGCCGAAGGGAATGTTGCTGTTGACGGTGAGCCGTCCGCGCGGTGCCGCGCCTGAGGCCGCCTCGCGTTCGGCCTCTTCCATCTCGGCGAGGATACGCACGGCGCGCTGGTAGAACGCCTGGCCTTCCTCCGTCAGCGTGAGCTTGCGCGTGGTGCGGTTGATCAGCCGCGAGCCGAGCCGTGCCTCCAGCCGCGAGATCAGCTTGCTGACGCCCGACGGCGTCAGCCGCAGTTTTCGCGCGGCCTGGGTGAACCCGCCCAGGTCGACGACGCGAACAAAGACCTCCATCTCGGCGGAGCGGTTGGTGTCGAAACGGGCCATGTTGAATTCACGTCACAAATGATTGGATTGCGGACATTCTAATGGTTTTGCCGCAGCGCGGCTATCTGCGTGGCTCGTACCATCCATTGGAGTCCCGCATGCCTCCCGCCGTTCTCGCGCTCACCGCCGGTGCCTTCGGCATCGGCACCACCGAATTCATCATCATGGGCCTCTTGCTTCAGGTCGCCGCCGACATGCACGTCTCCGTGCCGGTCGCGGGCCTGCTCATCTCCGGTTATGCGCTCGGCGTGTTCGTCGGTGCGCCGGTCTTGACGCTGGCGACGCGGCGGATGCCGCGCAAAACCGTATTGCTGGCGCTGATGGCGATCTTCACGCTCGGCAATGCCGCCTGTGCGCTGGCGCCGAACTACGAATTGCTGATGGCGGCGCGGGTGCTGACCTCGCTGGCCCACGGCACCTTCTTCGGCGTCGGCTCGGTGGTGGCCACCAGCCTCGTCGCCGAGGACAAGCGCGCCTCGGCGATCGCGACCATGTTCATCGGCCTCACGGTCGCGACGCTTCTGGGCGTGCCCTTCGGCGCCTGGTTCGGCCTGATGCTCGGCTGGCGCGCGGCGTTCTGGGCCGTGACGGTGATCGGCGTGATCGCCTTTGCCGTGGTGGCCGCGTTCGTGCCCGGCCATGTCGGCAACGGCGACAAGCCGATCTCGCTTGCCGAGGAGGTCGCGGTGCTCGGACGTCCGCAGGTGCTGCTGGGCCTCGCCATGACCGTATTCGGCTTCGCCGGCCTGTTCGTCGTGTTCACCTATATCCAGCCGATCCTGACGCGCTTCACCGGCTTTTCGGAGGCTGCGGTCTCGCCGATCCTGCTGGTGTTCGGCGCGGGTCTTGCGATCGGCAATGTCGCCGGCGGCAAGCTCGCCGACCGCGGCCTGGCGCGGGCCCTGATCGGCACGCTCGCCGCGCTCGCCATCGTGCTGCTCGGCCTTGCCGCGGTGCTGTCGGTCAAGATCCCCGCCATCGCGCTGATCCTGCTGCTCGGCATCGCCGCCTTCGCAACCGTCGCGCCGCTCCAGCTTCGCGTGCTGGAGGCGGCCGGCCCCAGCGGCCGCACGCTCGCCTCGAGCCTCAACATCGCCGCCTTCAATCTCGGCAACGCGCTGGGTGCCTGGGCCGGTGGCGTCGCCATCGACCGCGGGCTTGGCCTCTCCGCGCTGCCGTTGGTGGCGGCCGGCATCACCGCAATCGGCCTCGTGCTGGCGCTGTGGAGCCTCCGGCTCGACCG
>Ga0105237_10007438_pt1 | contig 11984 bp, 10 predicted proteins | sample KBSC24metaG_FD_81520 | JGI IMG/M metagenome (GOLD analysis project Ga0105237, IMG submission 81520) | Corn rhizosphere microbial communities from Kellogg Biological Station, Michigan, USA - KBS C2-4 metaG | ecosystem: Host-associated > Plants > Roots > Rhizosphere > Soil | place: Michigan, USA... | reverse complement strand
CCGACGACGACGGCGTGGTGGTAGTTCCGCAACAGGTGGAGGCAGTCGTGGTGCGGCGGGCGTGGGAGAAGGTTCACGCCGAGAACGTGGTGCGGGACGCCATCGCCGGCGGAATGCTCGCGACCGAGGCGTTCCGCAAGTTCGGGGTGTTGTGAGCGGGCAACTCACCAGTGCGAGTTCGGCCCCTGGGGGACGTTGATCTCCGCACTCGTCGCGTCCCACTCGGTCCAGCCGGTCGGCGGGCCGTTCTCGCGGAACGGAACGGTCAGTTCGTCGAACTCGGCCAGACTCTTCAACATGGTGAAGCGGTGCTGCGTCTGCTTTGGCATCCGCAACGCCTTCGTGTACCAGCTCGCCACCTTGCGGAACTGCGAACACCCGGCCAGTTCATGCCCCCGCCAGCCGATCAGCCGCGTCAGGTGCGTTCGCATGAAGTCGAGGCGGTCGTGGTAGCTCCCGCGGCTTCCCGGATCGCCGGTCCGCACCCACGCATCCAGTTGCCGGAAGAACCACGGGTTCGCCAGTGCCCCGCGGCCGATGGCGATGCCGTGGCAGCCGGTCTCTTCGATCAGCTTCGCCGCATCCGCGATGCTCCGCACGTCGCCGTTGCCGAACACCGGGATGCGCTCCACCGCTTCCACCACCGCCCGGATGCCGGCCGGGTTGATGACCCCGTCGAACCCCTGCTCCCGCGTGCGGCCGTGGATCGTCACCGCCGCCACGCCGATCCGCTCGAACTCGCGGGCGAAGTACGGGGCGGTCAAATTGTCGTCGTCCCAGCCGAGCCGCATCTTCACCGTCACCGGGATCGTCACCGCGTTCACCACCTGCTCCACCAGTTTCACCGTGCTGCCGGTGGTGTCGCACATCATGGCCGACCCGCCGCCCGTCTTCACCACCTTGCGAACCGGGCAGCCCATGTTGATGTCAATGAGTGTGGCTCCGTACCCTTGCAGCCACTTGGCGGCGTCGGCCATCTCCGCGGCGTTGCCGCCGAAGATTTGCACGCTCAGCGGGCGGTCGTCCGGCCCGGTGACGAGCAGTTCGAGCGTCTTCTTGGACTTCTCCAAAATGGCCCGAGCGTTCACGAGGTCGGTGGTACACAACCCGACCCCGCCGATCTCACGGACGGACCGCCGAAACGGGTAATTGGTGTAACCGGCGAGCGGGGCGAGGACGAACCGCGACGCCAGCGGGACGTTCCCGATGCGAAACGGTTCGCGGTAAGGGGCCGGCGGCGCGGGCAGCGGTGCAAGGACGGTGGACATGGGGTACATTCTAACGGCAGAATGCAGAGGGCGAGCGATGACGGAATGGGAGTGGTTCGTCAACGATCACGCCGCGAGAATGCTACGCCTCCTGTGGCGTGATCAGGTTAGCGTCTCACAGCGGAAATATGACCTGTTCGCAGTGGCCGTCTGCAACAAACTCCGCTGGCTGTTCAAGCATGACTGGTATCGGTTCGCCCTCGACATGATTGAAGAAGCAGCCGAAGACTTACCCAAACTGGAACAGTCCACGAAACAAACGCTCGGCCGACTGAAGCACGAGATGGCTGTCCCACCCCATGCCGACAACCCGTACCTTGATCGTGCTCACCAACTGACGGTGTTTCCGATGTCAACAAAGGAGGATTTGGAGAACCAGTTGGGAGCGGTGTCCGCTGCACTCCAAACCGCTTGGGGAAATCGCAGACCTCCATTCCCCTCCCACGGTGAGTACCTCCGCTGCATCGTCGGTAATCCGTTCCGTCCCGTGACATTCGCTGACTCCTGGCGGTCCGAAACCACAGTCTCCCTCGCCACCGGCATCTACGCCGAGCGTGCCTTCGACCGCCTGCCGATTCTGGCCGATGCGCTCGAAGAAGCAGGGTGCGACAACGTCGATGTGCTGAACCACTGCCGCGGGCCGGGGCCGCACGCCCGCGGGTGCTGGGTGGTCGATGGGGTGTTGGGGAAGTCGTAGCCGCGAGCCGCAGGCGAGCGCGTGCGGAGTTGACGCGCTCGCCTACGGCTCGCGGCTACAGGACCGCCGCGGCTCAGAACGACACGCCCACGTCCTTCGCGTACCCCAGCACCCGCTCGCGGGCGGTCTTCGCCGCCACGTCCGGGTTCTCGTGGTAGGTGTACAACTCGATCGTTACCCACCCGGCGTAGCCGACCTCCTTCAGCGCCGCCAACGTGCCGCGGAAGTCGATGACGCCGTCGCCCGGCACCAGGTGGTGATGCACCCGCGTGGCGGCGATGTCTTCCAGGTGGACGTGCTTGATGAGCGGGGCGAGCTTCCGCACCGTGTCGGCCGGGTCGTCCTTCACGCAGTAGAAGTGGCCGATGTCGAAGTTCAGCCCGAGGTAGGGTGAACCGATGTGTTTGGCGAATTCGAGGTACTGGTCGGCTGTTTCAATCAGCAGATCGGGTTCGGGTTCCACCAGTAGCGGCACCTTCACCTTCTCGGCGTGTTCGACCACCGGCTTCAACTCCTCCACGAACAGCTTCAGGCACTCGTCCCAGGTGCGGCCTTCGAGCGGTCCGCCCGGTTCGGTGGTCACGCACGGGGCACCGAGTTCGGCGGCGAGGCTGAGTGCCCGCTTGGTGTGTTCGATGCGGATGCGGCGGTAGTGCTGATCGGGTTCGATCCAGCTCGGGTGCCAGTACTTCTGCCGCTTGTCGTCCACCGCGTGCATCATGAAAGCGTTCACGTTGCTGAACGCCAGCTTGTTCGCGGCCATCGCGTCGCGGATGGTCTGCTTCTGCTCGGCCAGCAGGTACGCGGGCCAGGCGTGCGGCACGTCGGCCATCAGTTCCAGGCCGGCGTACCCGATGCCGGCCAACCGCCGGGCCGTCTCGGGGAAGGAGAAGTTCAGGTAGGCGTTGGTGCTGAACGCGAGCTTCATGGTGGATCGGGGAGAAGGATCAAAAGGAGGGACACGGACGAAGAGGATGAAAGCAGGGAGAAAGAAGATCCGAGCCGATCATTGAAAGAGTTCATCGGCAGGGTCATCTGATGACGGGTCAGATGACGAGAGTAGGGGCGTGGTCGTAGGCCTTGCGACGAATCTGCGGCTTCGGACCGAAGTTGAGCAGCAGGCCGACTTCCACACCCGAAGCCTTCAGGTAATTGAGCAGTTGGGCCTCGTGTGAAGTGGCCAACTGTTCGACCGATTTCAATTCCAGGATGACTGCCTCTTCGACCACGATGTCGGCGAAGTATTCGCCCACCAGAACGCTGTCGTAGTACACGTCGTACTTCTTCTTGGTCTCCACCCGAAGCCCGCGCTTGGCCAACTCGTGCAGCAGGGCGTTGTGGTACACCTTCTCCAGAAACCCCCAGCCAAGCAAGTTGTGGACCTGATAGAAGGCCCCGATGATCCGTTCGGTCAGGTCAGCATGCTTCATGGGCGACACCAGGAGAGGTGAGGGACACGGACGAAGCGGGTGAGGAAAGGAGAGGAACGAGCGGACAGAACTCTTGCCCTCTGATCCTCTTCAATCCCTGCTTCATCCTCTTCGTCCGTGTCCCTCCTGTCGAAGTTACTCTTCCTTCAGTCCGAGCTGTTTGCCCAGGTCGTGTTCCGTCACGCCGAGTGGGGATTTGAAGAAGCACGCGGCGGGGGTGAGGGTGCCGCTGTCGCCGCGGCGGTGGGCCAGCAGCGTCAGCCGGGCGAGGTCGATGACGAGCGGGGCGGCCAGGATGCTGTCGCACCCCTGCCAGGTGAATTGCAGCGTCATCTTCGTGCCGAGGAACCCCTCGAAATGGATGTGATCCCAGGCCGTCTTCCAGTCGTCGAGCGACTCCACATACTCGATGCTCACCAGCGACTGCGGCTTGTACCCGAGCAAGTCCGCCAGTAACGAATCCTTCGACTTCACCTTGCTCGCCTTGTTGGCGGGGTCGGCCAGCACCTGCCCGTCGCGGTTGCCCAGGATGTTGTGCCCGACCCAGCTCAGCACCTTCAGGTTCCGTCGGGCGAACATGGGGGCGATGGCCGACTTCAGCAGCGTCTCGCCGGTCTTCAAGTCCTGGCCGGCGTGCGGCACCCCGCGGAGCTTCGCCAACTCGTCGAGCGCCGGCAGGTTCGCCCCGCGGCTGGGGGTCATGTTCAAGTAGGGGAAGCCGGCGTCGAGGGCGGCGTAGGCGTACAGGCTGCTGGTGGGCAACATCGCCGACCCGCGGGCGAAGCCGGCTTGCAGGGCGGCGAGGGTGCGGTGGTCGTCGGTCGGGTCGAACGGCGGTTCGGTGCTGGCGACGTTCGCCACGACCAGTTGGTCGAGCTTGTGAGCGGCGGCGAACGCCTTCAAATCCTGCTGGATGGCGTCGATGGCCTGCTTGGGGGTTTCGGCCCGTCGCACGTCCGGGCGATCAGCCAGTGCCGCGATCACCCCGTTCGGCTTGAACACCACGCCCGGTCGCACGTTCGCCGACCACTCGTCCAACTGAGCGGCTACCGCTCCGAGCAACGCTTCCGAGAACACCCCGCTCCGCTGGTGCAACTCGGCCGCGGCACGGGCGAACGAGGTCTGTCGAATGTCATGCCCGCCGACCACGAACTGGGCCGGGCTGTCGAACGGCACGGCCGCGAACTTGGGCAGGGTGGTGACGAGACCGGTGGGGTCGGTCAGCCCGCGGGCGAGGGCAGCCAACCCGACGGCGGTGGTGCTGCCGACTCCGCCGAACGCACCCACCAGCCACAACCCGACACGACGCGAAGAGGACATGAACAGGGCACTCGGGTAAAGGGTCACTTCGGCGGGAGGTCGGCCAGGATGTCGTTCAGCGAGCGGCCGGTCCGCTCGGCATTGCGGCGGTCCAACTCGTCGTCCGTGATCGGGAACTGATAGCCGGGCGGGGGGGTGTGGACCCGAACCGGGGTGTAAACACCGAGTACCCGGCCGGCTTCGTCCACCAGCTCGACCGTGTCGGCCACAGTCCGCAGAGTCGTTCCGAGCGCGGAATCCATCAACAGGCGCGGCATAGGGGCACTCCGTATGATACTACCCATTCTACAACGCCCACCGCCGCAACCGCGCGGGCGAAAGGGAAACGATGAGCTACCGAGTCGTATGGACCCCTTCCGCTCAGAACGATCTGGCAACCGCCTGGATAAACGCCGGGGACCAGGCCGCGGTCACGCAAGCGTCCCACCGGCTGGAACGTGATCTGGCCCGCTCGCCGTTGTCGGTCGGCGAATCCCGGCGGTCGAGTGTCGAACGGGTGGCGTTCCTCCCTCCACTCGCCATCACATTCCTTGTTGTGATGGATGACCACACGGTGTTCGTCACGGCCGTCACGCTCACCGGCTGATCCATCCGTGTTCACTGCTGGCATTCCGCGATCACCGCCCGCACGTCAGTTTCTGGCACGTCGGCTACCAACTCCACCCCACCCGTGGCTTTCGGCAGCACGAACCGCATCTTGCCGCCCACGTTCTTCTTGTCTCGCCGCATGGAATCCAACAGGGAATCGGCGTTCCATTCAGGTTTCACCGTGACCGGCAACTTGAACGCCGTCAGCAACTTCGTCTGCCGTTCGCCCAACTCGGGGCCGACTCGCCCCAACCGCTCCGCCAGCTTCCACGCACACACCATGCCGGCCGACACCGCCTCGCCGTGCAGCCACGAGCCGTACCCGCCGACCGCCTCGAAGGCGTGGGCGAAGGTGTGCCCGTAGTTCAGGATCGCCCGCAGACCGGTCTCCTCGCGTTCGTCCTTTTCCACCACACTCGCCTTCAGTTGACAGGACCGGGCGACGATGGCCCGCACCGACATCGGGTCCTTCGCCAACACCTCGGCCGTGTACATTTCAAGATCCGCGAACAACTCCAGATCGAGGATGATGCCGTACTTCACCACCTCGGCCAATCCGCTGCGGTACTCGCGGTCGGGGAGCGTGCCGAGCGTGGACGAATCGATCCACACCCCGGTCGGCTGGTGGAACGCCCCGATCAGGTTCTTCCCCTTCGGGTGGTTCACGCCGGTCTTCCCGCCGACGCTCGAATCGACCATCGCCAACATCGTCGTTGGCACCATGAGCAGCGGCAGCCCGCGGTTGTAGGTGGCGGCCACGAACCCGGCCAAATCGCCGACCACGCCCCCGCCGACGGCCACCACCGCGGTGCGACGATCCGCGGCCATGTCGGCGAGTTTGTCGTACAGGAAGGCGGCGGAGAAAAAGTTCTTCGACGTTTCGCCGGCGGGGATCAAACTGGTTTCCACCGCGAACCCGGTAGCCGTGAGTTGCTCGCGAGCGGTCTGAACGTGCTTCTCGACGTTGGTGTCGCCGACGATCAGGGCGTTAGTGGAACCGGGCAGGCAGCGGCGGGCGAACGGACCGAAGCCGGCGGAATCGGACGCCACAACGATGTCATAAGCCCGCGGGCCGAGGTCAACGCGAACGGTGTGCATGAGCAAATTGTAGTAGAGCATCCACCCTGAACTGATGGGTTGGGCCATCAGTCACCCCTCCCCGCTGGGGAGGGGTCGGCGAGTGCATCGCACGAGCCGGGGGTGGGGTCTTCGTTCACCGCACCCCACCCCCGCCGCCCTCGCTCCGCTCGGTCGGCGACCCCTCCCCAGCGGGGAGGGGTGGTGGGCTGGCTCCACCCAACACCTGCGGACGTGTGAACCGGATGGGTAGGTCGTGGTCGAGTGACCGCGAAGCGGGAGCGAGGCCCGACGGCGAATGACATGCAAGGCGAGCCGAGGTCCGTAAGGACCCGGTTTCTGTTCACCACCGGCGGCTCACACCGCTTGGCTCGCCGGATTCGGCGTCGGGCCTCACGGTCCTACGGACCTGTTCGACCACGACCTACGACTTGCCCAGCACCAGATCCACCACCCAACACCCGCGGACGTGTGGTCCGTCACCCCGGCAGTGAGCGAGGACGTCGGCGTGGTCACACCCCGCTTCTTCCAGCGCGTCGGCCAAGATCGGCATCCGGTCGAACGCGCGGTCGGTGTAGATGGAGTTGGCGAGAGCGACGACGGTTTCGGTCTGCCAGGCGGGATCGACGGTGATCGGGCGGAAAGGGTTATCGAAGATGTCACGGAGCAAGGCAACTTGAAAAGGGACTTCCTCAGGAAGTTGATAACGCCTTTCGCGGCTTCGTATCACTCTCGTCGCCCAACTACACGCAGAGTATGCAGAGTCGCGTGCCACCTGCCCAATTACGAATCGTCCGCCTGTGGAATCGTCTGCAACGCCCCCCCGCATCATCTGAAACTGATCAATTTCTTCGGACGCTGCCAGCCCATCCGCATAGCGCTCTGCCAACTCGCAAACTATTTCCTGTCGGTGCAAGCCCTTCACACGTCGAAATGATGAAGCGGCAAACAAGCGGAACTTCCGCTCGCTTCCTCCGGCAATACTCGCAATCATCTCAAACGGGTCTTCGCACGCCAGCCATTCTTCCTCAGTCACGGCCAACCCCTCTGCAAGCCGCACGTTCCCACCTACATAGGGCGTGAGCAGCGTACCAGACCAGCACATCCGCACGAAGTCTGGTCAGGTATTTCTCGATCAGGGCGTGGGGAACTTACAGAGCCGCCGAGAGGAAGGATTCCCTTGCCCTGGCTTGGTTCAACTCTTACCGAGGATGAGGCGTCTTTCCCGGTTGGGGAATTCGCCGGAGCGGGAAATGGGCAGGTGGTCGCAACTCGTTGCGATGTGGACATTTGTGCAAGAAGGCCGCGGAGGGGGTATGTGTGAACCCCTTGATCTTCTTGATCCCCTTGCTCTTCTTGATTCGGTTTGAACGTGGGATGTCGCGTGCCATGCCCCAATCCGGCAGCACCCGGAAAGCGCCAATTTCACGACAAGCAGCCCGGCCGACACCATAACGATCGAAGCACCCCGCGGAGAGCGAAACGATGCCGCTCACACTCGTCGGACTCGGCGAACTGCTCTGGGACGTTCACGGCGACTCGGCCCGGCCGGGTGGGGCGCCGGCCAACTTCGCCGTTCATGCCGCACAGCTCGGAGCCGAGGCGTGGGTCGTTTCGCGGGTGGGCGACGATGACGACGGTCGGCGGTTGGTCGGCGAACTCACCAGCCGTGGGGTGAAGGCCGACGCCTTTCAGGCCGACCCGACCGCACCCACCGGTCGCGTCACCGTCCACGGCGAACCGCCCACCTACACCATCCACGAGGGCGTGGCGTGGGACCGCCTCGCGGATGATCCCACCGCCCGCCGGGTGATCGCGTCCGCCGACGCCGTCTGCTTCGGCACACTCGCCCAGCGGGCCGAACCGAGCCGAGCCAGCATTCAAGCGCTGTTGAAGCAGACCAAACCGGGTTGCCTGCGGGTGCTCGACGTGAACCGGCGGGAGCCGTTCTTCACCCGCGAGGTGCTGGAAGCGTCGTTCGCCCTGGCCGACGTGGTGAAGGTGAACGACGGCGAACTGGCGTACCTGGCCGGCTGGTTCGGACTGCCAGCCGGTGAGCGGGACGGGCTGATCGAACTGGTGCGGCGGTACGGGCTGAAGGCGGCGGCTTGCACCCGCGGCGAACGGGGGAGCGTGATCGTGATCGGCGACACGGTGAGCGAACGGCCCGGTGTGCCGGTGACGGTGGCCGATACGGTGGGCGCCGGCGACGCCTTCACCGCGGCGCTCATCCTGGGTCTGCTCGCCGGCTGGCCGGCGGACGTGGTGAACGAGCGAGCTGGCGCGGTGGCCGAGTTCGTCTGCACCCACCCCGGCGGCATGCCCGAACTGCCACCGGAGCTACGAGCAATGTTCACTTCTTCGGGTTCGCCAGGGAATCGAACTTCTCCAGGTTGGTGATGAGTTGGTCGATCTTCGGGTTCACGGTTTCGAGCATGGCGTTCAACAGCGGGCTGTTGTCCGACCGAATCTTCCGCGTCTTCAGATCGCGGGCCAGCGGCAACGCACGGGCCAGGAGTTGGCGGGCCTGGTCGAGATCCTTATTGGGGCCGGTCAGGTATTCGCTGGCGTGCAACCCGAGGGCGGTGGCGAGGGTGAAGTCGGCGAGCAGCCGCATGCCGTCGACGCACTCGGCGGGTGCCCCGGCCTTCTTCAGTTCGTCCACCTTCTTCGGCAGTAACTCGCTCACCTTGACCGCTTCTGCGGCGTTGCCAGGTCCGAGGCGGAGCGCCGCCCCCGCCTGCAATATGAGCAGTTGTGTCTCCACGATCACCGGCGCCCAGTCGCCCGGTTCCCGTGGGTAATTGGCGAGCAGTTTCTCGGCCGCGGTGATGGCCTTCTGCCCGTCCTCCGTCTGGCCCATCGACATCTTGATCCCGGCGACCCCGTTCAGAAACACCGCCTTCAGGATGAGCAGCCCCTGCTCGCGGGGTGCTTCCGCCAGCAACCGGTCGAGCAGCGAGATGCCGTGCGTGTAAGCCTTCTCGCACGATCCGTAGTAACCGGTCGCCGCCAGTAGTGGGGCGAAATCCGCCACCAACATCACCGCCCGCGCCGCCGCCGGCATCGGCAACTTCTTCTCCTCGGCCAGGCCGCCCAAGTGGATGACGGCTTGGTCCTGATAGAACCAGGAGTCGTGCTGCTGGCGGTCGCGGAACATGATCGACCGGGAGGACCGCTGGGAGACGGCCGCGAACTGGGTGTACCGCACCTCGAACCGCATGGTGAGCAGTTGCGGGCGGAGGCCGAGCGGGTCCAACCCGAGGTCGGCTTGGAGCAGCGCCGGCACCGCCTCCCACGCGGCGGTCAACCGCTCCAGCCCGTCGTTCAGTTTGGCGTCCGCTCGCGTGGCTCCGGCGGCATCCTTGCGGGCGAGGGCGTCGGCGTGCTCCTGCACCGCTCGTGCCGTCTGGCACTGGCCGAGGGCGAAGTCCACCTGGAGCGCCAGCGCCCGATATTCGATGAGGTCTGTCGGCCCGGCCAGCGGCTTCAGCTCGCCCGCCAGTTCGCCCAGCGCCTTTTCCTTCGCCGCGTCGTCCGGGTCGGATTCGGCCAACTGCACCCGCAGGGCGAACCACTTCAGGCGGGTGAATAGCGGGGCGTCGGCCGGCAGCGGCCGGTTGTCGGTCAGGTGACGCAGGGCGTCGCGGAGCAGTTGTCGGGGGCGGTCACTCGGCGGCTGACCACCCGGCAGTGCCGTCTGCCTGGCGGCGTCGGTCCGCTTCACCACTTCCGACATCAGGGCGGTACTGGCTGCCAGTCGGAACCGCGGGGAGGCGTCCAGGATGTCGGCTGTTTCGAACCGACCGGCGGTGCGGAGCGGGAGCGGGTCGGCGGTCAGCCGCTCGAACGCCGGGATGGCCTGTTCGAGCAGCGGTCGCGCTTCACCCGCCCGCCCGCGGTCGGCCAGTGCTTCCGCCCGCAAGACCAGCGCCGACGCCCACCCGTACTCCGCCTCGTGGTCGTCCGGGTTTTCGCCCTTCAAACCGGCGAAGATCCGTTCGGCTTCGCCGCACGCCGCCAGCACCGGCTCGATGCGGCGGTCGAGCAGCCCCTCGAACTCGGCCACTTTCAGCCACGCCAGCCCGACCTCCTGTCGCACCTCCGGTCGATTCCGGTTGCGGTCGATGAAGTACGTCAAGTAGTCGCGGTAGCGGCGGACGGCTTCGGCGCGGAGTGATCGGGTTTGTGGGCCGGGTTCAATCGCCGCCCGCGCGAACACCGTCGCCATCAGCCCTTGTGCGGCCCCGTCCGCCTCGGCGAAGTTCTCTCGCGCGGCGGAGGCGCTGGCCGTCAGCTTGTCGTTCGCGTCGGTCAGGTCGGCGTTGGCCTTGTTCAGGTCTCCGTTCGCCTTCGCCAGTTCCTGGTTCTTCGCCGTCAGGACGGGGGCAACCACTGCCAGTGCCGCCGTCAGTACGAGCACCGCCGCCGCCGTCGCTGCCGCGAGCGTGCGGTGCCGCTTTACCCACCGACGCAAACGGGTGAACGGCGGGTCGCGGTACGCGCTCACCGGCTCGTCTGCCAGCCACCGTTCCACGTCGGCGGCCAACTCCTGGGCCGAGGTGTACCGCCTGTTCGGCGTCCGGGCCATCGCTTTCGCGCACACCGCCGCCAGTGGCTTCGGGGCGGACGAGTTCACCGCCAGCACCGGCCGCGGCGGGCCGGCGATCACCGCCCGGATCACCCGTTCGGGTGTGTCGCCGGTGTACGGCGGGCGGCCGGTGAGCAACTGATACAGGGTGGCCCCGAGGGCGTAGGTGTCGGCCGCCGGGCCGACCCGGTCCCACTCCCCACGGGCCTGCTCCGGGGCCATGAACGCCGGGGTGCCCTTCGCCCGTCCGGCCACCGTTTGAGGCTGTCCGCGGCGGGTGTCGAAGGCGGACTGCCGGTCGGCCGAGGAACCCACCGGCATCGCCACCCGCACCGGCCGGCCGACCGGCACGGGACGGCCGTCGGGTCGCACCTCCCTGGCCAGCCCCCAGTCCACCAACAGAGTTTCCCCGTACGGCCCGAGCATGACGTTGGCCGGCTTGATGTCGCGGTGGATCACCCCCCGGCTGTGAGCGTAGGCGACCGTCTGGCAGACCGAGGCGAAGCACCGCAGCAGGCGGGCGAAGTCGAGCCGCCGGGCGGCCGGGTCGGTGGTGGCGTGGTGTTCGCGGATGTGGTCGGCCAGGGTCTTCCCCTGGATGAACCGCATGGCGTAGAACGGCAGCCCGTCCGGATTCTCACCGGCCCCGTACACCGGGGCGACACCGGGGTGCTCCAACTTGCCGGTGATCTCGGCTTCGAGCAGGAACCGCCGGCGGGCCGACGGGTCGAGGGCGGCGAGCTGCTGCATCACCTTCAGGGCGACCGGCCGCTTCAACTCCTGGTCTTCGGCCACGGCCACCACGCCCAGCCCGCCGGCCGCGTGGAACGTCCGTGGCTTGTACCGCCCGGCGTCGAACCGTTCGATGAACTGCTGCGGATCAGCCGGCGGGCCGTCGAACACGCGGTTGATGTGCCCGACGGCCCGGAGCAGGTCGAGGAACGGTCCGAGCAGGTCGGGGTGGTCGCGGCAGAGGCCTTGCGGGGTGACGGGGCGACCGGCGGCGACGGCAT
>Ga0105237_10007437_pt1 | contig 11985 bp, 7 predicted proteins | sample KBSC24metaG_FD_81520 | JGI IMG/M metagenome (GOLD analysis project Ga0105237, IMG submission 81520) | Corn rhizosphere microbial communities from Kellogg Biological Station, Michigan, USA - KBS C2-4 metaG | ecosystem: Host-associated > Plants > Roots > Rhizosphere > Soil | place: Michigan, USA... | reverse complement strand
TAATTACAATCTTCTTTCCTTTTGTCAACTGGGTATAATTAGCCACTGTCCTTATCTGTAACAAGCTGGCGACCTGCATATCTTCACCTTGGAGCGAAAGTACATCGCTACCATGGCGTTCAGCGATATGCTCAATGATGGTCGTCTTGCCAGTTCGCCGGGTTCCATACAACATGATGACCTTCTGCTTACCCAGTTCAGATTCGATTTTCTTTTCAAGCCAACGCGGAATGTCCATATTAATTAAGCTATTTAGCTGTCGCAATTTACATAAATTAGGCCATTCAAGCAACCTAATTTACACAATTCCCGCAGTCATGTCACCGCTGGGCGCTAGGAACTTACATGGCTATTTCTGCCGCTTTGGGCCTTAAAATTTTCCTGAATCCGAATGTTTAACAAATTGTGCCGCGGCCTCGGTCATAAATAATATAGAAACGTCCACCCTGGACAACAAAGGCCTCTCCCGCCAGCGAGGGGGCGTTTTGTTTGGTGGGATCACCGGGCTTGGCCGTAAGTGTTCGAATCGCCAAAATTTATCTTTAATGCCGTGGATGTGCCGTTCAGAAATTGCATCCGACCAATCTCTTGAGAAATAAAGTTTAGCTTTCTGGCAAAGAGATCATCATTTTGGGATAGAGCAGGATCATCCAAATCAACACAAAGCAATTCCACAGAAAATCTTCGCCATATTATGTCAAAACAATTCCCCAGGATTTATTTTTAGGAAATCCTGCCAGGGAATTCCACTTTTCCCCACGAGCAGCACTTTATCGGGATTGAACGCCTTCTTAAACGCCGAAATTCCTGAGGAAGATTGCGTCGTTCCGCTCTTGATCTCAAGTCCAATAACCTTTCCTTTTTTTTCCAGGACAAAATCAACTTCTTCGTTTCTATCTCGCCAATAAGAAACTACGAATCCTTCAACCAGAGAGTAATTTATCAAATGAGCACCTACAGAGGCCTCAACCAGCCGGCCCCAGTCTTCGGGTCTTATTTGTATTTCCTGGAATAATTCTCCCTGTTGCGAGCTGATCAATGCCGTATTGTGTACCTGAAATTTAGGGCTTGAAGATCTTTTGTAAATTAAGTTACCGGAAAATTTCTCGATACCTGCCAATAATCCTGCCGTATTCAGTAAGTCAAGATAATGCGATAAAGTAGTCGTATTGCCTGCATCCTGCAACTGTCCGATCATTTTTGTATAAGAAAGTATTTGGCCGGAATAAAAACATCCCAATTCAAAAAGACGCTTCATCAATGCGGGCTTGTCAATCCTGGTGAGCATGAGTATGTCTTTTGATATACTCGTTTCGATAAGGGCCTGCTGGACATATGCCTTCCATCGTTGTTCTTCGCCGATCAAAGGCGCTGAACCCGGATAGCCGCCGAACCAGACATATTGGTCACTAGTCCAACCAAAAGCCTGCTCCATTTCCGATAGCGACCAATGTCCCATATAAGTTGTTTCAAACCTTCCTGCCAAAGATTCGGTAAGCCCCTGCTGCAATAACAAACGAGATGATCCCAGCAAGATTACCTTCAGCGCCCTTTTTGTGTGGGTATCGGTATCCCATAATAGCTTTACAATTTCACTCCAATTGGCTATTTTCTGAATTTCATCGATCACCAATAGGAACGCTGAGGCCTTCTGCTGGTCCATTTTCAAGCGTGCCGTTTCCCATTGCTGCTCAAGCCAGCTTGCGCTAGAAGCGGCAACAGCATCCGCCGAGGCAAAATGGCTAGGTATTTTGCATTTTTCTAACAATTGATATACTAAGGTTGTTTTCCCAACCTGGCGTGGACCAAGTAATACCTGAATAAACCTTCTTGGCTCAACAATTCTTTTCGTAATGAGTTGCAAATGAGATCGTTCAAACATATTTTACAAATTACTCAATATATTGAGTAAATATACTCAATATATTGATGAATCTCCGATCCAATTTAAATGATGCGGATCAGATAACAAGTCAACTGGGATGTTTAACAAGTTGGAAATCAATTGTAAGTCAGCAACGCGACCCCGCCACCTCACGGCTGATGAAACGTCTCCGACACGAAGGCCAGCACACTGACCAGCGACGCACGCCAAAAAGTCCAGTTATGCCCCCCATCCGCCACCCGGAACTCATGCGGAATATCTCTTTTCTGCATCGCAATATGCGCCAACGCACTGCCCTTACTCAACCCGTCCTTATCCCCCACGGCAATATACCATCTGACAACCTTCTTCAACGAGTCCGGCATATTGTTCACCAGCGCAATAACACTCTGTCGTTCATAAAAACGCTTTACAGCCGAATCACTCACATCCGGACTGTTGCGCAAAAGCATCCTGCGGGCATCTTCCGGCGTCAGCGCACCGATGTCAGGACTTAAAGGGCAGGAAGATGAAAACATCTCCGGGTGATGCAAGGCGTAGATAAAGGCCCCACCGCCTCCCATTGATAAACCCGCGACAGCGCGAAATCTTTTTTCTGTTTTGGCCCGGTATTTTTGTTCGATATATGGGATCAGTTCCTTGAAAAAGAAATCCTCGTAGTTCCAATTGCCCGACGGATAATTAAAAAAACCGGGATGCACAGTAAACCCATCCGGCATCACAATGATCATTGGGGTCGCCTTCCCCCCGGCTATCGCCTGATCTGCAATATGCGTTACCTCTCCAAACTGAACCCAGCCGGTCTGATCATCGAGCCCGCCATGCAAAAGATACAACACGGGATAGCTGCGATGGGAGGTTTCATAATCAGGAGGCAAATAAATAGAAAACTTCCGGTCGACATTCATTATTTTACTAGGTACGGACAGGTCATCGAACACCTTGCCGCCCTGCGCACGGGTGCCGGCCGGGTGCAACAATACCACCGATACAAATACAAGGAAGAGTTTATCCATATGGGAATTTTTCCACCAGGGCGTCTAACATATACATCTCTCGAAATTTACGTTTAATTTTTCATTCGGACGGCAATTCCTCTTTTGCCAGCGAATTTACTCTTTCCCAATTGCAGGTGTATGGATCAGTTTTTCGCTTTGTTATAGCAGTTGTTCGCTGGATAGCTCACCTATTAATTACCGCCTGCCTTCTCCCGGTTCGATTTACATTTAATCCAAATTTTACCAATGAAAAGAATCTTATTTTTTTCCTCGATCTTGTTGATCCTGTTCACAGCCGGACCAGGATGTAAAAAAAACAGCAACCTTACAAAGGGCAGCAGCGAAAGTGACCTTATTGATAATGCCAGACAATTCTTTACGCAGCGGGTATCTCCTATTGCACTCAGCGACCAGGGGCTTTCCCGGCGAATACGAAAAACACCTGTATGGACAGCTGCCCATACGATCCAGCTTTCGGTGGGCCAGGCGGTCATTGTGCCGCTATCCTATGAAAAGAATATTACCATCACGCCCGGACTCTCTCGCGAGCGGACCTTTCCCCTGGCTCGGACTACGAGGTTGCTGATCTACACCGGAAAAGACCGTCAATACCATGCCGTGGTGCTCACGGCCATACCGGATGCCGGCTACAACCCGCAGAACAGCAAATCCTTTTCCGGGATGATCGTTACGGAAGACTGGGCAGGCAACGCTGTGAAGAACTATAAGTTCTCCCCGGATGGAAAAATATATACCAGGGCAAGATCCGGCACTTCGTTGGGGTCAGGCAACAAGATGGCAGAAGGACAGAAAGCCCCTGCCACCATCATCGAGACCTGTTATTACTGGACAACCTGCGTTGGCCCCGTTGACAACCCCTATGACGACTGTAACACCGAGAGCCTGGGCTGCTCTGACGAGTATATTGATGACTTTCAGAGTCCCGACGACGGCAGTGGCGGCGGAGGCGGTGGAGGCGGTGATCTTTCCGGCGGGGACGCCGGAGGCGCCGGCAGCACCACCTACCAGGATCCAAATTCCTTCTCCGGCCAACCCTGCAGAACTACTCCGAACCTTAGCCCTAACGGGTCAAAAACACATGCAGCTACCGTCAACACCGGCGTCTTTACCCTGGCCAATGTGGGAGTTGAATTCGATTTCGATCCCGTGACAAGTACGCTGGATCAGTCTTCCGTAAAGACAAATATCAGCGACGGGTTCATTGTGGGCACCTATGCGCAAACGACGGTCACGAATGTTTTCACGTCCAACAACGAGATCAATTTCATGATCACAGCTACTGTCACCATACCCGTGCCTTTATTCCCCGGCGGTCAATTCGTAACGACGTACGACATGATCGTGCAATATAATGTGGCCACCAACACCTGTTATTTTTCCAACACCGAAAGACCATAAGCCTTCCGGCGTTATAGCAACTCAGGAAGCCCCTTGATATCCAAGGGGCTTCTGGTTTGAATTTATCTTCTGAACCCTATCCTTTCCCGCGCTTCCCATTTTATTTCTCCACCAACGCAAGCCCCCCCAAAAAAAGCAGACCCACGGTCCCCCGTGAGCCTGCCAGCTAATGAGCGCCTGTATCTGGCGCCGATCAGCAAATTTTTTTACCACCCCTGGCCGCCGACTCCCCGCCCCCGTCCCAGTTTACAACGGCCTAAACACCATCTTCACACTCTGCACCGGCAGCCCGTCGATGATCAGCGTACATACATAAACCCCCGGCGGCATCAGATATCCATGATTAAATAGCACTTCATTGATCCCCTTCTTCATCGGCACCCTCACCCGCTGCACCACCCGCCCGTCGACACCGCTGATACTAAGCCAGGTCCTGTCTACAAAATTATCCGTCCCCGACTCGACGACGATCATCGTAGCCTCATCAAAAGGATTAGGCTTGTTCGGCATCAGCCGTATCCCATAATAAGTAGGCGGCGGCGGAGCCGGCTGACTCGTATCCGGCGGAAGGGAAAGCACCACCATCTGCGTCGAAAGCTGATACTCCGTCGAGAACTGGCTCTCCGTACCATTCGCATCCACAGCAGCGGCGCTGAGATAGAATGTCGTATTGCTGGAGTAAGGCACCGTGATGGTATCCACATTCTTCCCCGTAATGGTATAGACAGTATCCCAATCGTTGGTAGTACTACGCACCGCCACACGATAGGCCGGAGCCCCCACAGGCGTAAACTGCACCCGAAATCTGTTGGAGGTCATGATGGCCGGCTTCACCGTGATGGTATCAGGGCCCAGCGCCACCATGGCCATCGAATTACCATTGATCAGCGTATTCCTGGTTAAGTAATTTACATCTACATACAACGTATCCTCCACGCCATCGCCATTCCTGTCCAATCCCAGACTGTCACGGATATTATGCTGCCTGTCCTTATAACCCGGACCATTGCTCGCATCCCCATCCTCATAGGCCTGTGTGAACCGTATACCCGTATACCCCAGCGCGGTGAAGGCCTGGTGATCCCCTCCCCGCCCGGTCCGGTCCTCCGGCGTCATGATCTGTATGTTCACAGGAACATCAACAGCATTGAGCAGCTGCTCCTGGTATTCCAGCTTTACATAACGGGCCCATTGTTTACAGGGAGCGTTGAACCCGCCCAAAGAATATATCCGCAGGTCGGTACTGTCGATCTGACCATACCCCGGACATCCCGGCGCAGATGCCGTATGCCCGCAGAAGATCCCCCCGGACACGTCGTTGTTATTGACTGCCTTGATGGGGATATTAAGACCGTCCAGGTAGTTGGCCATCGCCTTCGCGCCGATAAGCCCCTGCTCTTCCCCGGTAGTAACGACGAATACGATAGTATTTTTAAAAGTATACTTACTCATCACCCGGGCCAGCTCCATCACCAGCGCAGCGCCTGTAGCGTTGTCACCGATGCCGAATGCATTGGTCGTAAGACTGCAAAGACTATCGTTACGGCTGTCGACATGCCCTTCCACGATGATCAATGATTTGTCTGTAGTCTGGCTTCCCGGCAGCACGGCAATGATATCCGCATGCTTGCTGATAAGACTGACGCTGTTGGGACACCCGACGGAACTGTTGGTTGGGCTGTAGTTGAACCACAGATAGCCCGTCTGGAGACGATTTTCGTTGGCGGCGCTGTACTGCTGGAACTTGCTCAGGACCCAGCGGCGGGTCGCCCCGATGCCCCGCGTGTTGGAGACAGTGTCGGAAAACATGTTCCTGTTTTGAAAGCCTTTCATCTTAAAAAGAGTGGCTTTCAGACTGTCGGCCGAGATGCCGTTCAGCAGACCCTGCGAGACGATGCCAGGGTCGTTGATCACAGTAGAGGCCTGGTACGTCGTGGGAGTATAGCTCCCCTTGATGATATTGGCCAATACCGTACTGGACACCGAAGGACTGGTCTGCGCAAATAGGGTCCCTCCCTGCCATAGCAGGAGAAAAATTACCGATGGGGTTTTCATAAGATCCGGATTAAAGGTTATCCCTCCCTCCTCACCTATTAAATACCTTTCTCACAAAGGCATGATCTGACAATACGATTTGTACGAAATATACCGATACAGGCAGCGATGACAACCCGCCCATCGGCAGGGTATTCTGCCCCTTGACGCCGGCAAATTCAACTTGACGCACCACGGCGCCCTTGCTATCCAGCAGCCGGACAGAAACCTTCTCCTGACCACCCAGCGTCAGCCTTACGTTGATGATATCCCTGAACGGGTTCGGCGCTACTTCCAGCATCGCGCTGGCCGAAGAGGCGCTGATCGTAGCGATATTGCTAAACAGGATCGCGCCGGAAAGATCAACCATCTGTATACGGTAGTAATTGACACCTGCTCCGGGCTGATGGTCTACATACGTATAGCTGCCCGCGGCGCCGGAGTTGTTGCCGTCGACACGTCCGATGGTCTCGAAACCGGCGCCATCGGAAGAACGCTGAATATTGAAGTATACGCCTTGCGTTTCATGGAGGTCGGTGAAGTTGAGCACATTTCCATCATCACCCGCCCGCGCGGCAAAAGAACCCAGCGTGGTGGATAGCACCACCGACATATTGATCTGATACAATGCGGGTGAAGGGTCCTGCTTGCCGGCAGCATCCACATACGCATAATAGAAGTACGTATTAGTGACGGCGATATTCGTAAATTTTACACTCAGCTTGTTGGGGTCGTAATTGGTGATGGTCTGGTTGTTCGTGACCAGCAGGCCATTATAATACAGCTGTTCGTTCAAAGGCACCTGTGTGATCACCACGGTCTTGCCCGTGCCCAGCGTCCCGTCTTCCGGGTCGGAACCCTTAAGAGGTCCGGGACTGGCGACAGTACCCGCGCCGTTCAGCGGCAGCATGGTATTCAATACCGGCGTGGCAATGGTATAGCTCTGATCCACGGAATTAGGCAGCTGCTCAATTCCGAAGTCGAGACCCGTCATATTCGTAGTACCAGTATTAAAAGTTTGACTCAACGGCGAAGTATTGACCCAGTTGGAAGGGACATTACCCGTCGGCGCATTACCCCCTACCACACCCGAAGTAGTCGAGATCACTACCGACATACCCGTTGCATTGGCCGGAACATTGGTAAAAGTATACGTTCCGTTAGCCAGCACGGGCGTAGTACCAAGGACCTTGTTGGTGACAGGGTCGATCAGACTGGCATAAATATTATTGCCGGCATTGGTGCCCGTCTCGCTATTGGTCTTGATATTCGTAAAGGTCCCGTTGGCGCTGTTGTCCGCGTCATCCCATACCGTACCGGACACAGTGATACAGGTCAGGGTCAGCGTCTGCGTAGTAGACAGCTCGACCCCCCAGGCCCACGTATTGATCAGACGGGCATTCCCGAAGTCATCCGTCTGGATACTATTGGTATTGTTGCCGCTCACATTGACGGCCGGTTTGACCATGGTAGGGTTGCCGTTACCGCTCCACGCATGCCCCGGCGACATCTGCCCCACGATGGAGTTGTCGATACCCGTACCCGTAGTATTATAGTTGTTGGGCAGTACACCGCTCGTGACATTGTACAGCAGCGTATCGCACCAGTATAGGGTCCTGTTGAGCACACTTTGAGGATACACACCGTCCACACTGAATCCATTCAGGTTCAGCTCGTCGTCATACAGCGGTATATTGATACGCCCTTTGCGGAATGTAAAAGTTATGGGGAAAGAAGTATTGGAAGGCACCGAAACACCCAGCCCATCCTTGCCGTCCCAGACATAGGTGATGATGCCGGCCGTCTGCCCTACCAGCTCTATCCACCGGTCGGCAGAGTTCGCTTGGTATCCAGTGGTCCCGTTCAGGTCCAGCAGCATATAATAGTCGCCAGGCTGCGGCGCGTTGAATCGTATGTTGAAAGGGCCGGGCGCACAACCGGATATCGTAGGATTTACCAGTTGCGGCGCGATGGGCAAAGAGGATATATGGTACAAGGTAGTATCCGGTATGTTCAGGAACACCGGGTATCCACCCCTAAGGTGCAGCGTATCCAGCGTAGGCAGCACGATGGACCTGCGGTCATTGACCCAGTTGCCGCCGTTGATGACACCAAAGCTGTTAAATGCGATGATAAACGACAGGGGCTCGAACCCGGATGCAGGAAAATAAACCTTGGCCACGACGGAGTCGGGAGTATAGGTATAGAACTGCGCATTCGAAGAGCTCAGCGGGTTTTGAACGTCACTGTTCGAAGGATCATATACGGAGAAAGCCCATTCATTACAATGCACCCTGCCGGTATAACGCTTCGCCACACCCGCGGCGACAGTACCTACCGTAAAGTCAAAATATTTTGCCAGCATGGACTCGGCAATATCATGTGTAGCGCCGCCGGTGGAGCTGCGGTAAAAAGTAACATAATAATCCCCATTCATGGAAGGCGTGAACTTCAACGGAGCATACCCTGAACCAAACGAAGTACCCTGCTGCGGTCCGACAATGGCAGAGGTCCAGGTGCTGATAAATCCGGCGCCGGAAGTAGGCAGGTTGATGGTCTGTACAAGTGCCCCCGTGGGATCATAGACATTCATATATACATCCGAATACCCGGTTATAGGCGTGCTGGGCGACAGGGTCTCCCAATTGAACCCATAATAAAGGGTGTCTGTGCTAAAGTTGGTGATACGGAAATATATACGCTGGTCTACAGGCGCTCCCAGGTAGCTGCCTACATTGCCAAGTGGGAAAGAAGCGGAGGTGGAGACGATAAGACCCGTCCCGTTTAATTTATTAGGCATTACTTCTTTCGTGCCTTCTCCACATACGGTATAGCTACCAAGGAGGAATAAAGGGAGGGCCCTCAATAAGTAAAAAAGTTTCATAAGTATGGATTAAAGTACAGATCCTGATAATTTGCCCGCTTTCATACCTCTCAGGGATTAAAAGGATCGAACAATTCAACCGGAAAACTAGACAATACTTATTACACGTCAAAACCAGGAAAATCGTTTTTCACGACCCCCGACCAGATAGGACACTTACAGCACCTATCACCCATAATAATCAATGGATTACAAATGACACAGGAACCTCATCCAACGTAGTTTTACGAATAAGAAGTTTTCCACATTCAAGGTAATGTATAGGACCATCGTAGGAATTTACCCTGAGCCGTTAGTGAGTAGAAGACAGCCTCGATATACAAATTTTAAGACTCTCTTTCCAGTCGGGTACTACAACGCCATACGTCTTTTTTATACGACTCTTGTCGAGAAGGGAATAATGAGGCCTTTTGGCCGGAGTAGGATATTGAGAAGTAGGTATAGGCTGAACAGGGCAGGGACTGCCAATGATCTCTTTTATTGCCAGGGCAAACTCATACCAGCTGATACGGCCTTCATTGCTATAGTGATAAACACCGGGAACAAAGGAAGAAGCGGTGACGATATGCAGGATGACGTCCGCCAGGTCCGCCGCATAGGTAGGTGACCCTATCTGATCATCGATGACGGTGAGGGAGGGCTTTTCCTTCATCAGCCGGATCATGGTCTTCACAAAATTATTTCCGAACTCCGAATAAACCCAGGCCGTACGGATGATGACCGTCTCGGGATTATCGCGCTGCGCCAGCTGCTCACCCTTCAGCTTGGAAGCCCCGTACACATTGATGGGCCCGGTGAGGTCCCCCTCCTTTAAAGGTATGGCGCTATCGCCGGGGAATACATAGTCCGTGGAGATATGGATCAGACGCGCGCCGACAGCCTTACAGGCAGCGGCAATGGCGCCCGCGGCATCTGCATTGATGGTATAGGCCAGGTCCTTTTCCGTCTCGGCCTTGTCCACGGCAGTATAGGCCCCGCAGCTGATACACCAGGCAGGACGCACCTCCGCGATAAAAGGACCTATCTTTTCAGGTTCGTCCAGCGGCATCTCGTCCTTATCCACAAAGACAAAATCAAATTGCGGATAGTTTTTGCTGAGCACACCAATCTCACTACCCAATTGGCCCCCTGCTCCCGTAACAAGTATTGTGCTGTTTGCCATGTCTGTTTATTGGACAACGAACCTCCGGTCCGTTCCGGTTAAATTGAAAAATTGTTCTTGCACTCCGCAAACACAGGCAGCTGCAGATCCTTGACCGACACGATCGCTTCACTCAACGGCAGTTGCCAGTCGATATTCAGCTCCGCGTCGTCATATCGGATACCACCCTCGCTGGCCTTGTCATAAAATCCATCGCATTTGTACGAGACCTCCGCGGTCTCGCTGAGCACCGAGAAGCCGTGAGCGAATCCCCTGGGAACGAGCAGCTGCCGCTTGTTGTCGGAAGAAAGCTCCACGCTCACCCACTTGCCAAAGGTAGGAGACCCCTGACGGATGTCGACGGCCACATCCAGTATCCTGCCTTGCAGCACCCGGACAAGCTTTGTCTGTGGGTACGGGTCTAATTGATAATGCAGCCCCCGTATCACACCGTATTTTGAAAAAGATTGATTATCCTGTACAAATCGATTGGTCACCCCCTCCTTCTGAAAGGTCTGTTCATTATAGGACTCGAAGAAATATCCCCTCTCATCCTTATAGACCGCAGGTTCAAATATCAATACACCCTGAAGGGCAGTGGGAACAAAGGGCATGTTATCGCTTATTGTATTGTTCGTTGTAATATTTCTGGTAGTCGCCGGAAGTCACATCCTTGACCCAATTTTGGTTTTGAAGATACCAGTCCACGGTCTTTTCCAGCCCTTCCTCGAATTGGAGCGAAGGTTTCCAGCCCAGCTCTTTGTTCAGTTTCGTTGCATCGATGGCATACCGGAGATCATGCCCCGGCCTGTCCTTCACATAGGTGATGAGCTTGGCGGATTCTCCCGCGGGACGGCCCAGCTTCTTATCCATGACACCACACAGCAGATGGACGATATCGATATTCTTCCATTCATTAAATCCCCCGATATTGTATTTCTCACCCGTCCTGCCCTTGTGAAAAATGACATCGATGGCCCTTGCATGGTCCTCTACAAAAAGCCAGTCGCGGACATTCTCTCCCTTCCCATATACGGGCAGCGGCTTGTTGTTGAGAATATTATTGATCATCAGCGGTATCAGCTTCTCGGGGAAATGATTCGAGCCGTAGTTGTTGGAACAGTTGGACAGCACGATAGGCATGCCATAGGTATGATACCAGGCCATCACAAAATGGTCCGAGGACGCCTTGGATGCGGAGTAGGGACTGCGGGGATCATAAGGGGTCTCTTCCGTAAAGAATCCCTCTTTGCCCAGCGAACCATATACTTCATCCGTGGATACATGATAAAATAATTTGCCTTCCAGCGCATTCTTCCATTTACCATAGGCGACATGCAGCAGGCTGACGGTCCCCAGTACATTGGTCTTCACAAATGCCAGGGGGTCCAGGATACTGCGGTCTACATGGCTCTCCGCCGCAAGATGTATCACCGCATCGAAGTTGTAAGCATCAAACAGCTCCGTCATACGCGCGGTATCCATAATATCACCCTTCTCAAATCGGTAGTTCGGAGCAGACTCCACATCCTTGAGATTCTCCAGGTTGCCCGCATACGTCAGCGCGTCCAGGTTGACGATGAGATATTGAGGATACTTGTCCACAAATAATCTCACCACATGG
>Ga0105237_10007436_pt1 | contig 11988 bp, 11 predicted proteins | sample KBSC24metaG_FD_81520 | JGI IMG/M metagenome (GOLD analysis project Ga0105237, IMG submission 81520) | Corn rhizosphere microbial communities from Kellogg Biological Station, Michigan, USA - KBS C2-4 metaG | ecosystem: Host-associated > Plants > Roots > Rhizosphere > Soil | place: Michigan, USA... | reverse complement strand
AGGTGGCGAGCGGTACAGGGGTCGGATGACAGGTCGAAATAGCGTTTTCTGGATAGAGTCTAAAGACTCTAGCTAATGGCACGAAAGTCTCTAATGATGCGTCGAAAGAACTCGCAGTACCCAGTAGTCTCCATCCCGCATCATTACAACGCCATGAGAAAACAAGAGTTGATCGTTGACTGAAAGCTCGAATCCAATCCGCTGGGGGCAGACGCCTTGGCGCATCGCCTTCAGATCGACGCGCGAGTCCTTGCCAAGCCAGGTTGATATCGCCGTTATTGGTGCCGGCTTTAGCGGGCTTTCGGCTGCCGCGAACCTGAAGCGACTCGACCCGGCGAAGAATGTCGCACTGTTCGAAGCGGAAACCGTTGGCGCCCGTTCCAGCGGCCACACCGGCGGCCTGGCGCTTGCGGAAACGGCGACTGGCGACCTGCCTGGACTTGGAGATGTACTGGCCGGGACCTCCACCATTCTTCGAGAGCTCAACGTTTCCTGTGATCTGCAGCTTCCGGGCGTTTACGAACTCGATCGGACAACCAATAACGCTGCTTCGCCAATTCGATGGACCGATACGGGTGAGTTGCGGGTCGGCAAGGAAGTTCCGGGTGGCTCGCTTGACCCTGGGAAAATGGTCGAAGGGCTGGCGGAGGCCGCCGCAAAGGGAGGCGTCCTTATTTATGAGCACGGCAGGGTTGAGAAAGTTGAGTTCACCGAGCCATTGACGATTCACGTCGGCGGAAGCGCCGTTCGCGCTGATCGCGTACTCTTTGCGACGAACTCCGAATCCCTTGAACTCACGCAACTCGCCACCCGGGCACAACCCAAGCTGACGATGGCGCTCTCCACAGGCTCTCTCTCCGACGAAAAACTCGCCGCCATTGGAATGGCCGACGGCAAACCCTGCTATACCACGGACTTGCCGTATCTCTGGGGTCGGTTGCTTCACAAAAATAGAATCATTTTCGGAAGCGGACTCGTAGATGTTCCGAATTGGAGAGAGCTGACCGCGATAGACGTTCGTTCCGGAAGAGCACTGGAGCTTCTGGACAAGCTCGAAAATCGGATTCGTCACCTGCATTCTGCCTTGCTCGACGTGGAAATTACTCATCGTTGGGGAGGACCTATCCTTATAACTGAGGACTGGAGGCCGGTGTTCGAACTGCATCCGCAGAGCGCTCGCATCGTAGTCTTGGGTGGCTACAGCGGTCACGGAGTCGCGCTCTCGGTCTACCTGGGTTCGTGGGCCGCTGAATTTCTTCTTGGTCGCCGAGCGTTGCCAAATTGGAGAGAAAACTAGCGTCCCGAGGTCCTGCGACTCACGTTGTCTTTCCGGCGCAGCCTGGATGACCGCAGGTGCAATCGATGTCCGGTGTTTTTTCCATCGCCTCGCACTGCGCGCTGCAGTATTTAGTTCCCGACGGCACCTGACACGTACAAGTTGGATGTGCACATTTTTTCGAATCAGCCATTTGTTCTCCTGACTAGGCGCTGGTCCCTCCAATTACGTCGCGTCGTCTTCTAGGCCGCAATCAGTGGAACCCTTTATTGGTCGGCTCCATTTCAAGTAGAAATCACATAGAGCGCCGGGCGGTGGTCGTACTGCACCTTTCTTCTCGAAGTGACATGTACGTTTGTTTTTCGAACGCGTCGCGCGCTTTTTAGGGCTTCCGGGCCCGTCGCGATTTATCATCTTGTTCAACGCACCAATGACTTGTATTCGGATCCCGAGGTTTCCGCCGGGGTATTAGCCCTATGAACGCCGCCCAATCCAAGCTCCTTGAGGAATTCGTCGCATACGCAAAGATCGCGCCGAACGCTGAAATCCTGATGAAGCATGTCGCCGACGAACTCCACGAGAAAATGACGCGATACAACTGGGTTGGCTTCTATGTCGTCGATCCGAGTGATCCGAACTATTTGATCGTCGGCCCGTTTGCCGGCAGCTTCACTCCGAACGTTCGCATACCGCTCGGTAAAGGCCTGTGCGGCGCGGCCGCAGCCACTGGCAAAGTCGTTGTAGTAGACGATGTGACAAAAGATCCGCGGTACTTACCCGGCTCGTCGATGGTGAAGTCCGAAGTCGTCGTCCCTATCTTTGCCAACAAAAAGGTGATCGCCGAGCTTGACGCTGAAAGCTATTTTGCCAACACGTTCACCGACGACGAGCGCAAGTTCGTCGAAGCCTGCGCTGAAGTCGTATCCACTCGTATGAAATAGCCTTCCATCAGCGTCGTCTCCAGACCCTCCGGCGGTTGCGCGATTCGACACCGCCGGACGCACCCAACTCCGCGAACGCTCACCCATTTGGCACTATCGAATCATCCCAAGCAATCCAGTCGAATAAAAAGAGGTCTTATGTACGTCATGGAGCGAAAATCCCCGCGCTTTCCATTTTTCGCGTCAGCCCAAGTGATCGAGGCTCGCACCGAAGCTCGCCTCTCGGCACGCACAAGCGACATCAGCCGCGAGGGTTGCTATCTCGACATGCTGAACCCGCTCCCGACCGGCACCAGGCTCAAAATCAACGTCACTCATCAAAACAAACAGTTGGACGTCGTTGGCCTGGTCGTCCACAGCGAACTCAATGTGGGTATGGGCGTCCGGTTCGAAGAAATCGGCCAACGCTCCGTCATTGATGCCTGGCTCGCCGAACTTGCGTAAACACGGCGCGCCCCAGCGGCCTACCAAATACTCCCACGCTCACCGCAGCTCATCGAACCCGCAGTCCTTCCACAATCTCTCCCAGCTCCACATCGCGGAGATGACTTTCATCGGCAGCTTGTAACCCAATTGGTGAGCCAACATGCACACCTGCCCTCGGTGATGCGCGTCGTGGGCGACCATATAGGTAAACATTGCCGCGCCGCTCGGCCACTCCGGTGCCCACCCGTCACGGTGAAACTTCGCCACTCGCTCCTTCGGACCCACCAGCGCCTCGCGAATCATTTCCGCACACTTCTCAGCGCTATCCGCCAACGCAGCCCGCGCCTGCTTTTGCGTACAGCGCGTTCGATCCAGTTCCGTTGGCAGCCCAACGTGCGGAGCCGACAGCCGGATCCACTTCCTTCGAATGTTATGCGTGTGCGTGATGATAGCCACGATCGGCCTCACACCTGCACCCGGTGGCTTCATTCGCCACGCCCGAGGGTCGAGACACTCCAGCACAAGCTGATTCATACCATCGTTGACGATGTAAGCTTGCGCCAGCCCCTCGCGCAGTGACGAATCCGAAACGCCAATCACTCGCGGCATCATTCCTCCTCGCGATTGCACATATAGCACACGCCAGAGCGGTCTCAGGTACAATCAGAGACAGCAACTCCAGAATAACGGCTCAGGGCTTCCCGCAAGCCGCCGAAGCATACGGCAAACTTTATGTTTCGGTAAGGAGCGACGTCGTGAATCAGCGATTGCCCACCCCAATTCAACAAGCCTCATCTTCTGTCGACGAAGCCGGCAAGCCGAACGTTGCCTTTCGGCTGCTCGTTGACGCCGTGCAGGACTATGCCATCTTCATTCTTGATCCCGATGGCTACGTACTCACCTGGAACTCCGGCGCGAAAGCCATCAAGGGTTACACGCGCGAGGAGATCGTCGGCAAACACTTCTCCGTTTTCTATCCCCAAGAAGCGGTTGATAGCCATTGGCCTGAACGCGAACTCGCTCTCGCCGTCAAAGAGGGCCGGTTCCGCGACGAAGGCCTTCGCGTGAAAAAAGATGGCAGCACATTCTGGGCGTCGGTGACGATCACCGCGCTCCGCGAATCCGATGGCAGCCTTTACGGTTTTGCAAAAGTCACGCAGGATCTCTCTGCTCGCCGCGACGCCGAAGAGCGCTTGCAAGCCCTAAATCGCGAACTGCGCACTCGCGTGCAGCAACTCGACGAGTCTCGCCGTGTCATCGAGCTGCGAACCATGGAGCTGCAAAAACTCTCCGGCACGCTCCTTCAAATCCAGGACGAAGAGCGCCGGCGCATCGCGCGCGAACTCCACGACGATCTCGCGCAGCACGTCACCGCTGTAAAGATGGAAATCGACGCCAGCGGGCGTGGCAGGGAATTGAGCGATGCGATGGGCGCGATTTTGCAAAAAATCCGCGAGACCTCTTATCTGCTACATCCTCCGCTGCTCGACGAAGCCGGCCTGCGCGCCGCGCTGCACTGGTACGTCGATGGGCTAATGCAACGAAGCAAGCTCCAGATCTCCCTCGCGTTTCATCCCGACGTTCTCCCTGGCGTTCCGAAAGAAATCGAGATGACGATTTTCCGGATTATCCAGGAGGCGCTCGCCAATGTATTTCGCCACGCGAACAGCGACAGCGCGCGCGTCGAAGTTATAGGTGAGTCCGAACAGATCATTTTAAGAGTGCGGGACTACGGAAAGGGAATTTCGGCCAGAATCGCCAGAATGGAATCTTCGGCGCAATTGGGAGTTGGCATCACCGGCATGCGCGAACGTGTTCGCCAGCTTGGCGGTGAATTGTCGGTCACTCGCGCGGAGCCAGGAACCCTGGTCGAAGCCCGGATTCCCCTCAACGGTGCGGATGTCCTTGACCGCTAAAGGGTGCCTGGAAGCTACTCGATCCTGAGACGTAACGCTTCCATTCGGAAGCACCGAAGCGGTTGCGATAACTAAGACGATACAAGGTCGCGCGCGGAACGATTCTCTGTCCGATACGTTTACCGATTGGTGTCAAAGCCGCGGCGCCAAGACCACCCATCCGCAACCCCTTATTTCACTTTGAGATACAGCGGCGAAACTGGTCAAATCGCGTTCAAAATTTCGGCTTTTCGGGCTCAGCTCGAGCATTCACAACTTAATCAACTAGTTTCCATTCCGTGTTGCCCATTGGAAGCAAACGCCACTCCTTTCTCCGTACCAGGCCCGCAATCGCAATAATTCAGCTGTTATAAACGGGCACGTCGGACACTCCTATTTACAAGGCGCCGCCCGCGCGGAGCTCTGCCCAGATGACGAAGAACGTCCCCAATACGATTTCACCCGACGAACAGGCGCCGCGCTATGGTCTCCGTCGCATCGAGCAGCGCGAGTGGTGGCTCTGGGGCACGACTGTTTGCGTAACCCTGCTCCTGACCGCCGCGATCATTTCGTTTCTCCCACCTCTCCTGCATTCCGGCGAAACCTGGGAGAACCTCTTCAATCTCCAGCAGGCCGTGTGGGGCCTGATCGGCCTCGTGCTGCTTTTCGATCTCTACTCGATCTACCAACAACTCCAGATCCATCGCATCCGTCGCCAGCTCCTCGAACGCGAACAACTCTTCCGCCTCATCGGCGAAAATGCCGCCGACCTCATCGCCGTCGTCGACATGGACGGCCATCGCATTTACAACAGCGTCTCCTACGAACACGCATTGGGTTACACGATCGCCGAACTGAAGAGCTCGTCCGGATTCGACCAAATCCACCCCGACGATCGCGCTCACGTGCAGGAAGCTGGTGCGGAAGCGCGGCGCACCGGGCAAGGCAAAACTCTGGAATACCGGATGCGCCACAAAGACGGTTCGTGGCGAGTTCTCGAATCGAGGTCCAGCGTAATCCTTAGCCCCAAAGGCGTTCCCGAAAAGCTCGTTATCGTCAGTCGTGATGTCACGGACCGCAAGGACGCCATCGAAGCACTGCGACAGTCCGAAGCGAGCTTCCGCTCTCTCGTCCAAGGCGCTCCTTACGGCATCTACCGTGCCGCCATTGACGGAAAATTTCTTCGCGTTAATCCCGCGCTGGAACGAATGCTGAAATATACAAACCGGGGCGAGTTAATCGAGACCAATCTCCGGACCAGCGTCTTTCGGAATGCTTCAGATTTTGACCGCCTCGTTGAACTTCTCGGCAGCGAGGGCGAATTCAAAGACGTCGAAGTCGAGTGGAAGCGCAAAGACAATAAGTCCATCACTGTTCGCTGCAGTGGCCGCCATCTAAACGAAAGCTTGCAGGCTGCTTCGGTTTACGAGGTCTTCGCCGAAGACGTCACCGAGCGCCGCGCACTCGAAAAACAACTCAGTATGGCCGCAAAGATGGAAGCGGTCGGCCGCCTCTCCGGCGGCATCGCGCACGACTTCAACAATCTTCTCGGCGTGATCATCGGTTACAGCCAGGTGCTGCGCCGCAAACTCGACCCCAACAGCCCCCTGAAAGAACACGCCGAAGAAGTTGAAAAGGCTGCGCAACGCGCTGTCTCTCTCACTCGCCAACTTCTGGCCTTCAGCCGCCAGCAGATCCTCACTCTCGCGGTCGTCGATCTCAACACGCTTGTCTCCGACATGCAGAAAATGTTGCCGCGCCTGATTGGCGAAGACATCGCCATCGACATTGCGCTCGACCAGACACTTGGCCGCATCAAGGCCGACCAGGGCCAAATCGAACAAGTTGTCATGAATCTCGCCGTAAACGCGCGCGACGCGATGCCCAACGGTGGCAAGTTGCAAATCGAAACGGGCAATCGCGAATTCGACGAACTCTATTGCAGCGAACATCCGGGCGCTAAGCCTGGTCGCTACGTCATGTTGGCGGTGACGGACTCCGGCGCCGGGATGACTCCTCAAACGCTCGCACACATCTTCGAGCCATTTTTCACTACGAAAGAAGTCGGAAAGGGAACTGGTCTCGGCCTAGCGACGGTTTACGGTATCGTGAAGCAGAGCGGCGGCTATATCTGGGTGGACAGCGCACCGGGAATTGGCTCCAGCTTCCAGATTTATCTTCCGCGCGTCGAAGAAAGCGTCTCGAAAGTAGCAACGGACGCTCCGAGCGACAATCTCCGCGGAACCGAAACCATCTTGCTCGTCGAAGACGCCGACGCGCTTCGCAAACTCGCGCAGTCGTTCCTCGCCGAACACGAATTCAATGTCATTACCGCATCGAATGGCGAAGAAGCCCTCCGCGTAGCGGAGTTGTATGGCCACCCGATCGACTTGCTCGTCACCGATGTCGTCATGCCCGGGATGAACGGCCGCGCTCTCGCCGATCGCCTTCTCGCCAAACAGCCAAAACTCAAGGTTCTTTACATCTCAGGTTATACAGACAGCTTCATTGCGGGGCATGGCGTGTTGGAGGCGGGCACATTCCTTCTCCACAAGCCTTTCACCGAAGAAGTCTTGATTCGCAAAGTGCGAGATGTGCTCGACGGCCGCCCGAGCCGCCGCGACTCGCGGGTACTGGAAAACGATACAGCTGAGCTCGTTCGACAAAGGAACTGACACCGCCATGACACAAAAACTAACGCAAGAACTGCCAGAGAAATTGACACCCACACTGAACGCGAAGGAGGCACGCATGGCGACCCTCCTCGTGGTCGACGACGAAGAATCCATCCGCCGCCTCATGCGCCTGAATCTCGGCGACAAATATCACATCGTGGACACCGGCGAGCCCGAGGCCGCGCTCTCCCTCGCGCTAGAGCACAAGCCCGACGCCATCCTGCTCGATCTCCGCATGCCGAAATATTCCGGCTACGAGCTCGCCCAAACTTTCACCACCTTCAGCTCGACGAAGCTCATCCCAGTTCTCGTCATCAGCGGCGAAGCGGGCTCGACCACCAAGAGCTTCTGTCGCGATCTCGGAGTGACAGCCTATTTCGAAAAGCCCGTCGATTTCGACGCGCTAGAACAAACCCTCGCGCAACTCTTGAGCAATGGCCGGAAAGAGCGCCGCAGCGAAGTGCGCGTCAAGCTTCGCGTACCGATTCGCATAGCCGGCCAAGCCGCAGACGGTTCTGAGTTCGACGTGTTGACGATGACGGAAAACGTTAGCCAAAACGGATTCCTCTGCGCTTGCAACGTGGACATCCACATCGGCGCCACGATCGAAGTTAGCCTTCCCAACTCCCCCGATACTGTCGGCAAAGCAAAAGTCATGCGCTCCGAATGGCAAGACACCAGCTACCCACGCTACGGCTGCCGCTTCACCGAAAAAAATGGCACCTGGGTCCTTCAATAATCATCCCTCGGCACGCGCTTGTAGGGGCGCAGCCCGCTGCGCCCCATGTCCGCAAGATCACTGCGTCTTGATCTCTTTGATACATCCAGTTCGCGTATGCTCTACCTCTCATGCCAATGAAACAACTTATGCGTAATCTTCCACTCCCCATCGCACTTCAACATCGTAAACACATCCGAAGCCCGCGCCTGCGCCCCCGCCAATTTCCCCGACCACCGCTGCACCTCTAGATGCACTACTGCAATCGTCTCGACGATCTCAATCCGCGCAAATCGCGGACTAATCTCCGGCGCAGCCCCATTCTGATTGATCCAATCAAAGACGTGCTCGATCGACCCGCTGTATTCCACGCCTTGGCAAAATCCCGAAATCGTCGCCGAAGGATGAAACGCCGGCCGCATCATTTCTCCATCACCCGCGCGGCACCCCGCGATGTAACGGTGTACCACCCGCGTGATCGCATCGTGTTCCGTTAAATAGGTATTGTCTGCGTGCTGACCGGCCGGAGGCTGTTCGCCAATGTCTAAGGAAATCTCACAAGGGAATTTCGTACGCACCCGGCTCCACGCATCGATCTCATGTTTGTACGCAAACACGGTGTCCTGCTTCTCGTGCTCGCGCCGGTGCACCGGCAGTTTTTCCGTCGTCTCCCAGCGCCTCACGGTCCGCTCACTGCGCTCGAGATACGCCGCGATCTGCTTCCACGATTCCAGCGTCTTCTGTGGTGTGTTTCGCACGACCGGCCTGCTTTTGGTCGAACTGTATACCACCGCTGGCCGTGCTGCCAATATAATCATCTGCACCCCGTCATACATTTGCCTTTGGGAGCCGCACCCTCAGCTTTTAGAGGGTGCGGGTTTAGATCAAGCCTTCACCCACATCACAACGACAACCACAATCGTTTTGGAGTGCGGCACTCCCGTGCCGCTTTTACGGTTGCCACCGCATGGCCACTTGCCCGCGCAGCCGCGTCGACGTTTTCAAAACATCAACCATGCCAATGAAACGCCTTCTGGATAATTCGCCACCCACTCGGAGTCTTGAGCAACGTGAACAAATCCGACATGCGCACATCCGCGCCGGCCAGCTTTCCCGACCATCCGGCGACCTCAAGACGCACCACCGCGATCGAGTCGAGAATGTCCACGCTCACAACGCGCGGCTCGATCTTCGGCGCCGGCCCGTTCTTGTCGATCCAGTCAAAAAGAAACGCCGGCCCGACAGCAAGCTGTCCACCGGCATAGCCAAAAAATGAAGCATCCGGATGAAAAGCGGGTCGCATCACCTCGCTCTTCCCCTGTTTGCTTCCGTCGATATACATCTGGATGGTTTTCGAAATTCCGTCGTACTCGGTGAGGTAAGTTGTGTTTGCCATGCGCCGACACTAAATTTCACCGCGCCAGGGCGTCAACAGCCAAACCCGGCCAAACCCGGTCGCTCCACTCGATCGCGAACCTCTATCAGTAGCGCCGGCATCTTGCCGGCGTCTTTGACTTTCACTAACTAACTACGAGTCAACGGAATCGCCACAACGCATGTAGGGCGTAGCACGCTGCGCCCCAAGCCCGCAAGGTCGCTGCCCTGAGGATCGATCACCCACCCACCATATTTAGGCGTTCGAACCCACCCTTCCGTTTTTCGAACTGCCGGGCGACGACGCGCAACAGTCCGGTTCCTCGTTCGAATGAGTACGACTAAATACCTATTGACAAACAAATAAAATAATGCTACCATGCTCTGTGAATCGCCTTCGCCAACCTGGTCGAACGCCTCCTCGCTCCTCAGACCTGCGAATATCTGAATTTTTCACACTAAGCCTCCTCGCATCTCCCACATATTCCGGCACTTGCGCACTCCCATTTTCCGTATTTTTTGTATCTCCAACATTCCAAGACGCTTGCACGCTCTTTCAAAAAACATGGGGGGCATACCCCTTCTGCTCCCAAAAATCACCATCGATGTCCGAATCGTTCAATACGCCCCGCATCGATCCGCCAATACTCCTTCCGAATCATTCTCGCGGAGGACCCATGCCTCGAAAGCTACCCTTCTACAAATTCGCATTCGGATGCTCAATCGCCGTCGTTACGGCTGCCGGCTGGTGCTCAGCGCAGACCAAGGAACATGCCATGCTAAGCGCCGATTCGTTCACGAAAGCGAGAGACTTCATCAATCGCACGGGCCGTCCGCTGGAGCGTGCACGATTCAAATTTCATTTCGAGCAGGGAAGCGCCAGCCGAGTGATCGCGGATCTGGCCAAATTCCAAAATCCCGACGGCGGTTTTGCAACCATTCTCGAAAGCGACAGCCGCTGGACCGGCTCGTCTCCCAACGGAACCAGAGTCGCGCTGAAAATTCTCACCGATGTAAAAGCTCCGGCCGACGATCCTCATGTGCGAGCCGCTGTGAAATATCTAGTCGCGACCTTCGACCAAAATAGCGGCACGTGGCGAGCGCTTCCCAAAGAGGCGAACTCCGCGCCGCACGCGCCGTGGTGGCACGTCCACGAAGACTCCGGGAAGTGTGATGTGGACAGCCCCGTCTTCCCCACCGCCGCACTCGCCGGATATTTGCAGCGTTACAAAGCACTTCTTCCAAATAGATTCCTGAATCGCATCACCGATTCATCGCTGAAATACTTAGCCGATGCGCCCGTAAAAATGCAGATGTCCGACATCGATATGCTCACCGAACTCGTCCGCCTGCTCCCGTCCGACGACCGGCGCCGCGCGGCAGCCGTGCTGAAACTCAGAGCGGCACTCAACGCGACAGTTGTTCGCGACCCGGAACAATGGACGTCGTACGGAATTCAGCCGCTCTCGTTCATCGATTCGCCGAACTCGCCTTTCTATCCCGGCCTCGAAAAAGAAGCCGACGTAAACCTCAACTACGTCATCCAAACACAAAAAGAAGACGGCGGCTGGCCCCTGAACTGGTCCTGGAGCGACGTTGATCCCGCCGCGTGGAAAATCGCCGAACAAGAATGGCGAGCCGTAATGACTCTAGAAAAACTCGAACGCCTGGAGGGCTTCCACAGGATCCAACACTAGACTGCGCCGCTCAGCGCAACCAAATCCGCCAGCTTCAGAGTGCACCCGGCGCAAGGTAGCAACTCGCCCGGTGATTTCCTCGCGAATCGCCGCACCTCGCGCGTCATGTGCGGCTGATCGGCATATCCGGCGCGCACAGAGAGATCGGCCAACCCGCTTTGGCTGGCGCTGGCGAGGTACAGCAAGCGCTGAAATCGCAACACCGACTGAAACATCTTCGGCCCGTACCCAACCGCCGCGGAAAATCTGCGTTGCAGTTGCCGGTTGCTGATCCCGGCAAGACTGCTGAGTTCTTCGATCCGCGCACCGGGATGCCGCGCCAACCAGCGAATTGCGCCGGCGACGACATCATCGGGTGGCGAAATGTCCCGGCGCCTGCGCGTCAGCGCAGCCTCAAGCGCGAATCGGCTGCCGCGAAACGTATCGAGCTCGCCGACTCTCGCGAACGGTTCTCGCGCTGCGACTTTCCAAATGTCGTCGAGAGCCGCTTGCTGATTGATCAGTTCCGATGCGGGCAAGCCCAGCACAGCGGCGGCTTTGCCGGGATGAAATCGAACACCCGTGATCCTCGTTCCTGGCGCAAGCTGCACGATGAACGGTTCGGTCCATGGTCCGATGACAGCCGGAGTTTGACCTTGAAAGAAAACGAGATCGACGCAAGCATCGGGCAAGACGCGATGCGCATAGGTCATCTCCGAACGCGGCATCGACTGCGTCCAGAAACACAAAACATGTTCGCGCAGCGCCACAGGCGGCAAAAATTCCCGATAGTCGGAAACAGGCTGCGGTTTTTCTGTCACCGCGTTTCTTGTCGGCGCGCAAACATCGCGACGAGATTGCGATTCGCTGGAGCTCATCGATTGAAGGATAGAGCAGCGATCCGTCGCCATTCAACAAATTCTGAGGCGAAGCCTTGGCTGAAATTTAAGGATGAGGCTGAGTTGGAAGAACGAAGACTAGTTGCGCTTGATGATGAAGACGGTTTT
>Ga0105237_10007434_pt1 | contig 11991 bp, 10 predicted proteins | sample KBSC24metaG_FD_81520 | JGI IMG/M metagenome (GOLD analysis project Ga0105237, IMG submission 81520) | Corn rhizosphere microbial communities from Kellogg Biological Station, Michigan, USA - KBS C2-4 metaG | ecosystem: Host-associated > Plants > Roots > Rhizosphere > Soil | place: Michigan, USA... | reverse complement strand
GTTAGTTCGTATTCTACCCGCGGCGGCATCTCTACGAGATCGTAGCGCGTGACGAGGCCGTCTCTTTCGAGTTGGCGTAGGGTGCGAGTTAGCATCCGTTGAGTGACGCCGTGCATTCGTCTTCCAATATCTGCGTGCCGAAGCCTGCCGTAAACGCCCAGGGTGTGAATGACGCCAAGCGACCACCTGTTTCCTGCGTGGGTCAGAACCTCACGTCTCACCCCGTCTTCATCATCGCGAAGTCCATCGCAAACTGCTTGAGAGTAGCCAAGGATCTCTTCTCTAGTCATTACTTTTGCCTCTGGTATGCAATTCGTTTCGTCTCACCGCTGCCAAAATTTTGGAACATGATTGCGTTCAGAATTTACTCCGGTACGCCTTTCCTGAGCTGTAGACCGACTATCGATTCAGCGACTATCGCTTCAGCTCGCGTAACATCGATGCCCTCAGCTACAAGACGCAGCACGAAGGTTTGACGCAAAGAATCAGATTGGAATGACGAGGGCTTACCCGCCGCCCTTCTCGGCCGGGCACTGCCGCTTACGATTTTCCCAGCAAGCGCATCAGCAATTTTTCTGGTCACACGATTGGCCGCACGGCGAGACGGATCATTCTGCACGTGCGCATATATCGCGGTGGAGCGAGGGTTGGAGTGACCAAGGATAGCGCCGGTCAGGGCGAGCGCCTCGCCACTCGAAATGGCAGTCGACCCAATCGTATGCCTGAGCGTATGCGGCGTGATGCCGGAGAGTTGCGCTCTCTTGATCGCTTTGGACCAAACAGATTTGGTGCCCTGGAAATACCCATCGCCACGCTCTGCCGGGAACACGAAATGCTTGTCCTCCTCTCGCGACAAGGAGCCAAGCAAAGCCACGGCTGCGGCACCAAGGGGACGGGTGGACTTCCCGGTCTTGCTTTCGTCCAGTTCAAGCAAACCCTCTGCAAGATTGACTTCGGACCACTTGAGGCCGGCAATCTCGTCACGCCGGCAACCTGTCAGGACCCAGAGGCGAGCTATGTTGATCGCCTTGGAGTTCACACCTTCCATCTCGAGTTCGTCCAGAGCCGCACCCAGACGCGTAATCTCTTCCAGGGTGAGATATCGCGTCCTCTGATTATCGGTTTTGCGGATGGCAGCATTCTCGCACGGATTACGTTCGACAACTTCGTTGCGAAGCGCAAAACTGAAAACCGCGGATAGGTCGCGCACCACCTTGCGCGCGGCTCCTGCTCCGCCCCGCACGATAATGCGCTTACGTGGCCCAATCTTCTCGTCACGCGCCGTCTTTCCGGCCGCGACATCGGCTACAAACCGTTCGATATCACCGGCATTGATGTCCGGCGCCCTGCGATTGCCCAGCAGAGGCACGACATGGTGGCGAAGGCGTGCAAGGGTGTAGGCCTTGGTCCGAGGCTTCATCGCGTCGCCCTGTCGCTTGCCCCGCTGAATGACGCATCCTTCTTTCTCATAGAGATCGACAAGAGCGCTCATCGTCATCTCACGACGTTTCGCCTGAAGTTCGGTCGTTGGATCAGCGCCGGTGACGATACTGCCAAGCTTAACCTTCGCCAGTTTCCTGGCTTGCTCGGCGGTCAGCGGGCCATGGCGTCCAATCACGAACCAATGCTGAGTGGCGGAACGACCGCCACCGTTCGTGCGATACTTGATGACGAAGGTCTTCACACCCGTCGGCTCAACACGAAGAGCAAATCCAGACAGATCACAGTCCCATACGTGGTAGCGTTTGTCTCTCGGCTTAGCGCCGTCGACGACACGCTTCGTCAGCAGTACATTACTTCGTTTGCCCATTTTGACTCGGCCTCCGGATACCACCAAGATACCACCGCGATCGAAAACGCTCGGCATATCGTAGCGTTTAAGCGGCGCTTCTGTCAACATAACTATTTGATATAATATCATATTATCGTGCAATGGGCTACCATGGCGTAAGATACCACCAACTTTGCCAAGGTTGGGGTCGAGGGTTCGAATCCCTTCGCCCGCTCCAGTTTCTCTTTTGTCTACACAAAGACATAGATAACGGTTGTCCCCCCGAGACAGGGGTGACGACCTCGTGCCGAGCCGGTTGTCGATGGTTTGCAAAGTCCTCCGTTCCAAATCGATATAGCCCAGATCATTAATGCCTGATCGCAGCCACGGCTCCCAAACCCTGGCGTTCGCGCGTCGAATCGACAATATCCGTAACCGCCGGCCTTCGAGCGAACGGGCCGGTTCGGCTGGTAACGGAACGATGAACTGCGCGTATAAGCCGGCAGCCGGCTGCGCGCCGTGCCTCGCGCAGCGACATCGAGACGTTCAATATGACGTCACGGCCTCGCCCGCCCCGAGACGGCTCCCTTCCCTGTCGAAGAGATGGATCGTCGGCCGGTTCGGCGAAACGTGCAGCAGGTCCCCGGGCTTCGCCTTGATCCTTTCCCGGAACACGCAACTGATGGTCTGTTCACCCAGCTTGGCCACGACGAGCGTTTCCGATCCCGTAGGTTCGACCACCACGATCGAGACAGGCACACCCGCCGGATCGAGCCGGATATCCTCGGGGCGAATCCCATACGTCACCGCCTCCGCCATCGTTCGGTCGCTTGGCAAGACCATGCCGTCTGCGGTCCGGAATCCCTCGGGCGTCATGGTTCCGTTGATGAAGTTCATCGCCGGCGAGCCGATGAAACCCGCAACGAAGAGGTTGCCCGGCCGGTCGTAGAGGTCGAGCGGGGATCCGGATTGCTCGACGCGGCCATCCTTCATGACAACGATCTTGTCGGCCATCGTCATCGCCTCGATCTGGTCATGGGTGACATAGATGGTGGTGGTTCTCAGGCGCTGATGAAGCTCCTTGATTTCCGAGCGCATTTGAACCCTCAGCTTGGCATCGAGATTGGACAAGGGCTCGTCGAACAGAAACACGGCGGGATCGCGAACAATGGCGCGGCCCATCGCGACGCGCTGGCGCTGTCCGCCCGAAAGCTGCTTCGGATATCGTTCCAGGAGGCTTTCCAGCCCCAGGATCCGTGCGGCATTGCCCACACGAGCGGCAATATCGGCTCTCGGCATCCGCTTCAGCCGCAGCGAAAATCCCATGTTCTGAGCCACGGTCATATGCGGATAGAGCGCATAGTTCTGGAAGACCATGGCGATGTCCCGGTCCTTCGGCGCCAGTTCGTTGACGACGTGCTTGCCGATATGGATCTCGCCCGACGTGATACCTTCCAGGCCGGCGATCATGCGCAGGAGCGTCGACTTCCCGCAGCCGGACGGTCCGACGAGGACGACGAACTCGCCGTCCTTTATGTCGACGGACACCCCTTTGATCGCCTTGAACGCTCCATAGTCCTTACGCGCATTGTTGACCAAGACATGTGCCATTGCCATTCATCCTCCCGGGTTGCAGGCGATTAGAGAGCGCCGATCACGCCTCGCAGATAAGCGAGGCCCTGCCGCTCCCCCTCCCTGCGGGCTTCGAGATCCTTGCCCGGCCAGCCATAGGCGGCATCCTCATGTTCGATGGAGAGCGTTCCATCGAAGTTCGCGGCGCGCGCCTGACGCAGGAACCGCCGCCAGTCGAGCACGCCCTTGCCGGGCAGCTTGTATTGCCACCATCCCTTGCAATGGTAACCGACGGCCTGCTGCGCGGCCGCATCGATCGCCGTGTCCTTGGCATGCAGGATGACAACCCGATCCAGGACCTCCTCCAGGGCCTTGTAGGGGTCGATCCCGATGCGGATCAGATGCGACGGATCGAATTCGAGGCCGAAGCGGCGATCGGGAATTCTGTCGAAAAGCTCCCTCCAGCCACTTGGCGTCGTGCCGACGAAATTGTCGTGCGGACCCGGCCAGTTCTCAATCGCGAATATGAGCCCGCTCGATCGCGTCGCCGCGATCAGCCCGTTGGCGTGTTCCGCAAAGGCATCATAGTTTTCGGCGTCGCTTGCCGTATCGTCGCGCCCCGGAAAGATCACGAATATCGGAACGCCCGCCTCGCCGATCGCCTGTGCAAACTCCGCAGTCATGGCATGCAGCTCAGCCCGTTTCGATGGGTCGGGATCGAGCTGGTTGCCGAAATAGGCCACGGATGAGACGAAGAGATTGCGGCCGCGCGCCAGCGCGACGGCCGCGGCAACTTTCTCCGGCGATTGTATATGGCCTCTGACATCGATCTCGATCGCATCGAAGCCCGCGGCCGCCGCAAAGTCGACAACCTCCTCCAAAGGCCGATCATTGAATGTTGATGTGTAAAAGCCGATCTTCATCGAAATCCTCCCTAATGATCTTGAATGGTCCTAGGCGGTCAGACGGTCCATGAACTTGAGCGGCGAACGGGTGCGCTGCGCGGGATTTGCCGAAGCAAGCATCAGCGCTGTGGCCATTGGCATTGCCGCGGCTCCCAATGCCGACGCATCCTCCCCCAGCGAGGCGCGGTGGATCGAGGGCAGATTGGCGTCCGATCGATGCAGATGTTCGTGTACGTAACGCAGCAATTCATCGACCATGCGGATTGGCAGCCTGCCTCCGACCAGGACAGCATCCGGATCGACGATCGCGCCGATATGCTTGACGGCGACGGCAAGATGAACGCTCATCTCCATCAGCCACTGCGAGACCAGCCGCCGCCCGTCGGAATCGAGGGCAACGAGATCCTGTGGCGTGCGGGCCCGCACACCGTGCTTTTCCAGAAAATCGTAGAGAAAAAACAGCGAGAAAATCTGACCCAGAAGCTGCACCCGGGTGGCGCTGCTATGGGTGGAATCGACGATCGGCAACCAGCCGATCTCTCCGCTCAGACCCATCGCGCCCCGATGGCCGTTGCCGTCCAGAACGAGGCCGCCGCCGGGGCAGGCGTTGATGGCGATGTAGAAGAAACTGCTGCTCTCCGCACCAAGTCCGTATTCCAACTCGGCGAGCGCTGCGGCATTGGCCTCGTTTTCGATGAAAACCGGATGCGGCGTCAATCCTTCCAGCGCGGCGCGTACGTCGAACGCCGTCCATTCCTCGTATTCCGGCGGCTTTCCAAGCAGCGAGATTTCGCCGAGCCAATCGGGCATGGCCAGACCGATCCCGGCCAAGCGAGCCTCGTCGATGAGCCGGCTCCGCTGGAAATGGGAGATGGCATCGGCCGTGAGCTGCATGAATTCGCTAGGGAGGATGAAACGTTTCTCATAATGGACGCGCGCCCGAACGTTGCCCACCGCATCGACGGCAAGGATGGTCAGATGATCACGATCGATGTTGACGCCGATCGCAAAATAGGCGTCGGGATTGATCTCCAGCTCGATGGCCGGCTGGCCCCTGAGGCCGTGCCGCCTGCGCGCCTCGATAATCAGGCCCTCATCCAGCAACCGATCGACGATCCGGGCGATGGCGGGCTTGGTGAAGCCGGTCTGGCGGGCAATTTCGGCGCGCGAAATCGGTGCCTGGCGGTGAATGCAGCGAAGCACGACGGCCCGGTTGTGCTCGCCGGCGTCCCCGACATTTGCGCCGGATAGGTTGAGAAAGATGTTCCCGTCGTCGGTCTGCGTCATGTTTGAATATTCCCTCGTCCGAAATCCTTACTCAATCCGTTAGGGCAGTTCGGCTCGTCACGAAATCTCAAAACCGCTCCTTGTTGTTTCCAATCTCGCACGGAGAACCGCACAAGCGCTTTTCCTGGAATGCCTTCAGTCAGCATCATCAGCCCTTTACCGCCCCGCTGGTCATCGCCCCAAGGATCAGCCGCTGCAGTGACAGGAAGGCAATGATCGCGGGTACAACGGAGATTAGGCAGGCCGCCGCCAGCAACTGGACGGAGGAATCGGTCTGCATTCCCTTGAAATTGAAGATTCCGACGCCGATCGGCATCAGATTGTTCTGCGTGAGAAGCAGAAACGGCACGAGGAATTGCGACCACCCCGCGATGACGGTGATGATGAAGACCGATGCGATCCCCGGTGCCGACAACGGCAGTATGATGCGCCAGAAAACCGAGAAACTGTTGCAGCCGTCGATCATCGCCGCTTCGTCGAGGCTGCGCGGTATCCTGTCCACCGCATTCTTCAACAACCATGTCGCCACCGGCACGCCGAGCGCGACATAGACCATGACAACGGCGAAATGCGTGTCGAGCAGGCCGAGCCGGTTCATATAGCGATAGAGAGGAACCATGATCACAAGCGGCGAGATCATCTGGAACATCAACAGCCCCATCATCGACAGGCCCTTGCCGCGAAACTGGAAGCGGGAAAAGGCATAGGCAGCCGGAAGCGCGACGATCAGAACGCCGAGCCCGCTTAAGGCCGCAAGCTTCAGGCCATTCCAGAGATAAAGTTGGAAATAGCTGTTGTTCAGCACGGTCACGAAATTCTCGAAGGTCGGATTGTTCGGGATGTACCTCGCAACGCCGCGATAGATTTCCCGACGGTCTCGCATCGCCATCGACAGCAGGTAGGAAAGCGGTCCGGCAAAGAAGACGAACATCACGAGCATGAAGAGATAGCTGATGAGATCGCCGAGACGGCTGCCCGTTCTGACACTCATTGCTGTTCCTCCTTGGGCAGAAACGATGCGTAGACAAGGGCGAGACCGAGGCTGATGAACAGCATCAGCACCGAAAGCACGCTGCCCCCGGACAGATCATAATTCCTGAAGACGATGTTGAAGACGTAGAGCGAGATGACTTCCGTTGCCCGTCCAGGCCCGCCGCCTGTCAGCGTGATGATGGCATCGAAGGTGTTGACCGTCATGATGGTGATGAGGATCATGTTGACGAGAATGGCCGAACGCAGCTGCGGCAAGGTCACGAAAATGAACCGTTGCCACCCTGTCGCGCCATCGACTTCCGCAGCCTCGTAGAGCGAGGGATCGATGGCCTTCAACGCCGCATACATGACCACCATGGAGAATGCCGTGCCGCGCCAGATGTTGGACAAGAGCGCCGACCAGGGCGCTATCGCCGGATCGGACAACCAGGCGACGACGGGCAGATGCATGAGACGCAGGATGCTGTTGAGGGCGCCATAAGGCGCCTCGGAAAACAACATCTGCCAGATGATGCCGCCGGCAATCCCCGGCACGACCCAGGCGACCAGCGCTGTCGTCCGCAGGATGGCGGTGCCGAACAGGCCGCGGTGTTCGCCGCGAACGACGACCACGGCGACTGCAAGGCCGAGAACCTGCTGCCCTACGACGCTGCCGCCGACAAAGACGAGGGTCGCCCAGAGAATGTCGGGAAGCTGCGGGGAGCTCAGGGTGTTGACGACGGAGTCCAGCGTGTATTGCTGGCTGTCGCCGATAAGGGTGGCATTGGTCAGCGACAGGCGGAAGACGTCGAACACCGGATAGAGATAAAACAGGCCGATGACGATGATTGCCGGCATCATCCACGGCAGCGGCGCACCGGTAAAGCGACGCGCGAACGATCTACTGGGAGACGGACTTGCTGCCTCAATTGCGATGGGACTCATGAGCTTCTCTATCCGCGTTTTGATGGCGATTGACGACGCCCAAGGAGACATCGCCGCGGCTGGATCGGCTCAAACCATCACCGGGTCGCAGAGCCGATCCCTTCATCAAACAATCCCGGTCGGAAAGCCGCATTGCGCTTTCGTCCGAATTGCTTCGGCTAGAGACGCTTGTAAGCCTCCATTGTCGCCTTGAAGGCACCATCGAGCGCTTCTTCCGGCTGCTTGGTGCCGGAGAGGACATCCCCCATCATGATCTGGATCTGGTTGGAGATCTCGGGATAGATCGGCACACCAGGGCGCGCTTGCCCGTCGGCCAATGCCTGCGAGAAGGTCTTGTTCGCATCCGTGGCGAAGACCGGATATTTATCGAATAGCGACTTCCTGGTCGGAAGCTGTTGCTGCAATGCGTTTGCCGGGCCCATATAGACGTCACGAGCAAGATTGGCGCACATCTCCACCTTGTCCTTGTCCTTGCTGAAGGCGGCAATCGTCCAGCCGCCGGTACCGGTAGAGCGGTGATCCGCGGTCGGGCCGGGGATCGGCGAGAACGTCCAGTTGTTGAAATCGGCCTCGTCCAGCGTTGCCTTTAGCTGCGCATATTGCCAGTTGCCGCCGATGAAGAGCGCAGTCGTGCCCGCAGCGGCGGCAGCGTTTAGATCATCATAGTTGGCAATGGTGGTCACCCGTTTCGGCGCAGCACCGGAAGCGACGAGATCCTTGTAGTAATTCAGGGCCTTGAGAAATTTCTGCTTGTTCTCCCCCTCGCCGAACACAGGCTTGCCGCTGTCATCCACCAGCTTGCCGCCAAGGGCCCAGTAGTTCGCAAGCCAATCGAAAGTGGCTCCCTCGTAGCGGCCGCCGTTGAAAAGGACGCCTTCCATTCCCTGCTTGACGGAGGAGAGCGCCGCTGTCTTCAGGCCGTCCCAGGTCTGTGGCGCATCGGGAACGATGGACTTGTTGCGATAGAGCACGCGAAGATCCGTATCCCACCACCACGCGCGGATCGTTCCGTCCTTGTCGAGGATACCGGTGCGGATGAAGGGGAAGAGGTCGGCGACTTCATCCTTTGAGAAATACGGCGTGAAATCCGCGAGGACGTGATTGACCATGAACTGCGACAGGACGAAGGAATCGACCGCGGCGCAATCCGGCGCATTCCCGGCCTTGGCCTGCTCGAGCATTTTCGCCTGCTCGGTGCCGATGTCTGTCGACATGAACTGCAGTTGCAGCTTCCAGTCCGGATGCTTCTTGATAAAATCGACGAACAGCTTCCGATAGCCGTCGGCAATCGCCGGATCGGCATTGTTCGGGCTATCGTTCGTCAGACGGACGACGAGCGTCTTGGGCGCATCGGCAAGGCCGATCCGGTCTTTCGTCGCCAATTCCTGTGCGAAGACGGCATGCACTGACAACAACGCTGAACCCAGCGCAAGCGCGCTGACGGTTGCTCTGATCATGATGGGTCTCCTCCCCATTGTGAATGGATGCAGCCTGGTGGTCGGTTGACCTCTCCTCATTTCCATGCTGCATTAATTAGATTAAGTTACTTTGATTTGATGTCAAGGATTTGATGTCGAGCCGTGGGATGGAGGATCAAAGGATGGCGGCTTTCAACACGAGCTGAAGGGACGAATGCCCTTTCCCAGATAGCGAAACACGCAACCGCGGATGCTGCGGTTGCGACGGAGGTGCTTTTCCTCCGGCTACGACGATAGCCGGCTGTTAGATCCAGGAGGACATTATGCGTTTGCTCATTCTCGGCACCGGCGGCATGGCCAACCAGCATGCCACAAGATTCAAGGAAATTGACGGTGTCAGCGTCGTGGGAGGTGTCGACATAGACCCCGAACGTCTCGCGGCATTTTGCTCGCAGCACGGCATTCCCGATCATTTCGGCTCGCTGGAGGAAGCCTTGGCGTGGGGAGAATTCGATGCCGTCGCCAACGTGACGCCGGACCGCATTCACCATCCGACGACCCTGCAGGCGATCGCCGCCGGCAAGCACGTCTTCTGCGAAAAGCCGCTGGCAACGGATGCCGTCAAAGCCATGGAGATGGCCGACGCGATGGAGCGTTCGGGCAAGGTCGGCATGGTCAACTTCACCTACCGCAATTCACCGGCCCTGCAGAAGGGACGCCAGATGGTACTGGCAGGAGAAATCGGCGAAGTCCGGCATGTCGAAGCCTCGCATCTGCAAAGCTGGCTGGTCGGCCGGCACTGGGGCGACTGGAAGACGGAAAGCAAATGGCTGTGGCGATTGAGCAAGAAGCATGGCTCGAACGGTGCGCTCGGCGACATCGGCATCCACATTGTCGATTTCACGTCCTACGGCTCCGGGCTCGACGTGGCGCATGTCTTCGCCCGGCTGAAGACATTCAACAAGGCCCCGGGTAACAAGATCGGTGAATATGATCTCGACGCGAACGACAGCTTCACCATGAACGTCGATTTCAGCAGTGGCGCAATCGGCACGATCCAGGCGACACGGACGGCTGCCGGCCAGATGGACCAGCTACGGCTGCGCGTCTACGGCGAGACCGGCTCGATCGAGATCATATACGATACCGGCAAGTCGACGTTGCGCGCCTGCCTTGGAGACGATGTTCACACGGCGACATGGCGCGATGTCGCGTTCGACCCGGTCGAGACCAACTATCAGCGTTTCGTCCAGGCCGTGCGCGCGGGCAAGACCCAGGAGCCGTCCTTCCGGCGCGCTGCCAATATCCAGAAGGTTCTCGACCAAGCGATCGCCTCCGATCTCAGCCATGCGGACAAGGCGCTTGCCTGACATCGCCGACCAAGCTTGTAACCACCGGAGCGTGATGGTCTTTTGTTCGAATGGTCACCACGCTCCGGTTCTTCAATTTCGCATGCCCTAGCCTGCCGCCGGCGGCGGCAGCAATGTGTCGAGGAAGGGCAAAAGGGCGGCGCCCAGTGCAATACCGCCGCCACTGAAACTTGCGGGTTTCATCGGCGAAATCCAGGGGGTCAGAAATGGGCGGACGGTGGTATCCCGGCGTTCGATCGACAGTTGATGAATGAGGGATTCGATGAGGCCGCGCGGCAAATCCCCTCCGATCATGATCGTGCTGGGCGCAATGAAGCCGGCAATGGCGAGGATCGGGTCGAGGAGATGGCCGGCCGCGCTGCGAACCCATTTGTCGAGCGCCGGCGATCTCGGCAGTTCGCGCCCCTCGCGCATGCGTTCGAAGTCCTCTTGGCTCAACACCGCCCTCAAGGCGCCGAAACCGACAGCGCCATTGAGGGGAACGTTGTCGGCGCCGGTGTGCATTTCGCCGATGCTGCCGGCTCTGCCATGAACGCCTGAAAAGGGTATTCCGCGGATGAGGTAGCCAGCCTGGACATCTTCATCGATGATGATCATCGCCAGCGCGTCCAGCGGCACGGCATTGCCCATCGTGCGCTCCGCAAGCAGGGCGGCCGTGCATTCGTTCTCAACGAATATGTGCGGCAGCGTCACCATGGCGGCAAGCCGGTCGGTCTGCTCGTCGGTCCAGCCATTCGCGGCGATGCCGAGCCCGACGATCCGCAAGGATTTGGCTTCGCCTTGCATGAGATCGTCAACGGCGGTCTTTGCGGTATCGACGGCCGCATCCGTCACGCTGAATGTCCGGCGCTCGTGCACCTGGCCGCTAAGATCGATCAGGACGATTTCGCCGTGCGACGGGCGCAGGCGGATGCCTATCGAAAAAGCCCCTTCCGGCCGCAAGGCGAACTCGGAGGACGACGCGCCTCCAACATGATGATTGCGCCTGTTGGAGCTGATCAGGCCATCATCAGCGAGTCTGCGCAATATGTTGGTGATTCCCGGACCGCTCAGTCCGCAATGCTGCCCAAGCTCGAGCCGCGTCAGAGGACCGTGACGCCTTATCGCTTCCAGGATGACGCGGATGTTTCGGTCGGCAATTTCGCCGGAACGCAGACCGACCGTCTTACCGCGTTTGATGTCCGTGAGGGGAACCTGTGCCCGCCGCGGCCCTGTCCTCAGATACCGCATAACCGCCTTCCAATAATCCTTTAACGCTTGTGGACCAAGCGGAAATCACTGGCAACTCATTTGTGTCGGAACGGCCTGTCCTATCCAGAGTTTGCATGGGCCAGACCTCAGTAAGACACGGCCCGCAATGCGCGTCACGGCCCGTATCTCACCTATTCGTCCGTCCTATTTGGCGATACGAGTCTAGCCGCGCCGTCAGGCTGTCCTGGCTCCGGGTTCGAATGTCACGGTGCCCGCCGAACCGCGCCGTGCCTCGTTGGCGGCAAACAAGAGATCGACGCGCACGGTGCCGGTGAACCAACTCGCCGGACACTTGCCGGAGGGGCTGCTACCGTTTCTGGTGATTTCCATGGTTCATTCCTTTCGGCTTCCTATCCTGCGAGAACATAGGTGTGCCCATTCAGCAGGATAAGAGCCAAAATCCCGCAAAGACTTATGGGCTGCAGACATGAATTGCATGCCTCCGCAGCCATAATCTGTGCTAGAATACCCTCGCACTTATGCGAGAGGTCCATGAATGC